>Ga0224558_1001209_pt1 | contig 27731 bp, 31 predicted proteins | sample 714S32024metaG_FD_180682 | JGI IMG/M metagenome (GOLD analysis project Ga0224558, IMG submission 180682) | Peat soil microbial communities from Stordalen Mire, Sweden - 717 S3 20-24 | ecosystem: Environmental > Terrestrial > Soil > Wetlands > Peat | place: Sweden: Norrbotten County, Stordalen... | reverse complement strand
TGAATCTGGATTCAAGCCGGCGACTCAGATGCCCAGCTTGCGAACCTCGTCGTTGTAGTACTTGCGGTAGAGAATCTCCCACTCCTGCGAGCCTTCAACGATGATCTTGCGTTGCGAGGCGATCTTGGTCCGGGCGGCGGTGTCGATAGCGGCCTCCTGGGTGAGCAGCGTGGTGAGCGCCTTGCGGGCCTCCTGGCGGATGGTGTTGCGGTCCTCCATAAAGCCAACCGCGTCGATCTCGGCCAGGGTGTCGGCCACGGTGTGGGCCAGCTTGTTGAGCTTGTCGGGGCTGATCCTCATAGCACCGCCTTGTACTTTTTGGTCAGCTCGGTCTTCACTTTTTTGAACATCTCGGCGTATTGTGCGCCTGATTTGCGCATCTCCTCGGAGTAAGCGTCCAGAATCACGCGCACCTCCTCGTTGATGCGGTCTTCCAGGGACAATTCCTCCACAATGGCCTCGTTGACGCGCGCCTCGGTTGCCTTCAAGTCACTGGTGGCAATCATCTTGGCGTCGATGAGGTGTTTGACGGTCCGGCGGGCCAGATACCCGATGTAGTCGCGGGAAAAGATCATGGGTTAAGAGTCAGGATACCGCATCAGGCGGCCCTGTGTACACCGCAGGCCGGTGCGGGCAGCTTGGGGTGTTCAGGCACTCGCTGGCTATGCGCAGGCGTTCGACGGGGCGACCGGCAACCAGGTGCTCAGCCACAATCTCCGCCGCGTCTTCTGGTTGGACATGGCCGTACCAGACCGCATCGGGGTAAACCACCACCGTAGGGCCGTGCTCGCACTGGTCCAGGCAGCCGGATTTGTTGATGCGCACGCGTGAGCCGAGGCCTGCTGCATTGGCCCGTTTCTTCAGTTCGGCGTGCAGGGCGCTGGTTCCGTCGCGGGTGCAGGAGGGACGCGGCGCACCCTCAGGCCGCGCGTTGCAGCAGACAAAGACGTGGCGCTCAAAGGCGGGCATAGGGAAAGCCTCCTTTTGGGATTCGTACTTTCCCACCTTAACCGATTCGCAAAGAACGCGAACCGGCGAAGGTGGAGCACCCGGAGTTCCGGCTAGTTCCAGACTAATGCCACGTTCCCGGCAGCGAGTTTTCACAATCGCGCACGCCAACCCACCCGCGTCTGCGAAAATAGAGCTTGACTATGAACACCGACAACCTCCTCTCGCTGAAAGACGACATGGTGGCCTTTATTGAGGGCCACGGCCTCAAACGCCTTCCCGGTTACGTTACCGAGGATATCCCCTCCATTGTCTGGGAGGGCGCTGGCAACCCCGACGCATGGAAAGACTTTGTGGAGATGGCCAAGCACGCCGGCGCTCCCTTTGTCACATTCAGCGAGATGACGCTGAAGCGCGAAGAGCTGGACGCGCTGGTTGAGGAAGCCGGGGAGATGAACTTCCCTGATGAAGAGTCCACTGAACTGGTGGAGGCTCAATGGCTGCGCAAGTACGCCGGAAATATCGGTTACATCCAGCTGAGCTTCGTCTATCAGGGAGTGGCTTTCCTGCACGAGACCACAACCGAGTGGTATGAGCGCTTCCAGGCGCTTTTGGAAGACATTGAGACCTTCCAGGAGATCGTCATCGGCGACCACGATCACGAGCACGATGACGAGGACGAGTAAGCAGGGTGGGCTCTGAAGGCAACGGGGCAATTCCGCGGACTGGTGCGCCGCAAGCCCGGCCGCGGGGAGATGAGCGGAAGCTCCTTCGCCAGCGCTGGTGCTTCGTCGAGCCGCATCCTGTTGAGGCTGCCGAGCTGGCCAAAGCCGCCCACCTGCCGCAGGTGCTGGCCGAGTTGCTGGTGGCGCGCGGCGTCACCCAACCCTCTGAAGCCTTCGCCTTCCTTAATCCTGAATTGGCCCATCTTCATGACCCGCTGCTTATGCTGGGCATGTCCCAAGCCGTAGCCCGGCTGGAGCGGGCAATCGCCGGCCGCGAGCCTGTGCTGCTTTACGGCGACTACGATGTGGACGGCACCACTGCCGTTGTCCTGCTCAAGACGGCCATTGAGATGCTCGGCGGAGTCGCGCGCTTCCATGTGCCTCACCGGCTGCGCGAGGGCTACGGCCTGCAATCGAGCGTGCTGGAGGAGGCTTACGCCGAGGGCGCACGGCTGGTGATCACGGTCGATACCGGCATGAGAGCCTTTGCCGAGGCCGAAACCGCGCGCAGGCTGGGTCTTGACCTGATCATCACCGACCATCATCTGCTGGAAGCCGGGGACGCCGTTCCTCAGGCGCTGGCCATTCTCAACCCCAACCAGCCCAACTGCACTTATCCGGAAAAATTTCTCTGTGGCGCGGCCATCGCGCTGAAGTTGGCGCAGGCGATTCTGGAGCGCCGCGACCTGGCCATCACGCGCGAGAAAACCTTGCCGAGTTTTTTGAAGATGGCAGCAATCGCCACCATCGCCGACGCGGTGCCGTTGAAAGGCGAAAACCGGGTGATTGCCGCGCTCGGCCTCCGCGAGCTGCGCCGCCCCGCCGGAGCTGGGCTTCGCGCTCTGTTTGCCGCGGCGGCTCTTGATCCCGCTGCCAAAGCGCTCACCGGTTACGACGTAGCCTTCCGCCTGGCTCCGCGCATCAACGCCGCTGGACGCATGGACGTGGCCTCTGACGTTGTCGAGTTGTTCACCACGCGCGATGCAGCCCGCGCCGCCGAGCTGGCCGCCAAGCTGGAACGGCTCAACCGCGAGCGCCGCGAAACCGAGGTCTCCGCTCTCACGGCCATCGAGAAGCGCCTTGCCGCCGACGCCGAAACTGACCGCCTGCTGGTGATCGACGGCCAGGGCTGGCACCGCGGCGTCATCGGCATTCTTGCCTCGCGTGTCGTCGAGCGCACCGCGAAGCCAGCCATCGTGGTCAGCATCGAGGATGGAGTAGCTTACGGCTCCGGCCGCTCGGTGGACGGCTTCCAACTGCTCAACGCCATCGAGAGTTGCGCGGATCTCTATACGCGCTTCGGTGGCCACGCATACGCCGTGGGCTTTGCCCTTCCCTCCGAAGCACTGCCGGAGCTGAAGCGCCGCCTGCGCCTCTACGCCGAGGAGCATCTGGCCGCCTGCGAGCCGGAGCAACAGCTTCACATTCACGCCGAGCTGCCGCTGGACCGCATCACGAGCGTGCTAGTTGGCTGGCTGCGTAAGCTGGAGCCCTTCGGGCACGGCAACCCCGAGCCAGTTTTTGTCGCACGCCGCGTGCGCCTGCTCAGCCCGACGCGCATCATGAAGGAGCGTCACTTGAGATTGGAATTGGCGCAGGATTCGGTGCAGCCGCCACCTTTGCCCGGTACGAGCGGAGCGCTGCGCGCCTTCGGCTGGCATCTGGCCGCCCGCGCCGCCCAACTCGGTTTGGTACAAGGAAGCCTCATCGACCTGGCCTACCGCATCCGCGAAAACGAGCATCCCGAGTACGGTGGCTTGGAAGCCGAGATTGCGGGAATTGAGCTGGCTTGATCTATCTCTTCAGCTTGGCGCGCAATGCGCCCGCGCCCGCGTGCATGAGTGTGCAATTTGTACTCTGGTCGCACCGGAAATGAATGCTGACTGGGTAGTCATGCCATACAGGGTCCGCGCTTCCCATGCTTGTCTTGTCTAAGAAGAAAGTCTTCCTTCCGCTGGTTTCGATCACTCCGCGGCTGACGTCAAATTCGATGATTGCATCGTCGCCTTCGGTGGAGAACGGCAATAGCTTTTCCGCACCCTTGGCAGCCGCCTTGTTAGCGGCAGCTCTTCGAGCCGCGGCGGCCCGCAACTCCTGCTGGTGTTTTAGATCTTCATCCTGCTCGGCGAGAGAGGGAAAGTTGGACGTAAAACTCCATTGAACCGTTCTCTCATAGGCTTTCGCCGAGCAGGGAATCTCGCCTTGCGCGTTGAGGGCGACAACTTGCCCCTTCGGAGAGATCTGATTCTGGAAGATATCCTTGCCTTGCTCCCTCTTCTGCTCCTGAGCCACAAGTTGCGCTAAATCGCTCGCTGACGGAGGCTTGTTGGGAGGATTGACGGCGATGGCCGCACCGCGGACATCGTACTTCAAGAAGATCTCCCTGGAACACAGGACAAAGCCCTGGGCATTTTGCAGTTGGATTTCGATAGAGATGGGATGCGATGGATTGGCGACCGCGAGCGCAAAGCCCGCCTGCTGATCTGGATCGCTGGTTTCGAATGTTAGGCGGTATCGCAGCGTCTTCTCCCAATTGACATACAGATGACCTTTCAATCCCGTCGCGCTGGAGGTAACTGGCCCCAGATCGTATCGTCCTTCAGGGCTGCCTGTTTGCAGATAGAAGGCGGCGATGATGATTGCAAGCAGAACTCCAAGGCCCGCGCCAATTACGGCATAAAACCTTGATGGATTCTCCGCGAACCTCCGCATCCGTTCAGTCAAAGACTCATGCGATAGCGGCTGGGGAGTGGGAGGTTTACTGGCGGGCTTTTCTACCTTCACCGCCGCATTCACCTCAGAGGTAATATTCTGGCTGGATGGCAGGAGACTGTCGTCGAGGATCACCGGGGGCGGTTCAATGACCTTATAAGTGTTAACAGGCAGTTGCTCTTCTTCAATGTTCTTCCCATCGGGATCTTCCAGGTTCGCGTCCTTCATCCAGTTATCCTCCCTTCCCGGTTGTCCGCAATCCCGGTTTTTGAAATCAATAACAGTGGACCACAGATCGCCATCCCGTGAATACACGAAACTGTTGCGGAGTACAGGCGATATGCGCAGGAAGAAGTTCTTGCCGTTTCACGCAATCGGGAGTATTTTCCAAGGCGCGCTCTTATTGAGCCGCGGCCCAGCCGTAAACAGGGGCGGTCATCCAAAATTTCGTCCTGAACTTGTGAGTATCAATATTCAGCATGTGGATGTTCACCTTGGGGTTAACTGACTCCTGTTGGGAATCGTTTATTAGAGGTGTCCTCGAATCGGGAGACCAAACGGGTGCTCCATTTGCATTCTCCAACCAGTGAAACACATGGAGGACTTTGGAATCCGTCCCATCAGGGCGTATCAAACTGATCCGGTTTGCGCCGACGTCATACCTTCCCCTTTTGTCAGGGATATCTCGGCCTGGCGAATAATCATAGAAAGCAATCCATTCTCCAGATGGCGACCACGATGGCGACGCGCCATCTGCGATTTTGGACACTGTTCCAGCTTCAATGTCCAGAACAAAAACTGCCTGAAGCGGCGGAATGAGCTCCCCGTTCCTTCTTCTCTCCACTTCCCTATCAAAAGCGATATATCGTCCATCCGGTGACCAACTGAGGTGAGGACCGGCATTATCTGACGATTGCGGGCCCACGGTTATTTTCCCGGTTCTGAGGTCGAGAAAACGAAAATGCGAAGGTGCGCCAGATACCTTGCGGATGGCACACGCCAATTTGGATCCATCTGGGGAGATTGCAACAGTGTCACCAAAGACCACAAGGTCTTTGTAGTCTGTCCATCTCTTATCCGTCATTGAATAAATGCCAACGATAAGCCTTGGCCTTGCTGCCGGCGGATCGTCTGCAACAGAACGAGCGGAGGCGATGACACGCGCGTCGGCCGATATGCTTGGCGCCACATACCATTCGCCGCCGCCTTGTATAATCGACGTTTTGTCTTCGGTGGTTACCGCAAGATCAGAGGGCAAATAGCTAACCAACAGCACAGTTCCGTGCAAACGCGGAAGTCTGTGCTTCTTCGCCTCGGCAGAGGGGGTGAACCACAGAAGAGCAACCACGGTGGTTACCACAACAATTGCAAAGCTCCATTTTTTCATCACCAACCTCGCAAATGCACGTAGGACGGAGATTCGGGTTCCATATTTTCTATGTTTCCTCAACACAAAAGATGGTATACCACGGTCATCCATCTCTACCGAAATAGTCAGGCCGACAATAATTTAGCTACGTGCGTCCCCGCTGCGTTTGCGGAAGACGACCTTCAGCTCCCGCCGCCAATGCTCGGTGAGTGCGATCAGCTCCCATTCCACCTGCGGAGAAAAGTAACGCAGCACTGGCTCGTTAGCGGGATGGATGCGCAAGGCTGGGCCGGCCAGCAGCAGGCGCGGCTCCAGCGGCGAGACTTCGGCGCCGGCAAAGTAGCCCTGGCGCTCGAATGCCGTCAGCGGCCGCCCGCCCTCGTTGCCCGCAGCGGGATGGCGGTCGTTGTTGAGCGCGCGCACGCGAATCCAATAGTCCAGCGCCTGCAAGGGCAGGTGCAGGTCCTCATCGGCCTTTAGCTCAATCACCACCAGCCGTCCGTTTCGGTCCAGCGTGAGCATGTCCAGCAGGCCCCGGTCGCCGGTGGAGAGCGCGGGCACCTGCGAGTAAAGCAGATCGCCGCGCAGCCCCGGCAGCAGCTCGACGATTTCAGCGCGCAGGCGGGCCTCCAGCCAGCGCTCCGGTTGCAGGCGGAAGAGCGGATCGGTGTGCGCGCCGTCGCCGTGGCGGCTCAAAAACAACCGCGAAAAAAGATCACGGCAGAGCGGCTCGTTCTCCTCTGTGAGCGGAGTTTCGTTGGCTCCCGCGCCGAAGGTAATCTCGTTTTCGCGAACAAATGTGTTGGCGGCAAAGCCGTGGCGCACCCGCGCAAATTCCAGGCCATGCAGCAGCAGGCCGACTTCGGTTGCCGAGCTGGGACGAACTTCAATCCGGTCCCTCGCGGCGGGCGGGACCAGCGCGAGCAACCGGTCAATTCCAGCCCGGCAGCGCTCGATGGCGGCTTCGGCGGAGAAGGCGTGTACCAGCCGCGAGTCCAGGTTGCCGGTGTCGCGAAAATCTACTTCTGTTAGCTCTTCGCTGCGCTCATCGAGGGTGAAAAGCTGGAAGTCGGCGGCGGCGTGGTTCAGCCAGGCCATTCTTTCCGCCGTAGTCCGCCACGCTCCGGCCGGCACAATCACCTTGAGCCCGCCAAAGTGCCGCCGGCCGTCGCCGTGCTGGCGGCTATGATCCAGCCAGAGAATTCCCAGGGTCAGCACGCCGTCCACCATCGACGCCGACTCCGCTTCGCTGACGCCGATCACCGCCTCGGCCGCCGTGCCCTTCAGCAGGCGTCCACGCACGTAGGCGGGACCAAAGCTGTGCTCCAGGTCCATCGCCGAGCGAAAGCCGTCCACCTTGGAGCCAATAAATTGTCGAGTCAGCACACGCTCCAGCAGGCGTTGATAGTTGCGGCGCGCGGCATCGCGGGCAGTGGGCGTGCGGCGATCGCTGGTGGGAACCAGCTCCAGGGTCTGCGGGCGGGTCGCTCCCATGCGGCGAGTAGAAAGGCGCAGGCATTGCGCGCGCTCGGCGACCTCGACAACGGTGCGCATCAGGTTGCGCTCCTCGCTCCACAGTTGCAGCAGGCAGCGGCCATGCTGCTCGCTCACCGCGTAGCGCGCACTACGCATGTCGAAGAGCACGCGGCCATCCTCCAGCACCGCGGCTGCCGGATGGTCGGCGAGGTAGGCTTCAATGGTTTGGGCCAGCCGCTCAGGAGACGCAGCCTCAGCCCCGGCGGCCATGCGACTCTACCAGCCCTTGCGTGCGCGCAGGCCGGTGATGTGCGCTGTGTGATGGCGCGAGTGCCAGTCGTACATGGCCAGCACAGTGGCCAGGTTGACGCGGCCACGCTCCGGGTGGTTGAAGCCCTTGCTGAAATCGTTGTCGGGGAGCAGCTCCATCAGCGCCACCCAGCGGCCATGCAGCGCCTCGATCAGCGCCAATGAGCCGTCAATGGGCAGGCGACTGTCAGGCAGGTTTGCCCAGACAGCCTCGTCGTAGACTTTGACGGTCGGCCAATCTTCGGTCAGCGCCGTCTTGCAGCGAATGTAAGCCTGGGCATGGCTGTCAGCGATGTGATGCACCACCTGGCGCACGGTCCAGCCCCCTTCGCGATAGGGGGTGTTGAGCTGGGTGTCATTCAATCCTGCGACGGCGACCCGCAAGTGCTCAGGCAGCAGGCGCAGCGTCTGCATGTGTGCCGCGCGGATACCGGGCAGGCTGCTGGCCGGCGGGGTAAAGCGGCCAATCGGATAACGGAGATCGTCCTGTTCTGTCATAGCATTAACCTTATCGCATCTCCTCAGGGAAATAAAATCGCGCTGAGCAACCCGGCTCCGGCAACCGTGCAGCCGCAAGCCGCCCTATGCGTGATGGTGATGGTGATGATGGTGGTGATCCAAGTGGTGGTTGTGATGATGCTTATGGGCAGCGAGCGCCGGGCTGGCAAACACCATCAAAAGTAGTATGGCGGCAAGAATTCTCTTCATGCCAAAAATGTAACACGAGTGCGGCACTGGCGATAGAGTCCGGATAACCCAGGCATCAAAAGAGGAACGGGGATACTGCCCGGGCGCAGGAGGGGTAAACTCAGAAATACGATGAATGTACCGGCTACTTCCCCATCTCCGAGCCACAAGCAGTATTTTTTTCAGAAATTCGGCATCACCGAGCGGCTTCTGGAGCGCTGCCTGGGCGAGGCCTTGTCTGCCGGCGGCGACTACGCCGACCTATACTTCGAGTCGGTCTCAGCCACCGCGCTTGGCGTCGATGAGCAGATCGTCAAATCCGCCTCTCAAGGAGTCAGTGCCGGCTGCGGCATCCGCGTACTCAGTGGCGAGCGCACCGGCTACGCATACACCGACAACCTCAACCCCGATCGTCTACTGCACGCCGCCCGCACCGCCGCGCTCATCGCCTCCGGTCCGGCCACCCAACCCGTGCAGGGTTTCACCGAGCCCGCAGCCGCCGACCTTTACCCGGTTCCGCTGGGCGGCTATGATCTGGACCTTGCCGCGCGGCTGGAGCTGATTCTGCGTGCCGACCGCGCCGCTCGCGCTTATGATCCGCGCATCGTGCAGGTCAAGGCGAGCTACTCCGAAGAACTGCGCCGCATCTTGATCGCCGCATCCGACGGCGCCTTCGCCAGCGATACCCAGCCCCTTTGCCGGCTCAACGTCTTCGTCATCGCCAAAGAGGACGCGAACACGACTAAAGGCTCGGCGGGCGGTGGCGGGCGCGCCGGGTTGGAACAGTTCACCGGCTCCAAAAGCCCGGAGACCCTGGCTCGCGAAGCCGCGCGCGGAGCGATTCTGCAACTCGGCGCAGTCCCCGCTCCGGCCGGCGAAATGGAAGTAGTCCTCGGTCCCGGTTGGCCAGGAATTCTGCTCCACGAAGCGGTGGGCCACGGCCTTGAAGCCGACTTCAACCGCAAAAAGACCTCAGCCTTTTCTGGACTCATCGGCCAGTCAGTGGCCAGCTCCAAAGTCACCGTGGTGGACAACGGAACCATCGCCGGACGCCGCGGCTCGCTCAACGTGGACGATGAGGGCACGGCCACGCAAGAAACAGTCCTCATCGAAGGCGGCATCCTGCGCGGCTACCTCACCGACAAGCTCAGTGCGCGTCTGATGAACGCGGCGAATACCGGTAGTGGCCGCCGCGAGAGCTACCAGCACATTCCCATGCCGCGCATGACCAACACCTATATGCTGGCCGGCGACGACGCCCCCGAAGACATTCTGCGCAGCGTCAAGCGCGGCCTCTACGCGGTCAACTTCGGCGGCGGCCAGGTGGACATCACCAACGGCAAGTTTGTCTTTTCGGCCTCCGAGGCTTACCTCATCGAAGACGGCAAGATCACCGCCCCAGTGCGAGATGCGACGCTGATCGGCAACGGTCCCGAGGCGCTGAAGCACGTTTCCATGGTCGGGCACGACCTCAAGCTCGACGAAGGCATCGGCACCTGCGGCAAAGACGGCCAGTCCGTCCCAGTCGGCGTAGGCATGCCGACCATCAAGCTGGACAAGATGACGGTGGGGGGAACGGGAAGGTAGTCGGCGAAAAATACTTGTTCGATTATCTCAAATATGAGATATGATGAATCATGTCGTGGAGCGTGGAAGTACTGAACGAAACGGTTCGCGCTGAGATTCGGGCACTCCCGCCAGATTTGCGGGCGCGTTTTGTTAGACTCGGTGATCGCATACGCCAAACGGGATTGGTCGGTCTGCGCGAACCCCACGTGAAGCATCTGGACGGCAAGCTGTGGGAGATGCGTCTGATCGGACGCGATGGCATTGCACGCGCGCTTTACATAACAGCGACAGGGGAGCGTATTGTTGTGGTTCGGGTATTTCACAAGAAGACAAGAAAGACACCACGCCCCGAAATCGATCTGGCGCTTCAACGAGCAAAGGAGATTCAATGACTATTCCTTTCGATGAAATCAAGGCGGAACTTCTTGCCGACCCCGAAGTCAAGCGTGAATACGACGCACTGGCTCCGGAGTTCGAATTTTCAGCCGAATTGCTGCGGGCGCGCCTCCGTGCCGGCATCTCACAAGCAGAATTGGCAGAGCGCATGGGAACCAGCCAGTCTGCGATTGCGCGTCTCGAAAGCGGTCAGACCCTTCCCAGTACCAAGACCCTTCTGCGCTTCGCCGAAGCTACACAGTCTAAAGTCGAGTTGAGGCTTTCCGCCGCCTGAGAAATCAAGCGGGACAAAATGACCGTCGGCGGCAAGGGAAGTTAACGTGAAGTGGAAAATGGATGTCAAGCAAATTCCGGTCGTATTCACTCCCGATAACGAGCCATACCTGGGTCGGGAGCTTCTCTTTCATTTTGATCAAATTATTTGTTCTGCTATGGAGGCGAACACCTCGCTCGCTCCAACTTCGCATCGGCGAGTTCTTTCAGATCACCAGAAAATGGCCTGCATGGTCATTGCGCAGGCAGTCAGTATCGCTCTTTCGATTCGAGAGCTCATTCGGCAGGGCTATCTTTTCGGCGGGCGCGTTCTTCTTCGGCCCCTGGCCGAACGAGCGGCGATCTTGCTTTATCTCAACCTTTATCCCCAAGAGATCGACAAATGGAATCGCGGTTGGGAGCAAAACGAAGCTCCAGGCCTTGTCAAGATGTTCGAGAAGATTCAGGCCAAGCAGAAGCCGGGTTCCCCAATCCGAGGGAGTGATTTGACGGCTCCGATGAATAGTTTGCTGCATGCAAAGCCCGATTCCGCCCCCTGGAACATGGTCTCGCTGGGTGCGGGTGGGTTGGGCCATGCAGTGTCGAAGATACTTGACCGGCCAGAGCTGTGCGACGACTTGTGCGCGAATGCCATTCCGTGGCTCGTAGTAGTTCAATGCATGATGCCAGCTTACTTTGCTGATGATCCGATGGCTAGAGCTGATGCTAGTGGCCTAATAAATTGAGCGCATTGCAGAAGAGAACCGCAATTAGAGCCTACTGCCAAAACCGGAAAGTAATGGAAGCGATAGAATGAAGCAAGGAGGGTAAACGCCATGACATAGGTACGCAACTGCGACCTGGAGTTCGTCATGAGCCGTTCCTACCGCCGCCCTTTTGCGGCGATTACGGGCACTGCCAGCGCGAAAGATGACAAGCGCCTGGCCCACCGTGGTCTCCGCCGTAAACAAAACCTTGCCCTGAAAATTTGCGCTGATTACGAGAACTTACTTCCGCCACATTTTCTTGAATGTCCCTGGAACAACAACTACTGCTGGGGGCGCGATGGCGCTCAATGCTACCTCGGTTCCATGCGAAATTCCCAGGACGACTACAGCCAGAAGTATTACCGGAAAATTCTGCGAAAGTAGCCGGTTCTCTCGTGTGGGATAGCCTGGCAACCTGAATTTGCGCCGCCGCTCAAGCGGCAACCGGAACGATGAGCAGCGCCGTCACGACGCGATTTCGCCCTTCATGTTTGGCTTTGTACATGGCGCTGTCGGCCGCCTGAAGCAGACTCTCCGGCATCCTTTCCACGGCCTCGCAATGCCGCGCGAACGCAGTCGCTACGCCGATACTCACTGTGACACGTCCACCACCTTCCTGATTACCCTCATGACTCAACTGCAAAGTCTCGACAGCGGAGCGCACTTTTTCGGCTGCCGCGACCGCGCCGGCGGTATCAGTCGCGGGAAGAATGATGGTGATCTCCTCTCCACCGTAGCGAGCAACGCAATCGCTGGCCCGCACGGCGCCGCGCACGGCGGAGGCAACCGCGCGCAGGCAGTCGTCTCCTGCCAGGTGTCCATACTGGTCATTGAACCGCTTGAAATGATCGAGATCGAGTATCAGCAGCGAAATCTGCGAGCCATCGCGAACCGTCCGCTTCCACTCGCGCGCCAGCGCATCGTCAAAAGCGCGGCGATTCCAAAGCCCTGTCAGGCCGTCGGTGAGCGCCTGCGTCGAGAGCTTTTCCTCCAATTGTTTGCGCTCCGTCATATCGCGCATGACAATGACGTGTTCCCTGGGCTTTGCGGTGATGGGATCGCGCACCAGGCGAACGTTGATTTCCACCCACACGATAGAGCCGCCTTTCCTTTGCATGCGGACGGTGGTGGTGTCGATTTGATCTTCCGCGGCGACAATTCTGACGCCGGCATCATCCATAACATGCAAATCTTCCGGCAGTATATAGACTTCGGGGCCTTTACCCACCAACTCCTCCGGCTTCCAGCCAAGCAGCTTGAAGCAGGAGGGAGAGATATAGCGGACTATCCGATCAAAGCCGGAGCAGCAGATGACATCGACACTATTTTCCACGAGGGATTTGAAGTCGATCGCGTCTTGGCCAGAGATAGAATCCTGCACCTTCAACTCCTGGGCATCTTGCTGTGAATTACCCTTTTGTTTTCCGGCTGAGAGGCAAGATGACCTCTAATGGTTCGCTTCTGATTATTTCGGCATTTGTAACAGAAACAACAGTCCGGGCATACCCTCAGGGCACTCGCTGGGGCTAATAAGCATCTTTTGTCCCATTTCGAAACGATTTTTCAGGGACATCTTCAGGGGGACAGTTCTTCGTCGCTGGGGTGATCTAGGGGTGGGAAGCCATATCCTCAACCTATCCCGCCGAAGACCGCTGGCCGCACCGCAGGTGCCTTTTCGCCTGTTCTTCCCCGCAATCCCACCAACCATTTTGTACCCAACTTTCCCCGTTCTCGGTGTATGTAGAAGCACACATTTCCTGTGTTTATAAGCCCAGAAAATGCCAATTAAGTGTACTTCCAACGCCACTGAGCACCTTTTTAGACGCTTCACATTCAACCCAAAACCAGCAATCCCCCGCTGTACACTTTCTAAAAACCAGTGCCTTCTGCATCACTATTTCTCGCCCCTGCTGAATGTAACCACACGCCCCGGCTCGCGTATCATGGCGAGTATGAAACTCGATGCGATTCAAGCAGCCATCCAGGAGGCCGGCTTTGACGGCTGGCTCTTTTACGACCATCACCACCGCGACCCAATCGGCGAGCGCATTCTGGGCATGGACCCTAAACTGCACGTCACGCGGCGCTGGTACTACTTTGTGCCCGCCAAGGGCGAACCGCGCAAGCTGGTGCATCGCATTGAGCAGGCTCGGCTTGACGCGCTGCCCGGAGCGAAGGCGATGTACTCGAGCTGGCAGGAGCTGGCCGCGGGCCTGGAGACGCTGCTGGCCAATACGCATATTGTGGCCATGCAATACTCGCCCAACAACGCCATCATGTACGTCTCCATGGCCGATGCAGGCACGGTGGAGTTTTTACGGAGCCGCGGCAAACAGATCGTCAGCTCAGCCGACATGGTCAGCCAGTTTGAGGCGGTACTCAACGAGGAGCAGGTGGCCAGCCACAGCGTGGCACAGCGGGCCATTGATGCAATTCTGGCCGAGGGCTGGCGCGAGATTGGCCGCCGCCTGCGTCCCGGCGCAGACAAGACGGGCGCATACAGCGAATTCGATCACGTGCAATGGCTCAGCGAGGCCATGCGCCGCGAGGGGCTGGTCTGGGCCGACGGACCCAACGTCAGCGTCAACGCCAACTGCTCCGACTCGCACTATGAGCCGACCGCCGAGCGCACTGCGCCCATCCGGGAAGGCGACTTTCTGCTCATCGACATCTGGGCGCGGCTGAACACGCCGGGCAGCGTCTACTACGACATCACATGGACTGGGGTGGTAGGCCGCGAACCGGCGGAGCACGAGCAAAAGGTCTTTGAGATCGTGCTGGGCGCCCGCGACGCCGCGATCCGTGTCGTTGAACAAGCCTTTGAGGCTGGCCGGCCGATCTGCGGCTTCGAGGCGGACGACGCGGCCAGGGCGGTGATTCAGGCGGCAGGCTACGGAGAGTTCTTTACGCATCGTACCGGTCACAATATCGGCCAGGAGGTGCACGGCGTGGGCGCGAATCTCGACAACCTTGAAACCCATGATGTGCGGCTGCTGCTGCCCAACACATGTTTCTCCGTCGAGCCGGGCATCTACCTGCCGGAGTTTGGTGTGCGCGCCGAGATTGACATGATGACAGCTCCCGGTAAGGCCTGGGTCACGGGAAAAATTCAGCGGGAACTGGTGAGGATTTAGACGGAGCGCGACGATGGGAACCAAGGCCTTTGCGTCTGCTAGGAAATTCCTGGTGAGCCGCATTGTGGAGCAGGCAGCGCTGGATGGAGTGTCGCTGGCGGATACTGAGACTCGTATGCTGGGTTTTTCGGAGGCATCGGCCACGCCGGAGGAATTAGAAACCGCAGCGGAGTTCGAACGCGATTTTGACGACGAACAGTATGAGTCCAAGATCGCCAGCCTGATTCGGCACGCCTATGTGCAGGATAAGAACCGTGGCGAGTCAGCCGCGTGGAGCAGCGCGCTGGATGCGCTGATTGAAAGCGAGGAAGACGCTTACTTGCTGATCATGTTGGACCGGGCGCACATTGGATTCAAGAGGCCCGGATTGTTCTCTTTCGACAAGAGGGTACTTCTAACCTTGGTTCCGGTTGCCGCGATGATTGGAGTCGCAGTTCTAGTGGCGTTCACTCCATGGGGCGCGCGCCTCGTTCCCAACGAATCAGCCCGGCTCGCGGTGTATGTTATGGTCCTGTGCATACTACTGCTAGTCTGGCTGCGGGATCAGAAAAGGAAAGAGTAGGTGAGGAAACGCGTCGATCCTGCCTGTCGGGTTGGAGCGATTCGTTTGTCATGTCAAGTGGAGTCCGGCGCTCACCCCGGCCCCAGTGCGTTATAGTCAAAAGTGCATGACAACTGAAGAAAACAAGAAGACTTCGACAAATTCCGGCTCTCAAGAAGGGTTTGTCTACCTTCCCCTGATTGCTGGCTGGCTGGTGCCGGGCGGCGGGCATTTCTTGCTGCGCAAGTGGGGCCGCGGGGCGCTGCTGGCGGCGGCCATCCTGGGCATGTTCGTGCTGGGACTAGCCATGCAGGGCAAGGTGTACGCGAACGCACACGACATTCTGGACATTCTGGGGCTGGCCGGCGACCTTGGCAACGGGCTGCCTTACGTCATCAGTCGGATGCTGGGCTTGGGCGACGTCCAGGTGATGGTGACCACCGCCGACTACGGCACACGCTTCATCGTAGTGGCCGGCCTGCTGAACATCATTGCCGCCGTGGACGCGCACAATCTGCGCACCGGGAGGAAATCCTGATGGGCAATGCGATTTTTCAACCCTCTCATTTCACGGCAGTTTTGCTCTTTGCTCTCTTTGCCTCAACAGTTTTTGGCATCACGCAGCGCCAGACGCCACGGAACATGCTTCGCTATGGACTTTATTGCTTTGTGCTCTTTGTGGCCGCGGCGATTGCGCTGAGCTGGCTGATGTATTTTATCGCGCAATAAGTTTTTTCCTAAACTTTCCTAATCTCTCAGGCAAAGTTGTCACGCTGCCATACAGTAGCGTCGAAGCGGTGCGTGCAATCGTAGTCCTCAGCGCGGTAGAGGTTGATGGCCTCGGTGTTGGCCTCGGTGACGGTGAGGGATATCTCGGTGACACCCTGGCGCAGGAAGCAGGAGGCGGTCAGGGTGAGCAGCATACGGGCCAGGCCGCGGCGACGGAACTCGGGATGGACACAGAGCTGGGTGATGTGGCCGCTCTGTGGGCTGACGCGCGAGCCCAGAACCAGGGCCACCATCTCCCGGCTTGCGCGATCCACGATCACGTGTGAGGCCGGCGCGGAGAAAGCGCCGCAGCCGGAGAAGCGGACAATGTTGTTAAGAAAGCGCATCGAACCGTGGACTGAGCGGTACTGGTCGTTTACCACACTGTCGGGGTGGCCGTGGTAAGCCGAGAAGATGAGCCGCCCGGCGAGGCTCAGGTCTTCTTCGCGCCAGGGACGCAACTCCAACCCGGCATGAAGACTCACATGATGCGAGGGATAGTGGCCTTCCAGCTTCCGCACCATGAAGAGCCGCCGGTGAACCTGGAAGCCCGCATCGAGAAAGACGCCGGCATGGGATCCCGAGGGATGCAGTAGCAGTTGTGATTCCACGCGGTCCACCTGGGGCGAGTTCACCAGCAGCTCAATGAGGTGCAGAAGCAGCGTTTCCTCGATTTCGCAGGCGGTCCTGCCATCGACGTGGGGGCCGGGTAACGCAAAGACGTCGCCGATGACCGCCTTGGTCTCCTCGTAGATGCAGAAGGCATAGCCGGTAATCCGGTCCGCCTCCAGGGCCGCATAGCCGGGCAGCATGTGGCTGTCGAGATAATGCATCAGCAGGTTAGCTGATGCGCGGTAATCCCAATGCAGGCGCTGCTTCCACACTTCGCCCTCCGCCTCCAGTACGGGGCGCAATACCGGCGTCGCAAAGTGCCGCAAGTCGAGAATCTCGAAGGATGCGCCTGATGCCATGCTGCTCCTCTGGCGATAGCTGACAGTTTACCGGCTGTCCACCCGGTAAACCGTCAGGCCCTGCTCCGGCCAATTGAAGAGCTGCTCATAATGCCTGTCTCCCAGCAACTCTTCGAGCGCGGCCGTGGTGTGCAGGTCCATGCCGCCCTTTCCAGTTACCTGCGCCACCAGCAAATGCTGTTGATCCGGCACGCCTTTCACGGTGTAGTTGACCACTTCGTGATTGCGATAGAAGGAGAGGCCATATTCGACATCGCGCCGGACACGGAAGACCGCCACCGTTTCGTCGCCGGGGGCAGAGGCAGCCAGCCGCTCGGCCAGTGGGCGCGCGGAGTAGGTGCGATCCAGCAGATGAATTACCTGCTTGGTTGCGCCCACGGCTGGAATGCCGAAGACCGGGCCGACGCCATAGAGATAAAAGACCAGCACGATCAGCACCGTGGAGGTGACCAGGCGCAATCGGATTGCGCCGAAGCCTTTGACCACGATGATAATCAGCAATGCTGCCCCGGCAGAGGCCAGAAGGGCTACCGTAAGTGCCGGCCACGGCGGCATCACCCGGATGCATTCGCCGATACACTCGCGGATAAAGGCAAGTATCTGACCTCCCCCAAAAGCAGGCCGGGGCGGCATCTGCGGGCTGTGAATCACAAACCAGGGCAGCAGCAGCGCAAACAAGGTCATCACGCCGCAGACCGCCGCGTGGCCCACCAGCACCCAGAGTTGGATTCCGTACCGCCGGCGCCGGGCAATAAAGTCCCCGGTGAGGATGGTAATGGGTGGAATGGAAGGCAGGATGTAGCCTGGCAGTTTGGACTGCGAGAAGGAGAAAAACACGATGGGAATCAGCGCCCATATAACCAGAAACTCCGGGAAGGCATCGCCGGGCTGGCCGGGACATCGCTTGCACCGGCTGAAGTGGCGCTCCCGCCACTCGCACACAGAGGTCCTGATACCGTCAATCAGCGCCCGCAGCGCGATCACCGTCCAGGGCATCAAGGCCAGCAGCACCACCACCAGGTAGTACCAGAAGGGGTGTTGATGCTCATAGCGATCGGTGGCAAAGCGCTCCAGATTATGTTCCAGGAAAAAAACGCGGAAAAAGTCCGGATTCTGTTGCTGCACGGCAATAAACCAGGGCAGCACGATGGCGAAGTACAGCAGCACGCCCGGCCACCAGAACGACCGCCGCAGGAGCGACCACTCGCGGCGCAGGAAGGCGAATGCGGCCACAATCGCGAAGGCCAGAACCGGCGCCACAGGCCCTTTTGCCAGCGTGGCCACGCCGGTAAAGAAGTAGATGTCGAAGAGCCAGAACTTGGAGTCGGTCTCGTACCAGGCGTACCAACCCAGCAGCCCGATAGCCAGAGGCGCCGCCATCTGCATATCGGTGGATGCCCCACGGGCAAAGCCGATGATACCGGCGCAGGCCACCGTAATCAGCGCCGCGTCCAGATGGCCGCCAGGGCGGAATCTTCGCATATGCAGGTAGATAAGGGCCACCATGAGAAAGGCAAAGGTAGCTGAGGGCAGGCGTGCTACCCAGTCATGCACGCCGAAGTCCTGGAAGACAAACATCGCCCGCCAGTAGTAAAGGGCCGGCTTCTCCAGCCAGGGCCTTCCATAGAGATAGGGGGTGACGCAGGCGCTCAGCTTGCTCTTCAGCGTATGGGCCGAATCGAACCGGTCCAGCATCTCGTGGGCGATCTGCGCATAGCGGGGTTCATCGGCCCCCACCAGGCCCAGGTTGTCGCCGCCCACCAGGGGGGTCTGTCCATAGAGTAGAAAAAAGAGGACAAAGGCGAGAAAGACAGACGCCTCGCGTATGGTAGCCCAGCGGGGCAGCCGTATGCGCCAACCTTGGGGCGTATCGGGAGCGGATGGTTCTTGAAGAGTTTCCACTACCAGTGCTTCTCCAACAGGGCTTGCTTGCCTCATATTGACAAGCGATTGCGGCTCTGATCAGGGCGGTTGGGGGAAACAGACCCGTCCAGGCTAAGGTCCATATTCATTTGAAACGCGGAAATCATGCCGCGTTTCGACAGGCTCAAGGCTAACAGATTCTGGCGGAAGCGCAATGGGCTCAATGGCCTTCATCTGCGGTAGACGGTTGCGGCGCGGCCGCCTTCTGCCGCTTGCGATGCCTGCCCATCAGCTCGTCGATGCGCGCCTGGAAACGGCCCGAGCGGTCGGCGAGGAAGCTGAGTTCGGGCACGTGGCGCACTCCCATCCGCTCCTTAAGTTCATAGCGGATATAGCCCTTGGCTGCCTCCAGCCCCGCCACCGTATCCTCTTCGGCCTTGGCAATGTCCTTGACGGCGCTGTCGACGGCCACATAGACCCGCGCCGACTTGCCTCCGGGATTCAACGCCACCTCGGTGACATAGCAGAGATTGATGCGCGGGTCCACCAGCTCGCCCTCGATAAGAACGCCGATCTCCTCGCGCAGCGTCTCCGCCACACGGTCCTGATGGTGCTTTCGTCCTCTATGCTCCGGCATGACTCCCTCCCTTGGTCCAGGCAGACCATTCAGCATAGCAGAGGCATACCGGATGGCAGGATGATTTTCACTCTTCAGTAGCCGAAACGGCGTCCGTCAATGTCCGGAGGGAACCTCAGTGTGCCGAGGGTCGTTCGATTTGAGAAGGAATGAGAGGAAGAACATGAGGGCCGACCCAGCGCCCAAAATTACGTAAGCGTCGATGAACGACATGGCGGCGGCCTGCATCATGAACGCTCGGTAGATTTGCGCCACGACGGCTGCCTGCGTTCCAACAGCTCCCAACCCGGCGCTGCGGGCGTACAGCATCATGGCTTGAGAATTGAACGCCACGCCGGGGTCTCCCAGACTCAAATGGTCGGCAAGCCGGGCAAGATGAAATTGCTGGCGGCGAGCCAGAACCGTTTGCACAATCGCTGCGCCGAAGCTCATTCCAATGTTGCGCATGAAGTTGGTTAAGCCCGAAACGGAATCGCTTTTGTCTTGCGGTACTCCTACAAAAGAGGCAGTCATTGTAGGAATGAAGATGAAGGCCAGGGGAACGAACTGCAGCAGCATGATGATTGCAGCTCCGCTAAAGCTGATGTTCAGGGACAAGAGTTTTATCGATAGATACATCCCGCCCGCGGAGAGAAACCAGCCAAGGGCAATCAGGTACTTAGCAGAAACCTTGGAAGTGAGAAGCCCTATGATGGGCATGGTCACCATAACCACAGCAGCGCCGATGGAAACGATCACGCCTGCATCCTCCGCGGTGTATCCCATGAGCATCTGGAGGAATTCCGGCATGAGGATCATCGAGGAAAACATCACGACGCCGGCCAGGAACATCATCAGGCAAGAGCCGGAAAAATTAATAATCCTGAATAACCTTACATCGACGATGGGCTGCTTCTGGCGCCATTCCCACACCACCAGAGCGCTGAGGCAGACCACGGCGATCGCCACCAGCGAACAAATGAAATGAGAGGCCAGCCAGTCGTCTTCCTGCCCTTTATCCAACAAAACCTGTAGGGCCACGACTCCCAGAGCCAGCAGCGCAAATCCGACCGTATCGAAGTGCATCTCGCCGGGCTTGAATCGCCGCAGAAATGGAGGGTCGTCTACGAATTTGAAGACCAGCCCCAGGGCCAGAAGCCCCAGCGGAAGGTTGATGAAGTAGATCCAGCGCCAGGTGTAGTTATCTGTGATCCATCCGCCCAGGATGGGGCCAAGGGCCGGAGCCACGACCACCGTCATGCCGAATAAGGCAAAGGCGGCTCCGCGCAGCCGGGGCGGGAAGCTGTCAGCCATGATGGATTGCGCCATGGGCTGAAGGCCGCCGCCGCCCGCGCCCTGAATGGCCAAGGCGCACAGCAGTGCAGGCAGGGTGGGTGCGGCTCCGCAAAGCAGGGAAGCCGCAGTGAACAGCGCTATGCAGATCATGAAGAAGCGCTTGCGGCCCACCAGGCTGGAAAGCCACCCGGTGATGGGCAGTACGACGGCATTGGCCACCAGGTAGGTGGTCAACACCCACGTGCTCTCATCCCGGCTGGAGCCAAGATCGCCGGCAATGTGCGGCAGCGCCACATTGGCAATGCTGGTGTCCAGCACCTCCATAAAGGCGGCCAACGCTACAACAATGGCGATCAGCCAGGGGTTGTATCTGGGCTTCCAGTCTTGTTTGGGCTGCTCGTCGGCCAAGATGCCCCTCAATCAGGATTTATTATAAAACGAAACGTACCGTTTCGTATATAATACAAACACCAAGGTACTACACTGAATCCGGGAAAACCCGGTGAATTCATGCGCCAGGAAAATGTCGAATCCGATTCTAGAGCCAAGCGCCCCGCCGGCAGGCCGCGCAGCGAGAGCTCGCGCGCATCAATTCTGGATGCGGCATACTGCTTCCTGCGCGACCTGCCGGTCGCATCGATCTCGCTCCTTCACATCGCGCGCAAGGCCGGCGTCAGCTCCGCCACGGTCTATCGCTGGTGGTCGACCAAAGAGGCACTGCTACTCGACGCCTTTCTCAACAAGGCCGATCGAGCGCTGGTGCTTCAGGAAGAAGGCGCGCCTCTGGAGCGCCTCCGGGAGTACATCCTCCAAGTGGGGCGCTTTTTCACTGGGGAAAGCGGCATCGTTGCCGCCCGCCTGTTGACGGCCATTCAGGACAATTCCATTCTGCGCAAGGAGTTCCTGGAGCGTGTCTATCTGCCGCGCGAAAAGGAGTTTCGGGCTGTTGTGAACGAGGCGATCCGGCTGCACCAGCTTCCAGCCGCGATGGAGGTGAGTACTTTCCTGGATTCGATCATCGGTCCGCTGCTGGCCCGGCTGCTACTTCACCATGAGCAAATCGACGAAGCCTTCGTGATCTCGGTATTCGACAGGGTTGTGGCCGGGACGCTCGCACAGGATGCTGCCCGATAATCCCCGAAAGCCTGTCGCCTGTCCGTACTGCCTGACGCAAGAATCTTCCGCTCAGCTCTCGATGTAGCCCCAAAAGGAGTCGGACAGCTCCGCGCCGAGGACGTTGATACTCGGTACGTTCGTGCTTGTGCGGCGCAAATCTTGCCGCCCGCGAAAACAATTGTTGCCGGACCAACGGAACCGGCTAGGATTGCGCAGCGCGTTCGAGTTCGGCAATATTGATCTTCTTCATCTGAAGCATAGCCTGCAGCGCCTTGGGATTCCTGATCAATTCAGGCAGCCGAACGGGCACAATCTGCCAGCATAGGCCGAACTTGTCCTTCAGCCACCCGCACTGAATTTCGGTGCCTCCGGCGGTGAGCTTCTGCCAATAGTCGTCCACTTCCTGCTGCGAGTCGCACCGAACAACAAAAGAAATAGCTTCGGTGAATTTGTACATTGGGCCGCCATTCAGCGCGGTGAGCTTTTGGCCGTCGAGTTCGAAGGCAATGGTGAGGACAGTGCCCATTGTCCCGCTGGGGTCGTCGACGCTGCGCCGTGGTCCATCGAAACGGCGCGAGTTCTTGAACACTGTCAGATAGAATTCGACAGCTTCCTCGGCGTTTGAGTCGAACCAGAGAAACGGCGTAATGCGGGGAAAGTCGGCAAGAGCGCTCATGGAAACCTCCTGATAGCTTGTGGATCTGGTTTTCGTGCGTATCGAACGCAGATTGCACATTTTAAACACAGATTATTTGCAAATCGCAAATCATAAATGTAACTTATCTCTACGGAGACCTGGCGTCGATGGGAGAAGTGCATCCCACGACATTGGCTCCGCCGTTCACTTCTCCACTCCATTCCCCGAAAGGAAAATTGAAACGATGAAACTGACCACCTACCTCAACTATGGCGGCAACTGCGCGGATGCTCTCCACTTCTACGAAAAGCATTTGGGCGGAAAGATCGTCAACATATCGACTTACGATTCGATGCCGGGCGCTAAAAACCTGACGCCGCAACAGGCTAAGGCAATTCTCCATGCCCGCATCATCATCGGAGATACGCTCCTGATGGCCAGCGACGGACCGCCGGACAAATTTCAACCCATGCGCAGTGTCTATCTGGCACTGGGCGTTGATAGCAATGAGGAAGCGGAGCGCATTTATGCCCTGCTCTCCGATGGCGGCGAGATCTTCATGAAAATGGAGGAGACATTCTTTGCCTTCCGCTTCGCCATGCTCCGCGACAAGTTTGGCACATCATGGATGATCATTCACGAAAAGCCGCTGCCGCAGGGCGCCTGAAGAACGGTCTAACTACTCGGATCGTGCAAGGAATGGGGCATTAGCTGTTCCCTGTTCCCTGTTCTTTCAACTCTCGATGTAGTCCCAAAAGGCGTCTGCCAACTCCGCGCCGTGTTCGTTGAGGATGCGGCGCGCGGCGCGCTCCACCTCTTCGATGAGCCCATGCAGGTAGTCGCGGGAGCGGGAGATGCCCACCACGCCGATGGTGGCCGATTGCCACGTCACCGTCTCGTCCATTTCCGCCACCGAGACGTTGAAACCCTGCTTGAGCTGGTCCTTGAGCGAGCGCACCACCTGCCGCCGGTCCTTGAGCGACTGGGCGTGCTCAATGCGGATTTCAAGCGTCAGATGAGCGACGGGCATGGCAGCAAAGGATTTACACCGTCAGTGTAAGGCCAATTTCAGCCACTTGGCGCACTTTTTCTTTACAGCCGGCCCTAATCCGCAAACTGCGCCAACTGCTTCGCCGTGGGTTTAGGGGTACACAGGCTGACCACAATCATGGCTAAAACGGCCACCGGAAGCGCCAGAAAGATGGCGTCACGGTCGGCCACGATGTGTGGAAAACGGTCCTTCACCGCCTGAATATCCCAGACCAGGGTGACCACCGTTCCCGCGCCGATGGCCGACACTGCGCCCCAGGCTGTAACCCGTTTGGAGAAGAAGGCCGCCAGCACCACCGGGGTCAGCGACGCGGCGTAGACGGTGTAAGCCCATAACATGGTGTGAATCACGCTCGCGGCGTGGAGCGATTGGTAGAGTGCCCAGCAGCCCAGCAACACCACGGCCAGCCGGGAGACAATCAGAACTTTTTTGTTCGAGGCTCCGGGCGAGATATAGCGCGAGAATACGTCGTTAACCAGGTTGGTAGCCGGCGAAAATAGGTAGTTGGATGCTGCCGACATCACCTGGGCAAAGACCGCGCCCAGCAGCAGAGCGCCCATCAAAGCAGGCAGCCCGTGGCGCGCCGTGTAGGGGATAATCTCATGGGGCATCTTGGCTACCTCGCCCGATGAGTGGAAGAGCGCCGTGCCAAAGACGGCGATGCAGACAATCAGCGTCTCCAGCAGGATTGCTCCCAAAAACCAGCCCACCACCGAAAGGCGCGCGTCCCGCTGCGTTTTGGCGGAGAAAAATTTCTGATACATCACCTGGTTGCCCAATAACAGAAGCATAGTGGGCACCAGGAATTCGAAGCCGCGAATGACGCCGAATCCCACTGGCTGGAGCACATGGGCGGAACTCATCCGATAGTTGCCCAGAAGCTGGAAGTACTCTGGCGGCAGCGCATGATGCAGGCCAACCCAGCCGCCCGCTTTGAAGTAGAGCATTGGAGCGGCAATAAGGCAGATGGTCGTGACCATCGAGCCAATCACCATGTCCATGTAGGCCACTGACGACATTCCGGCCAGTGCCGTGGTGAAGATGACGAAGGCGGCGATGATGTAGGTTCCCATCACAGGCGTAAGCGTCTCGGGAAAAATGAGGTGCAGCACGTTGCCGCCTCCGGTGAACTGGTAGCTGGCAATTCCCACGTAGGCGAAAAGGATGGCAATGGTACCCAGGACTCGCGCCGTCTGGTTGTAGCGCACCTCAAGCAAGTCGGGCAGGGTGAACTGTGCGAATTTGCGCGCCCTGGGAGCAACGAAGTAGATGAGAAGCAGCGCCAGCCAGCCGCCGGCGGGCTGCCAGAGCGCGGCAAAACCGTTCTGATAGGCGTTTGCCGCCCCGCCAAAGAGCGATCCGCCGCCGATCCACGAACTGAGCAGCGTGAGCACCAGCACGAAGGCCGGTAGCGAGCGCCCAGCCACCAGGTAGTCGGCTTTGGTCTTCACCTGTGAGGTGCGATAGAGCGAAACTGACAGCAGCGTAACGACGATTACGGCCAATACAGCAACATAAAGATGTGACATCCGCGGGGTTCCTCGCCGGCGTTACAGGATTTCCGTCAGTGTATCGGATGCGGGCAGTGCCCGGCGCGGCCGCCTGATAGAAGATACAATTTGACCCCCATCAAGCAAGTTGGTAAACTGTATACGCGGGGTGGAGCAGCCCGGTAGCTCGTTGGGCTCATAACCCAAAGGTCGCTGGTTCAAATCCAGCCCCCGCAACCAAACAAATCAACAATTTGCAGGATTTGAGCGCTGAAAACGCAGGTCCAATAAAGGTCCATTAAGAACTGCGCTTGTCCGAAGATGGAAAAAGGCTGCCGCGAGCAGCCTTTTTTCAGCTCATCACGCAACGTTTTCCTGCTGTGGGTCCGGTCGAAGCGCCATGCTAACCACCTTGCTGTTTGCGGCGCGTTTCGACTTCATCAGCAGTGAGCCACCGTAGCCCGCTGTTGTGCCACCATGAGCATGCCGCATGAGTTTCTGTTGCACGCCAATGGGCGCTCCGACAGCGTCAAGCCATGCCCGATAGGTGTGGCGGAAAGTGTGCCAACCAACACCCTTGACTCCAAGCTTTTCTGCAGCGGGACGAATGTAGTCCTGCTGAATAGGGCTTGCGTGAAAGCATCGGTCAGTGACGAAACTTGGGAAGACCCAGTCTCCCGGAGTCTGCCGGCACTTAGCTTTCCAGTTTTGCAGAACGGCTGCAAAGTCCGGGTCCAGCGGAAGTTCATCTTCCGAGCACTCGGTCTTCACTGGGCCAGTTCGGCCGTTCACCGACCCGATTCTGACCATCATGGTGAGACGGCCAAAGTCGATACGGGACCATCGAAGCGCCAGGATTTCGCTGACTCGCAGTCCAGTGCAGATGGCCACCAGAACCATGGTGCGATAAGGCTCAGGTATAAAGGAGAGCAGCATCAGGCACTGATCAGCTTCGAGGATGATCGGCTTCTTCGCCCTCTTGCTGATGCCCTTCACTTCGACCAGATCCATCGGGTTTCGCTCGATGGGCACCAGTTCCCACAACATTGCTTTTTCAAAGAGCCGGTGCATGAGAGCCTTAATGTGCCCCTTTGTCTTGGGGGCGGCATCCAGGCTCCGCAACCACTCCTGCACCTTCGCCGGCTTCACTTCCGGGATGGAGCACTTTCCCCACCTCGGCCGGATATGGACATCCAGCATGGAGAGGTAGGAACTCGCGGTCGAGTAGGCCAATGCTTCCGCATTGAACCCCTCATCGTTTTCGACGTCACCGATTCCCGGGGCCCGATCCTTCGCCTCTCGAAGTCGCTCCTCGGTAATGTAGCTTTCAATCAGTGCGCCGAATGTGGAACCGCGGGCTTCCTCACTCTCCCGGTTCGCCTTCAGTCGACATCCGTCTGCTGCCTTCAATGCCTGAGATCTGGTCTTGAACTTCTCGATCGTGCCGAGGACCATGCTCTTGCGAATGCTTTTCCCCTGGGGGTTCTCTTCGCGCCAGCGATAAACCCAGACTGCTGAACCAAGAGACCGCGGACTTAGCTCCACGGTCCCATATTGATAACGTGCTCGCCTCACTTATTCTTGTCCTTTCCGTTAGGCGAACACGGATAGCGATGTGAGTTTACCTTGGCCCGCAGCCAGACGTCCAGCTCGGAGGGATAAAATTTCCACGTCTTGCGGCTGACGCCGGAGGCGGGATGCGCAGGAATCTCTCCCATGCGCGCCATGCGCTCTACGGTCTTCGGATGATAACCGACATAATTGGCGGCTTCCCGCGTATCGATAGGCAGTTCGTAACCGAGGTCCCGGGCTCGGCAACGCTCTATGAAGCGGGTGAGGTCATGAGTGGTGGGCGGTACAGTTTCAACATGTGATTTGCGCCGCCGATGGTTGACGGCGGATGGCAATCGGATCGCGGTGTGCATCCTGGTTGGTTGAGTATTTCGGTTGGTCTTCGACAACAGGTTAGTCTTCGGCATCAGGTTGGTCTTTCTCCTCCAATAAATGACTCAGCTGCGAAAACGCCTCGCTTTCCGCGTTGCGCCGCAGAGCCTCGCATAACGCCCGCATCCACGCATACGTGGATAACGGGTCCTTTCTGGTTTTTTGCAATGTTTCTGCTTCTAGTCCCCTTTCTTTGGCCTTTGCGCTTCGGTCATATGCCAAGCATTGTAGATATTCAATTGCGCGGGCAGGCGAGTCCATCAACAAAGCGATACATGCGGTACGTAGGACCCCTTCTGCATCCGTTAGTTCATCAAGGCACTTAGTCCAAGAGTCGTTGAGAAACTCAGAGCCCTCGGCCGTGAGCGACATGTTCTTTCGCCCCCGTGTGGAAGACGCGGCGCGAGTGATCAACTTCCAATCTTCCAGGCGTTGGAGCGCGGTGCGTATTCCTCCTGGCTGCAAGCCGGCGCGCTGCTGAAAGGCATACAGGGAGGTGAGGCCTGCCTTGCCGATCAGGGCGAGGATGAAGTATTCCATTACGCTTGGCTTAATGATTTTTGCTCTGGTTTGGCTCGACATGTTCACATTGTTACGACATTGTCAGATACTTGTCAAGAGAAAAATGCTGCTTATTTCGACTTTTTTAACTTTGTCACGCTCTGCCAGGCAGGCCTTGATGACTTTGAGGGCCACTATCTCCTGAAAATGGGCTTGAATTGAATGAATTGACAGGAAATGCCGGAATTCGGAGAGGTGACAGCACGTCTATTCAATGCGGCTTGGGGCCGTCACATCGCCGCCATAGGTCTTAGCAGACTCCAGCGGGTTGAGGGCGCTTTTCCCTAGTTGTGTGAATCACGGCAGCTTAGGGTGTTTCAGAAGGCTCACAAAGCTTTATGAAACGGGTTTATTGGAGTTTTGGCAACTTTGTCGGCCTCCCTTGCCGCTCGAGAGACCGCGCTCCTCTAGGAACTTGTTGAAATTCGCCTGATGCACCGTCATTCATTGACGTTTCAAGCGATTGTTAAGTGAAAAATCGGTTTGAAATGCGGGTTTGTGCTGTGTTGATTCGGCTTTTACGGCCTCATGGA
>Ga0224558_1001206_pt1 | contig 27795 bp, 25 predicted proteins | sample 714S32024metaG_FD_180682 | JGI IMG/M metagenome (GOLD analysis project Ga0224558, IMG submission 180682) | Peat soil microbial communities from Stordalen Mire, Sweden - 717 S3 20-24 | ecosystem: Environmental > Terrestrial > Soil > Wetlands > Peat | place: Sweden: Norrbotten County, Stordalen... | reverse complement strand
ACCCGCAGGCCGACTTGCCGTGCGAACCATCCGCATTCCCGAAAGAATCGGCGGTCGGCGCCGCAATCACCGCGACGTCAATGTGAACGTCTCCATCCTGGATCGCCTGGTAGCGGCCGCCATGCGAGCGCAGCACCCCCATGCCGCGCATCTTCCCCTGCGTGCAGTAGTCGCCCAGCGGCCCGTTCATCGAACCTTCGATGTGGTGGATCACGCCTTTTTCCATCAGTTCGATCGCACCCTCCTGGGAAGGGAACGACGCGCTCGGAAACCACATCAGATCTTTGACGCCGATCCTGGCCGCCGCTTCCAGCGCCATGAGCGCCACTTTATCGCCGTCGCGCAGATGATGATGGTTCGAGATCACCATCCCGTCGCGCAGTCCGCACTGGCGCAGCGCCGTCTCCAGATCGGCCACGCGCTTATCGCCACTATCCGGATAATCTTTATTCGAGCAGATTACCGGCGCCGCCTTCCGCCCGCGCGGATGATATTTTCCTGTGCCTAGAAACGGAATCTGCGGCTTGCCGTTCACCATCGTCGGCACCGCACGGCCGGCGGCGTTGTGCGCCAGTTCAACTCTTTCGTTCACGCTCGCACTCACGAAATCACTCCCATCGCCTTCGCCCGCTCCACCAGTTGCAACGCCCGCTGCACAACCGGAGGATCGATCATCTTCGAACCCAGACTCACCACGGCCAATCCTTTGTTTTGCGCTTCTTCAAAAGCGGCAACCACTTTCTGCGCCTTTTCGATTTCGACCGCGGTGGGTTGAAACGCTTCGTGGATCACGCGAATCTGCCCGGGATGAATGCATCCCATGCCTTCGAATCCCGCAGCCCGTGCGGCTTCTCCCCAACGTCGCAGACCGTCCATGTCGGCGACATCGCTGAAGACCGAGTCAATCGCCTGCAGGCCCGCGGCGCGCGCTGCATTCACCACGCGCGACCGCGCATATTGCGACTCTCGCCCTTCCGCGGTCTTTACCACGCCCAGATCGGCGGTGTAATCTTCAACCCCAATCGTCAGCGCCGCCACGTTTTCACTCGCCGTCGCGACGGCAAATGCATTCTCGATTCCCAGCGCCGACTCCAGTATCGGCATGATCCAGATCGGCCGGATGATTCCGTGGCGCGCCTTGATCTCGCCGGTCATGCGATCCACTTCCCTCACTTGCTCAGGCTGCTCGACCTTCGGAATCAGAATCAGGTCCGGACTCTCACCCACCACTTCCGCCAGATCCTCGAGCCCCAGCGGCAACTGATTAATGCGCACCATGCGCTCGCACGATCCGAAATCGACTGCCCGCAAAGTATTTCGCACCAGGATGCGAGCGGCATCTTTCTCTCCGCGATGCACGGAATCCTCCAAATCGAGAATCACGGCATCCGCCGCGTGCAATGAGGCGTTGATGTAATACTTCGGCTCGGAGCCCGGCAGATACAGACGCGATCGACGCAGCCGGTCCTTTTGGGACGGTGCCGGCAGCGGATGCTGCTCCGGCAGCGAGCGTTTGCCGAGCGCGATCCCTGCGCGCCTCGCAGCGGCCTCAATGCGAGCCGCGATGACAAAAGGCAGCGCGCCTTCATCATGAATCGCGACCCGCGCGTGCTTCACTCCAAGTTCACCCAGAACTTCTCGCGTCTGGTCCATGATCGCCGAGCCGTAATAGGGCGCAACGCGCGACTCCAGTGAGATCTCGACGCCGCCGATGGCACGCGCCTCAAAGGCGACGTGCACGTCCGACCGAACTTCTTGGCCCCAATGGCCTGCCTCGCCAGAACGCGGGGACGTAGTCTCGACAGCGCCGCTCATAATTTCCTCGACTCGAGATCGTCAACTCGAGCTAATCAACTCGAAGATTCCCCAACTGGCCGCTTATTTCAGTTTCTCCAAAATCGCATCCGTCATCTGCACCGTCGAAGCCGCACCCTGACTGATCGCTTTCGGACCACCCGTTAAGCGCATCATATCGTAGGTCCGGACTTTTCCTTCACGCACCACGTCCGCAATCGCCTGGCGGATGCGATTCGCCTTTTGGCCTTCGCCCACATGATCGAGCATCATCGCCGCCGAAAGAATCATCGCAATCGGATTCACGATGGGCGGATTCAGCTCGGCATACTTCGGCGCGGATCCGTGGGTCGGCTCGAATACCGCCACGTCATCCCCAATGTTGCCGGAGGCCGCGAATCCCAGGCCGCCCACCAGTCCCGCGAACGCGTCGGAAAGAATGTCGCCGAACAGATTCGAGGACACGACCACGTTGTACTCCTCCGGATTTTTGTTGAGCCACATCAGTTGCGCGTCAATGTTCGTCGACCAAAGCGCAATCTCCGGGTAATTTTTCGCAACCTCTTTTGCCACTTCTTCCATCATGCCCGAAGTTTCGCGCACCACATTCGGCTTCTCGCAGATCGTTACGCCTTTGAACCCGCGCTTCTTCGCATATTCGAAAGCCGCGGTCACGATGCGCTGGGCCGCCTTGCGAGTGATGATGCGGCAACTCACCGCGATCTCCTGCCCGGGCACGCTGGCAAACGCCTTGAACCTGGGATGGCTGTTCAAGGCGGCGCGCACGTTCTCCGGAGGATTCGTCCACTCCACGCCGGCGTACATGCCCTCTGTTCCTTGACGGAAGACGGTGGTATCGATCTTCGGCTCATCGTAACCGCGATCCGTTTTCTTTCGAATGTAATTCAGCGGATTGCCCGTGAAGCCGACGCATGGCCGCATGCAGATATCGAGATTGAATTTCTGTCGCATGGTCACGATCGGCGAATAATAAACGTAACCCTTCCCCTGCAGCTCGGGTTTAAGCTCCCCCTGCGCCGCCTTGTTCGGTTTCGAAGTTATCGCACCAAACAGACCCAACTTATGCTTGGTTAGTAACTCGATCGTACGGTCGGGCAGCGCATTACCCTGCGTGCGCCAGCAGTCCCATCCGATGTCGGCATGAATGTACTCGGCGTCAAAGCCGACCGCTTGCAAAACCCGCAATGACTCGGGCAGAACCTGGTTTCCGATGCCGTCCCCCGGCATAGTAATAATTGTATATTTCGCCATAATTGGTCCTCGGACTTTCTACCGCCAAGAAAATTGGCGTCCTGAGCGAAGCGAAGGCCTCTGCATTTCTCGGCGTGCTCGGCCTCTGGGCGGTGAACAAAGCTAAACCACGCCCAACCGCCTTGCCACCAGGTTCTCTACTCCGCCGGCAATCACCAACGACTGCGGCACGCTGCCCAGCGCCGGGAAAGCAAACGTCTCCCCACGCCACGAGATCGTACTCGAAGTGAAATCGATATCAATCTCATCCCCAGGAACGATCGTCTTCTGCTTCGCGGCGATCTCCTTTGCAAACTGCTCGCGCACACGCGCCACAAATTCCGGCACTTCTATGCACAAAAAGCCGTTGTTGAACGCATTGCGCAGATAGGTCTGCGAAAAGCTGGCCGCGATCACCAGCGGAATACCTTTCGCCTTTAGACACGTGACCGCTTGTTCGCGGCTTGACCCGGTGCCAAAGTTGAACTGACTGACGATGACGTCTCCCGCATTCGTACTCGCGGCGAACTGTGGATCGTAATTCTCCATCATCACCTTCGCCATCATTTCCGGAGTCATGTCGTCGCGATAGGTGTAGTCCTTGCCATAAATCGCGTCGGTGTTGACGTTATCCTGCGGCATGAACACCAGTCGCCCCTTCAAACGCTGCGGAAAGGCCGCCAGGATTTCAACTTTCTCCGCGGTACCCGCCGCCGCCGATGCCAATTCGGTGTAGTTGCGTTGCGGTGCGCGATTAGCAAACTCATGCGGTCCGCGGATATAACCGGCAACGGCCGACGATGCCACTACCTGCGGACTCGCCAGGTAGCACTTCGCGTCGCGCGATCCCATGCGGCCCTTGAAGTTTCGATTCGTCGCCGAGATTCCGACTTCGCCGGCCTCAAGCAGTCCCACGCCCAGCCCGATGCACGGCCCGCAGCCCGATGGCAGCGGCTGCGCGCCCGCATCCACCAACGTCTGCCAGATTCCACGCCTCTCCGCTTCTTCCTGCACCCACTTACTGGCTGCGCTCAAGTAGAACTTCACGCCTGAGGCAACTTTCTGACCCTTAAGCACCTTCGCCGCTGCCGCCAGATCTTCCAGCCGCGAATTCACGCACGAAATCAGATACGCCTTCTGGATCGCAACTTTGCTCTTCTCAATTTCAGCCAGCGACTGCATCGCCTGCACCGTGTCGGGTCCCGACACGTGCGGCGTCACGTGATCGAGGTCGAGCGTAATGCGTGCTGCATAAACCGCATCCGCATCCGGCGTCGCAGGATTCTTCTCCCAGCCGTCGATGTCTTTTTCCGAAAACCGCTCGGCACCCATGCCCATCGCTTTGAGTCGCTGGTGAACGCCGCGCAAATACTGGACCGTGACCGCGTCCACCGGAAACCAGCCCACCAGCGGGCCCCACTCCGTCGTCATATTCGAAATCGAAAGCCGCGCGTCCATCGATAGCGATGCCACTCCCGGCCCCGTGAACTCGACCGCCGCATTCAGGCATTCGTCGTGGTTATACAACCCGCATAAAGTGATAATGACGTCCTTGCCCGTGACGCCGTCCGGCAACTTACCTTCCAGCACGACCTGTATCGACCGTGGAATCTGCCACCAGAATTCGCCCGTGGCCCACACCGCGGCTGCATCCGTGCGAACAATCGGCGTTCCGATCGCACCCAGCGCGCCATACATATTGGAATGCGAATCCGATGCGACCACGAATGAACCAGGAACTACATACCCGCGCTCCACCATGATCTGGTGTCCGATGCCCGACCCGGCGGGATAGAAATCCACCCCCTGCTCCTTCGCAAACGCTTCAATCGCGCGGTACTTTTTCAGGTTTGCTTCATCCTTATTCTGGATATCATGATCGAGGGCGAACGTTAGCTGGTGCGGATCTTTTACCTTCTTCGCGCCGATGCCCTTGAACTTGCTCATCACCGCCGACGTGTTGTCATGCGTCATGCAGCGGTGCGGACGAATTGACAGGAAATCCCCTGTCCGAAGCGGCCGCACCGGCCCTTCGGTCATGTGTTTCTGCGCGATTTTCTCAACGATGGTCTGGCCCATGATTACTCCCGGCAACTCAGCCTCTCCGCTTCAACTCGAATCCCAGATAAATCATCTGCCCAATGTGATGATGCAAATGTGTCGCGCATAGCAGCACCACGGCGAACCGGTCGCGCGAGTCCACGCCCACTGCCGCGTATTCCTTTGACCAGTCTTCCGCCGTCTGACTATTGATCGCGCCGAGTACCATCTCAATCGCCTCATCAAATTTCTTCAACACCTCTGTCTTGGATGGCCGCGCCGCCTCCGAAAACTCCAGCGGACGATCTCGCACATAGCCCGTTCCGGCAATCTGCGCCCCGATGAAGTAATTCAAGTTGCCGGTGAGATGCAGCACAAGATGGCCAAAACTGTTTCCAAACGGAAAAGGCTTGGCCCAGAACTGCTCGTCGCTCAACGGCGCCGCCAACTCGCGAACCACGCCCGCCAGTTTCTTGTAACGTGCCGTCAGGTCCGATGCGATTGTTACTTTCAGATCAGCCATTCTCGCTCCTCAACGCCGCTTCACTTTCAGTTTGGCGCCTTTCGATTGCGCTTTTTCTTCACATCCGCCTTCATCAGCGCCATCAGTTTCGTCGCCGACCCGCACTTCTCCAGATTCCAAATCGCGTCAATCAGCTTCGCCTGCGCCTTCGCCGAAAGTACGCCATCCGCGAGCGCGCGGAATTTCTCTTCGATTTCCGCATCGCTCAGCGGATTTCGCGGATCGCCCTTCGGATAGTCGAGTTGCTTCGACAAGTTTCGCCCGTCGATGGTCGTGATGTTCACAACTACCCGCTGCAGCGCCGGGAAAACCTTCTCGATCTCCGGATCGGCCACGACCTCAACTTTTTTGAGTTGTGCGCGAATCGTCGGGTCCATGATCTTCTTCATCTCGAATTGCGCCGGCGTCACTTGCCGGTCCACCAGCGCCGCTGCAATCACGTAGGGCAGCGAATGGTCGGCCGTCTCCTTGGTATGCGGGTCGTACTTGCTCGGGTCGGAAAGAATGTCAGCCGCGCGCGCCAGCGATCGGATCTGAATCTTCTCCACTTGTTCCGGACGCAGGTCGTTGCTCTTGACCAGGTCGAGCACCGCCGAAATCGGGGCGTGGGTCAGCGCCTCAGTCGGAAAAAATTTCATCCCGCACTGCGTGATGCGCCACGACTCGCCGAGTCCATCGGTCAGCAAGTTCTGTTTCCATTCCGGCCCGAAGCAGTGCACCAATCCTTCCTTGCCGTCGATCACGTGCTCGGGACCGCTGTAGCCCCGCTCGGCCAGCAGCGCCGCCAGCACGCCGCTCTGCGTCGCCATCGGATCGACAGTGTTTTTCATCATCGTCAGCTTGCCCGCAGTCACCGCGCCCATCGTGCAATGCCGCGAAGCTGAAATTCCGATCGCATGCTGAATCTGTTCCCAACTCAAGTGCAGCGCGCGCCCCGCCACGATCGGCGAGACAAACGCCGTTAGCGTCGCGTGATGCCAGCCGCGCTCGCGGATGCCCGGAAACGCCGCCTCGCACAAACGCATTTCGAACTCGTGGCCCAGCACAAATCCAACGATCAATTCCTTGCCATCGCTCTGGGCGCGCTCGCAACACGCCATCGCAGCCGGAAAAATATCGGAGGGATGCGACGGATCCTGCTTCCAGTAAATGTCGTTGTAATCCATGCAGCGGATCATCAGGGCATTCGCCAGCGAGGCCGAAACTGCGTCCATCTTTTGGCCGGTGCCGATCACGGTCGCCGGCCCGCGCCCGGCAATCTCCTTCAGCACTTCGAGCGCAATGATTACGTCATGCTGCCGATATCCGCCCAGCGCGCAGCCCACCGAATCGAGCAGGAAGCGTTTGGCCTGGTGCACCGCGTCTTGCGAGAGCTGCTTGAACTCAAGCCCCGCGGCCCAGCGGGACATGGTCGCGGTGATGGTTTCTTTGGTGGTGGCGTGTGGTGTCGACAAGGACATCTCCTCTAGGAGCAGCTGTCAGCTCTCAGCTCTCAGCTCTCAGGAAAATCTTAAGACCTGACACCTGGGACCTCATTTCACTTTCACGTTCTTCGGATTCTTGAAGGGCAGAAACGCCATGAAATCGGCGTGATGCACAATGAACGCTTCCGTCGTGCGCTTCACCAGATCGCCTTCGGCGGCATGCGCGGCGATGATGTGGCACACCGCGTCCGGCACGCCACACTCCATCGCCAGCGCGACCCCGATAAACGGATGCCTCAATGCTTCGCCCCGCTCACTTTGCCGGCTCTTCCCATCCGGACCAATTTCATACTCCAGCAACTTGCCCACGTCCGCGAGGATCGCGCCTGCAATCACCACGTCCGCATCGATCGGCAGCGCCCGTCCCATGAAGTTCGTCATCGCTTTCGCACTCTCGCGCGCAATGTGCACCACGCAGCGCTTGTGCTCCATGAATGTAATCGGACAGTTCGGAACCAGCAGAGTAAAAGGAATTTGATTCAGGTCATCGGGCTTCAGCGGACTCCGCTCTAGCGCCTTGATCCACGCTTGTGTGACCTGCTCCCGAAGCTTGGGATCGCTGATCCACTGAATTTCCGGCCACAGTCGTTCGACGGCCTCCCGCATGGGCAGGACCTCCCTTACAAGACTCACCAGATTATCGGAGTCCATGCGGATGCGTCGAGGGGACGCCGCACGCAGCCACGCCGCTGGCGTGGACTGAAATCAAGGGATGGCGACGGAGACGCGGCAAGCCGCGTCTCTACGTAGGACGCGATCGAACTTATTTATTCGAAGCTGCGGCTGCGGCTCCCGAAGAAGCGCCCTTCTCGATCGGCAGCAGCTCAATGCTGCATCCCGAGCCGCCGCAGCTCAATAGCCCGCGGCGAACGATTTTCACCGACGACGCATCCGGAAATCTCACGGGAAAATCCTTCTCCCGCAGTTGCTGGCCCGCTGAACGAAGACTTTCGTCGCCGTCAACAAACTCGGCGCGCTCCGGACGCGGCGAACTGTCGAACACGAGGTTGAACCGCGCCGAAACCGGCTTGCTTGTGATCGGCCCGAGCTTCACCGTGCGTGCCTGCATTAGCTCGGTTGGCGCCAGCGCGATATCTTTCTCCGCTGCTGCAGGATCGCCGGCTAGCTTCGCCAAGCGCGCCCGCGAATCCTGCACTTCATTAGCGCTTCCGCCCGCCGCCACGGCCAGCGCATACATATGACGCGCCTTCTCCGGCTGGCCTTGCTTTTCGAGCACCTGCCCCAGCCGGTTCGCGACCGTTCCCGACTGGCTCAAAAGCCATGCCGAGGTGAGAAACTGCATCGCGGCCAGATTTTCGCCGCGATGAAATTTCGCCCATCCCATCCGCGCCCACGCCAGCGCCACCAGCCGCATCGGCGAAAATGCCGACGGCCCCAGCCGATCCAACTCGCCCGAGTCGAACTGTCCTCCAATGTCGTACAGAACCTGCTGCGCATCGTTCTCGGTTTGCGTTGGATCAATGTCGGGCTTCATCGCTAACGCCGCCGCGTAAATGTCCTGACCCGAATCCGCGCCCGCGCTGCCCGTCAGTCCCTTCATCAACTCCTGGGCCTGCGCGTTCTCTCCTAACCGCCCATACACCTGGGCCAGAGCCATCTTCGTTTCCGGATCATCCGGAGGAATCGCGGCGGCCGCTTCCAGTTCCGTGCGCGCGTCGGCATCGCGTCCCAGCTGCGCCAGCAACAAGCCGAGATTCTTGTGCGCCGCCTTCTCGTACGGAGCCGTCTCCAGCTGCTTGCGATAAGCCGCGATCGCCTCGTCGGTTCTCCCCGTTTGTTGCAGCTCCATCCCGAGCTCGCCGTTCGCGTGCTTGTGATTTGGATCGACCTCGATCTGCTTCCGGAATGCGCCGATCGCCTCCGTATGATTGTTGGCTCCGGCGTAGGCCAGTCCGAGGTCATACCAGCCGTCTTTCAAGCTCGAATTCGGCAGACTTGAATTCGCCATACTCGGATTCGCCAGGCTCGCATCCCCGTCCAGCGCGCGCTTCAGCAGGTCGATCGCCGTGCGATAATCCTTGCTCTGCAGCGCTTTCACTCCTGCCTTGTGCAGCTCCGCGGGAGTTCCTTCCATTTTCGAAGCCGCCGTCTCCGCCCCTTGCCCCGACGGCGTCAGGATGGTGCACGACAACACCTGGTCTTGATCGCTGTGCGCTGCATTGCGAAACGATTCGTAGTCCGCGCGCCGCGCCGCCGCCAGCTCATTCACTTTCACGACAAGTTTGCGTTCGCCTTCCAGAATTCCCTTGCTCAGTGAATAGGAGGATGAATAGTCGCCATAATCTCGCGTCATTTTCACCGCGGTCGGCGTGTGCACCGTGTAGGCGGAGGGAAACTGCAAGCGTACCCGGTAGTCCATTTCACCCGCCGGACCGATGTTCATCGGCTCCGTGCTCTTTTCCGACGCTCGAACCGCAGGCATTCCCAGCGGCGGGATCGGGCGAAAATCCACACTCGCCGATGGCACTACAAAATACCGGTCCTGGTGCAGGTGATATTTCAGATGAAACGGCTTGCTCGTTTCCTCGATGGAATCGAGCTGAACGTCATCGACGTCACCCGGCAAGCCCCAACTCGCGGAGAGGGCTTTTACAAAGTCCTTCCACTGCGCTCGCGGAAATCGCCGGAAGCTTGCACGCATCGGCCAATCGCGATCTCCCTGGGCGGTAAACTCAAGCGCCGCATCGAGCGCGCCATACTCGCTGAACTTGCCGTCGAGGGTGAAGCGCATGAAGGTCTTGACCGGCGAATCCGCCGGCGTCCGCTGCAAGCCTCCCTCGCTATCCTCCGACGCCACCACCGCTTCTTTGTTTCGCAACTGGTAAAGAATCAGCCCAAAGGGCGTCACTTCAGGAGTGGTATCGAGCCAGGTCAGCGCGGTTCCCGTCCCCAGTCGAGCCGCCGTGATCACGTGATCGAACTGTGCCGGGGAGGGAACGTCCGCATCCAGTTTGCGGGTGCTGTCGATCAGCACCGGATAACTCTGAATTCCCTCCGCTCGCAGCATCGCGGAAAACAACGTGTGCTTGTCCTTGCAGTCGCCGTATCCATTTTGCAGAACGTCCGAGGCCGAGTGCGGCTGATAGCGCCCGATTCCGAGCGAGATGCTCACGTAACGCACATTCCGCGCCACGAAATCGTAGAGCCGTCGCGCCTTTTCTGTGGGCGTGTCCGCTCCTTTGGTGAGCTCCTCGGCTTTTTTTCGCACGCTGTCGTCCACCGTCATGCGCTCGCCCTGCAGCTTGGCATACCATTGCGCAACCTGCTTCCAGTCGGTGAAAGTCGTCAACTGCACATCCGGGCGGCCGTCCTCGTCCGCCTCGTCTTTATCTTTATCTTTGTCGCGTTCCGGCTGGATGTCCTTCACCACCCAGGTGTAAATGCGCCGGTCTCCGGTTTCCTGAATCTCCGGCTTTCGCGTCGGCGTTTTGAGCTTCACTTCCCGCGCCTTCGGGACATCAATCTCCAGCCGATCTTCGTTGACCACCATACCCTTCGGAAATGTGTGTTCGTACCAGAAGTTTCCTGCCGCCAGCGGCGTGAGAACCCGCGTCACCGCGCGGTATTCCAGCGTGTCGCCGGGCTGCAGCGCAGCCACGGAAATATGCCGCTGCCGGTAGTCGCTATACATCGGAGCTTCTTTCAGCACATCGGGAGCGAAATCCTGCGCCGTCGATTCCGGCGTCACCACCACCTGCCCATCCGGCTTGCGCACGCGGACGTACTCTACCTCCAGCTTCTCGGTCGCCGACGAGTATCCGAAAACCAGTTGGCCGAATTCCTCCACGCCCGCCTGGCTTTGAATCCGAACCACGGTCTCGGTCTCGCTCACTTCTGTTCCGTCGTTTTCAAAGTGGACACGATTTAAGATTCGTTCGAAGACCGCGCCCTCTTCGGAGTTAGCGTCATTCGTTTTCGGGTTGGGAGCTGAAGCCTGCGCCAGAGCGTCCGCGCTCATCAAGCAGATAAGCGAGCAGACGAGTAAGAGGCCAATTGGAGCTTGCGACACACGACAGGACATATTGCAGTTCTTTTACGCCGTGCCCAGCGTAAAATCAAATGATCTAGGATGGGTTTTCATCAGAATCATTGACTGGATGACAGTAGAATCGACAGCAAATTGCTTTGACCTCCAAATTTGACAGGTAAAACTATGAATCAGTCTTCAATATTTCTTGAAGGGGAAGGCGACAACTATTTTCTGAGAAACAAGGCGGCCCTTGAAGTCAGGAGCGGCGCGAGTGAAATCACATGGCTTGGCCAAGCCTTATCTCCATTCAAAGACAAAATAAACACGGTCTTGGAAATCGGCTGTAGCAACGGCGCCAAGCTTGAACAGATTTGCGGCTTGCTTGACGCGAAAGGTAAAGGTATCGACCCCTCAAAGCAAGCTGTCGATGAGGGAAATCGCAGGCTTTCACGGAGCGGAACACAGCTTCACGTTGGCACGGCCTCGCGTTTGCCTTTTGAATCACTGTCTTTCGACTTTGTATATTTTGGATTTTGCCTTTATCTTCTCGACCGTCAGGACTTATTCGCTGCAACGGCAGAGGCTGACAGGGTCCTGAAGTTTGGCGGATTCCTCGCGATTACCGATTTCGACCCCATACACAGGTATAAACGTCCCTATCATCACAAAGACGGAGTGTTCTCGTTCAAACAGGATTACTCAAAGGTTTTTACCGAAAGCGGCCTTTACTATCTTGTTTCAAAAAATAGCTTTTCGCATCGGCAACCGTTTTTTGACGCTGATGGCAATGAAAGAGTGTCCACCACCTTGTTGTTTAAAGAGATTGATGCTTATTGAGTGCACACCGAAGGTGAGTGATGTCGAAGGAAAGAGGATTCAGTAAAACGGCCCAAGTCGTCCGGCTCATTGCGATCCTGATTTGTTTCCGCACCCTGCTTGCCGCGCAGGCTCCCCCACTCGCCGTTGTGGACGAAGCTCCGCCATCGCTGGTCGCGGGCGTGGAATTCCACGTTCTTCTTCATGCTCGCGGCGGCGTTCCGCCCTACGTCTGGAGCGTGGCCAGTGGAACTCTTCCCGAAGGAATCACGCTCAGCCCGGAAGGCCTGCTGGCTGGACGCCCCGCCAAGCCTGGGGCTTTCACGCTCACCTTTAAAGTCGAAGATTCCGGCCGTCCCGCGCACACCATCAATAAAGAGTTCCGGGCCGTGGTCGCCGCTTCTCTGTTGATCGAATGGCTTCAACCTCCAAAGGTCCGCGACGACCGGATCGACGGCATCCTCCAGGTCTCCAATGGTTCCGCCGAAGCCTTCGATCTGACGATCATCATCGTGGCCGTCGCCGAAAATGGGCGGGCGACGGCAATCGGCTACCAGCATTTTCCGCTAAACGCGGGCACTACCGACTTTCAAATTCCCTTTGGCAACACGCTCCCCCATGGCGCCTATACGATCCATGCCGATGCCATTGCCGAAATCCCGGCCCGGAAGGCCATCCTTCGCCAGAGACTCCAGACCCCTCAACCTTTGCAGGTCGTGCAGGGTCCGTAGCGGCGATTGTCCCCGCCACTCACTTTCGTTACCCCCACGCCGGGTATACAGTTCCAACTGTAAGCATCAGCGACGTATGCTCAATCCATGCTCTGCCTCTTGAAATGGATGACTTCGTCGCAATGAACTCAATCCTGGTGCGGATCCTGTTGGTCGTCATGATGTCCTGCGTATTCGTGCGCGCTCTTTCCGCACAGAGCAGCGTAGAAAGGAATCCGCAGCAGACGCGTGACGCGGAATCAGATCCACCATCGGGTTCGGCGGCGAATCCGCCGGCAATCTCAGTCCCGGAAAAACCGGCCGCGCCAGATCTGGCGGAGCCGCCCAAGCGTATGTTCGGTATGATCCCCGATTTTGAGAACACGAACGACACACCCGCCAACCGTCATCCGTTGACCATTCGCGAAAAATACATCCTCTCACTTCATCAGGCCTTCGACATCAGCGCGCACATCGGAAACGCCTTCCAGGCAGCGATGCAACAGGCCGCGAACGGCCAGCCGCGTTACGGCCAGGGCTGGGACGCCTACGGAAAGCGTTTTGCGGCGGCCGAGGGCGATCAGATTTCGGGAAGCATTCTGATCTATGGCGTTCTGCCCACCATCCTGCACGAAGACCCGCGCTATTTTCGACAAGGCAGAGGGTCGACGTTCTCGCGGATTTGGTATGCCGTGAATCGCACCGTGGTCACGCGCAGAGATAACGGCACGTCCGGATTCAACACCTCGGAAACACTCGGTCAATTGATGTCCTGCAGCATCTCGACCAGCTATTATCCGCAGCAGGATCGCAGCGTAAGCCGCGTGTTCTCCAATTGGGCTGTTAACTTGGGCAGCAACAGCGCCTACAACGTGCTCTCCGAATACTACCCCGACATGATGCGCGGGCTCTTTGCACGTCATCGGAAGCCTGTCGTCCTGAACGGCAACGATGGCGCGCGCAAGATCGAAGCCCAAGCTAACCACTGACGGCTGAGAGCTGCCGCCGTTTCTTGCTTTTTGGGGGCAGTTCCGCTAGATTTCAACTTTCCTTTAATTTGACGAGCGGCCATTGATCTGACGAGCGGGCCGGCCGTAAACTTGCCTCCAGGAGTGATGGATATGAAGCGGAGTTATATTGGGCTCGCGTTGGGCGCGCTGGTGGCAGTGGGAGCGGCTTTGAGTCTGCCGAGTTGCGGGCACGACCAGAAGCTGGTGAGCCTTACGATCACGCCCACAACATTTACTTTTCTGGAGCCGGGTTTCACTCCACCCCCCGCCAACCCCACGGAACAGTACACCGCGACTGCCACTTACATCCATCCCCCCGCCACGATGGATGTGACTAGTCAAGCGACCTGGACGATTGATAACGGAGTGGCCACCGTGTCGGCTCCCGGCCTGTTCACTGCGACGCTGCCGCCGGTAGACTCCCCGCCGGGCACGCCAGGCCCTTGCGGTGTCGGGGATATCTCGGCAAGTGTTCCTGCGGGTACGGGCGGTTCGGGGAATGTTGTGATCGCGGTTGCGACGATCGTTGTGGACAATCCGGCCAACGTGCTCTGCCCGGGCGGCGGCAAGTTGGCAACGTTAGCCGTCGCCGTCGTCGGAAACGGGACGGTGACGAGCCTCCCAACCGCGATCAGCTGTTCGGCAACCGGGGGGACGTGCATTGCGACCTACAGCGTGGGTGCCTCGGTATTGCTGACGGCGAGCGCGATTCCGGTGACCTGGGCGAACTGCCCAGGTGCGTCCGGCGATACTTGCGTGGTTACAATACCCACTGGTGGTACTGCCGTGAGTGCAACTTTCTAACAAGAGTGCGGAGAACTCCGTCCGTTACTCATCCGTTAGCAACTTGCCCAGCGTGGGCTTGTGCTTCTCCGCCTTAGTTGTCTTTGCCTTCACGAGTTGCGACGGTTTGGGACTGCCCACACGTTCGCGAGCCATTTCGCGAACCACCTTGACGGCGGAGAAGATTTTTTTCTTGCGTTTGCGCGGCATGGCAGTAATCCTCGCATCTTCGCACATTCAATCCGCAAAAGTGCAATAATCTTGGAATGGATGAGCGCGAATTTTTTGACGAACGGTCCGATAAGAAGCCGGCAAACTTAAGCTGTCCGCACTGCCATCAGTCGGCGGAGTATGAAATCCAGTGGCTGGTGCGCATGAAGAAGAAGAGTCTGCCGCCGCGCGCGGACGATCGCGACCGCGCCAAGTTCGCCAAGGCGCAGTCCTACATGCTGCGGCGCGACGACATGATGATGTGCAAGAACATGCGCTGCCGCAAGCGCTTTGAGATTACGGGCGTGCAGAGCGTAGCGTTTCTGGCGGATGGCCTGCCGGCCGCTGGTCCTTGATCTCGGGCCCTTGATCGCTGGCCGTTGATCGCTGGTTCTTGGAATTCCGACATCCCACTGAGCAGGCTCTCCGAGGCGCGGACACGAAAGTCTGCGCTTTATTCCAGCGTCGTTCCAGTCATTCATTGTCCCATCGCATTGACCCATCACCTTCGTTACCCATCCATTCGTTTATACTAGCCAGTTTGATCTGCAACAGTTGAAGCTGTGATGGATGGGAGTCGATCCGTGAAGATTCTGGTTTGCTTGAAGCAGGTGCCGCAGAAAGACGCTCCGCTGAAGCTGAATGATGCGGGGACGTGGATCCGCGAAGATGTTTCCTACGAAGTGAATGAGCCGGACGCATTCGCGCTCGAAGAAGCATTGCGGCAGAAGGAAAAGCACAGCGGCGAGGTGGTGGTCGTCACGGCGGGTCCGGCGCGGGCGATGCAGGTGTTGCGCGAGGCGCTGGCGAAAGGCGCGGACCGGGCAATCCATCTCGAGGACAATGCCTTTGTCGGGCTCGACGCCTACAACACGGCGCGAGCGATCGCGGCGGCCATCAAGGATGAGAAGTTTGACCTGATCTTTACCGGCCTGCAATCGGATGATTGCGGATATGCGCAGACGGGCGTGATTCTGGCGCAGATTCTGGGATTGCCGCACGCGACCATCATCATGCACATTGAAAAAAATGACGGTGGCATCCGCGTCAAGCGGGAACTGGAAGCAGGGTTCTTTCAGTTTGTCGATATGCCTTTGCCGGCGGTGCTGACGATCCAGTCGGGGATTAACAAGCTGCGCTATGCGACGCTGATCGGGATCAAGCAGGCGAAGACGAAACCAATGCGCAAGGTAACGCTCGGGGAAGTGCAGTCGGCAATGGGCGCAAATTTGCAGAAGATCGAAAAGCTGTACGCACCGCAGAAGTCGAAGAATACTGAGTTTCTGGAAGGGCCGCCGGCGGAAGTGGCGAAGAAGCTGGTGGACAAGCTGAAGAATGAACTGCGGGTAATTTGAGAACTGACTTTAGAACTGAGACCTGACTTTATGGACACTATTCTTGTAGTCGTTGAACAGCGGGAAGGACAACTGAACCGCGTCTCATGGGAGACGATTGCGGCTGGGCAGGCGATTGCCGCTCAGACTGGATGGACGCTGGAGGCCGCGGTGGTGGGCTCGGGCGTGGCTGCGATCGCGGGCGAGGTAGCGGAGAAGAAGGTCGCCAAAGTGTATGACGTCGAGTCGGCCAGACTCGAGCCCTACACTCCAGACGCGTTTGCGTATGCATTGCAGTTTTTTTTGGAGAAGCATCCGGCGAAGCTGGTGTTGATGCCGCATACCTACCAGGTGCGGGATTTTGTGCCGAAGCTGGCGACGGCCTTGCAAACCACGGCCATCAGCGACGTGATCGGGGCCAGGTATGAAGGCGGGAAACTGCTGTTCACGCGGCAAATGTTTCAGGGAAAGTTTGTGGCCGACGTGAGTTTTGCGGGCTCGGGGCTTTGCTTCGTGACCTTTCAGAACGGCTCGTTCCGCGCCGATAAGGTCGAAGCGGGCGCAGCGCCGGCGCCGGTGGAGACGGTAAATGTCGACGTTCCGGATGGCGTCGTGCGCAACCAGCCGCAGGAAGTTTTCCGGGAAGCCAAGCAGGCGGTCGATTTGACCCAGGCTGAGATTATTGTGTCGGTAGGGCGGGGGATCAAGGAGCAGAAAAACATCGACCTGGCGAGACAATTGGCGGATGCGCTCGGCGGTGAGCTCGCGGCGTCGCGTCCGATCTGCGACAACGGATGGTTGCCCATGGATCGGCAGGTCGGATCGTCGGGACAGACGGTCGCCCCGAAGCTGTATCTGGCGCTGGGAATTTCGGGGGCGATTCAGCATATTGTCGGCATGAAGGGGTCCCGGAGCATCGTGGCAATCAACAAAGATTCCGAGGCGCCGATTTTTGAGATTGCGGATGTTGCCGTCGTGGGAAACTTGTTCGACATCGTGCCCGCGCTCATCGAGGAAGTGAAGAAGGCGAAGGGGTAGCTCGAGGTCAGTGGTTAGAGGTCAGATTGCTGAGGTTAACTTCTGCAATCTGACCTCTAACCTCTGACCTTTAGAACAGCGGGACAAAACGCTGGCTCGTGGTCGAGCCGAGACAGCCCCGCCGAATGAAACGCGGCAACCGCCTGCTCGAATTCGCTCGGACTAATGCAGCGGTTGATCTCGGGATATTGCTTTTCGGTGACGCGGCAGGCGGGATGGTATTGCGCCATCAGATTGACATAGGTTTCGGGACCGAGTTCGCGGCTGATCCAGTTCATGATTTCTGGTGTTCCGGCGACACTGCCGGGCATTATAAGATGGCGGAGCAGAACGCCGCGCAACGCCACACCTTGCTCATCGGTGACGAGCGGGCCGACCTGCCTGTGCATCTCCTTGATGGCACGGCGCGCCGCTTCGGGGTAATCCGGAGCCTTCGCATAGCGGCGGGCACTCTCGGGATTCCAGAACTTGAAATCAGGCATGTAGATGTCCACTATGCCGTCCATCAGAGCAAGTGAATCCAGCGAGTCATAGGCGCTGGTGTTGTAGACCAGCGGCAAACGCAGGCCGCGCTCCACTGCACGCAAGAGCGCTTCCAGAATCTGCGGCACCACATGTTCCGGAGTCACCAGGTTGATGTTGTGGCAGCCCTGTTCCTGCAAGCGCAACATCATCCCAGCCAATTCTTCCGGTTCGGCGGGGCGGCCTTCGCCCAGCCAGCTGATTTCGTAATTCTGACAGAAGACGCAGCGCAGGTTGCACCAACTGAAGAAGATGGCTCCAGAACCACGGTTGCCGCGCAGGCAGCGTTCTTCGCCGAAGTGAGCAAAATGGCTGCTGACGATCGCGTAACGTCCGGTGTCGCAGACCTGAGTCCAGTTCTCGATGCGGTTTACGTGGCAGTTGCGTGGGCAAAGGACGCAGTCGGCCAGCTTCTCCAAGCCGAGCTTGACGCGGCGCGCCAATTCCCCGGATTGCCACAGCTCGAGATATGCGGGCTGAAAGTTCCTTCGGTTGGCGGTAGTGGGACGCTCCGGCATTTGTCTTCCCGTGGCCCTAGCTGGCTGCTACGCAGTCCGTTTACGTTCGCCCCGAGCGCGCTCTACGTAGCGACCGTCCCTCACATCCACACGTACGATTTCCCCTGGAGCGATAAACAAAGGCACCCGAATGCGAAGGCCATTATCAAGGGTTGCGTCTTTCCAGGCACTATCCTGTTGTGAGTGCGTCGGTGGCGCTGTGGTGGCCACTTTGGCCTCGACTATGTCCGGGAATACGACACTGAGGACCCGGCCTTCAAAAAACTCCACCGGCAGTTCCATTCCAGACTGGAGGAATGCGTATGCCGGTCCCAAGATGGCGCGTGGGACTGCAATCTGCTCAAAGGTGTTGGGATCCATGAAAGTACAGGTTTCCGCATCGTCAAACAGAAACTCCATCATGCGCCGCTCAACTTCCAGGTCTTCCAGCCGCTCCTGTAGCCGAAAGTGCGGTTCCCACATCCGGCGACTTGTGACATTGCACAACTTGGTCTTCACCACTCCGCCCAACTTGGCAGACCCAGCTTTCGATTCCGCCTCGACAACTTTGTAGATTTCCCCCTCGATGCGGAGGAACATTCCCGGTTTCAACTCAGATGCAATCACCATGGGGTACCCCCGGTGTAGCCATCGTCCACCTACATTGATAGACCCGGGTACCTTCCCTCCGCAGTGACGGAGGTCACGACGATCGCCCCAGCGGTGGTTGGCCGGCCTTGTGCAACTGGGGCGGGAGCGCGCGCGCTAGTTCCTGCACATCGAAAATCGGCGGCTGGCATGCGAACCCCGAGCACAACACCGCGAATGATCGTCCGTCAAACGGCCGTCCGTCAAACGATTGCCCGTCAGACGACCGTCCTTCGCCCAACTGGGGAAGATTCGGGAGCGTCTCCGCCAAGGCCGGTGGCAGGTTCTGCGCGACAACCTTGTCAGCGTCCAAACGCAGCACCGCCGTGCTCAAGCCTAGCGGCCGCACCGCAGCCCGATACATCTCCATAGCCGCTGCATCCTTCCCGACGACCACCACTTGCGTGTGCGGCTGGATGAAGTGGATCACCGCCAGCCCGTAAGTCGCCGCAAAAATCCCGTGCTGCCCCGCGACCCCGGCATAGACCTCCAGCGTCTGCTCGGCCTTGTCGCGATACGACAAATAGTTGGAGTAACCATGCAGACGCAGCAGCGCAATCGCCGCCGCCGAATTTCCCGCCGGAGTCGGCGAATCCTGAAACGGTTTCCGCCGCGTCCCCAGAATGCCGAGTGCGGGTTGTTCGTCCGCCTCACCACGTCTATCAAAGAATCCGCCCGCCACCGTATCGAAGAAACCCGCCACCATCGCATCCGCAATCGACCGCGCGAAGCGGAAATAGCTCAGGTCCGCCGTCGCCTCGTAAGCGTCAAGACACGCAATCACCGCGAAAGCATAGTCATCAAGCACGCCAGGAACAGCGACAGCGACGTCACGCGGCCCCGCTCGAACATCCGAGAAAGCCTCCGAGTACGCAATCACATGATTCATCCCGCGCTCCGCATTCCATCCCTCGGAAAGCATCCGATCCAGCGAGCGCAAAGCAAAGTGGCGCACCTCCGCCAGATCCAGCACCTTGGCCGCTTCCAGATAAGCCGAAACGCACATCGCGTTCCAGCCCGCGTAAACCGTCTTGTCCACATACGGTGTTGGACGCAACCGCCGCGCCGCATACATCTTCTTCTGAGCCGCCGCCAGCAGCGAGCGCGCTCTCTCTTCCTCAAGGTTCAGCCGCCGGGCGATTTCCTCCACCAAGGTTCGATCTGAAGAAGAAACATGGAGCACATTCTTCGCCCGATTGTGATGCATATCCCCGTCTTCCTGGATGTCGTAGAACAGCGCCGCCACCGCAGCCTCATCCTCAGCGAGCGCCGCTTTCGTTTCCGCCAAGGTCCAGGTGAAATAATCGCCGTCATCGTCCATCGAGTAGTCGGCATCCTGCGAAGCGTAAAAGCCGCCGTGCGCGCGGTCGCTGAGCCATTCATCCATCCAGCGAATAATGTCGCGCGCCACCCCTGCGAAGAACTCATCCCCCGTTGCCTGGTAAGCGTGCACATAGTTTTTCAGCAACTCCGAGTTGTCGTAGCTCATCTTCTCGAAGTGCGGCACGATCCAGCGCTCGTCCACCGAGTAGCGATGGAAGCCGCCCGCCAACTGGTCATAGACGCCGCCGCGTGCCATTTTCTCCAGCGTGGTAACGAAAATCGTGCGCAGTTCTTCATTGTCTTTTCCGCGGTCTGTGTGGGGACGGGGCTGTGCCGCGTCCAAGCGGGGCAGAGCCCCGCTTCCACACTCCTTCGTCCGAACATACTGATCCATCACCAGATCGAGAGCCGCCGGATGCGGAAACTTGGGCGCGCTTCCAAATCCGCCGTTAACCTCGTCAAACATCTTCCGCGCCGATTCCAAAATCGCGTCAACCACGGTCGCAGATACTTTCCCGCCGTCCGTCGAAAAAGATTCTGCTCGCGAGATAGCGCTCTCGACCATCTGCGCCTGCTCCAGCACCTCGCCGTGCTTCTCGCGATAAGCTTGAGCAATCGAAAGCAGCACACGCTTAAGACCAGGCCGTCCATACTGGTCCGCCGGAGGGAAGTACGTCCCCCCATAAAACGGTTTGCCGTCGGGGGTAAGAAACGCCGTAAGCGGCCACCCGCCCTGTCCTGTAAGCGCGCTCACCGCCGCCTGATACCGGCTGTCAATATCCGGACGCTCGTCCCGATCCACCTTCACCGCAATGAAATGCTCGTTAACAATCGCCGCCACCTCGGTGTCGTCATAAGACTCGCGATCCATCACATGACACCAATGACACCAAACCGCCCCAATATCCAAAAGCACAGGCTTGTTGGCCGCGCGAGCCGCGGCAAAAGCTTCCTCCCCAAACTCACGCCACTGAATAGGCTGATGCATAGCCGAACGAAGGTAGGAAGAAGAAGCGCGAGCGAGGGCGTTCTGCGAGCCGGCGGTCATCAGGTGAGTTTATCGCGAGAAGGGTCGAAAATGGGATGAACAGGCAAGGCTTACCGGAAGACACATCAGTCCGCTACCGGAGGCGACAGCTTCGTTCTCCAGTGCAGCGGTGCCGTTCCACCATCACTTCCATCCGTGTCAAACCTCACTGACAAGGCCGCTGCCGTTCTCTTAAAATTTCTTTGTCGCGAGCAAACCAATCCACAGCTTCCCCACGTAGTCGAAAAAAGGAGGCACTCCCGTCATGCATTCGTCATCTTCTTCCCGGAAACTCAAACTCTCCTTCGACACCGTCTTCTACTACGTCACCGACATGGAGGCGTCCATCGCTTTCTATCGCGAAACCCTCGGGCTCCCCCTGGTTTCGCAGGACTACGTCGCGCGCTTCGATCTCGATGGCGTGCTGATCGAACTTGTGCCCCTTCCACCCGGATCGGTTGTCCCCGGCAGTGGCAATGCCCGCCTCTGCTTTTCGGTCGCGAATTTGCAGGAGACACTGGAGCAAATACGCGCTCGCGGGATACCAACGTGCAAGATTAAAGAGCAAAAGGACGGCAGACTGGCCTTTTTCCGCGACCCTGACGGTAACGAACTTTGCCTCTGGGAATACACCAGAGTCGAATATCCAAGGGAAATTGTGCAGGCGGCCATGTTGCACGGCTAGCGCTGGCGCGGCCGCCCTCGGCAAAATCATATTCGCGAAACTCTCCCTAGGGTTATGCTAGACTATCCCTATGCCAACCCTATACGTGGAGAACGTGCCCAAGGACCTCTACGAAGCCCTGCGCGCCCGCGCCCGCAAGCGCCGCACCTCCATCGCCGCCGAGGTCATCGCGCTACTGAAAGACACCGTGCCCACCGCAGCCGAACTAAAACGACGCCGCCAATTCTATGATGAATTGATGGAAATTCAAGCGTACAAGCCCCCTGGCGAAGGGCCGTTCCCTTCGACAGAAGACATGATTCGCGAGGACCGTGAGAGGTGAAGACGTTCGTGATGGACGCGAGCGTAGGCGCGAAGTGGGCAACGCCCCAGATCATTGAGCCTCTTGCCACTCAAGCCCATCGCTTTCTTCGCGCCTACGTGGAGGGAACGATCCAGGTGGTTGTCCCGGATTTATTCTGGCTCGAGATCGGCAGCTTTCTCTGGAAGGCCGCCAAACGCGGCGCCATCACAAGGTTGTTGGCGCAACGCGCTCTCGAAGCGATGCTCAACCGCGACTTTCCCACTGTGCCGAGCCAAGCTTTTCTGCCGGAAGCGTTCAAGATCGCCTGCGATTTCGACCGAACCATTTACGACAGCACCTACGTTGCAATGGCCGCTGCCACGGGTAGATATCTCATTACCGCCGACGAGCGCCTGGTGAGCACTCTCGGAACCCGCTTCCCCGTCCGCTGGCTGGGGGTCTTCTAGCCAGATCCTCGCGTCCATCTTCGCATCGCGGTCATCCCGCTGCCTGTACCGACGGCTGCGTTCTTGCTAAAATGAAAAAGTTGGGTCACCCACCGTGCGCCGAGGAGCATGAGATTCTATGGCTTACGTAATTGCCGAGCCCTGCATCGGAACCAAAGACACCGCTTGTGTTGACTCTTGTCCGGTGGATTGCATTCATCCCAAGAAGGACTCCGACAAGTTCCCGACGGAAGAGATGCTGTATATCGATCCCGTAGAATGCATCGATTGCGGCGCCTGCGTGCCGGTGTGCCCGGTTTCGGCCATCTTCGCGCTCGACGACCTGCCGGAAAAGTGGAAAGAGTACACCGAGCGGAATGCGAAGTACTTCGGACGGTAGGGCAGTTGTCAGTCGTCAGCCATCAGCCGTCAGGAAAAACTAGCTCGACATTCGACATCGAATCTAGAGGCGCACGCCAATAACGGCTTGCCTCTTTGGGTCTTAGCTCGCAACGGTCAGCTCTCAGCGGCATCCGATTTTGGCTGACGGCTGATAGCTTCTTCCATTACAATCTATAGATTGACCTGTTGACCTTCCATGGCGCTGAAGGAGTCGGAAGCGATCGTTCTGCGCACGTATCCGCTGCGCGAGTCCGACCTGCTGGTTACGCTCTTTACCCGCATCGAAGGCAAGGTGAAAGGTGTGGCGCGCGCGGCCATGAAGTCGAGACGCCGCTTCGGAGGCGCTCTCGAGCCGCTCACGTATGTGCGGGCGTTTTACGACGACCGCGAAGGGCAGGAACTCTCACGGCTTGATTCCTGCGAGGTGATCGAATCGCCGCTGGCCGGCGAAGTCAGTTATTCGCGGGCGGTGGCGCTGGGACACGTCGCTGAGTTGCTCGACGAGTTGTTACCCGACCGCGAGGCGAGCGACGCGGTTTTTCGGTTGAGCCTGGCGGTCTTGCAGGAACTGCGCGGCCCGGTGTTGTGGATGCCGCTGACCTACTTCGAGCTGTGGATGACGCGGCTCATGGGGTTTCTGCCGGAGTTCGCGGAGTGCGTGGTCTGCGGACGGTCATTCGATGACAGCAGCGCCGGCAGCCGAGCGTTCTATCACGCGCTCGCCGACGGCTTGATGTGCCTGGACGACAAGCGCGTGGCGTCGTCGGAACTGTCGCCGGAATCGAGAAAGATTGCGGCCCAGATGCTGCGATCGCGGGTTTCCGAGTTCGCCGAAATTGACTGGCCGAAAGCGGTGTGTGCCGACCTGCGTAAGTTTCTTCTCCAGATTCTGGAGCGGCACATCGAGAAGAAGTTGGTGACGGCGGGAATGCTGGAGAAGATCGGCGGCTAGCTGTTAGCTCTTGGCTCTTAGCTTGTGCCGGGAACGTTTTGAGCTAAAGGCTAAGGGCCGGATTCATCACGTGAACTCACTCAAATCCAATTCGCCGACCTTCCAGCAGCTCATACTGAAGCTCCAGACGTTTTTTGCTGAGCGCGGGGCGGTCATCCAGCAACCCTACGACGTCGAAGTCGGCGCCGGGACCATGGCGCCGGAGACATTCCTGCGCGTGCTCGGGCCGAACCCGTACAAGGTCGCGTACGTGCAGCCTTCGCGGCGTCCGGCCGATGGGCGTTACGGAGAGAACCCCAACCGTCTATTCAAGCATTTGCAGTTACAGGTGATCCTGAAGCCGCCGCCGGAGAACGTACAGGATCTCTATCTCGAATCGCTCGGCGCGATCGGCATCGATCTGCGTCAGCACGACATCAAGTTCGAAGAGGATAACTGGGAGTCGCCGACGCTCGGCGCGTGGGGCATCGGTTGGCAGGTGATGCTCGATGGACTTGAGGTGACGCAGTTCACCTATTTCCAGCAGTGTGGCGGCGTGGATCTCGACCCCATCTCCGTCGAACTTACCTACGGTCTGGAGCGGCTGTGCGCTTTCCTGCAAGACGTGGATTCGATTTACGACATCGTGTGGGCGCGCGATCCCGAAACGGGCAAGCAAGTGAAATATGGAGAAGTGCGCCTGGCCGACGAGCAGCAGTTCTCGGTCTACAACTTCGAAGCGGCGGATGTGCAGAGTACATGGAAGCATTTCGAATTGTGCGAAGACGAGTGCAAGAAACTGATTGAGCGCTATTCTGCTTTAACCAAGGATAAGAGCGAAGGCGATGGCAATGACGTTGTCCGCGAGAAGGCGCGGTTTCCCTTGCTCGGCGCCTATGATCTGTGCCTGAAATGCTCGCATTACTTCAATATTCTCGATGCCCGGGGCGCGATTTCGGTGACCGAGCGCGTCGGCGTGATCGCGCGGGTGCGGGCGTTAGCCGTGGGGATCGCCAAGGCTTGGATGGACCAGCAGCACTCTACGGGGAAAAAAACGGATAGCGACCGGGCTGCAAAGCCAGCGGCTAAGGAAAAGAAAGGGAAGCTGGCTCCGGTCGGATGAGAATCCCCCTGTGAGCCTCTGTGCCCCCTGTGGTAAGAGCTCTTTCCTTGCCGATTGACACACTCCGATTGTGACGGAGCTCACATTCATGTTTTTGTAATTCTGAGAGCATAAACGGATCGCCTGATGCCTGACTTTCTACTCGAAATCGGATGCGAAGAAATCCCGGCGAGGATGATTGACGCCGCTTCTCTGGAGCTGCGAGATCGCTTGAGCGCGCTGTTGCAGCGCGAGCGCCTCGACCCAGCCGGCGAGATTTCTCATCTCGACACGCCGCGCCGTCTGGCCGTTCTGGCTTCCGGAATTCCCGCCTCCCAGCCGGACATTACCGAGCAGGTGAACGGCCCGTCCGCGCAGGTCGCATATAAAGATGGGCAGCCGACTCCGGCAGCGCACGCATTTGCCAAGAAGGTCGGCGTGGATGTCGGCAAGCTGGAGAAAGTCAGCACTCCCAAGGGCGAATATCTGGCAGCCACGGTCAAGCGCAAAGGCCGCACCGCCGCCGAGATTCTCGCCGAGACGCTTCCCAAGGAAATCTCCTCGCTCTACTGGCCCAAGGCCATGTACTGGCGCAAGCGCGGGGAAGTGTTCGTTCGTCCCGTGCGCTGGCTGGTGGCAATGCTCGATGAGCAGGTCGTCCCGGTGGAATTGTTCGGCATCGCAGCCGGCAAGACCTCCCGCGGACACCGCATCATTGGTAGCAAGGCGGGCAGCGAAACGGGCAGCGTCGCCGTCTCCAAGCCCAGCGCCTATGTGGAAGCGTTGCGCGGCGCGAAGGTTCTGGGCGTCGCCGAGCGTGAGCAGCTGATTCGCAAAGCGCTCGACGCCCGGACCCGCACCATCCCCGGCGCCCGCTGGCGCGAAGACAAGCCGCTGGTCGCGTCCGTCGTCAATCTGACGGAATTTCCCTCCGTCATCCTCGGCAGCTTCGATCCCGAGTTTCTGGATCTGCCCGAAGAGGTGCTGGTCACGGTGATGCGCGACCACCAGAAATATTTCGCCATCGAAGACGCAAACAGGAAACTGCTGCCGCACTTCCTGGCGGTGCTCAACACGGCCGCCGACTCGGACGGATTGATCCGCCACGGCAACGAACGTGTTTTGCGCGCCCGCTTCAACGACGCGCGCTTTTTCTGGCAGACGGACCAGAAGCAGACCCTCCGCCAGCGCGTCGATTTGTTGCGCAACGTCACCTTCCAGAAAGATCTCGGCAGCTACTACGACAAGACGATGCGCGTGCAACACATGGCCAGCTGGCTTTCCGAGACGGTGAAACAGAGCGGCATGGCCGTTCGACCCGGCGTAGTCCACAAAGCCGCATTGCTGGCCAAAACCGATCTGACCACGGAACTCGTCAAGGAGTTCACCGAACTGCAGGGAATTGTCGGCGCGCTTTACGCGCGGGTGCAGCAGTTCGATGAGGACATGAGGCCCGACGTGCAGTTGGCGATCTCACGAGCCATCTACGATCACTACAAGCCCGAGTCGATGGAAGACAGCGTCCCGGCGACGGTCGAGGGAGCGGTTCTCTCGATCGCCGATAAGGCCGACTCGATCGCCGGAATGTTTGCGCTCGGCCTCATCCCCAGCGGGTCGAAAGATCCGTTCGCGCTGCGCCGCCAGGCGAACGGTATCGTGAAGACGATTGCCGAGAAAAAACTGCCGTTTCATCTTTCGGAGATCATGGCCGATGCGCGCGGTCGCTATCAAGGCTCCGAGGCCGAGAAGAAGTTCTCCAACGCCGCGTACGCCGAATCGGTGCGCAGCTTCTTCCGCGAGCGTCTTGAGTTCTACTTAAAGGATGCACGTGGCTACGCGTATGACGTGGTCAGCGCCGTACTCGCTGTCGATGCCGACGATGTGGTGGACGCCGCCGCCCGCGCCGAAGCCGTGAAGAACGTGCGCGGCTCGGCCGATTTCGAATCCATATCGAGCGCCTTCAAGCGCATGAAGAATATCCTTCGCCAGGCGGCCGAAAAGACGAAAATTGTTTCCCTTCGCGTCGATCCCGCCTGCCTGCAGGAAGAATCCGAAAAGAAACTGGCCGCGCTGATCCCGCAGACCGTCGCGACTGTCGACAAGCTGCGCGCGGCGCACGATTATGAAGCGGCGCTGCGCGAGATCGCGTCGCTGCGCCCCGCGATCGACAAGTTTTTCGACCAGGTCATGGTCATGGTTGACGACGACAATCTCCGCGCCAATCGCCTGGCTCTGTTGCAGACCGTGGTCAAGGAATTCTCCACCATCGCGGATTTCTCCGAGATCGTAACCGAAGGCAAGGAATCTACGAAATAGAATCTACGAAATAACAACGAGGACCTATATGGCAACAACGACTCTCCCGGATGCAGAAATCATCGAAGCAAAACCCACGACCACAAAGTATGTGTACTCCTTTGGCGGTGGCAAAGCCGACGGCAATGGCAAGATGAAGGACGTTCTCGGCGGCAAAGGCTCTGGGCTCGCCGAGATGACCAACGTCGGCCTGCCGGTGCCTCCCGGCTTCACCATCCAGACCGAGGCCTGTCGCGAATACATGCGCGTCAATGCAGTCTCGAAAGCAGCCGACCGCCAGATGGAAGAAGCGCTGGCCAAGCTCGAAAGCCTTCAGGGCCAGAAGCTCGGCAAAGGCGACAACCCTCTGCTCGTGAGCGTGCGTTCGGGCGCGAAGTTCTCGATGCCCGGCATGATGGACACGATCCTCAACCTCGGCCTGAACGACCAAAGCGTCGAAGCCCTCGCCAAGCGCACCAGCAACCCGCGCTTCGCCTACGACTCCTATCGCCGCCTGATTCAGATGTTCGGCAGCGTCGTGCTCGACATCGAGAAATCGGTGTTTGAAGAAATTTTCGACGCCAAGAAGAAGCAGAAGAAAACCAAGCTCGACACCGACCTCGACGCCAAGGCGCTGCAAGAGGTCATCG
>Ga0224558_1001202_pt1 | contig 27860 bp, 23 predicted proteins | sample 714S32024metaG_FD_180682 | JGI IMG/M metagenome (GOLD analysis project Ga0224558, IMG submission 180682) | Peat soil microbial communities from Stordalen Mire, Sweden - 717 S3 20-24 | ecosystem: Environmental > Terrestrial > Soil > Wetlands > Peat | place: Sweden: Norrbotten County, Stordalen... | reverse complement strand
TCAAATCATCTTCCGGCACGTCCTATGCGCGCCGCCTTGATTCGGAAGCGGCCTCTAGAGGCTGAAACTGCACGTAACTCCTTATCCAGGACGATTTTGCAGGGAACTCCTTTGTTTTGACGATTTTGCAGCGCAACCCTTCCTGTAAGCTAAAGAAAACAAGGAAGTTGCCTACAAAATATGGGTGGGGGTATCCGTTGCTCCAGCTTTGCCGCTCTATCAAGACAAAGGGGCAACGATGCCAGTCACCGGCTCTCAGCGGGACGGCTTATTGTTATTTCCACTCCCGAGTGCAGTCCATGGCCGGGTGTCCCGCCCTCGCCGTGAAACCTCGCTACTGCGCCGGGCTGCGCTCCACGCGCAGCATCGGCGAGTGGCCGGCTGCCTGCGTGCCCCGAATCACGTGGGGCGTCATGATAATCAGCAGCGTGGCGTAATTCTTCTGCGTGTTATTGCCGGTCAGATTATTCAGGCCGGGAATCTCGCTGAGTCCGGGCATGCCGCTCACGGCGCGGGTCTCTGACTTGTCCATCTCGCTCACCACCTCCACGGCCTCGCCCTGCTTCAGCGTCACTACCCCGGACCAGGCGCGATTGTTGAGCACCGGATTGCCGTTGATGGTGGTTCCGGAAAGTGCATCGATCTTCATGTCGATGGTGAGCGCAACCTCGTCGTTGCGCAGCACCTTGGGAGTCGCCTTCAGGGTCAGGCCCAGATCCTGGTACTGCACCTGCGGAATATTCGGTACGCTTCCGGCATAGGAAGCCAGCAGCGAAGAGAGGCTGCCGGAGGCTCCCGCGCCGGTCAGCCCTGGGATATTCGGGACGCTGGCACCCAGGCTGGAGAACGAGGAAGTCTGGATGGGATATTTCGTGCCTGACTTGATGGTGGCGGCCTCGCCGTCGCCCAGCCGCAACTGCATCTCGTCCAGCTCGCGCGAATCCGAGGAGTTCAGGCTCAGGTTGAGCGTGGTAGCGCCCGGAGCCAGCGCGGATTGAGTCAGCCCGCCGCCAAACAGGGCAATGCCGTTGGAAAACAGGGAACTCGATATCTGTCCGGATGCCAGCAGAATGCCCAGAATCGTCAGCGTGTCGCCGGGGGCGGCCAAACCAGAGGAGATAATCTGCTGCACCAGGCTCTGGTTTGCGTTCAAGAGGGATTGTTCCTGGGCATAGACGTTGAAGGCTGAGACGCTCTGCGGAGGTTGCACTCCGGTATTGCGCGCACTGGTATGCGCAATCTGGATCATGCGCACCTCCAGCATCACCTGGTTTCGCCCGTCCAGCAGCTCGCGCATGGTGGCGTTGAACGCATTGATTGCGCTATGAGAGGCGCGGATGGTGATCGTCCCGGAGGTGGGTTCCGACACCGCCTGCTGCGCACCGAATACGTTTTTGGCCAGGTTGACCACGTCGGTCAACTCCGTCGCGTTCAACCCCGGAAGGTAGACCGTCTCGAATTCCAGGGGCGTAAACTGCTGGCGGTTCTCCCGGGTGTCGCGGGCTGCCAGCACATGATGCGCGTCCAGCGGAACGTAGAACGATGCTGTAGTCAGCCCAACCAAGCGCGCCGCCGTCTCGAAATCGACGTCATCCACGTCCAGCCGGGTCTGTGTGGTGAGGACGGTGCTGTCCACCGAGGCGTCTATTCCATAGGCCTTGAAGACCTTCTGGATGATCTGGCGTGCGTCAGAGCGAAGGTGAAAGCTCTGTACTCCAGCCGTGGGCTTGAGTTCCACCATAGCGCCAACCGTGCCCGCAGCTTGCTCGTAGGTGGGCCTGGATTGCCCCATCAGGGCATCATCCCCCAGCTCGTACAGGTGTTGGGTAACCTGAATGTTTTTTGGCTCCAGTTCGAGCGCATGGCCCAGGGTGGCGCGCGCCAGCGCCGCATCGCCGCGCATCCGGTCCTTGGCCGCGGCCTGAATCAACGCAGTCACAGCATGACTGCGCGCCACACTCGCCGCCAGCCGGTAGTCGGCGGTTCCGGGGTCCAGCGCGGCCGCCTGCTCATAGCCGCGCATGGCCTCTTCAAAATGCTCGTCAACGAAGAGCTTGCTCGACGCAATGTAGAGCTTTGCCGCCCTCCGGCGGTCGGAATTGTGCACCGCCCTGGCTGGCTGTGCGTCCGGAGTCTGGTCTATCGCGGAAGCTGGCTCTCTGGTAGCGCTCTGTGCAGATGGATCTGCTGCCTGCGCCTGGACTCTTCCGCCGTAAAGCACTGCCAGCAGCAGCACTGGCGCCCAGAAGTGCGCCCACCTCCTAAATGAAGGGTGAGTCTTGTCCGTGCGCGCTGCGGTTGCCTGTGGGGAAGTTTGCATGTCCTTGAGGAGCGCCGTCAGCCCCGGCCGTAGACCTGGCGTGTTGCGCTATAAACAGGACGTTCACTGCGTGGTGGACGCTTGAGGCAGGCGCGAACTTCGGCCAGCCTCAGGTCCAGCTCGGCCATCGTCCGGCTCAGTGTATTGCGGTGCATTCCCAACTCTTTGGCTGCCTTGCACTGGTTTCCCCGGTGAGCCACCAGCACTTCACGCAGGTATTGCTTCTTGAACTCGCGTACGGCGTCCTCGTAGCGAATTCCGCTGGAGTGCATTTGCGTTACCAGGCCGTCCAGAACTCGTTTCACGTCCACCTCTGCTTGCTCTAATAGATTGCCATAATTCGTTGGGTTGTGCATTGCAGAATATCATAATCCGCCGTTGCCGGGGTGCAGCCACTGTGGCGACTGTTTTTCCAGCGCCATGAGTCCCAGACGGATGCGCTCGGCCAGATCAGCAGGGCTCATCTCCGTGCTCAGATGGCATGCTCCGAAAAAGTAACGGGGCAGTTGAGCCTCCTTCAACCAGTGGGCTCTTGGGAAAAAGGCCAGGGTCGCCAAAATCACCACCGTCACCAGAAGCGCTCCCTGAAAAAAGCCGAACGCCGCCCCAGCCAGCCTGTCCAGGCAACCCAATCCCATGTGGTGGAAGACCTTGGACAGAATTTTTCCGGCTACTCCGGCCAACCCCATCACGATCAGCGCAATCAGCAGAAATCCGATCACATTGGCCACCGCTTCAATACGCACCATGGGTAACACCAGCGCCGCAATGAGGCCGTAGTTCCAGTACGCCAGCGCCAAGCCCAGCACCAGGCCGCCCAACGAGAAGACAGACCGGAAAAACCCCTGGGTCAGGCCTCCAAACACCGACAGCACCAACACCACCACGATTACCCAATCTACCAGCGCCATCTTCCGCTCCTTCTACGTGCTCACGAATTCCGCTATGCCCAGCAACAGATCCCGCCTGTGCCCACAGTATATGAGCCGCACGCCTTGGCCCGTCCCGGCAGCAGGTTGGGCCCAATTCTTGCTTAGGATAGCTGCCAGGGAATGATTTGCCCTGAAAAAACTGAGTCTCCGATTTTCAAAGCAGCAGAGCGATTTGTCAATCTCTCTTCCAAGTCTATTGAGAAAAAAGAGTTTCCGGACTGGAGTGCACCTCCAATAGGGCAACTTGGCAAGATTAACTGGAAATATTATCTAGATAACTTGGTCAAAATTGCTCAGCATTCAGATCTATAAAGTAGTTACACACGTGTGTGATGGCCGTCACGGAACGACATTTCTGTATGGGAGACACTCCAGTTGTCAACATGGTTCGGAGGCGTGTACGAAAGCCTCTTTGAGCCGGGCGACACGGAGTAGCCGTGGAAAGGGGAAGCCGCAGCTAACTTCGTTTGTGCAGGGATCACCAGTAGCCGCGTGCTACCGACCTCCAGTGCCGGCTACTGGTCCCCGTCTATCTTGTGAAATGCAAGCGCCTCCGTAGGGACGCCATCCTTCGGAGGCGTTTTTTTGCCTGTTTTGCCCGTTTTCTGCCCATAATTCGCATGAATTTGGGTGCCCCATCCATTCCGCGTACTTTGCGGAATGGGTGGGAATCCACAATCCTTAAGCTAGCGAATAACAAGTCGCGAAATGATAGACGTTATCCCAACCCCAAAAACACCGCCAGCGAGCGATTCACCGCAGCCATCGTCTTCGTATCCAGTTCGCCGAAGGCTGCTCTGGCCTTATCGCGCGGGATGGTGTGAGCCTTGTCCACCATGATCTGCGAGGGCGCCCGCAGGCCGTTTTTCTCGCTCGGCGCCACGGCAATGCGGAAGGTTTCGATAGGGCGAATCTCAGTAGTAACGGGCAGTATCGTCACGGAAGGATGCTGCGAGAACAGATCCGATTGAATCACTAGCGCAGGCCGGGGCTTGCCATACGCTCCGGCCAAAACCACGGGAACCAGGTCGCCGCGCTTCATACCCATCCGTCCGTGTCCGCGACCTCAGCAATCCAGGCCAACGTCTCCGCCTCGTGCGGGTCACCCACCAGCGACAGGCACTCCCGCTCGCATCGCTTACGAAAGTTCTCCAGCCGAGTATCGGGAACCCAAATCTGCACCGGCTTCAATCCCGCCGCCCGCAGCCCGGCGCGATGCTTCCGAACCCTCTCTGTAACTGCAGTTCTCATATAATGCCTCTGTTCCATGTAACATAATACCAAACCTCAACGTTTCATGCAACATAGCCCAAGAACTGTACTTCATAGAACTGATTGTTCTAGACAGATAGGAGACGATAGACTACTATACATATATATGAGCGACTATGAGCAATATTTGACGCCTGAACAAGTAGCAGAACGTCTCCAAATAGGGATAGAGACGGTGTATCGTTTCTTGCGAACTGGAAAACTGCGCGGGAGTCGGATTAGCCATAAAGCGTGGAGGATTTCTGAGATGAATCTTGCTTCCTTCATGAGGGGGCAGAACATTTCTGAACTGCTGTTTGAGCAATACCTTGCCGAGCAGGGCTTGGGAAGGGCAGATCACGAGCCTAAGTTTCCAGGCGCAATGAAGAAGGTCGATTACCGGATACTGCATAATGGCAAACCCCTTTGGTTTGAAGTCAAGGAGTTTGCCGATGATATGAGCCTGTTTTCCGGTGACAGCGGAGGTTCATTCGATGGTTACGCCGCGATTCGTGGAAAGATTAACAAAGCTTCAGAGAAATTCCGCGATTACAACGGGGAATGTTGTTCTCTCGTTCTATTCAATGAGGGAGCGAATCTCGCCCACATTGATTCGCCGGGCATCGTTATGGGTGCGATGCTAGGGAATCTATCATTTCGTGTGCCAATCGACATCGAGGCAAGGAAACAGGCAGGGCCGACTAAGAACTTTTTCGGAGATGGGGGAAGGATGGTTCATCCGCACACTAAGACCCCACAAAACACCACAATTAGCGCAATGATTGCGTTGGAACGGCTTCCCGTTGGACAGCGTGAGTGCCGCATTCGGATGACGCGAGAAGAACTGAATGAGTCACGTCAGTTTTCCTGGGACGAGATCTTCGAGATGTCGAAGCCTACCTGCCCCGCGGAAGAGCGGCTGGTGTTAAGAACGATTGTTTATGAAAATCCTTACGCGCGAATCCCGCTGCCTACCGACATTTTTAGTGGGCCGTTTGATGAGCGTTGGGGACCTCGCGATGGACACATGAGTCGTGCGTATGTCGGCGCGGAGTTGGCAGACCTTGAACGTAGAGAACAGGAATTAGATCTTCATCTCGGTCCATTACAGCGGTATCTGAAACGGTCGGAGGAAATCCAGAAGAAGATCTGAACAATGAGCAGCGATCTACTAAAGTGGAATAACAACATCATGATGGCGTTGCACTGGGGTACCGAGATCCTGCTAATGGGACATGGAAAGCCATAATCAATAACATATGATCCTTGCATATAATTACTCTCCACTGGCGCACAATAAAGGAATGAACATGGACCAGAGCCGCGGGGCGTTCCTCTTCACCTTCCATAGGTGCGTATGCTTAGTCGCCCATATCAGCAATCGGGGAAATTATCTGCAAAAAAACCAGCCTACCCCCTCCCCCCCTCCAATATTTATTTTGACCCCCAAAAACGTGCAGATAATTACAGCGAGTTGATCCGCCTCAAGCGATTTCATTCCCATAACTCTTTTTTCATGAGAATCATGACTCAACTATGTTGATGAATTCCTTCTGAACGCAAACAGCCGATTCGTACCACTCCACGGTACGGACCGGCTGACTCGCTGAAAAAGGGTCTTGACGTCTCGTCTACCGCGTCTTCGCCACTTCCTCCACCGTCACCGGATCCAGGAACGGCATCTGCGCGCGCAGCTTCCTCCCCACAATCTCCACCGGATGCTTGGCTTCAGCCTCGCGGAAGGCCAGAAACTCCTTGCGGCCGGAGTTCTGATCGGCCAGAAATCTCTTCGCAAAGCTGCCGTCCTGAATCTCGGCCAGAATCTGCTTCATCGCCTTGCGACTCTCGGCGTTGATGACGCGCGGGCCGCTCACGTAGTCTCCCCACTCGGCGGTGTCGGAGACCGAGTAGCGCATATACGCCAGTCCGCCGCGATAGATCAGGTCTACGATCAGCTTGAGCTCGTGCAGCACCTCGAAGTAGGCGCTCTCCGGCTGATAGCCCGCCTCGACCAGCGTTTCATAGCCCGCCTTGATGAGCGCGCTGACGCCGCCGCAAAGCACGGCCTGCTCGCCGAAGAGATCGGTCTCGGTCTCCTCCTTGAATGTCGTCTCCAGCACTCCGGCGCGCGTGCCGCCGATGCCCTTCAGGTAGCTAAGGCACAGTTCATGCGTCTTGCCCGTCGCATCTTGGTGGACGGCGATGAGGCAGGGCACGCCGCCGCCCTCCATGAAGACCTCGCGCACGCGATGCCCCGGAGCCTTGGGCGCGGCCATGCCCACATCGATGCCCGCCGCCGGCACGATGGTCTTGAAGTGGATGTTGAAGCCGTGTGCGAACATCAATAACTTGCCCGCGCTCAAGTTCGGCCCAATCTCTTCGGCATAGAGCTTGGCCGCCGTCTGATCGGGAACCAGAACCATCACAACATCGGCCCACTTGGTGACTGCGGCAACGGTGTCCACCTCCAGCCCGGCCTTCTGCGCCTTCGCAATCGATTTGGAACCGGGCGCCAGGCCTACCTTGACGCGGACCCCTGAGTCCTTGAGGTTGAGGGCGTGTGCATGACCCTGAGAACCGTAGCCGATAATGGCCACCTTCTTGGCCTGAATCAGGGAGAGGTCGGCATCGTTGTCGTAGTAAGTTGTCGCCATGTTTTAGTTCTTCCTTTTCTTGAGTGGTGATATGTTGATCTGAAAAAAGCCGCGTCTATGCGCTCAGCTATTCCGGCTCAGCCGCTACGTTTTCTACAGGTTCTTCCGCGGGCGCGTCCGCCCGGGAGCCCATGGCCATCAAAACGCTCGATATGTGGTGGCCACGTCGCATGGTCATCTTGCCGCTGCGGCAGATTTCCAGAATCTGGCCTTCATCTTCGCGCAGCACTTCGATCAGCCCTTCAATCTTGCTTTCCACGCCGGTCAACTCAATCATCAACGACTCCGGCGCCAGATCTACGATGTGGGCGCGAAAGACCTCCACCAGGTCGAAGATCTGGGATCGATTCTTTGGCGTCGTGGCAACCTTGATGAGCGCCAGTTCCCGCGTGACATTCGGCGCCTGTGCAATGTCGTCCACTTCGACTACATTCTCAAGTTTGAACAAACTGGCGCGGATGCGGTGCCCAGCCTCGGCCGAGGCCTCGCAGACCAGCGTCAGCCGCGACAGCCCCGCGCGCTCGCTGCCGCCCACGGTGAGCGAGTGGATGTTGATGTTCAGGCGGCGGAAGAGCGAGGCCACGCGCGTCAGCACGCCCGGCCGGTCTTCCACGTAAGCGACAAATGTGTGCATCATAAAAGCCTCTCAGACCCCTGATCTATGACCCTTAGTCCTTGCCTGGTCTGCGGATCATCTCGTGCAGTGAAGATCCGGCGGGAATCATCGGATAAACCGAGTCTTCCTTCTCCACCTTGAAGTTAAGCAGAAACGTTCCCGGCGCGGTGCGTGCGGTGTCCACAGCTTCAGCCAATTCGGTGCGCATACGAACGGTGAGGCCCTGGATGCCGTGAGCATCGGCCAGTTTAACAAAGTCGGGGCTGACCAGTGGCGTGGCTTCGTAGTTGCGCTCGTAGAAAAACTCCTGCCACTGGCGCACCATGCCCAGGTAGCCGTTGTTGATGATGGCGATGTTAATCTTGATGCCTTCCTGCACGATGGTCGACAGCTCCGCCGCTGTCATCTGGAAGCCGCCATCGCCGGCGATCACCCAGACCTCCTTATCAGGGCAGGCAAACTTTGCGCCGATGGCCGCGGGCAGCGCAAACCCCATCGTCCCCAGTCCGCCGGAGGTGATCAGAGTGCGCGGCTGTTCGTGGTGGTAGTACTGCGCGGCCCACATCTGGTGCTGGCCCACGTCGGTTACCAGAATGGCATTGCCTCCGGTCATGCGCCAAATATCGTTGATGACGTGCGCCGCATACAAGTGTCCTGAGTCGGGCAGATTCTTGATGTCGCGCACCGCGACTTCGCCTTTGCTGGCTTCGATGGTCTTGATCCAAGCCGAACCGTCGTGGCCGCTAATACGCGGCAGCAGCAGCTCCAGCACTTCGCGCACATCGCCCACAAGTGCCACATCGACCTTGACATTCTTGTTTACTTCTGACGGATCAACTTCGATGTGAATTTTCTTCGCTTTGGTGGCATACGTCGAGAGCGTTCCGGTCACGCGATCATCAAACCGCATGCCGCAGGCAATCAGCAGGTCGGCTTCCTGGATGGCCTGGTTCACCCACGACTCGCCGTGCATGCCCATCATGCCCAGGTTAAGCGAGTGCGAGGCAGGGAAGCTGCCCAGTCCCAGTAGCGTAAGCGCCACGGGAATCTGCGCGCGTTCGGCCAGTGCGTATACCTGCTTCTCCGCGCCCGATTCTATGATGCCGTGCCCAGCCAGAATCACCGGCCTCTTGGCGTTGCGAATCAGCTCTGCAGCCTGCTCCAGTCCTTGTTCTTCCACCTTCAGCATAGGGTGCGGGCGATGGGGGCGCGGCTTAGCTGCGGCAAAGTCGAAATCCGCCGTAGCCTGCTGCGCGTCCTTGGTAATATCCACCAGCACCGGCCCCGGGCGCCCTGTCTGCGCAATCTGAAACGCGTAGCGAATTGCCGGAGCAATATCCTCGGCGCGGCTGATCACAAAATTATGTTTTGTCACCGGCAGCGTGATGCCGGTAATGTCCACTTCCTGAAACGCGTCGGTGCCCAGCACCTTGCTGGAGACATTGCCAGTGATGCAGACAATGGGAATCGAGTCCAGCATGGCGGTGGCGATACCGGTGACCAAATTCGTCGCCCCGGGTCCGCTTGTGGCGATAGCCACGCCCACCTTGCCTGAGGCCCGCGCGTAACCGTCGGCCATGTGCGCCGCGCCCTGCTCGTGCCGCACCAGGGTGTGATGAATGGGAAACTTGCGCAGCGCGTCGTAGACAGGCAGAATCGCACCGCCGGGATAGCCGAAGACCTGTGTGACTCCCTCGCCTTCGAGCGTGGCCCATACAATCTCCGCGCCCGTCAGACGGGTGGGCGGGTTATTCGATGCTTGTGTCTTGGCGGTTTTTCCCATGTTAGACTCCTTTGAACTGTTCGCTGTTAGCTGTTAGCTGATAGCTGTTCTTACGTCGTTGCTCCCTCGGAAGCACTCGTCACACGGTCCACATACTTGCGGAAGACGCCCCTCGGCCAGCGCAGCGCCGGCGGCTTGAAGCCCTTCAACCGCTTGGCGATCTCTTCATCGTTGACCTCAAGCGTCAGCTTGCGGTTGGGAATGTCGAAGTGGATGATGTCGCCTTCGTGCACTGCGGCGATAGGTCCGCCATTAAAAGCTTCTGGCGCCACGTGCCCAGCGGTGAAGCCGCGCGTCGCGCCGCTGAAGCGCCCGTCGGTCAATAGAGCCACCGTCGCACTCAGTCCGGCGTTCGAACTGATAGCCGCCGTCACCTGCAGCATCTCTCTCATGCCTGGTCCGCCCTTGGGGCCTTCATAACGGATAACCAGCACGTCGCCCGGCTTGATCTGTCCTGCCTGCACGGCGGCAAACGAGTCTTCTTCGCGGTCAAAGACGCGCGCTGGGCCGCGATGCTCCATGCGGTCGGCTGCGGCCACCTTCATCACGCAGCCTTCAGGAGCAAGATTGCCCTTCAGAATCACCAGGCCGCCATTGGGCTTGATGGGCTTCTCGAAGCTGCCGATAACCTGCTGCCCCGGAGTCTCCTTAGCCAGCGCAGCCTCTTCTGCAAGCGTACGTCCGCTGATGGTCAGCGCCGAGCCGTCAGCGTGTCCCGCATCGACCAGCCGCTTTGCCAGCAGCCGCGATCCGCCCGCCGCCTGATAATCCGAAGCCACATACTTACCCGCTGGGGTCAGCGAGCAGATGTACGGCGTCCGTTTGCTGATCGCGTCGAAATCGTCAATGGTGAGAGGAATATTCATCTCCCGCGCAATGGCCAGCAGATGCAGTACAGCATTCGTCGATCCGCCGCTGGCAGCCACGCTGGCAATGGCGTTTTCCAGCGATTTGCGCGTAATAATTTGTGATGGCCTGCGATTGGCGCGGACCGCGTCCATCAGCATGCGCCCAGCTTCGCGTGTGGCTTCGAGCTTATCCGGACTGGTGGCGGGAACACCCGACAGCTTGATCGGCGCAATGCCCAGAATCTCTGCCGACATGGCCATGGTGTTCGCGGTGAATTGCCCGCCGCACGCGCCCGCGCCGGGGCAGGCGTTGGCTTCCAGAGCTTCCAGTCCTGCGTCGTCGATGCGCCCCGCTGCGTGCGAGCCGATGCCCTCAAAAACGTCCTGAATGGTAATGTCTTTTCCGTTCAGTTTGCCCGGCGCAATCGAGCCGCCGTAAAGCATCATGCCCGGAATATCCAGTCTGCACAGCGCCATGATGATGCCCGGCATATTTTTGTCGCAGCCGCCGATGCCCACAAGCCCGTCGAAAAGGTTGCCGCGCGCCACCAACTCAATCGAATCGGCGATCACCTCGCGGCTCACCAGTGAAGCCTTCATGCCCTGCGTGCCCATGGTGATGCCGTCGTGGATGGTGATGGTGTTGAACTCCATCGGCGTGCCGCCCGCGTCGCGAATGCCTTCCTTAAGCGCCTCCGCGATCTCTCGCAGGTGCATGTTGCAGGTGCCGATCTCGGTCCAAGTATTCGCAATCCCAATAATGGGTTTGTGCAGATCGTCTTTGCTGAAACCGACCCCGCGCAGATAAGAGCGCGCCGCGGCCCGGCTCGGCCCTTCGGTCATCGGAATGCTCTGTCGCTTGCCTTCAATCGTCATGGTTATTTCGCTTTCAGCCAGTTGGCTTGGTCGTGCTTGGTTTCAAATGCATCCAGTGCCGCTTCGTGCCGCAGTGTCAGGCCGATGTCGTCCAGCCCCTCAATCAAACAGAACTTGCGGAATGGGTCAACCTCAAAACTCGCATTGAATCCCTTGCTATCCGTCACTGTCTGCTCTTCTAGCGAAACAGTGAGTTGATAGTTAGGAATAGTGTTCGCGTTGTTCAGCAACTCGGCCACCTGATCTTCGCTCAAACGTGCCAGCACGATGCCGTTCTTGCCCGCGTTGGAAAAGAAGATGTCCGCAAAAGTCGGCGCGATTACCACGCGGAAGCCAAAATCCGAAAGCGCCCAGGCTGCATGCTCGCGGCTCGACCCGCAGGCGAAGTTTTTGCCCGCAATAAGAATCTCCGCGCCCTTGTAGCGAGGATCGTTAAGCATGAAATTCGGGTCCTGCTCGCCTGCCGCCGTGCGCCGCCAATCGAAAAACAGAAAGTCGCCGTAACCAGTGCGCTCGATGCGCTTCAAAAACTGCTTGGGAATAATCTGGTCGGTATCAACATTCGCCCGATCCAAAGGCACGGCTAGTGCGGTTAATGTGCGAAATGGTTTCATCAGCCTCGTACCTCCCAATTGCGAATATCGACAAAGTGCCCCGTAATAGCTGCTGCGGCGGCCATCTCCGGCGAAACCAGATGCGTGCGTCCGCCGCGTCCCTGGCGGCCTTCAAAATTGCGGTTGCTGGTCGAGGCGCAGCGCTCGCCCGGAGCAAGAATGTCGGGATTCATGCCCAGGCACATTGAGCAGCCCGGTTCGCGCCACTCAAAGCCTGCCTCGCGGAAGATGTGATCCAGGCCTTCTTTCTCAGCCTGCGACTTCACCGCCTGCGAACCGGGAACCACCATCGCGCTCACCTTGGCAGAAACTTTGTAACCCGAGGCGATGCGTGCCGCGGCGCGCAAATCCTCAATGCGAGAGTTGGTGCAGGAGCCGATGAAGACGCGGTCCACAACCACATCTTTGAGTGGCGTTCCCGCTTTCAGGCCCATGTATTCAAGGGCGCGTTCCAGGCCCTTGCGCTCCTGCTCATTTGCCGTAGCGGCCGGGTCGGGCACTGCGGCAGTAATCGGCGCCACCATCCCCGGACTCGTTCCCCAACTGACGTAAGGAACCAGCTTCGCGGCATCAATGACCAACTCGCGATCAAACTTTGCGCCAGGATCGGTGGGTAGCTTGCTCCACTCCTCAACGGCCTTATCCCAATCCGCGCCCTTTGGAGAAAATCGTCTGCCCTTCAGATAAGCAAATGTCTTTTCATCCGGAGCGATCAAACCTGCGCGCGCGCCGGCTTCGATGCTCATATTGCAGACCGTCATGCGGCCTTCCATCGAGAGCGCGCGAATCGCCGAGCCAGCGTATTCGACAACGCAACCGGTTGCGCCGTCTGTCCCGATCTGCCCGATGATGGCCAGGATAATATCCTTGGCCGTGACGCCGCGCGGCAGCTCACCCTCCACCGCGATGCGAAAGGTCTTGGGCTCGGATTGCGGCAGCGTTTGCGTGGCTAACACATGCTCCACTTCGCTGGTCCCGATGCCGAAAGCCAGCGCTCCAAATGCTCCGTGCGTGCTGGTGTGCGAGTCGCCGCAAACAATCGTCATGCCCGGCTTGGTGATGCCCAGTTCCGGCCCGATCACATGCACGATGCCCTGATTCGGCGAGTCGACATCGTAAAGCTCGATGCCGAACTCCATGCAGTTAGAGCGCAGCGCGGCGATCTGCTTAGCCGCAATCTGATCGACGATGTTGAAGCGGTCGGCGAGTATAGTTGGCACATTATGATCGACCGTCGCGACGCATCGGTCCGGCCGCCGCACCTTGCGCCCCGTCAGCCGCAATCCCTCGAAGGCCTGCGGCGAAGTCACCTCGTGCAGCAATTGCAGGTCAATGTACAGCAGCGTCGGCTCGCCCTCGGGCTCGGCCACTAAATGCTGTTCCCAGACCTTTTCAAATAATGTTCTTGCTTCGCTACTCATCAGACTCCTTTTATCGGGTGCCCCATCCTATCGCATTCTTTCTGGTGAAATGGTCGGAAACCGCAACCTATTTCAGCAACTCCTTCACCATCTCCCGCACCTTAGCGCCCATCTCCTTGGTTCCCAGCACAGTAAGTCCTTCCGGATTGGTCCGCGCCAGATCGGGTGTGCGAAATCCGTTCTCCAGCACCTTGCGCACTGCCTTTACAACCACATCTGCCTCTGATTCAAGCCCGAAGGAGTGGCGCAACAGCATGGCCGCGGTGAGTATGGTGGCCAGAGGATTGGCAATGTTCTTGCCGGCGTGCTTTGGCGCGGATCCGTGGGCCGGTTCATACAGGTTCACCTTACCGCCGATGGTGGCCGAGGGCAGCATGCCCAGCGAGCCTGTGATTACTGAGGACTCATCGGTAAGAATGTCGCCGAACATGTTCTCAGTCAGGACCACGTCAAAATCACGCGGGCGCTTCATAAGGTGCATGGACATGGCATCGACGAATTGGTGTTCGAGAGTAACGTCGGGAAAATCTTTCGCGACTTCGATCACCGTGGCGCGCCACAACTGCGAAACTTCGAGCACGTTGGCCTTGTCCACGCTGGTCAACTTCTTGCGGCGTTTCTGCGCCAGTTGGAATGAGACGCGGGCCACCCGGATGACTTCATCCTTTGTGTAACGCATCGTGTTCCACGCTTCGCCCTTCTCGCGGTTCCACTCGCGGGGCTTGCCGAAGTAGAGGCCGCCGAGGAGTTCGCGGACGAACATGATGTCGGTACCGTCGATAATCTCCGGCCTGAGCGGGCTGTTGACGGTGAGCTCCTTGAATGCGAAGACGGGACGCAGATTGGCAAAGCCGCCCAGCGCGGCGCGCAGGCCGAGAAGACCCGCTTCAGGACGCTTGCTGGGGGGAAGGGAATCGAACTTGTCATCGCCCACCGCACCCAGAAACACAGCCTGGGAATCGAGAGCGGCAGCAACAGTATCGGCGGGCAGAGGCGTGTCGTCGTGATCGATGGCGACGCCGCCAATGCGCTTGTAGTCCAGCTCCAGGGTGTGGCCGCTGGCTCGCGCCACCTCACTCATGACCGCAATGGCTTCGCTGACAATCTCGGGGCCAATGCCGTCTCCGGGTGTAACAAGCACTTTCAACTTCATTTCTTGCTCTCCTTGTTCTCAGGTTGTATAGGGTTTTCCTGCACTCTGCGATTAGCAGGCTGTCGAAAAGTTACGCAAGTTCAGAAATCGGCTCTTTGCGCCGTTCGCGAATTTGATCGGGCAAAATGCTGACCAGATCGTAGTCGTAGATGTTCTTCTTCCGGTCTGCCAGCGCCACAAAGCGATAGTAGGTGTGTTGAAGCTCATCGCGGGTGAGCGTGTATCCCAACTGCTCAAACCTGTTCCGCAATGCCGCGCGGCCCGAGTGCTTGCCCAGCACAAGGTGAGTGTGCGCCACGCCCACCAGTTCCGGGGTCATAATCTCGTAGCACAGCGGGTTGGCCAGCATGCCGTGCTGGTGAATGCCGGACTCGTGTGCAAAGGCGTTGTCGCCCACGATGGCCTTGTTGGGCGAGGGGCGGAAGGTGATGATTTGCCCCAGTATCTGGCTGGTGGGATAAAGCTGATTCAGATTGATGCTCGAGGTGACGTCGAAGTGGTCGCCGCGAACATAAAGTGCGGCGGCAATCTCTTCAAGAGCCGCGTTGCCGGCCCTCTCGCCGATCCCGTTGATGGTGCACTCCACCTGACGTACGCCTGCCGCGATGGCGGCCAGCGAGTTGGCCACGGCCAGTCCCAGGTCGTTGTGGCAGTGCGCGGATAGAATAATGCCCAGCTCGTCGATGGCCGGTATGCGTTCGCGCACCTCGGTGAACATCCTGGCGTACTCCACGGGGGTCGTGTAGCCCACCGTGTCGGGCATATTAATCGTTGTCGCGCCGGCTTCAATGGCGACACGCACCATCTCCACAAGAAAATTGCGCTCTGAGCGGGTGGCGTCCTCGGGCGAGAACTCCACATCGTCGCAAAGCGATCGCGCCAGCCGAACAGACTCGCCCGTTTGCTCCAGCGCCTGCTGGCGGCTCATCTTCAGCTTGTACTCCAGGTGCAGGTCGCTCGACGCTAAGAAAACGTGAATGCGGGCGCGGTCGGCAAGCTGCAACGCGCGCGAGGCCATCTCGATGTCTTCGGCCTTCGCCCGAGCCAATGATGCAATGCGCGGCCTGCGGATAGCCTGAGTGATCGTGGCGATGGCCGCGAAGTCCCCCTCCGAAGCCATGGCGAAACCGGCTTCGATAATGTCCACGCCCAGGTCCTCCAGGGCGTGCGCCATGGTCAGCTTTTCCTGCGTCGTCATGCTGCAGCCGGGCGATTGCTCGCCGTCACGCAGCGTGGTGTCAAAGAAGACTATGTGATTGGTAGCCATCAAACGGCCTCCGGGGGAAGAGAGTTGCCTGCAATTCCAGTGTCAAGCATTTAGCGATATAATACAAAGTTATAATAGTTGTAGATTCGATTAGTTTTGCTTATAATACAGAGGACAGTGATCCCTGATCCCCCATTCCTGACCTCTGATCTCTGTTCTCTGATCTCTGTTCTCTGATCTCTGCTATGGAACTAACCCAGCTCGAAACATTTCTCGCCGTCGCCGAGGAGCACAGCTTCTCCCGCGCCGCCGTGCGCCTGCATCGCACCCAGCCGGCGGTCAGCCAGGTCATCCGCAAGCTGGAGGCCTCGGTGGGCGAAACGCTCTTTGACCGCGCGGCGCGGGATGGATCACTCACCGCGGCCGGGCAGCTGTTGCGCGAGTATGCTCTTCGCCTGCTCGCCCTGCGCCGCGAGGCTTCCAGTGCGTTGGATGAACTGAAGAGCCTGGAGCGTGGACACCTCCAGCTGGCGGCCAACGAATACACCTGCATCTACCTGTTGCAGGCCATAGACCGCTTCCGCCGGGAGTTTCCCCACATCACCGTGACCGTGCACCGCATGTTGGCCTCGCACATTCCCGAGGAGCTGAACCTGCGCGCCTTCGAATTGGGGGTGATCTCCTACCGTCCTGATCCGGCGCATTTCCGCTCCATCGCGGTCTACGCTGACAGCCTGGCGCTCATAGTCAGCCCCAGCCATCCCCTGGCCGGAGCACGGCGCGTCTCCATCACCGATCTGGGCGATGAGCTGTTTGTGGCGCATAACGTGGCCTCACCTCTGCGGCGACGGGTGATCGAGGCCTTTCAGAAGTACAGAACGCCCCTCAACATGGCCATCGAGCTGCCTACCATTGAGGCCATCAAGCGTTTCGTCGCCATGGGTAACGGGGTGGCGCTGGTGCCTCACCTTACCGTGGCCAGGGAGTTGGATGCAGGTGATCTGGTGCGGGTGCAGGTGGACGAACTGGAGGTCAAACGCGTGCTGCGCCTGGTTAGCCGGCGACAGGCCTCGCTCTCCTACGCCGCCAGCGCCTTTTTGCGCACCGTTCGGGCGCTGGCCCAGGATCAGGGTCCGCCCTTCCACTACCATGTGGAACGAGCCGTCTGATTCTTGTTCAATAAAGCGTCATCCTGAGCATATTGATCCATGCTGGCGAGTTGATGTTGCCATGTACTCTAGCTCGGAAACCCCCAGAATGCCCCGTGCCCCATCCTTTCGCTTTGCCGGGGTCCCCACGGACAGGTCTTCGTCCGTGGGGTGGTCGGGCGAAAGGGTGGAAAGCCTCAGACCACAATCAGCCCCGTTTCTGAGTACCGAAGCCGAAGGACTTGCATTTCCTTCCGTTCCGCCCACAGGAAAACGCCCCTTTGTCTACCCCCGCGTCTATAGCCTCAGATGGTTCCGGCCCGTGGCTCGCGCCAGGAACCGCCCCGGCCAGTTACAATGCTGAGAGTGGAGCCCGGTGCGTTCCGAGGCGCCGAAATTGAAAAGCTCGTTGCCAGCCGTTCGGTTGAGCAGTCGTGAGGATACGGACCGTATGAAGAAGATCGCCTTTATTGCATTTCTGCTGGCCGTGTGCGTGGCAGCAGGCCGCGCTCAGGAAAGCCGCCAGGACATCAGCATTAGCGGAACGGGGATCATTGAGCCGTTCATCGCCTCGTCAACTGACGTCCAGGTTCACTCAAACTACGCTTTGGGCTCACTGGTCAGCTACCGTTTCATGCTGACGCCCTCGAGTGCTGTCGAGGCCAACTATAGCGTTACCTATCAGAACAAGATCAACTACCTGGTCGGCAACACCAACAAGTATCAAGTGTTAACACGCACCCAGGAGATGTCGGCAGCCTACGTCCGCAGCTTCAATTTCCGTAAGTACAATCCCTTTATTGAGGCCGGGCCGGGCGCGCTCGTCTTCCTGCCCATCCGCAACTCAGGCACCACTTCGCTGGACGTCAAGCAGCAGATGCAGATGGCTGGCTTTTACGGCGCCGGCGTCGCTCGTGAGATCAGCCCGAGCTTCGACATCCGCGCCGAGTTCCGCGGCATCGTCACCAAGGTGCCCACTTTCAACTTGTCACAATTCACTACCAACAAGTGGTACAACATCTACATGCCGACGATCGGTGTGGCGTACCACTTCTGATACCGCCAGCAACTGTAGTTGAATGAAGGGGATGAGCCTCGGCTCATCCCCTTCTGTTGTTCACAGCCTTGCCTTCCGGCTCAGTGACGCTGCGGAAGCAGCTTCCAGATCTCCGAGTCTTCGTCGCCCAGTACCCAGGCACAGAAGCCCTCCAGCCCATTCAACTGAACAAGTGCGTAGCGCTCCTTGAAGGTGCGTGCATCGGTGAAAAACACCCATTCGCGCAATTGGTCGCGGTAAAAGAAGTACCAAGCGCTCTTGTCCTCCTCGTCCCATTGAATACTGGCTTTATAGGCCGCGGCCAGTTGCAGCGCATTCAGCGCGCCGATGGACTCTGAGGTGGGATTCGGCTTCTCTTTGGCCGCATCGTTCTCCTTCGTCGGCGTGCCCGCGTACCAGTGCTGGCCGTAGAGCGGTATGCCCAGCGAGAGCTTTTCCTTGGGGACGCTCTTCAGCGCGTAGTTCAGATTCTCCACCGTCCACTGCCAGCCGGAGACCGGCCCCGGCGTGGTCCAGCGGGTGTGCTGATCGTAGGTCATCAGGCAGATCAGGTCGGCGTATTTCGCGATTTCCGCAATGTCGTACGCGCCTCGCCAATCCGTGTACATCCACTTGGAATACCCGCCCTGGCCGGGGTAGCCGGGCGCATTGGGCACCGTGGCGATGCTTAACTGCAAACCTGCCTTGTGCAGCGCTTCGGACGAAGTTTTCACCAGCGCCGTCAGCAGCTCGCGATCGGTCCACTCGATATTCTCAAAGTCCAGTTGGAAGCCGGTATAGCCGTTCAGCCGCGACTCCCGGACCATCGCCTCATTCATGTGGATCTGTGCCGCGGCATTGGAGGCCAACGCATGGAAATCCTTTTTGCCAAACAGAGCCACGATGGGCATCACGGGCAACTTCTCATCGTGCGCCCGCTTCAGCACCGCCGGATCGGGTGCGCCCGTGACCAACCCATTCCCGTCCACCTGGTACCAGGTGGGCACCAGCAGATCGATCTGCGTGGAGTGCGCCATAAAAGAACGAACAGAGTCCGGTAACCGCGTCATGTAAAAAAGAGCCACCGGCTCCGCTCGCAGGCCCGCAGTTGCCGCCAGTGCAATCATAAAAAAAAGAACAAGAAATCGTTTCATCATCTGTCTCCGAGAAAATATCAAAGCCGTTGAGGCGCCACTGGCAACACTAGCCGCAATCCGTGTATCCTCAGCCCATGCGCGAGGATACTTCCCCCACCCCCGGCGTGACAAACCTGCTCGAACACTCGGCTTCATCCTACCTGCGTTCCGCGCGTCATCAGCCGGTCCGCTGGCATCCCTGGGGCGATGCGGCCTTTGCCCTGGCCCAATCCGAGGACAAGCCAATCCTGCTTGACATTGGTGCCGTCTGGTGCCACTGGTGCCACGTCATGGACCGCGAGTCCTACGAGAACCCTCAGATCGCCTCTCTCATCAACGAACTTTTTGTCGCCGTGAAGGTGGATCGAGACGAGAGGCCCGACGTGGACGCGCGCTATCAAGCCGCAGTTGCGGCCATCACCGGCCAGGGCGGCTGGCCCCTGACCGTCTTTCTCACTCCCGACGGCCGCCCCTACTTTGGTGGCACCTATATTCCGCCCGATGACCGCTATGGCCGACCCGGTTTTAGCCGTGTGCTCACCGCCCTGGCTCAGGTCTGGCGCGAGCGCCGCGATGAGGCTCTGGAAACTGCCGCCAGCACTATGGCTGCCATCGAGCACAATGAATCTTTTTCCGGCCATGGCGGGCAGCTCTCGCTGGAGCTGGTGGACAAAATCGTCAGCTCGATCCTCCGTCAGTTCGACCCGCGCAACGGTGGCTTCGGCTCGCAGCCCAAGTTTCCTCATCCTGGCGCTCTGGACCTGCTGCTGCACGTGGCCGTGAATCGTGGCAACAAGCCGGCCGGAGTAGCTTTCTCCGCCACCCTCGAACACATGGCCCGCGGCGGCGTTTACGACCAACTCGCCGGCGGCTTTCATCGCTACAGCGTGGACGAGCGCTGGCGCGTTCCCCACTTCGAAAAGATGCTCTACGACAACACCGAGCTGCTGCGCAACTACCTGCACGGCTACCAGAGCCTGGGTCGCGAGGATTTTCGCCGCATCGCCGAGGAGATTGCACACTGGCTGCTGTCCACCATGAGCGACCGCGACCTGGGCGGCTTCTACGCATCGCAGGACGCCGACATCAACCTCGACGACGACGGCGACTACTTCACCTGGACGCTTGCCGAAGCGCGTGCGGCGCTGCTCGCGGCAAAGTTTTCTCCAGACGATGTAGGCCTCGCCCTACACTTCTGGGACATCGGTGAACTGGGCGATATGCACCACGACCCGGCCCGTAACGTCCTCCACCTGAATCAAACCATTGAAGAGTATGCCGCTGAATCCGGCAAAGGTCCCGGGTCGAGTATTGACCAAATGCGTCCTCTTCTTGACCATGCCCGCCACACCCTGCTCGCGGCCCGTGCCCAGCGCCCCACCCCCTTCATCGACCGCACGCTTTACACCGGCTGGAACGCCATGGCGGTGACCGCTTGCCTGGAGGCGGCGCGTGTATTAAAAATCAATGCCGTGCGCGAATTTGCCTTACTCACGCTCAACCGGTTGCTCCGCGAAGCCTGGGACGGCCATCAATCCCTCAGCCACGTCATCGCCTACGGCGATCAGCCAGTCGGCACTCAACCAGACAAGGTTCCCGGCACGCTCGACGACTACGCCTTCACCATTCACGCCTGCATCGACGCCTGGCTGGCCAGCGGCGAAATGAGTTTCTACCACGAGGCCCTCAAGCTGGCCGATGCCATGATCGCCCTCTTCCACGACCCCGCTGCCGGAGCGTTCTATGACACCGCCGCGCTCCCCGCCGCCGTACCGCCGCTGGGCGCTCTCTCCGCCCGCCGCAAACCACTGCAGGACTCGCCCACCCCCGCTGGCAACCCCACCGCCGCCTCCGCCCTCCTGCGCCTCGAATCCCTGAGCGGCCGTGCCGACTATCGCCAGATCGCGGAGGAAACGCTGGCCTCCGTTGCCGGCATAGTGGAGCACTTCGGCCTTTACGCAGGCTCCTATGGTCTAGCCCTGGAGCGGCTCCTCCTCGATCCCGTGCAGGTGGTGATCGTTGGCTCCGGTCCCTCGGCTGAACGACTTGAAGCACAGGCCCTGGCCAGCTTCGCCGTCTACCGGACGGTGATGTGCATCGCTCCTGAACGGCTGGTTCCAGCAGGCATTCCCGAGGCTCTGGAGGAAACCCTGCTCCATGCGTCTCGGCCGGACGGTGCAATGGCCTGGGCCATCGTTTGCAGGGGGCATACATGCCTCCCGCCGATCACCGATGCCAAGGAGCTCGTGGAAGCCCTGAAAAACCCGGTTTGAAGGCTAGGGTTCTGCCGGCCTTTGTCGAGTGGGGCAAATGTAGGATGAACCGTTTTGCTCAGAATTGTAATCAGAGATGAGCGATCCTATCGATGCATCAAAGAAAGCAGTTCGCCACGACCGGATACGTGCGCACTAAGGCATCGTCTCCCGGGCAAAATAAGGAGAATCGAATGAAATTCAGAAAGATATTTGCTGTAGCCTTCGGCTCGCTCGCCGTGCTTGCGCTGTCATTGCCGGTATGGTCGCAGGACACCACGCAATCCACCACCACGACGACACAGACTCCGTCCACTCCGCAAACCAAAACCACTCAGACGACCAAGGACAATACGAAGGTCACGCATCACAAGAGGGTGACGAAGGAGAAGCAAACGACGAAGACAACCACGAAACCGTCCCCGGAGCAGCAGACTCAAACCACAACCACGACCACGACTCCGCCGCAGTAATTCCGTCAAGCCCGCTAATGCGGAATCAGAGTAATTGTACGGCAGGTGGCCAAGGTTTAATCACAAATGAAGGGTGTCCCAGGTCTGGATTTTCAGACCTGGGAGACCGCGAACATCAATGATACAGGTGTCGGGTTTTTATTGGCGCCCCTCACTCACTGCTGAAGGGATTTCCCTCCACCGGCTTCAGTGTGGTTGGGTCGTGTTTCTGCGCGGCCTCTGGTTTTGGTCGGCAGCTCGACCCGTTGTCCATAAACGTGTTGAAGACCCGATTCGGGTCGCCAGGCAGCAAGCCTTGCTTCTCCAGCGCCAGCCGTACCCGCCGCCGGAACTCACGCACCGGCGCGTATTGTTTGGTGGCAAGCGTCTTGAAGACCACCGGGAAGATCAGCTCCGAGCCTTTGATCGCATCCACGCCTAGTATCTGCGGGTCGGCCACAAAAACCTCGCGAAACTCCTCGCTCGCGCGAATCTCCATGGCAATCCCCTTCAACAGCTCCAGCACCTTATCGGGGTTGGCGCTGAAATCCACACTCACATTGACCGTGGCCACCGAGTAGCCCACGCTCAGGTTGGCCACGGTGGTGATCTGAGAGTTGGGAATGATGTACAGTGTTCCATCGGCGCCGCGTACAGTGGTCTTGCGCAGACTCATCGCCTCCACGGTTCCCACCGCACCGGCCAACCGCACCGTGTCCCCCACGTTGAACTGGTCCTCAATCAAAATCAGCATGCCGTTGAGCATGTCGCGAACGATATTCTGCGCCGCCAGGCCGAAGGCCACTCCCGCAATTCCGGCCGAAGCCAGCAGCGGCGCTAGATTGACTCCCACGGCAGCCAGAAACTGCAAGCTGACGATGGCGCCGATGATGGCCAGTCCCGTGGTGCGAATCACTCCGGCCAGCGTCTTCACCTGAGAGACGCGGCTGGGCGCCGGAGCGTGCTGCTCGGCGAGGTGGATCATCCGGGCCGTCACCAGGTGCAGTAGGCGGCTAAGCACAAAGCCGATCAACACCACCATAAGCAGGTGCGGCAGCTTGGCGCGGATAAACTCCTGGGCATCGATTGCCCATTCGTCCATCACCCGGCCCATAAACTGCCCTTCGGTAAACCAGCCTGTTATTGCCGACAACAACAAAACAAATGTGTGCATCCCAATACTCCTCTCTCTAATCTAATCTGTTGGTAGGGTTAGGGTTGCTACAATCAGGAAAGTAAGTTCGTGCTTCCCCGCAATGTAAGAAAACCTGGCGTTTTGGAGTGAAGGGAATGGAACTGGCAATTTCCAGCGCTCGTGAATCTGTGTCGGAAGGCTCCGGCAGCCTAAGCCCTCGGCAGTTAGTTGAAATCTACCGGTTGATGTTGCTCTCCCGCCGCGTAGACGACCGCGAAATCCTGCTCAAGCGCCAGCAGAAAATCTACTTCCAGATCTCCGGCGCGGGTCACGAGGCGCTGGGCGTGGGCGCTGCCTTGGCCATGCGTCCCGGCTACGACTGGTTCTTCCCCTACTATCGCGATCGCGCGCTGGCTCTGGCACTGGGCTACACGCCGGCAGACATGATGCTCCAGGCTGTCGGCGCGGCCACCGATCCAGCCAGCGGCGGCCGCCAGATGCCTACCCATTGGGGCAGCCGTTCGCTCAACATCGTCAGCCTCTCCTCCTCCACCAGCACCCAGTTGCTCCACGCCGTCGGCTGCGCAGAAGCCGGCCGCTACTTCAGTCTCCATCCCGAGGCCGCAGCCGAAACAGTAAGCGATTACCGCGCCTTCCGCGACGTGACCTTTCATGGCGACGAGGTGGTCTACGCCTCAGTCGGCGAAGGTTCCACCTCCCAGGGCGAGTTCTGGGAGGCGCTCAACACCGCCTCCAACAAGAAGCTTCCCGTCCTCTTCTGCGTGGAAGACAACGGCTACGCCATCAGCACTCCGGTCGAAGTGAGCACGCCCGGCGGCAACATCTCCCGTCTCGTGGCCAACTTCCCCAACTTTTTCTTTGTCGAGGTAGACGGCACCGATCCGGAGGCCAGTTTCCGCGCTTTTCAAGCCGCCGTTGCCCACTGCCGCGCTGGTTTGGGTCCTGCCTTTGTCCACGGCCACTGCATGAGGGCCTACTCCCATTCGCTCTCCGACGACGACCGCCTCTATCGTCCCCAGGCTGAGCGCGATGCCGACCAACTTCGCGATCCCCTCGTCAAAATGCGTGCTCGTCTGCTCCGCGAGGGCATTCTCACCGAGGACGAGCTTGCCGCTCAGGAGCAATCTGTCGAGCAAGAGGTCTCCGACGCCGCCGATCGCGCTCTCGAAGCTCCGTTGCCCAAGGTCGAAGATGTCACCCTCCACGTCTACTCCGAAGATCTCGACCCCACCAGCTCCGCCTTTGCCACCGAGCAGCCTTCCGCGCCGGGAAGCGTCTCCGGAGGCAAAGCCGGCCGCGCGCCCAGCGTCGAGCCAAGAACCATGGCCGACCTCATCAACGCCTGCCTCCACGATGAAATGCGCCGCGACCCCCGCATCGTCGTCTACGGCCAGGATGTAGCCGACGCCAGCCGCGAAGCCGCGCTCGCCGAAGTGAAAGGGAAGGGAGGCGTCTTCAAGCTCACCGCCGGTTTGCAAACCGAGTTCGGCTCCGAGCGTGTCTTCAACTCCCCGCTCGCCGAGGCCAACATCGTCGGTCGGGCTATCGGATATGCTTTGCGCGGCATGAAGCCCGTCGTCGAAATCCAATTCTTCGACTACATCTGGCCCGCCATGCACCAGATTCACAACGAGCTTTCCCTGCTGCGCTGGCGCTCCAACGGCCAGTGGGCCTGCCCCGTCGTCATTCGCGTCCCCATCGGCGGCTATCTCACCGGCGGCTCCATCTATCACTCCCAATCCGGCGAAAGCCTCTTCACCCACATCCCCGGCCTGCGCGTCGTCATGCCCTCCAACGCCCTCGACGCCAACGGCCTGTTGCGCACCGCCATTCGCTGCGACGACCCCGTCCTCTTCCTCGAACACAAGCGCCTCTACCGCGAAACCCACGACCGCGCGCCCTATCCCGGCCCCGATTTCGCCATCCCCTTCGGCAAGGCCCGCATCGTCCGCCCCGGCGTAGACATCACGCTCATTACTTATGGCGCATTAGTCCCTCGCTCCCTGCAAGCCGCCGAGCGCGCCAAGCGAGAGCACAACATCGATGTAGAAATCCTCGACCTGCGCTCCCTCAATCCCTACGACTGGGAAGCCATCGCCGCCTCAGTCCGCAAGACCAGCCGTGTCATCGTCGCTCATGAGGACATGCTCAGTTGGGGTTACGGCGCGGAGATCGCCGCTCGCATTGCCGACGAACTCTTCGACTCCCTTGACGCCCCAGTTCGCCGCATCGGCTCTCTAGACACCTTCGTCGCCTACCAGCCCATCCTCGAAGACGCCATCCTCCCCCAGCCCGACACCATCCTCAAAGCCATCCTTGACCTGAAGGCGTATTAGCCTGGAATGACTTTGTAGCATAAAAAAAATAAGCTCAAACTCCAAGAGTCGCTGTAATCTAAAAAACTGCAGGATGGAAGATGCCATCCCATTCCTGCGGCCGTTTTGCCGCGCCCACAGGCGCGATCAGTGCGCGTCTTTAACCGAAATGCCTCCCAGGCATTTCGCGTTGGTATTATACGTGTCTTGGGACATATTGATCTCCCATACTTTTTCATTCGAACTCAGGGAGCTATCCGTCGTCGCGACCGGAATGCTGTTCTTTGAATCGATGATGATCGTTACGTTCGCCAGTACCGGCGTATTGCTTATCGTCATCCCGGCCTTGTCGACATAATTAAAGCTTATCCTCTGCTCTGAAGTGAAATCCTTTGTCCATAAGAAAAAAGGACAAGCGACTTCCCCCGGCATGAGCGAAGCAGGTTTCGGGAACAGTGTCAGCGTGAACTGCTCTTGGAGAACCACCTTCGGTGTGTCTTGCCCGTGGGCAAGAATTATGGGAGGGGTGCCCGCAAGGATCGCGAGAACCAGGGCAAAAGCGAATAACAATCGGGGCTTCATTTTTCTCTCTCCTCCCAATTTCCACAATCCGGAATTTCCATTTTGCTTTCTCGGCAACCTACCAATATACTCCCAGTTGCGTCCGTTCGGCATCTTTTTGCCGGGTGGCGCAGGTCTCATACCGAAATTAATCAAGTTGAGGGTGCCCCCGGCAGGTCTCATATCGAATTTTATCAAGTTGAGGGTGCCCCCGGTCCCTCGCTTTTGGGGACCGGAGATGTTGAACGGCCCGCCTGGAGATCGCGTATCCACCCGGGCAGTTGCCAACCTCTCTCGCGGGCTGTCCACTCGGATTCGATCTCTACGATTCCGCGCATACCTGTCTGATAGTGGCGAAAGCTCGACCATTTCCACCGGGGTCCCCACGGATAGGTCTTCGTCCGTGGGGTGGCAATCCTCTGGCTTCTCCACCAGCCCTCGACGAACCGGATTGCGATGAATAGAACGCAGCTTCTCCACGAACTTCTCGTGCATTGAGATGTTGAAATCATAATAATGCGCCTGCCAGAAGGGCCTTTCGCGGCTGCGCATCGAAACCGACAGCTTGAGGGCCTGAACGGTTCTGGATAAAAGCCCTCGCCCTGGCTCATTGACCAGCAGATGCACGTGCTCCGGCATGACCACGTAACCAGCAACTGCAAAGAGAGAACGCAGCCGAACGCGCTCCAACGCATCTTCAAAAAGCTCCATGGCCGCGCCCGACGACAGGTAGGTACGACGGCGGAAACAACTGAAGGTGAGGAAGTGGAACTCCCCCGTTTGCTGATAACGGATGCGCTCACCTTTCATACATTGCGAGGATGCTCCAACCGGGAGCAGTTTGAGCAGAGAGGCGCTTACCTCCCCGGTCCCCAACCGCGAGGGACCGGGGGCACCCTGAGCGTGGTTTGAAAAGAGTTACTGGGACCGGGGCCACCCGCCAGCTTAACGTGGCCCGCAAATTCCATGGCCGGCCGGGTGGGCCAAATCCTTTAGTGCGACGCGGAGCGGGCTTGTGCGGCCAGTCCTCGGAACGCCCACACCTCATCTCCGATCTCGGTGGTGCGGCGGTCCCCAGCTTCGATGGCAACAAAACCCAGAGACTCAAGTTTCTTGAGGATGGCGGGAGTCTTCGTGGAGTCGTGGAACTCAATGATCAAATAATCGATCTGCGTAAGGAGTTCCTCGCTGGCGCTTTCGAGAATCTCGTATTCTGCTTTCTCGATATCGATTTTGCACACGCCGATCGGCCCGCCCTGGAAATAGCGGTCGTAGAGATCCTGCAGGGTGATGGTGGGCACCGTCACGGAAGGCGATCCCGGCTCGGCCCTCATGTTGTAGATCCCGCCCCCGGTCCAGCCACAGCTGGGATTCAATGCGATCTCGGGACCGTGACTCGCATCGCAAACTGCAGCATTGATCGCCTGGGCGCTGTCAAGATTCGTGGCAAGGTTCAATGCCAGGCGCGTGAAGGTCGTCTTGTTCATCTCCACGCAAACTGTACGGCCCAGTTTGATCCCCTGAAGATGAAGCATTAAAGTGAACCCTCCCCCGTTCGCGCCAAGATCGAGAACCGAGACGGGCTCGGCGAGTTTCATGAAGGGAAGGTACTTGCGATACATGTCGCCGACGATGCACGCTCGAGTTCCCGACGCATCATCCACCCCATGGTCAACGACAATCTCGCAACCGTTCTTTCGGTAGATCACAAGTCCAGTCTTGCGATCGAGGATTCGCGCCTGCATGAGCCATGGCCAATTATCAAAATAAAGAACGGCCTGCAATCCCCGAAATCGATTTGCCAGGTTCACGCTAAATTCCCTTCGATCACCCCGATTATCGCACAACCGACTTCGGCGGGTGGCCCTTGTCTCATACCGAATTTTATTAAGTTGAGGGTGCCCCCGGTCCCTCGCTTTTGGGGACCGGGGATGTTGAACGGCCCGCCTGGAGAACGCGCATCCACTCGGGCAGTTGCCAACCTCTCTCGCCGGGTGCCCCGGGTCCCTCGCTGTCCAGTTCCATGACATCCTTTACACATTGTCTCTGGAGATGCTTTACACTTTCGCGCGAGCGCAAGCGAGCGCGGAGGTGGGGAAGCGATGCCATTCAAGCAGATGCAAGTGCGG
>Ga0224558_1001201_pt1 | contig 27868 bp, 33 predicted proteins | sample 714S32024metaG_FD_180682 | JGI IMG/M metagenome (GOLD analysis project Ga0224558, IMG submission 180682) | Peat soil microbial communities from Stordalen Mire, Sweden - 717 S3 20-24 | ecosystem: Environmental > Terrestrial > Soil > Wetlands > Peat | place: Sweden: Norrbotten County, Stordalen... | reverse complement strand
TGACGCTGCTCTATGGACTTGAGCTTGAGAGGAACGGCCGCGTTCTTTCTTGGATCAACACCATCAAAGACGGCAGGAATGTTATGGCGACCGTCGACGCCAGGCACCACCAATAGGCTGATCTCATCGACAAGTCCCGCCTGGAGAAAAGCCCCATTGATATGGCCGCCTCCTTCGAGCAGTAACCTGCGAATTCCAAAATGCTCCCCAAGCAGGTTCACCGCTTGGACAAGGTCCACAGAGAGTTCTCCGGCGACGATGTACGAGATGTTTTTGTCGCGAAGCATCGCGAGATAGTCCGTGGGGGCTCGCTCACTCACGACACAGATGAGGTGATCGCCATCGAGATCACTGCTTGACCAACGGAGTTTGCCGAGAGTATCGACCGAAATGGCATACGAGTCGGATCGGCGAGCGGCATAAACCGGCTGAGGTCCTGCAGGTGTCTTCGAAGCTGACACGAACGGTTCATCCTCTGCGAAGTGCTGCTGCATTGTTGTACGTCCGCAGATCCATGCGTCACCATCGAGCTTTGCAGCAACGGCTTCGTACTCTCCCTTAAGCATCATTTGTTGGAGAGCTTTGCCGTCGATCTTGCCGTCCACTGAGGAAACCATGTGGCAAATGACGTAGGGTCTTATCGCGCTCATGATGCTGCCTGTGCACGCTGCTGTTCGCGCCAGCGAGCAGGTGGAATGCCTTCCCAAGTGCGGAAAGCGCGAACGAAGGAGTTGGCGTCCTCGTATCCGAGCAGGTATGCAGCTTCGTTCAACTCGAGGACGGAGTTATTGAGATAGTGGCGAGCAAGCTGATGACGGGCTTCTTCTAAAACGCGCTGGAAGCTGGCCCCATCGTCTTGCAAGCGTCGCTGCAAGGTACGGAAACTGATATGTAGCGCATCGGCGATGTCCTCGATGGTGGGGCGGCGGCCAGTGAGTCTCTGTTGTATCGCTATACGGACTCGTTCGATAAAGTTCTCGTCTCCGTTTTCCTGCTTCAGCTCTTCATCAAACTGCGGTGCAAGTATTCCCAGAAGCTCGGCGTTACGCGTGACGAACGGGCGATTGGCGTCGGTAGCACGAAAAATGATAGCGTTGCGCGGAGTTCCGCAGACGACAGGGCAGCCGAAGTGACGCTCGATAGTCTTCACGTGGGCACGAGGTTGTACGAACTCCACGCGAACCGGCGAAATACGCGTCCCTGTGCCGACGCGAGCGGTCGAGAGCACCCAGGCGAAGCAGCATTCGATAAGAACCAGAGGCTCGACCTCGTCAGCGAGAAGCCAGCGGAACTGAATGCTCCACTCTTCGTCGTCCTTTTCCTGGAGGATCTCTTCCGGGCAGGTGAGCTGCTTATAGCGAGCCATTTGGTCTATGGCTGAGCCCAAGTTCTCTGACGAAAGAGCGGCGAGACCGATTGGGTGAAATCGTTCAGTCTTCGTTTCTGTGCCGAGCAGGAGCCCGATGGAAGGGTCTGTGCTGACCTCGCCCACGGCACGCCAAAGCGCAAAGAGTTCCTCAGTGTTGAGAAGCACACGAGGTTGATTGATAAATGCCTGGGGGAGCCCGGCTCTGCGCAGGACCGCAGGGGCACGGACCCCAAGTTCTTCCAATCGTTGAAGACTACTGCCCGAGAAGCGAAAGTGCTTATTCATAGGTTCACTCAGATCTGAGAGAAGCCATATCGATGGAGAAGCGGTACTTTACATCCGACTTGACCAGTCTCCCGTAGGCTTCGTTAACCTTCTGGATCGGGATGACTTCGACATCGGCGGTGATGTTGTGTTGCCCACAGAAATCGAGCATCTCCTGGGTTTCGGCGATGCCGCCGATGTTCGAGCCTGAAAAACTGCGACGGCGCATAATCAGGCCGAAGGCAGAAACGGCGAGAGGCTTCGCCGGGGCGCCGACAAGGGTAAGGTTGCCGTCGCGGCGGAGCAGGTTGATATAGGCGTTGATGTCATGGTTCGCGGAAACGGCGTCGAGGATGAAATCGAAGCTTTCGGTGTGCCTTTGCATCTCGTCGGCATTGCGGGAGACGACGACGGCGTCGGCGCCAAGACGAAGCGCGTCCTCCTTTTTGTTCGGTGAAGTCGTGAAGACAACGACCTGGGCTCCGAGCGCATGGGCAAACTTTACGGCCATGTGGCCCAATCCGCCAAGGCCGACCACTCCAACCTTCTTGCCCTTGGTGACGCCCCAGCGGCGCATGGGCGAGTAAGTTGTGATTCCAGCGCAGAGCAGAGGAGCAGTTCCGGCGAGGTTCAGATTCGAGGGGATACGCAGGACGAACCTCTGGTCCACGACAATGCTCTCGGAGTAGCCGCCATAGGTGACGCCTCCGAGGTGCTTGTCCGGCATATTAAAGGTGAGTGTGAGGTTCGGGCAGAACTGCTCAAGGCCAGCCCGGCACTCGGGACACGTGCCGTCCGAGTCGACCAGGCAGCCAACCGCGGCGAGGTCGCCGGGCTTGAATTTGGTAACAGCGGAGCCGACCTTGGTCACGCGGCCGACAATCTCATGGCCCGGAACAATCGGGTACACAGTGGGCATGAATTCGCTCCACTCATTACGCACCGAGTGAAGATCAGAGTGGCAAATACCGCAGAACAGGATTTCGATCTGTAGGTCGTGTTCGGTTGGTTCGCGCCTCGGGATCGTGGTAAAGGCGAGCGGCGATGTCGCGCTGGCAGCGGAGTAAGCTTTGACGTTTCGCATGTATCTAATTTAGATGTTCGCCGAGTGTTACGATATGCAAAACATGCCATTGTGCATGCAAAATACGCCAGCAATCGCGAATGCTCCCGCATCCGTGGATTACTGGCGGATTACGGGCAAACCTTCCCTAATTCGGTAAAGTAAGGTTTGCCGACAAACCGGGAGTTGACGGATTGGTGGCTGCACTCTTGGCCAACCCCACCCACAGGATCACCAGTGGGCTATCCCCTTTTCCTGAAAAAACGAACTGCCACATAGATAACAACCACGATTATCACGGCCTCAACCAAAAGCTGAACCGTCATTTCGCGACCTCCTTGATGCCGCCCAATTGTCCTACCGATCCCATCCCAGCGGCCAACAGGAGCGCTGGTGAGGACATCGGCCCACAAACCCCGTCCAGTAGACTTCGAGAGTTGTTGGATCACTGACCGCGTTGTGAGTGAAGTCGCGGAGTTCACTGACAACCGAGTAGCACGGCCAAACCACTATGCGCTTAAGCAAAAATCTCGTTGACCTTATCCCGTACATGTTGGCTGCGTGACGGCTTCAGATATCGCATTGTCGATTCCATGTCGGAGTGACCAAGCCACTGCTGAACGGTGCGCAGATCGACGCCGGCCCATAGCGACCAGGTAGCGAAGGTCGCTCTGAACTTGTGTAACCAGAAGTTCTCTTTATCAAGCTTCGCCCGTTCTGCAACAGCTTTCAGACCGTCGAGAAAATCGAGCTTGGGGTTGCAGCCGGCAGTCGGGAAGACCAGAGTGCAGGTTTTGTCTGATTTTGCCTTCCACACCTTCAGGCTCTTCACCAACTTTGAAGGAATGGGGATCTCTCGCTCCTTGTATGCCTTCGGCGTCCATCCTCTGTCCGGCTTGTGGCTGACTCGAACTGTGGATGCAGTGAGGTTGACGTCCGACCAGTACGTGTACATGACCTCCTGTTCACGTTCGCCCGTCATCAGGAAGAACTCATACCAGAGCCGCTCTTCTGGGTCACACTGTGCGAACAGCTTGTCCAATTCTTCCTGTTCGTAGACCTCGGGTTCCTCTTCGGTGAAGCGCGGCCAGTCGTTCTTGCCCACCAGGCCACGAATGCCGTGCGCTTTCAAGAAGGACATAACGTTTGCGAACTTGTTCCAGCAGCTACGCGGTGCTTGCTCTTTGTCGTCTCGCAGGAATGCGTGGAACTTGAGGAGATCGCGGCGATCAATGTCCTCGAGATTCAGCTTGTGGCAGGACTCCGTGAAGTAGCTCAACGCCGTGCTGTACGCTGCCAGCGTCTTCGGCTTCTTCGTGAGCTTGGTTTCGTCAAGGAAATCGGCAACGGCTGCCGCTACTGACCTGTTCCCGTTCTGGCCGTCAGGCACGACGGAGACGCCATTGTTCACAGCGTTCAGTTCCGCTTCCTTGCGCAATCGTCGGGCACTGGCGTCGGCTGGGTCTTTGCCGACCGATAGCCTGACCCGCTTCGCGCCTTTATGCCATTCGAGGTAGTACGCGCCTTCCTTGTGGGTTTCCTGCTTGCCGTTGACGAGAACCAGGTCTGGCTTGACGCGGCCATTCGCAGACAGGACTACCGTGCAATACCGCCATCCATGCGGTGTTTGGACTCTTTTGGTGAGATTGACTTCGCGATTCATCGGTGACCACCCTCGCTGATTTCGGAATCAGTATAGGTATCACCGGCTTGTAAGTGCAAGATTACAAAGGTAATGGCGGAGAGAGTGCGATTCGATTCTTGCGTTGAATCGAAAGCTACTTATCACTGATTTCAAATGACTTGCTCAGAGCACCTAGCGATTTTGCCATCGTTGATGGCGAAATAAATATACGCCTATCTGTAGCTTTCTTGTAGCTTTCGTGTAGCTTTTTGGCGGAGAGAGAACACTCTCCGCCAGCGCCCTAACGATTTCCCAGAGTGCGGGCGGTCGAGTTCCGTGCGTCTCCAAGCAGGCGTTCAGTTCACGGTCGCCCTGCTCACCCGTTCACGACCGCACGTCCCCGCTCGAAACCCGCGTCGATCTTCTGCCGTCCAGCCTTAATCGCCGCCTCGATTGCGGACTCCTGTTGGGGGAAGGTTTCGGGCAAGTAGAATTCAGTTTCCATGAACCCATCCGCACCATGTTCCTCGACGGAGAATTCGGCAGAGAATCCCCCATCCTTCAGCTCGTGTGACCGCGCCACGATAACGTAGCCCTTATACCCCTGCCTGCTCTTCATGACTGCGACCTCTTAATTAGATGGTATACGGTTGACACGACCCCCAAAATTGTGAAGAATGCCTTTTTTTTCGGGAGGAGTTCCATGCGTTGTGCAACGTTGGTGTTAGTGGCTGCTTTTGCGGTGGTGGTGCCAGCAATGGCGCAAAAAGCGATTATGGCGCCGTCGGGGGATTGGCTTCATGGAATCACGACCGGAAGAAACGTGGTGGTCGATATGACGTACCCGGTCAACGAGAAATTTCCGCCATGGCCGGGGGATGACCACGTGTTCGAGGCGAAAGTGAGTGCGACGATGGAGAAGGACGGATACTTCACGCGTAGCTTCTGGATGCTGGAGCACTATGGAACGCACATGGACGCGCCAGCCCATTTTCCGCCGGGGAAGATTACGCTCGATGAAATTCCAGACACGCATTTTTTCGGGCCGGCCGTTGTGATCGACGTTCGCGAGGAGGCGGCCAAGGATCCGGATTACCGGCTGACGGTTGTGCGGGTTAAAAAGTGGGAAGCGCAGCACGGGCAGATTCCGAAGGGCGCGATCGCGGTGTTGCGGACGGGATGGGGTTCGCGTGTTCCCGATGAGGCGCGCTACCGGAATATGGACGCGAACAAGGTCATGCACTTTCCGGGGTACTCAGTGGAGTCTGCGAAGCTGCTGATCGAACGCGGTGTGGTGGGGCTGGGGATCGATACGCTGAGCATCGACTACGGCGCGTCGAAAGACTTCGAAGTGCATCGTGTGGACCTGCCCGCAGGACTCTACAACCTTGAAAACCTGGCGAACACAGAGTCACTGCCAGAATGGGGCGCGTATTTGGTCGCGGCTCCGATCAAGCTCGCAGGCGGTTCGGGCGGGCCGGTCCGTGTGTTCGCGGTGCTGCCTCCGAAGTGAACACTGAGATAGCAGTCAAGTCCTGTTTGGACGTTTCTTCACAAATTTTCGTCGAAATGAGAGTGAATGTGGCAACGGGAGATCTCGGGTGAGTCTTTTTCTGTGGAGGCATCGGCTTGCAGATGAAACGTCTGAGTCTCCTCGCGCTGGCCTTCTTCCTGACAGAAGTGTGGGCGATTATGGCATGCGATGGGCCCTCGTCACATGCGGTCATTTTCGTGGGTGTGACTATTAGTGGACTCGCCGGGGTGTGTCTCAGTCTGGGAAAATCAACCGTCCACGGTCATGACTCGACGGCCCCCTGCAGCTCGACGTAAAGGCGAACCATCTTCCGTCAAGCGACATATTGCCGAAAGGTAAGGTCCAATAGTACTCGGGGTCCCAGACGGCGCTGTTGTGAGCAAATCGCCATACCGTAGATGCGAGGCCATCGGTCTCAATACAGAAAATCTCGCCATCATTACGCCTGCTTCACTTCTTGGTTGCCAGAAGGACTGTACGTAGCGCCGCACACCGGAGCATTGTCATTCAAGCGACCGTTGTTCCGTTGTTCCAACGCGAAGTTCTTCTCCGATACTCCGATCCGCTTTCGGAAGAGGGCCAGCTTTCCGGCGAGGCTCGCAACGGCCACCAAAATGGCCAGGGCGATTTACTGCGAAGCCGGGGACTGGTCAGCAGATGTCGGCGGTACGCTCGAGACGTCGCTCTTCGCTCCGGCTCAGAGAGCTTGTGCTTGTTGTAGTACCAAACTCTCGCGTAAACCTCGCTTCGCAAGATGCGGCGCACGCTCGACGTTTGCCATGGATCTGCCCGCCTTTCGTGGGCGCAGATCTAGTTCCCCGAGGCGGCGGCAGATTTTCCTACCAGAGAGGCCTTCGCGGTCTACCCACTCGTAGATTTGCCGCACAATTTCCGGGAAGCATGCAGGACCAATAAGTAGCGGCTCTCAGCTGAAAAGAAAATCGGACAGGATTATTTCGGTGGTCTTATCCACGGAGACCACTTGATTTTCGTGCTTAAGCCTCAAATATCCATTTTCGTCCGACTCTATAGTAAAAACAGCAGAAGCTTGGCCCTTTGAATAGTTGGCTGTAATGGTAGCCGGAAGGACATGATTCAGCTCGATGGAAGGGCTCCCGGGAGTCGCTTGAAATACTCCGTGACCATCCACGGTTCCAAAACGGACGGTGCTCACTTGCAGCTGTGCCTTCTCATTGTTTGGCCGCGCGGAGCGTGTGTTGTAGGTCTCCAAGGCCGCCTGGACTCGCGTCAGAAGCCTTTGGAATAACTGGCCCCTCGTGTTCTGCAAGTCCTGAGTGTTACGCGCATTTTCGTCTCTTTCGTCCAAGCGGCGGCTGACCCATTCCATATCAATTTCTCCAACGCGGATGCTACACCATGAGGCTGCCACGGCAAAGAATTTTGCTATACTGTCCGGCTATGGACATGCTTTCTCTCCCAGTAGTAAAGGTGGGAGCTTCTTTGCGCGGCGTGATGAAGCGCATGCGTGCCACGGGCCGCTCCGGTGCTGTGTACATGGAAGGAGGCCAGTATCGGCTGGTCAAAGCACCCGATGTCGTCATTCATATGGCCGGCAACCCGAAAGCCACTTTGCGCTCGCTTCCGCACAAACCTATTCGTACAGTGGATGTGGCTAAAGTGGCCAGAAAGACGCCCGGCCCAACCATGCACGTTCGCACCCTAACGGTTGAGCTGGCGAAATCGAGAGTGAAGCTTGGAGTGCTAGCCAGCGACGCGAAGACGGTGCTTGTCACCACGCTTTCGAAGAAGATGCACGAAATGCTCATCTCACGGCCATCCGACTGCTACTGCAGCAAGACTGGCGAGCGTGTTGTCGGGCGCAAGGATGGCGATCCCTGTCCTGAAAAGGACGGCGGTATAGTCCGGTGCGGGTGATCGGTTAGATGCTAACCACGTTGCTCACTCAGATCCAGACACAGCTTGCTTCCAAGCGCTTCTGGTTGGCGAGCGTCTTTCCTCTCCTACTCTTTGTACTGGCCAGCGGATGGATCCTCTCCCGGCAATACGTTGGGTTCAAAAGCTGGCTGGGCAGCTTTGAAGGGCTGAAGGAACAGGCAGTTCTCTATTCGGCGCTGGTGGCGATCTTTCTGGCCGTTGCGTACATTTTTTCCGCCATGAATTCCACGCTGCTGGAGTGGCTCGAAGGGAGGAAAGGCATAGCGCGTCTTCTTAAGTTCTGGTTTTACTGGCACCAGCGGCGAACACTGCAGTGCATACAGGAGCAGTACGACGCGGCAGCGCGGAGCGTGAACGAGCTTGAAAAAAAGCTGGAAAGCTGGATAGCCCAGATTATAGAGGCCCGTGTGGCTGGAGATCAGAGGAGCGGCTGTGATGCGAAGTGGCACAAGAGCAATGAAGGAAAAATCGTAAGGAAGGTCCTCAGGACGGCGGCCTCTGGCTATTACATCGATTCCGCCGACCTGAGCACGGCAGTCGCCGCGATGACAAAGCTTCTGGCCTCGAATTCCACAACGCAGGACACTAGGGCATCAAAGAGGCTCAAAGCTGCTTATCTTGCGTTTAAGGATGCGATATTTTACGCGCGCGACAGCAGCCAGTTTAACCGGGTGCTTCTCTACAACAAGAGACAGTTCAGGTATCCAGGAAGCTTTGAAAGCAATGATCCGTCCATCCCGGAAGCACAGGTGCAGAACGTGCTGGCTATCACCAGGATGGGGAACATCGGGCAGACAATGCGCAGCTATGCCATCACGCGCTACAATCTTGACCTAGATATCTTCTGGTCGCGCCTGCAAAACTCCATCCAAACCAATGCAACAACCTACTTTGACGTCCTTCAGGACGTCAAAGTCCAGGTAGATTGCCTCGTTTCACTGGTCTGGCTCTCCGCGATTTTCAGCCTGGTCTTCACTCCGTGGATGTTCTTCAATCGCACGTCTGTCCTGGGGTTCGCGGTGGCCGGAGCTGCTGGCTTGCTTTCGCTATGGCTTTATTCACTGGCGTGCAGCAGTTATGAGGTTTTCGCCGATGTGATGCGCGGCGCCGTGGACCTCTTCCGTTTCAGGCTGCTGGATGATTTACATCTGGGCCTGCCGAATGGGCCGGAAGAGGAAAGGTTTCTCTGGGAGCGGCTGGGCAACATGACCGGCTACGCGCGAAAGGAGATAATCCGATACAAGCATCCTGGCAAGTGATCTTTGCGCCCAGGCTAGTCCTTGGCGTGCTGTGGCTCGTCGTCTTGATCGCGGGTGGGTGGTGGCTGCACCATCATCCTTCAAAGGAGACGCCGGGAGAACCTGGTCTGGCGGCGTTCGCAGCCAAACATGCGCTACCGGAAAACTATAGAATCGGCAAGGCAGACTTGGATTGGAGCAGCGATAGCGGAAAGAGCCTTTCCGAGCAGGATTTCCTAAGCAAGTACACAGCAAAGGAGATTGCAGCGGGCGGGGCGGTAACTGTGGGTGACCTTCGAATTCTGCCCGCTATCAAATCCGCAGCTAACAGAGAAGCATCTCTGCTTCCCTTGAATAGTCACCCCGATCTCATTGAGGTGCTAAATGCGGGTTCTAAAGTGAATTTGTTCGAAGATAACCGATTAGTGCTTAAGCAAGTGCCAATTCTAGCGCTCTTGTGTGACCCTCCGGGTGGATCTAACTGCACTGCAATTATGGATTTGAACCGGGACGAAGCACAGATCTACGCACGCAGCTCGGAGAAATTGCGCATCGTGTTGGGCCAGCCCTGAAAGGTACAGTTTTATGAAGCAACCAGATTTTGAAAGGCTCGATTTGAAGTGCAATTCCGTGCTGGCAAGGCCGGATGGTCTGTGGACGGCTGTCTATGGGTTTATTGCAGGCACGATCGCCCTGCGATTTAAGTCCAAAGGAGAATGGAGCTATGCACCAAATCGAAAATGCGGGCCGGACGGGGTGCGCAGCCTCGGGCTTCCCCAGGACGTGATGGTTCCGGGCGCACCCATAGGAGCGCTGGTAGCCAAGATTGGGGGCAGCTCAGCGGACAAGCCTGATGCCAGCAAGCAAACTGTGTTTGCGGTGGGCTCGGAGTGTGTGGTGGTTCTCGATGGTAAATCGTCAGGCACGCTTTTTCTGACCATGAATGATGAACCCACTCAGTTTGCCGGGCATGATGGCGCAATCCAGATAGAAATCAGCAGCTGGGATGTTCCACCGCCGCCCAAAGCAACCTGAGCTACCTGTCGTTCTCCAAAATTAGATCGGGCGGAGATCGTTGACTTTTCAACAACCTAGCGGGAAGAATCGAGCGACATGCTCGTCTTCTTCTTGGGTCTCTTCCGCACGGTCTGGCTGTTCGGGAAAGACCATCGCGGCGTTGTCTTAGAAAATCTGGCTCTTCGCCGGCGGAACATCAGTGAGCTGCGGGCTTAGGCGGCACCTTCTTGAAGGCGTACACCAATCCAATGGACCCGCTGTTTTGGACAAAACTGAACGCAGGCGGCAAGGTCCCATATTGATGCTTGATCTGAATTGCGACGAAGTCGGTAATGTTGAATTGCAAGCTGTTCTGCACCCAATGTCTGGTTTGGCTGCTCATGAGAGGAATCGGATTTTTCGTGTTCCGAGTTTCCAAAAAGAGCTCGTCCGTAGTGGGGATGCGCGCCGTATAGGAAGAACTGAGGGTGATTTTGCTGAGGTGCAGCACATTCGGAATGACCAGGTCGGCGGTCGCGGAGGGCACGCCGCGAAAAATTGCGCCTTCCTGCTCGCCCGGCCTGTTCTTGATCGGGAAATCCTGCCGGAGGTTGCCGCCGAACTCCACGCCCGCGGTAAGGTCCAGACCCACGGACGTCTTCACAGCCTTGAGTCCTGGACGCTTTTTGTCGAGGCCGTAGAAGTCGTGATAGAAGCCGCGAGTGATGCTGGGCGCGGAGACGAAATTCAGCGCCTTGCCCCTCTTATCTAATTCCATTCCGACCACGGACCACTGATTGGAGCTTGGCCAATTCCATAGGGTAGCCGCCAAATTCCCTTTCTCCTTCTCCCGCTGGCTCGAGGAGACATACTGAATCGGAACTCCCCAGGAGAAGCCATCAGGATCCGCTGAGCCTTTACTGTCAGTCTGCACGATGGCGGCCAGGGCGAGGGCCCACGATTGGGGTTTGTCGAAATAGTAGACGGGCCAGTTCACTTTCGAGTCGGTGCTGTAGTCGGGAGACGATCCGACGGCGGGCGAGAATGTGCCGCTGAGATAGACGTTGGACTCGTCTTTGGTTTTTGCCGCTTCTATCGAGGACTTCTTCGGTTTCGAGGCGGGCTCGACGGCGGGCGTTGTCCCGGTGGGAGCGGGCGCGTTCGCGGCAACCGGCGGCGCTGTCACTGCCTGTTTGGGATCGATCGAGACGTGGGAATAGTCGGGCTGATTGAACGTCACATCGATCCGCTTGAAGTCGGATGGGACATTCTGCTTGAGCGTCAGGGTTACGGAGCCACTGGCTCCAAAGGGAGGATTCGCTATGACCGACGACACTACTTCGAACACCGAGGGATGTAACACCGAGTCATAGACTACGACCGTCCACGGAGCCTCGGAGACGGCTGGGCAGGTGGCAGGCGCGGGGAATTCAACGGCGCAATCCTTAGGCGCGTCCTTAAGTTCAAATTCGACGTAGATTTCATTGGACGGGCCGCCCATGCCCGCCGAGCGCAGTTTCGGCGCCGCGGCGTTCGCCAGCACGGGAAACAAAAACAGAAAACATGCCAGAGCTTTTTTCATTCCAACTCCTAACAGGCAATCGCATCCACCACATCTTGCAGAGTGTTGGAAGAGCCGCATGGAATCTCCGACCGGCCGATGGGAACGCCATTGGCCACGCACTGGCAGAACGAATTGCGCGCGGCTGGGTCCGGAATGAGTACGCCCAGTTGCGTATCCAGCGGCAGGTTGTTGGGCGCGTTGCAGCACTGTCGAACCAGCGTGATCGCCGCCGGCAACGGCAAGCAGGGCTTTGGCGGTGCAATCTCGGCGGCAGCGGCGACTGGCGCAAATTTTGGAGACGCTAACTCGGCAGTCGCGATTTGCGGCTTGCGAGCGCGTGCAGGCTCCTTTTTGGGGGCGGCTGACTTCTTGATTGCAACCTTGGCTTTGACTTTGGAGGTTTTGGAGGGACGTTTTGTGGCGGAGAGTTTCTTCTTAGCTGAGCCCTGCTTTGCCTTGCTGCTTTTCTTCTTGTTCGGCATCGATTTTTCCTCCAGAGAGAGCGTGTAAAGTTGGTCCAAACTTATGATTGAGACGAGCCTATCTCAACCGCCAAGCGCCTTGCATTACCGAGGGACTTATCCGATGTTCTCCGAATTGATGAGCGGATCGCAAGATTAAAAATAAGCATGTCCTGATTACACCCTTTTGCCCTGTTTCCCGCATATGAAGATGGAGCGATCACGCAGAGTCACCCCATTCTCCGGGAATCAACATTCTTACAAATGCCTGGGGATTCTGAACCTTTTGCAACTTCATAAATTGGGCGGCCGTCTCCACTTGCATCTGGCCCTCTAGATCGCCCTGCAGCCGGCCGGGACACTTAGCCGAGCAACTACGAAAACAGCCGAGCCTGAGTCTGGGCGAGTTCCACGGGCGCGGAGCACTCCTCGTCGTCGTTCGCGACGTGGTTGATCCGAGCGCTCACGGGATAGCACCGCATCAGCCGAACATCGTAGGGCTTCAACAGATCGGACACCGCCTCGACACTCGTCATCTCCGGATCGAGCCACAGATCGTAGCTGCTGGGATCAAGTATAACTGGATACGGTCATGCACGGGTGAGGTCACCGCGTTCGGCGCTGTGCCCAGGTCCGGAAGCATTCGCGCGGCAGGCTTCCGGCAGTGGCTTGCAGGAATACGTGCTGGGCAGCCTGGGAGCGTCGGTCTTAATCGCCTCGCAGTAGCTGGTGCGTGCGTCGCACAGATTCTCTCCGCACTTGAATGCAAAAGCGCCTGCTTCGCGTCAACGCCAGCGGATGCCGCACCCAGCACCAGTACGACCGTCAGGAGAAACAAGCTCCTAGCCAGGGGAGGCGTTGGTTGGTTAGTTGGTTAGGAACGTCGGGCTGTTCATAACGCGGGAGCGCGGTGCGTTGACGAGCCATCTGTCTCATCGGGCCGGTGTTCCATGCTCGCTACTCAGGCTGCGGCCACAGCGGCACACACTGGGTTTGGGAGGCGCTCCAGGCACATTCGCTTGGACATGTGGCTTGCGTGCCTCCAGTGGCGATCGCATTCTGGTAATTGCCACTTTGCAAATCTGTCAACTGCGTGCTGACGTCCACCCCGGCTCCCTTCGCGGCCTGGATGGAACAATGAGCGGCAGCCACCTCGTACACTACCGCGGGATCAACCGTGTAAGTCGGAGGAACACAGGCACTACAACCCTGAGTAAAGGCAGCCGATGATCCCACCCCCGCATTGACAAAGGTTTGCGTCTGATCGGTTGTGGTCGCGAAGCCCATCTGCAAGTAGGCAATGACGTACTCGGTCAGTTGAGCGCCGTAGTCGTTGTCGCCGGTGTAGTTTGGGTCTTCGGAAACGTTGGGCCATGAGATTCCGTCTTCGATCACGAACTTGAAAGCATTCGAATACGGGGGAAAGCCGCTGCACGGCGAACCCTGGCAAAACTGCGTCCATAAGTTGATGAACATGGCCACTTCGGTGTCGTAACCGGAAGGATCCTGGCTCTGGTTGTCGAAACGGTTTTTCTGCGCCGTGGCCGAGAGCAGCAAATTGTTGTTATTTTCCGCGGTCCCAATTGCCTGCATGATCTCATAGTCAAACGCATTGGGGAAAGGACTGCGGTGGTCGGCCCACCAATCTGTAGGCCAGCCCCCAGAGACCAAGCCCGTATAAACGTTGATTGCTTCATGCAAGGTCAACAGGTATCCCCAGAACCCGGGTATCGGCGTATTGGTGACCGGATCGTTAAATACGCCGTAATAGGCATCACCCGTCACGGTGCTGCAGTAAGAACCGCCTCCAAAGGCGCAGCCGGTGTGCGCCCCGCCGGTATGCGTTTGGACTTCGATGATGAAGGGCTGGTTTGGCGGCGGTACCGGAAACAGCGTCTGCAGTTCCGCGATGACGGCGTCGCTATAGGCGTAGAACGGCCCGTTAAGAAAGGTTGTGTAGTTGGCATCGTAGAAGTTGGTATCTATGCACCATTGGGACAATTTGCTTTGGTACACCATCACGTAATCTACCAAACCGGTTCCGGCGCCATTTTCAGCCATGCCGCAGTCGCCAATAACACCGGGCGGCTGGATCTTTACCGCGCCGCCATCGCAAGCCGAAAGCCCCGCGAGGACAACAAGAGTGAGAAAGAGGATTCCGCCCTTTTTAACGATCATATTCGCCTCCCAGCAATAGAAAGGAGCCCGAGCAAATCTGTGCATGATCTTTGATTTCTCACTAATCAATCGCTCAGCTTGTCACGAAGATGTTCGCGGGCTTGACATCCCGGTGGACGATACCCTTAGAGGGTGCGGCGTCTAGAGCGTCGGCGATCTGGATGCCCAGATCGAGCACCGCCTCGATCTCCAACGGCTTGCCAGCGATCCGGTGCCGGAGCGTCTGCCCCTCCAGTAACTCCATCGCGATGAAGGTTCGCCCATCAGATTCGTCAATTTCGTAGATGGTGCAGATGTTTGGGTGGTTCAAAGAGGACGCAGCCTTGGCTTCCCGCTGGAAACGGCTGAGGGCTTGTGCGTCGTGGGCGAGTTCGTCCGGAAGGAACTTCAGGGCGACGTGACGACCGAGCTTGAGGTCTTCCGCCTCATACACCACTCCCATGCCCCCGCCGCCGATCCTGCTGAGGATGCGGTAATGGGAAACGGTCTGACCCACGGGTTGGGAGGGAGTGGACACTTGGCGGGAATGGTAGGTCGAATGATGGGCAACGGTCAATCGCAACGCTTAGCGTCGGGAATAGCAGTAATTCGTCTCGCTAAGCGATGCGTGAAACAAAGAGTTTGCCCGTGATAGCGATTTCCGATCACAGCTACTTACAGGGGCAGAGCACTTGGGAAACGAGTCTGAAAATCAAGGAGGCCGACCCATTCCGGTGCAATCGTGATTCGCACCATGTCCTGAATCATGGAAGCAATCTGCGCCACCCAAGCTTTTCCCTGCTGCTTTCCGAAATAGCGCTCCGCAGCCAGCGCATACTCAGGAACAATTCCATTGACGGGTTGCAGCCGGGCAGTACCACGCACCAGCAGCACCTTGTGTGGGAAGGTGTTGTCATCAATCGTGAGCGCCACCTTCGGGTTTTTCGCCAGAGCCTTAAGCTTCGGCGCTTCCGGCGGCGCACTCGTTCCCTCATCCCTTCGCGCCAGTGGCCACCGTCCTGGGCGCTATGGTGCTGGCACTGGTCTGCGTCGGTTTGCTGCTATTTTTTATTCACCACATCTCGCAGGCCATCAGCGTCAATCACATCGTCGACAGAATCGCGGCAGAAACGGAGTCGATGATCGACGAGATCATGCCCTGGCCGCACCGGCTGAACCGGCACCTGAAGGATGCTGAACCGCTCAGACCCAACCCGAGCGAGGTAGCGGTCTTGAGTGTTGATTCCGGCTATATTCGGTTCGTCGATACGCGACGTCTCGTCGCCCTTGCGAAGCACTATCACGTTACCATCCGCGTTCTGCGCCGGGTTGGCCACTTCGTTCCGGCGGGAATCCCGCTGATGATGGTCTCGAAGGGGAAGCGTCCCCCCCGAAGGAGTTGCCGAGCTGCTTATAGCGTTCGACTTCGGCTCGACCAGAACGTTGCAGCAGGACGTGGAGTTTGGCGTCTTGCAGATTGTCGATGTTGCGTTAAAGGCGATCTCGCCCGCCGTCAACGACCCCACCACTGCGATCAACTGCGTCGATCAGTTGAGCCGCATTCTGATCTGCTTCGCGTCCCGACAGCCGCCGGAGGATCTGCTCTACGATCCGCCGGGCATCGTTCGGGCCGGAATTGGATGGATCCACTTTGAGCGCCTGCTGGAGGCAGCCTTTGAGCAGATCCGCATGTATTCGAAGACGGACGTGGCCGTCAGCTTGCGGTTGCTGCGAGCCCTCGGCGACATCGCCGCCTCGACACCCGATCTGGAGTTCCGCCGGATACTCGTCGAGCGCGGAATGTGGACAGTGGCAGGCTGCGCCGAAAAACTGGGTGAAGATGAACTAAGAGAACTCCGCGCCCGCCAGGCTGCTTTGGAGCAGCTTTACCTCGATCGCTCTGCCGTAGCTTTAGAATAGCTGGCGCTTATTCTCCCCTCGACTGCTTGGACTCGGGGAATTGCCTATCCAGTTCGAGGTTCAATTCCAGGACATTAACTCGCGGCTCGCCCAGGAATCCCAGCTGGCGACCTACGGTATGCTTGGCGACCAACTGGCGCAACGCTTCTTCATTGACCCCGCGGGCCTTAGCCACGCGCGGTAGTTGGAAAGCAGCCGCAGCTGGCGTGATATCAGAATCAAGGCCGGAAGCAGAGGCTGTCACTAGGTCGATGGGTACCGATGTGCCTGGATTCTCCGCTTGCGCAGTGGTTACATCGCCCTTCACTCGATCAACAAGTTTCTGATTTGTTGGTCCCAACTGCGATCCGTTGGAGTTTGTAGGGTCGTAGGCGACGGCCGACGGCCGAGGGTGGAAATAGCCGGGGGCGGTGAATGCCTGCGCGATAATGCGAGATCCGATAACTTTTCCATTGGCCTCAATCAACTGTCCGTTCGCCTTCTTGGGGAACAAAACCTGTGCGATTCCAGTCACCACCAACGGGTAGATGATTCCGAGTAGGATAGTTGTCGCTATCGTCATCAGTACCGCTGTGACAAGATTTTTCTTCATGAGAAACTCCCTTATGCCAGCCCAACGCTGGTGATCAGCATGTCGATCAGCTTGATGCCAATGAACGGAATAATGATTCCGCCCGCGCCATATATCCAGAGGTTGTTACGCAACAGCGCTGCGGCGCCCATGGGCCGATACTTGACTCCGCGCAACGCCAGGGGAATCAGTGCGATGATGATTACCGCGTTGAAAATCACCGCGGAAAGGATAGCCGATGCTGGCGTTTGCAAGCGCATGATGTTGAGCGCGTTCAGCACCGGAAACGTGCCAGCAAACATTGCCGGGATGATAGCGAAGTACTTGGCCACGTCATTGGCAATCGAGAAGGTGGTCAGCGAGCCCCGCGTCATCAGCAACTGCTTGCCGATTTCGACGATTTCAATGAGCTTGGTTGGATTCGAATCCAGGTCCACCATGTTGCCAGCTTCTTTGGCAGCCTGGGTACCGGTATTCATGGCAACGCCCACATCAGCCTGGGCCAAGGCTGGTGCGTCGTTGGTGCCATCACCGGTCATCGCGACCAACTTGCCCTCGGCCTGTTCCTTCTTGATCAGGTCCATTTTCTCCTTGGGGGTGGCCTGGGCGAGAAAGTCATCAACTCCGGCCTCGCGCGCGATGGCCGCAGCGGTTAGCGGGTTGTCGCCCGTGATCATCACGGTCTTGATGCCCATGGCGCGCAATTGATCGAAGCGTTCGCGGATTCCACCTTTGACAATATCCTTGAGCTCGATCACTCCCAGTGCACCGCGGCTTTTCTCGGCAACCACAAGAGGTGTGCCGCCGGAACGTGCGATCTGTTCCACTGCGGCCTTGACTTCAGCCGGCACCTCGCGCCTATGTTGAGACAGGTAAGCCTGAACCGCGTCCGCCGCACCTTTGCGGATCTCAAATCCGTTGAAGTCCACCCCTGACATGCGCGTCTGGGCAGTGAAAGGCACAAAGTGGGTCTTGTGCGAGGCAAGTTCCCGGCCACGCAAGCCGTACTTTTCCTTGGCAAGAACCACGATTGAACGGCCCTCCGGAGTTTCATCGGCGAACGAGGAGAGTTGTGCCGCGTCGGCAAGCTCCTTCTCACTTACGCCAGGCGCCGGGATAAACTGCGAAGCTTGGCGATTTCCCAGGGTGATGGTGCCCGTTTTGTCGAGGAGTAGAGTGTTCACGTCGCCTGCCGCCTCGACCGCCCGACCCGACATCGCTAGTACATTGTGCTGGATCAGCCGGTCCATACCGGCGATACCGATGGCGGAGAGCAGTCCGCCAATCGTAGTTGGAATCAGGCATACAAGAAGTGACACGAGCACAAATACCGTTTGCGGCGATCCCGAGTAAATAGCAAACGGCTGCAGCGTTACCACAGCGAGCAGGAAGATAATGGTCAACCCGGCCAGCAGAATGTTGAGCGCAATCTCGTTCGGTGTCTTCTGACGTTCTGCGCCTTCAACCAGCGCAATCATGCGATCGAGGAACGTCTCGCCGGGATTCGAGGTAATTCTCACCTTGATCTTGTCGGACAACACGCGCGTCCCACCGGTGACCGCCGAACGATCGCCACCTGCCTCCCGGATTACAGGTGCAGACTCACCCGTGATGGCTGACTCATCGACCGAGGCGACACCTTCAACGATCTCGCCATCCGATGGAATGGCCTCGCCCGCCGAGACGAACACCAGGTCGCCCACGCGCAAGTTGGAGCTCGGGACCTCCTCCACCTGGCCGTTACTTCCTGTCAACCGCTTGGCAATTGTTTCCGAGCGGGCTTTGCGCAGCGTGTCAGCCTGAGCTTTACCCCTGCCTTCGGCCATAGCTTCCGCAAAGTTCGCAAACAAAACCGTGAACCAGAGCCAGAGCGTGATCTGCAGGTTGAACTTGAAAGCAGAGCCGCCTTTGAACAGCAGCACCGTGGTAATCACGCTACCGATCTCGACGACAAACATGACGGGATTCCCCATCATCTTGCGTGGGTTCAGCTTGAGAAAAGCGTCCCACATCGCCCGCCGGATAATTTTCCATTCCCAAATTGCTTTTTGCTTCTTCGCCATAGTGGAATCCTCAGAAAGTCTTGCCCGCAGCCATGAGCAGGTGCTCAAGGATCGGGCCCAGGCTTAGTGCCGGGAAAAACGTCAGCGCGCCCACAATCAGGATCACGCCGATCAAAAGCACGGTGAAAAGCGGTGTGGTCACCGGAAAAGTACCCAGTGAAGGCGGTACATATTTCTTGCGAGCAAGATTCCCCGCGATTGCGAGCATGGGGATGATCATCAAGAACCGCCCTGCCAGCATGGTCAGGCCGGTAGTCACGTCGTACCACAGCGTGTTCACCGTTAGCCCGCCAAAGGCCGACCCGTTATTGGCGGCAGTGGACACAAATGAGTACAGGATTTCGGTGAAACCGTGCGGTCCAGGATTGGCTATGCCGGAAGTTCCAAATCCATTCACACTGGAGACCGCGGTGAACGCTAGAATGACAAGGGGAAACACCAGCACCACGAGCATAGCCATCTTTACGTCGTAGGCTTCGATCTTTTTCCCCAGATACTCCGGCGTGCGCCCCACCATCAGGCCGGCGATAAACACTGCAAGCACAACATAGATCAGAATCCCGTACATCCCGGATCCAGCTCCGCCGAAGATCACTTCGCTTAACATCATGTTAACGAGCGGGACCATGCCACCAAGAGGCATAAAGGAATCGTGCCATCCATTGATTGCACCGCAGCTTGCATCGGTCGTCACGGTCGCAAACAGTGCGGAGCTCGCGACACCAAAGCGGACCTCTTTGCCCTCCATGTTGCCGCCGGCCTGCAGGGCGCTTGCGTGCTGATCCGTGCCAGTCAGTAGAGGATTACCCCGAGCTTCCGCCCAGTAAGCTACGCTCACACCGGCAAAGAACAGGATCGCCATCGCCGCCCACACCGCCCATCCATGGCGTTGTGAACCTGTCATCCGGCCCAGTGTGTAAGTTAGTCCGGCCCCAATTGCGAAAATACAGAACATTTCGAGGAGATTTGAGACAGGAGTCGGATTCTCAAACGGATGCGCGCTATTGGCATTGAAGAAGCCGCCACCGTTTGTGCCAAACTCCTTGATAATCTCCTGCGAGGCCACCGGACCCTGCGCGATGGTCTGCTCGGTAAGCGCGTCCATGATGGGCTTGCCATCCGGGCCGACAGCCGGTTTTCCATCCGGGCCGACTCTCTGCACCTGCTGTGGCTCGATCAGCGTTGCCTTGTCGTAGGGTCGCAGATTCTGCACCACCCCTTGCGAAACGAGCACCGAAGCTCCCACAATGCAGAACGGCAACAACACCCACAGACAGCTGCGGACCAGGTCAACCCAGAAGTTCCCAATGGTCTCCATCTGCCGGCGGGCGATGCCGCGAATGAACGCGATGGCTAGCGAAATGCCCACCGCCGCCGAAGTGAAATTGTGATAGGCCAGACCAGCCATCTGGGTGAAGTAGCTCATCGTGGACTCACCCGAATAAGCTTGCCAGTTCGTATTCGTGGTAAACGAAGCGGCCGTGTTGAAGGCCAGATGAGGCGGGTTGACCGCCCCGAACTTCTGCGGGTTAAACGGCAAGAAACCCTGAAGACGCTGGATCAGGTACAGCAACATCATCGACACTACGCTGAACAGAAGCATCGAGATCGCATACTCCGTCCAGCGCATCTCATGATCCTCGTCCACTCCGGTAACTCGATAAAGCAGCCGCTCCATCGGCCGTAACACCGGGTCCATGAAAGTCTTCTCGCGGCTGAACACACGTGCCATGAAGACGCCCATCGGCTTCGTGACCAGAAAGATCAGCGCGAGAAAAACCAGTATTTGCAACCACCCATTCGCTGTCATATCAGAATTTCTCCGGACGTAGCAGTGCGTATACCAGGTACACCGCCGTCAGCACGCTGACTGCGAGCATAACCATCGATTCCAGGCTCATCTTGTTCTCCTCACTTCACGTGCTCGCAGAAATGCACGTAAGCAATGGCAATCACAAAGAACGCGATCGTGACTGCCCCATAGATCAAATCTTGCATAAATCGACCTCCCAATAAAAAACTCGGCCTTTTACCACGAGCCTTCCTTCCGACCCCACCACCAGATGAGGCCAATCGTTGCCGTACTCTGTTGCTTGGTGAGAACTCCCTGCACGTCAGTCAGGAATGACGGTTGGTTGGAGAAATCACGCCGCCACTCGTAACGAGTGAGAAATCCGTCGCCCAGGTTGTAGTCGAAGGTCACGGTGGTTTCCTTCAGGGCCTGGTTGATGCCGCTGAAGAGCCCGCCATCCGACATATATTCCGCGCGCGCAGCCAGCGCGAACTTCGGGTTGAACTGATAGCGCGCATACGCCGCGCCGCCAGTAACTACTGAAGGAGCCGACGACTCGCCAGGTGCGGCGTTTTGCCACAGACGTTCGATCTCATAGTCTCCTTCGATTTGCAGCGTCAGTTTTGGGGTCGTCTGCCAAGTCGCATAACTGTCAAAGATGTGTGTCCGCCCATTGGGAGCTGGCTGAATCGCTGTGAAGCAGAGGCCAGGCTGCACTGGGATGGGTCCGCAATTCGTCGTTACAGCTCGATCAGGATGATCCTGTCCGAAGTAGTAATTCACCGTCCAGGTAACATTCTTTTGCGGCTTGGCGGTGAATCCGAACAATTCATCTTTGAAACCATTGGTGGCTTCGACTTGATTAGTGCCATTGATCAACCAGTAGTTCAGGGCAAAGCGATCGTTAACCGGGTAACTGGTGCGGAAGCCCATGTGGTAAAAGGGCAGAAAGTTGAACCAGTATGACCGGGAATAGTTCATTTGATCCTTGGTGTAGTTGCCTTCGATCCCGAGCGAACTACCCCACTTGCCAAAATCGACATTCAGGCCCTTGCCGACAGGAACGATGTACGTACCGTAAGCCTGGAAAATGTTCCGGTAGATGTCCGGGCGTGGTTCATTGGATGGATTTCCCTGCAGCGTGTCGGTGGCCTGACCGAACTGCAGATCCAAGCGTCCACCCCAACGGCGGCCGGCGGCGACGTCAGGCGGATGGTCAAGGATCACACTGGCCTGACTCAAATTGAAGTTATTGCTGAGAACGTCGTAAGCGCGTAACAGATTCACGCGACCAATGGGGTGGTTGAAGTTGTACGCGTAGTAGGTGTCGAGACCCACGTTGATTGTGGTACCGTGGAAAAAATCGAGGGTCTTTCCATCCTCGGCTGTCGTGACTGCCTGCGCGGGGGCTTGGCCCTGAATACTCTCGTGGACAACAGCACCTTGCCGATCTGCCGCTGTAACCGGGCTGCTCGGCTGCAACTGTTTCACCAGGGCGCTCAACTCGCTCACCTCCGACTCTAGCTGTGTTACCCGCTCCTGCAGCTTCTGAGTGGCTTCCGACTGCGAAGGCACGGGTTTGTCCTGCAGTGTCGATTGGGCATGGAGGGACACCGCACACGCGCATAGCGCGACTATCGCGGCCCGATACTTCCAAGGCGATTTTCCTGTAGCCTTTTGAATGGACATACGAATTCTCTTCACGATGAATTAGCCTCCGGCTTAACGCTGGATCGGTTGGAACAATGGAAGGCATTCAAACCGTTCTCATGCAGCGCGAGTTACTGGTTTTTTCCGCTCCCGCATTTCCACTATTGTGTCCTCGCCAGAGACGAGCCGCAGACGTATCCAATAACCAATGGGGCGAGGCTTGGACTCCCTGCATAGCGCAACCAGGAATCGTAGATAAAATGCGATGCCTGCCGCGCACAGGACTGTCATTAGCACCATCACGAACATTTCAGCCTCCAGGCTCATTCAAACAGCATCATTGGCTACCAGGACGCATAAAGTTCGACCAGAAGTTCGTCGTTCGACGTCCGGCGTAGACCGCTGCTATCAATGTCGTCACGATCGACTCTAGGAGTTGGTCCCTAAAAAAGTCCTGACAACCATCTAAAGATTTCCTAAAGGTCTTTCAGGGGTTGCCTCTAGTGCGCACGCATCAAATCTGAGATCCTGAGCGAGGATGCTGGAGGAAAACTAGGATCGGCTCGAGGGCAACTGAAACCGGTAGCCGAACCAGGGTTCAGTGAGGATGTATCTGGGTTTGGCGGGATCTCGTTCAATCTTCTTGCGAAGCTGGTTGATAACGACGTGCAGGTACTCCACTTCGTCACCATAATCCGGTCCCCAGATGGCTTGAAGGATTTTGCTATGCGGGATCGCGACGTTCGGGTTTGCAACCAGATAATGAAGAACCTCGAACTGCTTCGGAGTAAGGCGAACGTCCCGCCCCCCGATCGAAATGTGACGACTGCCTAAATTCAACTCGATTCCATCAAACGCAACCACTACTGGACCCTTATGTGGAGAGAGTGGCACGCGGCGTAAGTTCGCTCGAACACGAGCCAGCACTTCCGGCATGCTGAACGGTTTCGTAATGTAGTCATCGGCCCCGGCGTCGAGAGCCTCGATCTTGTCTGGCTCCGCTTTTCGAACCGTGAGCATAATAATGCCGATATCGGAGGTCGCTCGAATCGACCGACACGCTGCGAGTCCCCCCATGCCAGGCATGTTACGGTCGAGAATGATCAAGTCGTAGCGCTCTTCCCGCAGCTTGTCCAGTGCCTCCTCGCCACTTCTTGCATCAGCCACGATGTACCCTTCTTTGGTTAAAGCTGATCTCATGACTCGCCGAAGTTGCGGTTCATCATCGACGATGAGGATTTTCTCCGTGCTCATGGCTTTCGATCTTCCTTAAGTGTTGGCAGACTGAACGAGAACTGAGCGCCGCCCTCCGGCCGATTCTCCACCCACAATCGTCCTTGATGCGCGTTAATGATATCCCGCGCCACGCTTAGACCCATTCCGGTTCCCGGCACCGAATCTTGAGTTCGGCTTCCGCGATAGAATCTCTCGAAGATCGACTCAATCTCGTTATGAGGAATTCCCGGCCCTTGGTCTCGAACTCGAACGGTAACGATATCGTCGGTCTGGATCGCGGATATCGCGATTGTTGAACCGGGCGGCGAGTACTTGACCGCGTTACCAATCAATTGCCGCAGGGCGAGTCCTATCATGTCAGGATCCGCGCTCACGGGCGAGATGCCCTCGTGAACCTGAATATCCAGTGGTCGACCATCCAAAAGGCTTTTCAAGCGATCAACAGAAGACCGAATTAGGTTCATAATGCAAAGTTGACGGCGCTGAATTCTCGCCCTGCCCGGCTCAATCCGTGCCATGGCCACCGTCTCGTCAATCATTCCAGTTAACTTATCTGACTCTTCTTCGACTACCTCCAGCAGATCGTCCTCCTCCGCTTCGTGTTGATATGCGGAGCGCACAGCCGTGATCGCGCCCTTGATCGACGTAAGAGGCGTTGTGAAGTCGTGCGCCAACGCGTCGAGGAGAATACTCCTTAGGCGTTCATTTTGGCGTGCAGCTTCCAGTCTGCTAGCGGCATCCTGGTGTCGCGCACGTTCGACCGCGGTTCCTGCCATGTTTGCAATTGCTTGCAAGGCAGGTTCTGACACTGCAGGGCCGATGGCTCCAATGCTGCCGAGAATTTTGCCTCCCAAGAAAACGGGAGCAACAATCACTTCAATGCCTTTCGCAGTCGATTCCTTGCGCCACACGAACCAAGACGCACCACCAACCGCAATATCGCGCAAGACTTGCTGCTCGAAACTCGCGTCTGGTGCGCCTGCCATGCTGAGGTCGCCGGTCAGCCCGTCGCAAAAGGCAACGCTCGAAAACCCAAAGCATTCTTTCACCTGCGCGGCTATCTGCACACCGAGATCCCTGGTAGTGTCGATTAGCATTAGTGATCGGCTGAACTGGTAGAGGCGCTCTACCTCGACTCGTCGGGCCTGCGCTTCATCAGCGCGCTGACGAGCATTTGAAGAAAGTTTACTGGCCGTGATGGCCGTCGCCAGAAAGACGAAAAGAGCCACCCAGTTCTGTGGGTCAGCGATTGTAAGCGATAGAATCGGCGGCAGGAAAAAATAGTTGAGGCAGAGCATCGCCGCCACGGAAGTAAGAAACGATTCCGCCAAGCCCCACTTCGCAGCTACCACCAGAACTATTAAGACATAGGCAAACCCCGCAATCAGGCTATTGACTCGCAGTAATGAGAAGGCCGCCCAGGTAGTTGCGGCGACGAGCCCGAGACATGCCAAGGCCCTCGTCACCCAACCTGTAATGCGACGACTCCGTTGATTGGTTTGTGGGTTACCCACTTGGCAGCATCCCGATCACTTCAATGAATGTGTTCAGACAACTGGTTGTGTCGGTCTCCGTACAGACCGCGGCTGAGCGAAATGACGTTTCGCCATCGCCCCTCATATGTACTCCACAACATTATGCTCATCGCAAGCATCATGCGTGCGGGATATTTAGTACTTCCTCGTTTTCTGTCGCCAGACCAGATCCCCAAATCTTTCATCCGTTTGCCCTGCCGAAGATGTACGGCCGGGCGCTGACGCCAAGTTGGCAACCGCGCAACCGGCTTCTTCCAAGAGCGATCATGAGTTCCTTTCTTCAAGCGAGCAGGTGCCAAGAAGAAGGTTCGGAGGAGACAAGCTCAGTGGCGCATAATCGGTCAGGGTCGAGCCAAGACCGCGGCACCGCAGCGAGATTATCTTTGGCGCGTGTTCAGTTTGTCGAGTGCGCGCTTAATCATGGCCAAACGGGAAGGAAGCCGCCTGGAACGAGAGCTGGTATTACAAACGGCTGGATGGGCATAATTGGCGAGGCCTGGGAATTTGCTGGTGAAGTCGCCATGTCTCAACGTTGACCCAGCGTGGGTCCCTTAGACCACCACGGCGGCGTTTACGCTGGCTGCGGACTCAACCACTCAACCCGTCAACCGTGTGCTTCCTCTGACGTTTACGTTGCAACTTAATCAAGCCGCTCTTTGCGCATCTTCTTTCGGGCACGCTTTTGCGCCAAAGCTTGCTTCACCCGGCGTCTCTCGCCCGGCTTCAGGTAGTAGGAGTGACGCTTCACTCCCCCAATGATGTCTTCCGTCTGAACCTTGCGCTTGAAGCGACGGAGGGCGTTTTCTATTGACTCGCCTTCTTGCAGTCGAATTTCTGCCACACTCACCACCCCCCCGACCAGTTCTACTCGGACATAGTTAGAGCTTACTCCCTTTGTGACACGCTCAGTCGAACTGACTGCCCAATAAGTCTCGCATCAGAAAACAAGGGCACGCTCACTCCGAGTAGCCGTCGTCGGTCGTGTCGTCATCATCGTCATCTTCTTTATTCTTTGCCGTCGCCTTCGTCTTCCTCTTCGTCCTCTTCCTCGTCGGGCTCTTGGCGAAGGAGCACAGCAGCAGCTACCGACCGATCAGGATGGTCTGAGGCGGGGCATTCTGGATGTATTCTGCTCATGCCCAATGGTACGCCCCGTACCCCGTGGGCAAACGCAGCGACAATAGGGAAGACTTTACCGGAGTGGCTCGGAACGCCGCCTCCACGCCTCGCGCTGCGCGGTGTACCGTTCTTCGGCGTAGAATAGAAGTAGTGAAAAACTTAATTTAACTCCTGGAAGTTCTCATCGTGGTGGGTGTTCTGCTGTGGCTGGTGAATCGCTTCATTCCAATGCAGTCGTCCATCAAGTCAATTCTGAATGGCTTCGTGGTCATTGCTGTCGTTCTATGGCTGCTGAATGTTTTTGGGCTGTTTCACTCCCTTTCCGGCATCCACATCGGAACGTAAAGGATCACCTAAGGGAAATCAGTCAAGAAGGCTGAACGCACCAACCCAAGATCGATACAACGACGCAACAGGGCAGACATCTGCCTCAAGGAGGTATTTGTGAAGACAAAGATATTCTTAACGGTCGCAGTAATCGCACTGAGTTTGAGCGCAGTAGCTCAAACCAATTCCCAAACCACCGTGACCGTCGAGCCCCTGGCTCCCACCCCGATATTCCGAGTGAACGTGGTCAGCCGCAGCGTGCAGGCCGTCAACTACGAACATCGCAGCGGAGCTTCGAAGCTGGATTTCGCGGGCACGGACTTGATGCCTTCAGCGAACGGTGAAGCCAAGGTGAATAGCAAGCGGGGATCCATTGAGATCGACGCAGAATTTGGCGGCCTGCAGAGACCGACGTCTTTCGGCAATGAGTATCTGACCTACATTTTGTGGGCGATTTCTCCCGAAGGCCGGAGCGTGAACCTGGGCGAAGTGTTGGTCGGCGGCAACCATCGCAGCAAGCTGCGCGTGACCACCGACCTTCAGGCCTTCGCTCTGATCGTTACCGCGGAACCTTATTATGCCGTGCGGCAGCCCAGCAACGTGGTCGTGCTTGAGAATGTGGTTCGCGAGAGCACCAAGGGAACCACCGAGGCGGTAAATGCAAACTACGAACTGATGGAGCGCGGCGGCTACATTCCTACCGGCTACAAGTTCGACCCGGTGGTTTTGAATGCCAGGTTGCCGTTGGAATTCTTCGAGGCGCGTAATGCTTTGCGCATCGCTCAATCCGAGGGAGCCGAGCAGTATGCCAGCGACAGCTATCAGCACGCTATCCGTTTGATGAACAATGCGGATGGCTATGCCACGGAAAAGAACGTCCCCAGGAAACCGCTGATCGCAGTCTCCCGGGAAGCAGTACAGACTGCCGAAGATGCACGCGCGATCGCAGTCAAGAAGATGGACGAGCAGCGCCTGGCGAACGAACGACAGGCTTCAGCGGACGCACAGGCACAGTCGCAGGCGCAAGCCGACGACGCGACCCGGCAGAAGGAGCAAGCTCAGGCGAATGCGGCAAAGGCGCAATCCGACATGGCCGCAAATCAAGCAGCATCAGCAGCGGCGGTCACCGCGGCTCAGGCCGATGCCGACCAATCTCGTCGAGCGGCACAGCAAGCGCAGCAGAATGCGCAACAAGCGGAAAACGATAAAGCGGCCATGCGCACGCGATTGTCTGAGCAGTTAAATTCCATTCTCCAGACTCGCGATAGCGCACGCGGCCTGATTGTCAGCATGTCTGATGTGTTGTTTGACACCGGACAATATTCATTGAAGCCGGGCGCGCGGGAAAAGCTTGCGAAGGTTGCCGGCATTTTGCTGGCGTATCCAGGACTCAACATTGAAGTCGACGGCTATACGGATAACGTCGGCGGCGATGAGATGAATCAACAACTGTCTGAGAACCGTGCCA
>Ga0224558_1001200_pt1 | contig 27870 bp, 28 predicted proteins | sample 714S32024metaG_FD_180682 | JGI IMG/M metagenome (GOLD analysis project Ga0224558, IMG submission 180682) | Peat soil microbial communities from Stordalen Mire, Sweden - 717 S3 20-24 | ecosystem: Environmental > Terrestrial > Soil > Wetlands > Peat | place: Sweden: Norrbotten County, Stordalen... | reverse complement strand
GGGGAAGCACCGCCCCCCCCGATGCCCTGGATGGCCCGGGCGAGGATCAGGACCCCGATCGACTGGGCCAGTCCGGCCAGCACGGAGCCGACGGCGAGGGCGCCGAGGGTGGCGACCAGCATGCGCTCCTTGCCCACCATGTCGCCCACCCGGCCCAGGATCGGCGTGAAGATCGAGGCCGAGAGCAGGTACGCGGTTAGCACCCAGGTCACCGTGCCCTGGGAGGCGTGGAGGTCGCGCTGGATGGTGGTGAGCACCGGCGTCACCAGCGACTGGAGGAGCGCATAGGCGGACACCCCCAGCAGGAGCACGACGAAGGTCGTCCGGTAGTTGGCTCGTTCGATCGATCGGGTCATGGCGTCCTCGTCGTGGGGATCGGTGTGCCGCGCCGACCGGGGGTAGCGGAGTGGATGCTCCGGTTAGCGTACTTCAAGCGGAGCGAGTGTTCCACTTGATCGGCGGGGGCGGGCGGTCAGCCCGGGGACACCACGGAGCCACCGGAGGGGTAGCGGCCCGGGTAGAGCAGGCGGCGGTGGGCGTCCATGATCGACCGCACCACGTGCGAACCGTGGAGGGCGAACCCGATCCCCGCCACCAGGGCGGCGGCCCCGAACGCGAATGCCACCGGTGTGCCCACGTAGGCCAGCACCGTGGCCACGAGGTCGAGCACCACTCCCGCGACGTAGAACGCCCACATGCGGGCCATGCCCGTGCGAGCCGGGTCGTCGGGGGACAGGCAGTCCCGGATGGCCTGGTAGGGGAGCCAGAAGTTGGCGATCGGGATGAACCGGCCGCCGACACCGAGGCAGGGGACGAGCTTGGCCGGCAGGAACAGGGACCGGGCCGTCTTGGCCGCCCGGTACTGCCAGGTGAGCAGCAGGACGAAGACCGGCACCTCGATCGCCAGCGTGAGCAGACCGAGCTCGTCGATCCGAAGTGACGGCGTGGATTGGAGGTGCGCCACGCCGGTCTGCGCCTGGGTCCTCAGGTTGTCGAAGAGCGACCGGAAGCTCGAGCCCTCGGCCCACGCCCCCAGCAGGCTGAGGGCCGCGATCACCACGTAACCGAAGAGGGCCGGCGTGGCCCACGGCGCCGAACGTTCCTCGGCGGCGAACAGGTCGTACGGGGAGGGCTCCGGGAAGGGACCCATCGGATGGCCCGCCCGGGCCGGAGCCACCCGAGCGGCCGGCACGGTCGCCCCCGCCGGGGAGGGGTCGGACCCATGCTCCGTCCAGCCGTACCCGTCCCACCACCGCCACGCTCTGGACCCTGAAGGGTCGGGGTACCAGCCCGGAGGGGGTGGGCCGTTCCCGGTCGAGGTCACGGGGCGAAGGGTACCGCCTGGTACGCCCGGCTCGGTCGACAGCGCCTGGTCCGACAGTGCCTGGTCCGACAGTGCCTGGTCCGTCGAACAGGGGCCTACAGTGGCTCCCCCTCGCCCAGCTCGCTGGTGACGTCGGCGATGGCCTCGAGCTCCGCCTCGGTCGACAGCGGGAGGCCGCCTCCGCGGTCCCTCCAGAGCTCGGGCACCCGCCACAGCAGGATGCCGACGCCGGCCACACAGGCCAGGCCTCCCGACCACACGGCGAACTGCGGACCACCGATGGCCGCGGCCACGCCGGTCTCGGCATCGCCGAGGCGGGGTCCTCCGGCCACTACGGCGAAGAAGGTGCCGGACAGCCGGCCCTGTAGGTGATCGGGCACCGCGCGCTGCTGGACCGCCTGGCGGAACACCGCCGAGACGACGTCGGCCGCGCCGGCCAGCGCCAGGAGGGACAGCCCGATCCACAGCACCGGAACGATGCCGAACAGGGCGATGGTCACGCCCCACACGACGACGCAGGCAGCGATGGCCCGGCCCTGGTGCCGGACCCGGCTGCACCATCCGGTGAACAGGGAGCCGACCAGCGAGCCGGCCCCGGGCGCCGCGTACAGGAGGCCGACCACCCCGGCCCCTCCGCCGAAGAGCCCGGCCCCGAGGGCGGGGAACACGGCCCGGGGCATCCCGAAGATCATGGCGTTGAGGTCGATCCAGTAGGTCGCCGACAGCAGCTTCTGGCCGCGCAGGTGGCGGAATCCCTCGGACATGGAGCGCAGCCCCATCGGTGTGCCCCCGCCGGTCGGGACGAGGGCCGGTAGGAGCAGGGCGGCGATGAGCGCCACGGCGTAGGTTCCCGCGTCGATTCCGTAGACCGCGCCGAGCCCGATGGTGGCGATCAACAGGCCGGCCAGTGCCGGCCCCGCCACCAGGGCCAGCTGCTGGATGGTGGTCTGCAGGGCGATCGCCGCCGTCACGTCCACCTCGTCCACCAGCATGGGCAGGGCAGCCCGCCGGGCCGGCCAGTCGACCCCCTGGAGACCGGCACCTGCCGCCGTGCACACGAAGAGGGGCCACACCGCCGGGTGGGGGAGCGAGGCGTTGGCGACCAACCCGCCGACGGCGGCGGCCATGGCGACCTGGGTCAGGACCAGGACGCGCTTGCGGTCCATGGCGTCGGCCAGGGTGCCCCCCCACAGGGCGCCGGCCAACAGGGGCCCCAGTTGGACCAGCCCGATCAGGCCCACGACGAGCGTCGAGTGGGTGAGGCCGTAGGCCTGGAAGGAGACCGCCACCAGGGTCAGCTGGGAGCCCAGGCCCGACACCACCTGGCCGGCCCAGAGGCGGCGGAAATGCCGGTGCTTTCGCAGTGGCGAGATGTCGACGACGAGACGGTTCACCGGTCAACCGTAACGAAGGACCGGTCGCCACCGCTCCGATCTGTCGATGGACATGTCCCGTCATCTCGGCATCGAAAGGGAACCAGATGACACATCATTGGTGTCGGAGCCCGCTACACTGGATCACGTGAGCATTGTGGATTCGTCGATCAAAGGGATTCGCGCCGAGAAGGGCCAGGCCAAGGCCGAGTCGGCCCCTTCCTCCATGGCGGTATCGATTGCCGGCTTCTCCACGGCGTGTAGCAAGGATGCACTGGCTTCCAGCGCCAAGGCGGTACGGGAGGCACTTTCGACGGAGTAACCAGCCAGCTACAAGGTCTGGGACCGTCGAGGAGTCGCTTCTTGGGAAGCGGCTCCTTTTTTGTTTCCCGGATTTCTTGCTTCCGGAGCGCGTGTTTCCCGAGCGCCGCCCTCGGCGGGCACGGGTCCCAGGTGTGCCGACACCCGCCCGATCCCCACCGCGGTCGCCAGGCCACGGCAGCCTCCAGGCCCGACCTGACGCCCCGACCACCCCGAATGCCGCCCGGTTCATCGACACGATGCGGGCAGACCCCAACGAGTACGACAGAAAGGAGATCTCCATGAGCGCACACGAATCCCACGACCGCCACCGACGCGGCAACGCCGCATCCGATGCGGACGGCCCCGAGTGGGCCACCCGGGCCGCCACGGCCCAGGTGACCGAGTGGTCCTCGGACCGCCACCTCGACCCCGGCGACACCCATGACAAGGGCGAGCCGTCCCTCTGCGTCGGCGAAGCCGCCTGACCCGCGCCCTGCCCGCATCGGGCTGGTCCGTCGGCCCGCACCACGCCCGACGGGGCTCCGTCAGTGGGGAGAGCCCGCCGGGCGGCTCTGGTTCAGCCGGAGACCGGGAGCCAGATGGATCCGGGACTCCCCGAAGAAGGACCGAAAGCTCCAGAGGACCGACGCCACCTCGTCGCGTCGGTCGTGCGGCAGGATCGTGACACCTCGATGACCGAACGCGTCGGCGAAGCATTCGGCCAGTTCGGCGTGGTCCAGGCGGAACACCCAGTGGGAGTTGAAGACGGCAGGCCGGTCGGAGAGCGCCTGCGACAAGAATGTGTCCCGGTCCCGGTCGCCCTGCCCGCTCCGACCCACAGCATCGGGACGCAGTGGGTGATCCGCCGGCCAGGTCGTCTGGTGGTCAGATGAGGTCGGGGTGCTCCTGGCGCTGGAACTGGATGCGGTAGAGCTCGGCGTACTGACCGCCGGCGTCGAGCAGTTCGTCGTGCCGTCCGCGCTCGACGACACGCCCGTGATCCAGCACGAGGATCACGTCGGCCTCGCGCACCGTCGACAGGCGGTGGGCGATCACGAGGGAGGTCCGTCCCTCGAGCGCGGTGGCCAGGGCCTTCTGCACCGCGGCCTCGGACTCGGAGTCGAGGTGGGCCGTGGCCTCGTCCAGCACCACAACTTCGGGGGCCTTCAGCAGGATGCGGGCGATGGCCAGGCGCTGCTTCTCGCCCCCGGACAGCCGGTAGCCCCGGTCACCCACCACGGTGTCGACCCCGTCGGGAAGGCTGCTCACCATGGTGGCGATCTGGGCCCCGGCCAGGGCCGACTCGAGCTCGGCCCCGGTGGCGTCCGGCTTGGCGTAGAGGAGGTTCGCCCGGATGGTGTCGTGGAACAGATGGGCGTCCTGGGTGACCATGCCGATGGTGGCGGTGAGCGACTCCATGGTTGCATCCCGCACGTCCAGCCCGTTGATGCGGATGGCGCCCCCCTGCACGTCGTAGAGGCGGGGGAGGAGCTGGCTGATGGTGGTCTTGCCGGCGCCCGAGGGCCCCACCAGGGCGATCAGCTGCCCCTGCTCGGCGGTGAAGGTGACGTTGAACAGCACCTGGCTCGACACCGTCGTGTCGAGGACGGCCACCGACTCCAGCGAGGCGAGGGACACCTCCTCCGCGCTCGGATAGCGGAAGTCGACGTGGTCGAACTCGATGCGGGCCGGGCCCTCCGGCACCGGACGGGCATCGGGTTTGTCGGCGATCATCGGAGGCAGGTCGAGCACCTCGAAGACCCGATCGAAGGAGACCAGGGCGGTCATCACGTCGATCTGCACATTGGACAGCGCGGTGAGGGGCCCGTACAGGCGGGTCAGATAGGCGGCCAGGGCCACCACCGTCCCCAGCTCGAGCCCCCCGGCCACCACCTGCACACCACCCCAGCCGTAGACGACGGCGGTGGCGAGCGCCGCCGTCAGCGTCAGTGCGGCGATGAAGAAGCGGGCGTACATGGCCTGGGTGACCCCGATGTCGCGCACCCGCCCCGCCTTGCTCTCGAAGGCGTCACGCTCGTCCTCGGGGCGGCCGAACAGCTTGACCAGCAGCGCCCCCGAGACGTTGAAACGCTCGTTCATGGTGTTGTTCATCTGGGCGTTGAGCCCGTAGGACTCCCTGGTGATCACCGACAGCTTCCGTCCGATGCGCTTGGCCGGCAGCACGAACACCGGAAGGATGATCAGGCTGATGACGGTGATCTTCCACGACAGGACGAACATCACGATGAGTACCAGGGTCACGCTGATCAGGTTGGACACCACCGACGAGAGCGTGTCGGTGAACGCCTGCTGGGCACCGATCACGTCGTTGTTGAGGCGGCTGATGAGGGCGCCGGTCTGCGTGCGGGTGAAGAAGGCGATCGGCATCTTCTGGATGTGCTCGAAGACCTTGGACCTCATGTCGAAGATCAGGCCCTCTCCCACCTTGGCCGAGACCCAGCGGATCCCGATGGTCAGGCCGGTGTCGATGAGGGCCAGCACCGCGGCGGTCAGAGCCAGGCCGATGATCAGGGACTTGTTGTGCTCCTTGATGCCCGTATCGATGATGGCCCGGAACAACAGCGGGTTGACCACACCGATGACCGCGTCGATCACCACCAGTACGAGGAACCACGCCAGGATCCTCCGGTAGGGACGGGCGAACGTGATCATCCGCCTGGCGGTGCCCTTGGTGACGTGCTGCTCGGTGACCGACTCGTCTCGGCGCATGGAGCGCATCACGCCCCCGAACTGGCCGTGGCCACCCATCCCGTGGCCACCCATCCCCATTCCCGTGCTCATGCGCGTCCACGACCTGCTGGCTCCATCAATCGGACCCTACTGTTCGGCGGGCCCGTCCCGTCCCGGAGCCGCCCGACCCGTGCGCCTCAGACGACCAGGCCCCGGCCGTACACCGGGGGGAGGTCGAGGGCGGTGAGCAGCCCGGGTGCCCCGGCCACCACGGCGGGGATGGCGTTGACCAGGCGCATGGCGGTGGCCTTGAGCCCGGCGGTGTTGTGGTCGCCGTCGGTGCCCAGGAGCTGCAGGTCGAGCGTGTAGTTGGGCTCCCCGGTGATCGTCACCCGGTAGCAGCCGTGCCCTGCGGGCTGGGGCCACTCGGAGGCCAGGTCGTCGTGGAGGCGGGTGACGTGCTCGAGGACGATGACCGCCCTGCCGTCCCGGATGCCGCGCAGCTCGAAGTGGAGCGCGGCGGCGGTGCCCTTCTCGATCGTCCCCGAGTCGACCTCGAAGGTCTCGGTGGCGGGCCTCCGCTCGTACCACTCCTCGACCGAGTCGAGTTCGACGTCGAGGCCGGCGGCCAGCAGGCGCACCACGCTTCCCCAGGCCATCGTCATCACGCCGGGCTGCAGGATCATCGGGACCTCGTCGATGGGTCGGCCGAAGCCCATGATGTCGAAGATCACCATCGGCTGGTCGTAGGTGGCGTAGTTGAGGACCTCGGCGACCCGGATCTCCTCGATCCGCTCGCTCACCCCGGAGAGCACCAGGGGTAGGGCGTCGTTGGCGAATCCGGGGTCCACGCCGTTCACGAACAGGGACACGCCGCCCTCGACGGCGGCGTCCTGCACGGGAGCGATCATCCTGTCGTCCACCACCCCGTAGGGATACTGCAGGAAGACCGGCCCGCTGGAGACGACGTTGACGCCGGCCCGCAGGATCCGCTGCATGTCGGCCAGCGCCTCCATCAGCCGGTGGTCGGCCATGGCGGTGTGCACCACCACGTCCGGCCGGAGGTCGAGGAGCGCGTCGACGTCGTCGGTGGCGGCCACCCCCAGGGTGCGCCTGAGGCCGGCGAGCTCGCCGGCGTCCCTGCCCACCTTGTCGGGATTGGACACCCAGAGCCCGACCAGCTCGAGGTCGGGTCGGGCGTCGATGCCGGCGATGGCGTGGCGCCCGACGTTGCCGGTGCTCCAGGCGACGACTCGGTAGGTCCTGCTCATGGGTGGCGCTCCTGTGTGTGGGTCGAGATGGCGAAGGTGGTCGATGTCGTCGCGGTGCCGCCGGGTTCAGAGGTCGGCAATGCCCATGTCGAGGTTGGGGCCCTCGATGCCCCCGTCGACCTCGAGGATCTTTCCCGTGACGTACGAGCCGGCGTCCGAGGCCAGGTAGATCACGGCGGCTGCGATGTCCGACGGGTCGCCGATGCGCCTGAGCGGCGTCCCCGCCTCGATCGCCTCCCGTAGCTCGTCGGTCTGCATCACGATGTCGAGGGCGGAGGTGGCCACCGACCCCACGGCGATGGCGTTGACCCTGATCCGCGGTGCGAGATCGGCGGCGGCCAATCGGGTGTAGTGGGCGAGCGCTCCCTTGGCCGTGCCGTAGGCCAGGTAGCCGCGGCCGGCGACCCTGCCCATGGCCGAGGAGATGTTGACCACCGAGCCCCCACCTCCCTCGAGCATCAGCGGGACGGCCGGACGGAGGAGGGCGTGCGCGGTGGAGACATTGAAGTGGAAGGCCTGCTCCAGGCGTCCCGGGGAGGTATCGAGGAACGGGCGGGGGAGGGCACCCCCCACGTTGTTGACCACCAGGTCGAGACGCCCGAACGCGTCCCGGGCGTGGTCGACCAACCCGGCCACGGCCTCGAGGTCGCTCAGGTCGGCGGGCACGGCCACCGCCCGGCGCCCGGTGGCCTCCACCTGTCGGGCCACGTCGCCCAGCTGGTCGGCGGTGCGGGCCGAGATGAGCACGTCGGCCCCGGCCTGGGCCAGGCCCACCGCGGTGGCGGCACCGATGCCCCGCCCGGCGCCGGTGATGATGGCCACCTTGTCGGTCATGGCGAAGCGTTCGAGAATCATCTGCAAGGTTCCCCTTTGTCGGCGACAGTGCTACCAGCCCGGGGACGGTCGGCGCCATGCGTGCCGAGTGGCACGGACAGCCCTGACTCGTTACCGGGCCACCCGGGGCCGCCCATTTGGCTCAGCCGGCCAGGTCGGCCACGGCCACGATCCTGGTCGGCCGCACCCGGACCAGCAGCTCCCCGGGGACCCCGTTCCGCTCCCCGTACTCCTCGCCCATGTAGTGGCCGCCGAGGACGGCCGCCCAACGGGCGACCTCGGGGAGGTCCTCGCTGACGGTGGCGGTCCCCTCGATGGTCACGAATGCGAACGGGGGCTCCTCGTCGTCCATGCACAGCGCCACCCGGGGGTCGCGTCGGAGCGCCTTGCGCCTGATGGTGTCGACCCCGGTGTCGAAGACGACGTCACCGATCGCGGAGTCGTCGGCGATAGTGGAGGTGTCCAGCGCGAACCGGCCGGGGGCCACGTGCGGCCGGCCGTCGGCCCGGACGGTGGCCAGCTTGCCGGTTCGGGCCGGCGTCGCGGTCAGGCAGGACAGGAGCTCGTCGTCGCTCTTGGGATGGGCCATGGTGTGCGCTCCGGCTCAGGCCGGGCGGGAGGTCGGGAGGCCGAGCTTGCGGTGGTCCCACGAGACGGTCCGCTCCACGTTGAGCTTGGCCACGATGCGCTTGTTGAGCATGGTCTCGACGAAGGGGCGGAGCTCCTTGCTGTAGGCCCCGTAGTACCGCTCGAAGAGGTCGACCCCGAGCTCCCACATCTTGTCCGGGTCGTCGATGATCTCGGCCGTCCCCACCAGCTCGACCCCCCGGAGCTCCTCGTAGTAGTCGCCGTCCTCGAACAGGCAGGTGATCCGCGAGTCCCGGCCCAGGTTGACCGCCTTCTGCGCCTTGGCCTTGGTCTCGATGGCGATCGAACCGTCGACGAAGCCGTACCACATGGCCACGGCATGGATCGACCCGTCGTGGTTGATGGTGCACATGGTCATCGGACGGCGCTCGTGCAGGAAGGCGTCGATCTCCTCGGGTGACATCTTGATCACGTCACGCTGCTTGACCCCGTGACCCATCTGCTGGGGGGGCTGCTGATCGCTCATCCGTTCCTCCTGGGCGTGCTGTCCGGACCGCGGCCGCGGTGCCGCGGCGCTCTCCGGGGCAGCGTACCGGTGCGGTGGCGGCCCGGTCTCCAGGGGCCGCACCGGCAGTGGGGTCGACCGGTGCAGAATGACGTGGTGACCGGTCCCGGCAGCAGAGGCTCCATCGGGTCGGCCGGAGGCCCGGTGGCTGTCTGCTTCGTCTGCACCGGCAACATCTGCCGCTCGCCGATGGCCGACGTGGTGCTGCGCCACCTGGCGTCGGCCACCCCGGTGGCCGACGGCTCGATGCTGGCCGACCACCTGGTCGTGTCCAGTGCAGGGACCAGCGGGTGGCACGTCGGCGGGCCCATGGACCCCCGGGCCCAGGCGGCCCTCCAACGCCGCGGCTACGTCGATCACGGTCATGTGGCCAGGTCCTTCTCCACCGTGTGGTTCGCATCGACCGACCTGGTGGTGTGCCTGGACCGGGGCCACCAACAGACGCTGCTGAGTCTTGCCCGCGGGCACGCCGGGGACGAGCGCCACGACGACCGGCTGGTCATGCTCCGGGTCTTCGACCCTCGGGCCGGTGGCGCGGTCGACGTGCCCGACCCGTACTACGGGGACGACGCCGACTTCGATGCATGCCTCGAGATGGTGGAGTCGGGGTGCAGGGGGCTCGCCGCGAACCTGGCCGAGCGGCTCTGACCCGGTGGGGGCCTACCGGGCGAACGTGACGAACGACCCGGCCTCGTAGGCCCGCATCCGCTCGTAGATGTCCCGCAGCTCCTCACGGCGCCCCCGGTCGTTGGCCAGGTTCACCAGCTCGTGGGGATCGGTGTCGTGGTCGTACCACTCATGGTCGTTGTCGTCGAAGGCGCAGTCCACGTCGAACAGCTTGTGGCCGGGGGACGCGCCCCACAGGCCGGTCGACGGCTTGCCGCCACCCACCCCGTAGTAGCGGGCGTACTTGGTGCGTCCATCGTAGAAGCCCCGCAGGGCGTAGCGCACCCCGTTGAGATCGGTGGTCTGGGCCGAGTCCTGGGCGAAGAGGATGTGGTCCCGTACCGAGGCGGTCGGGTCGGCCAGGACCGGCGACAGGTCGGTGCCCTGGACCGTCGATGCTGCGGTGGCGCCATCCACTCCGGCCAGTGCGCAGAGGGTGGCGGCCAGGTCGACGTGGGAGCCGAGCGCGGACGTCACCGAGCCGGCGGTGGTCACACCGGGAACCTTCACGTAGAGCGGCACCCGCATGATCTCGTCGTAGACGAACGGTCCCTTGGAGCGCAGCCCGTGCGATCCGCACATGTCGCCGTGGTCGGAGGTGAAGATGACGACGGTGTCGTCCCAGGACCCGGAGGCCTCGAGCGCGGCGAGCACCGTGCCCAGGTTCCGGTCGGCCATCCGGTGGAGGTGCACGTAGTAGTCGAGGTGGCGGAGCCACGCGCCCTTGTCCGCCGGGTCGATGTACCCCCACAGGCCGTGCTGCTGGTCCCACCGCCACTGCCGGTGGGCCTCGGGCTTGGTATGGAGGTCGTCGTCGAAGTTGGCCGGCAGACGGTCGACCACCTCGGGATAGGCCTCGGAGAAGACCGGCAGCGGGTCGTCGTCCTTCCATGCGGCGGACTCGAGGAGCTTCCGGATGGCGGCCACGTCCTCGGGATGGCGCTCCCGGTACCCGGGTTGGTCGACGGGGAACCACATCACGTCGTGGGGGTTGACCAGCGCCACCGTGAGGAACCACGGCTCGGCACCCTCCGGGCCGCCGGCGTTCTCGGTGAGCCAGTGTGCGGCGTTGCCGGCGATGATCGGGTCGAAGTGGACGCCGGTGCCGGCCCAGCCCATGAAGTGACGGTCGTTCCCCTCCCAGTCGGCGAAGCCGTAGGCCTCCATGTCGGGGGTGGGCGAGTGGGACAGGTGCCATTTGCCGATGTAGGACGAGCGGTACCCGGCCCCGTCGAGGAGCGTGCCCAGGGTGGGGATCGATGTGGGCAGCTCAGCGTGCTCGGGCATGATCACGTTGTCGAGCACACCGTGGCCCTCGAGGTACCGTCCGGTGAACAGGCTGGCCCGGCTGGGTGAGCAGGGCGACGAGTGGGTGAAGTAGTCGGTGAACTCGAGGCCCTCGGACCGCAGCCGGTCCCGCCAGGGCAGCGAGACCCCGGCGGGCAGCCACGACCGCTGCCGTTCCTGGTCCGACACGACGAGCAGGATGTTCGGGCGCTTAGTGGGCTCTGCCATGCCGGCAACGGTAGCGCCGCCACCGGGGTGGGCACCGGCCCCTGCCCTGCGGCATGGGCCGTTGGCGCGCAAAAGTGAAATGTGTTCTACTCTGCCGAATTCACGATTGACGAGACACCTGGGGGAGGTTCGGGATGCCCGAGAGTGAAGCGCTTCACGCCAGTCACCACCTCGAATACCCGTATTCACGATCGGTCGGGCCGGTGATCGGTGCGTTCCTGACCGGCCTGCGCGACGGCAAGCTGTTCGGGGTCCGGGGATCGGGCGGATCGGTCATCGTCCCCCCGACCGAGTACGACCCCACCACCGGCGAGGACACCGGTGAGCTGATCGAGGTCGGACCGGCCGGTGTCGTGGAGTCGTGGGCGTGGGTGGCGGAGCCGCTGCGCAAGCACCCGCTGCAGACCCCGTTCGCCTGGGCGCTGATCCGGCTGGACGGCGCCGACACCGCCATGCTCCACGCCGTCGACTCGGGCGGCCCCGACGCCCTGGCCACCGGTGACCGGGTCACCGTCAGGTTCCGGCCCGCCGCCGAGCGGATCGGGGCGATGGCCGACATCGAGGCGTTCGTTCCCGAGGGAGGTGCCGCCTGATGGCCGATGACACGGCAGCCGACGAGCGGGGGCCGGTGACCACCCTGGCCACCCCGATCCGTTTGGACTTCGACTTCACCCCCGGCGTTGCCCAGTCGCGTTTCCTCCGTGGCCTCGAGCAGGGCAAGTTCATGGGGCAGCGCTGCGGCGTGTGCGGGAAGGTCTACGTCCCGTCCCGGGGATCGTGCCCGACAGACGGCGTTCCCACCATCGAGGACGTCGAGTTGGCCAACGTGGGCACCATCACCACCTACTGCGTGGTAAACGTGCCTTTCGCCGGCCAGTCCATCGAGATCCCCTACATCTGTGCCCAGGTACTTCTGGACGGGGCCAACCTCTCGTTCATGGGCCTCATCCAGGAGGTGCCGACCGACCAGATCCGCATGGGCATGCGGGTCGAGGCGGTCTGGGTCGAGCCCGACCAGCTGACTCCCTCGCTGGCCTCGGTCAAGTACTTCCGGCCCAACGGGGAGCCCGACGCCGACTACGAGACCTTCAAGGAGTACCTGTGAGCGCCGCCACCGCCTCCGCCGTCCGACCCGTCTCCGTCGCCTCGTTCGCCCAGGCCCGCAACGTGCGCCGCGACGAGGAGCACAACGAGGTCGAGATGCTGATGCCGGTGATCGCCGAGGTCTTCGGCAACATCGGCATCACCAAGGACGACGTCGACTTCATCTGCTCGGGCTCGTCCGACTACCTGATCGGCGGCCCGTTCAGCTTCGTGATGGCGCTCGACGCGGTGGGGGTGTGGCCGCCGCGGTCGGAAAGCCACGTCGAGATGGACGGTGCCTGGGCCCTCTACGAGGCATGGGTCCTCCTCCAGGAGGGCGAGATCGACGCCGCCCTTGTCTACTCGTTCGGCCGCTCGTCGCTGGGTGACCTCAACGAGATCCTCGCCCTCCAGCTCGACCCGTACTACATGGCCCCCCTGTGGCCGGACCCGGTGAGCCTGGCCGCCCTGCAGGCCCGCGCCCTCATCGATGCCGGCAAGGCCACCGAGGCGGACTTCGCGGCCATCGCCTCCCGCAGCCGGAGGGACGCCCTCGGCAACCCCAACGCCCAGGTGGCGAAGGACATCCCCGCCGACACCCTGCTCGAGGAGCCCTACGTTGTCTCCCCGCTGCGTCGACACACGCTGCCACCGATCACCGACGGTGCGGCGGCCATCGTGCTGGCGGCCGGTGACAAGGCCCGCCAGTGGTCGGACAAGCCGGTGTGGATCACCGGCTTCGACCACCGGATCGAGACCCACGCGCTGGGTGCCCGTGACCTCACCACGTCGCCGTCGACGGCCCGGGCCGCCGAGCGCGCCGGAGTGGGCGACGGCCCGGTGCACGTGGCCGAGATCCACGTCCCCTACGCCCACCAGGAGATCATCGTGAAGGAGGCCCTCGGCCTCGACGACTCGGTGGCCGTCAACCCGTCCGGGGGCCCGCTGGCCGCCAACCCGGTGATGTCCGCCGGCCTGATCCGAATCGGCGAGGCAGCGGCCCGCATCGCCTCCGGCGAGGCCCGCCGGGCGGTGGCCCACGCCACCTCGGGCCCCTGCCTGCAACAGAATCTCGTCTGCGTTCTGGAGGGTGAGTGATGGCAGAGCGTTGTGCAGTCATCGGCGTGGGACAGACCCACCACAAGGCCAAGCGCGAGGATGTCTCGATCGCCGGCCTGGTCCGCGAGGCCGCCAAGATGGCCCTGGCCGACGCCGACCTCACCTGGTCGGACATCGAAGCGGTGGTCATCGGTAAGGCACCCGACATGTTCGAGGGGAACATGATGCCGGAGATCTACCTGGCCCCGGCGCTCGGTGCGGTGGGCAAGCCCATGTTCCGGGTGCACACGGCCGGGTCGGTCGGCGGGTCCACCGCGCTGGTGGCCGCCCACCTGGTCAAGTCGGGGATCCACAAGCGGGTGCTCACGGTGGCCTACGAGAAGCAGTCCGACTCGGACGCCATGTGGGCGCTGTCGGTGCCCCAGCCGTTCGCCGCCCCGCTGCTGGCCGGGGCGGGCGGGTACTTCGCCCCCCACATCCGCGCCTACATGCGCCGGTCCGGTGCTCCCGAGTACATCGGCCGGATGGTGGCGGTGAAGGATCGGAAGAACGCCATGCGCAACCCGTACGCCCACCTGCACCTGGCTGACATCGACATGAAGATGGTCGAGGAGTCGATGATGCTATGGGACCCGCTGCGCTACCTCGAGGCGTGCCCGTCGTCGGACGGTGCGGCGGCCATGGTGCTGGCCGCGGAGGACGCCATCTCGGGCAGCTACCCACCGGCGTGGATCCACGGGACGGCGATGCGGTCCGAGCCGACCATGTTCGCCGGGCGGGACCAGGTGAACCCACAGGCCGGCCGCGACTGCTCGGCCGACGTCTATGCACAGGCCGGCATCACCGACCCGCGGGGGCAGATCGACGTGGCCGAGGTCTACGTACCCTTCAGCTGGTACGAGCCGATGTGGTTGGAGAATCTCGGCTTCTGCGAGTTGGGCGACGGGTGGAAGCTGACCGAGTCGGGGGCCACGGCCTTCGACGGTGACATCCCCTGGAACACGTCCGGGGGGGTGCTGTCGTCCAACCCGATCGGCGCGTCCGGCATGCTCCGCTTCCTCGAGGTGGCCATGCAGGTGCGCGGCCAGGCCGGGGAGCACCAGGTCGACGGGGCCAGGCTGGCTCTCGGCCAGGCCTACGGGGGGGGATCACAGTTCTTCTCCATGTGGGTGGTCGGGAGCGACAAGCCCTAGCTCCGGGTCCGGCGCCGGCCGGGGGAGCGGCCCCGGGCCGGTTCAGCGCCGGCGTGGTCGGACCCCCGACGTGCGTGGGGGAACACCCGGTAGGGTCACCACCCATGGGCAGCGGAGGGTTCTCGAAGGCGGGGCTGGCCCGACTCCGCGGGGTGATGACCGGCTACGTCGAGCGGGGTGAGATCCCCGGCCTGGTCGCCCTGGTGCGCCGGAAGGGCCGGCTCCACACCGAGGTCGTGGGCACCCTCGCCCACGGGGGCGCCACGCCCGTCGAGCGGGACTCGATCTTCCGGATCTCCTCGATGACCAAGCCGGTCACTGCAGCGGCGACGCTGATCCTGGTCGAGGAGTGCGCGCTGCGACTCGACGACCCGGTCGACGCCCTGCTGCCCGAGCTGGCCGACCGTCGGGTGCTGGTCGACGTCGACGGGCCACTCGAGGACACCGTTCCCGCCGACCGGCCGATCACGGTGCGGGACCTGTTGACCTTCCGGTTGGGGTTCGGCATCGTGATGGCCGCTCCCGACTCCACGCCCCTGCTGAGGGCCATGGCCCCGCTGCGGCTGGGCCAGGGGCCGCCCGCACCGCAGCACACGGCCCCGGTGGACGAATGGATCGCCGGACTCGGGTCGTTGCCGCTGCTCCACCAGCCGGGCGAGCGCTGGCTCTACAACACCGGCGCCGACGTGCTCGGGGTGCTGGTCGAGCGGGCGTGCGGGCGGCCCTTCGGGGAGTTCCTCGAGGAGCGGGTCTTCGGTCCCCTGGGCATGGGCGACACCGGCTTCCACGTGCCGCCGGCCGATGTCGACCGGCTGGCCACCGCCTACTGGACCGACCCGGCCACCGGCGGGACCGCGGTCTACGATCCGGCCGAGGGCGGCCAGTGGAGCCTGCCGCCGGACTTCCCGTCGGGGGGTGCCGGCTTGGTCTCCACTGCGGACGACTATCTGGCCTTCGCCGGGATGCTGCTGGGCGGCGGCACCGACGGGACCACCCGGATCCTGGCCCGGCCCTCGGTCGAGGTGATGACCACCGACCATCTGACGCCGGCGCAGAAGGCGGTCTCCGGACTCGTCCCCGGGTTCTTCGACGCCCACGGCTGGGGCTTCTGCCTGTCGGTGGTCACCCGCCGCGACGACCCGGCCGGGTCGGTGGGTACCTACAGCTGGGACGGGGGCATGGGCACGTCGTGGTTCGTCGACCCGACCGAGGACCTGGTCGCGGTGCTGATGACCCAGTGCCTGTGGCCGTCGCCGTCTCCACCGGGGGTCGTCCGCGACTTCGGGACCTCGGTGTACCAGGCCATCGGCGACTGAGCGGTGCCCGGCCCGCCGGCCGGGGCGGCACGGGCGCTACCATCGGTACGTGCGCTGAGAGCCCGCCGCCCTGTGTCCGATGCCCGTCCCCCGGTCCCGGAGGTTCTCCCGTTGCCCGCACACCGCACCCCCGCTATTCCCACATCACCCCCGGCCACGTTGGTGGCCAGGTCGATCACGCTCGACCGGGGAGGTCGCACCGTGCTCGACCGCGTCTCGCTCACCGTCGGGCCCGAGAGCCGGATCGGCGTGATCGGTCCCAACGGGGTCGGCAAGTCGTCCCTCCTGTCGGTGCTGGCGGGCATCGTGGAGCCGGACGCCGGGGACCTGGCGCTCGACCCGCCGTCGGCGACGGTGGGCTACCTGGCCCAGGAGCACGACGTGCCGACCGGCGAGACGGTCCGGGAATCGCTGGCCCGCAGGACCGGCGCGCTCGAGGCCGAGTACGAGCTGGCGGAGGCGGCCGGCCGACTGGTCGACGGGGGGCGCCCGGCGGAGGCACGGTACGATCGGGCACTCCAGCGGTACACCGACCTCGGCGCCGGCGACCTCGACGCCCGCATCGATGCGGTACTGGACGACCTCGGGGTCGGGGCCGCCCGTTCGGCGCAGGCGGTGGCCACCCTCTCCGGCGGGATGCGGGCCAAGGTGGCCCTTGCCGCCATCGAGCTCAGCCGGTTCGACGTCGCCCTGCTCGACGAGCCGACCAACGATCTCGACTTCGACGGCCTGGCCCGGCTCGGTTCGTGGGTCGCCTCCCGTCCGGGCGGTGTGGTCGTCGTCTCCCACGACCGGGACTTCCTCGACCGGATGGTGTCCACGGTGCTCGAGCTCGATGCCCACAGCTGCACCGGGCGCGAGTACGGCGGCGGGTGGGCCGGGTACCAGGCGGAGCGGGCCACCGCCCGTCGCCACGCCGGTGAGGCCTACGAGCTCTACGACCGGCGACGCAGCGCCCTCGACGCCAGGGCGGAGCGCCAGCGCCAGTGGGCCACGACCGGGGTCCGTCGGGAGGCCCGCAACCCACGGGACAACGACAAGGCCCAGCGGGACTTCCGGATCAACCGCACCGAGAAGCTGGCCTCCAAGGCCCGCCAGACCGACCGCGCCCGCCAGGCCCTCGAGGTGGTGGACAAACCCTGGGAGGGGTGGGACCTTCGCTTCACCATCGAGGAGGCGCCCCGCGCCGGTGACGTCGTGGCCCGGCTGGACCACGCCGTGATCGAGCGCGGCACGTTCCGCCTGGGACCGATCGACCTCCGGATCGACTGGGGTGACCGGCTGGCGGTGACCGGGGCCAACGGAACCGGAAAGTCCACCCTGGTGGCTGCGCTCCTCGGCATCATCCCACTGGCCTCCGGCGACCGGTGGATGGGGCCCGGCGTCGTGGTGGGGGAGCTGGCCCAGGACCGTCGGGCCGTCTGGGGCCACCATGACCTCGTGCGTGCGGTGATGGACCGCTGTGGCCTGCAGCAGGCCGAGGCCAGATCCCTCCTGGCCAAGTTCGGACTGGGGGCGGAGCACGTCACCCGCCCACCCGCCTCGCTCTCCCCCGGCGAGCGCACCCGGGCCCAGCTGGCGGTGTTCCAGGGGACGGGGGTCAACTTCCTCGTACTGGACGAGCCCACCAACCATCTCGACCTGCCGGCCATCGAGCAGCTGGAGTCGGCCCTGGACGGCTTCGGTGGCACCGTCCTGCTGGTCTCGCACGACCGCCAGCTGCTCGACGCCGTCGAGGTGAACCGGACGGTCGAACTGGGGTAGGGGCCGGCGACGCCCCCGACCTTCGTGACGCCCTGCCCCTTGTGCGGACGCGGTCGGGTTGGTAGAGAACCGGAAGACGACCGATGAGGAGACACCGCCGTGACCACCACCCTGAACGACGCCTGGCAGACCCTCGTCCCTCCCGCCGGGGACCGGCACGGCCCCCTGCAGCCGCTGCTGCTGGTCCTGACCATCGTCACCGGTCTGGTGGACGCCTTCAGCTATCTGGTGCTGGGCCATGTGTTCGTGGCCAACATGACCGGGAACGTGGTCTTCCTGGCCTTCGCCCTGGTCGGGGCCAGGGGCTTCTCGATCGCCGCCTCGGCCCTGGCGCTGGGCGCCTTCGCTCTGGGGGCGGTCGCCAGCGGTCGCTTCGTCGTCCACCTGGGCCCCCGGCGGGGCCGCATGCTGGCCGTCTCCACCGGGTGCGAGGCGGTGTTGGTGGCAACGGCCGTGGCCGTCGGGTGGGCCGCGGCCCAGCCCGGTTCGGGCGCGGCCCGCTACGTCCTGATCCTCCTGCTCGGCACGGCCGCCGGGATGCAGAACGGAACGGCCCGCAAGCTGGCGGTCCCCGACCTCACCACCACCGTGCTCACCCTGACGATCACCGGGGCGGCCTTCGACAGCCGGTTGGCCGGCGGCCCGAACTCGCGCATCGGGCGCCGGGGGCTGTCCGCCGCCGCCATGTTCGTCGGAGCGTTGGCCGGGGCCTTCGTGGTCCTCCACGTGGCCAAGCCCCTGGGCCTGCTCGTGGCGCTGGTCCTCCTGGTGCCGGTCGCCGTGGCTGCCGGCCGTCTCTCCCGGGCCCGTCCGGCCTGGGATCGGCCCGACTGAGCCGGCCCGGCGGTGTCGCCTCCGTGTCGGATCGGCCGGAGGGGGCCCGGGTCAACCGGCCTTGGTGAACACGTCCTTGCCGAACGTGGCGCTGACTGTCTTCGCCTGACCGAGCTTGGTCAGCCCGAAGATGTCCTCCACGGCGGCGAGGGTCGAGAAGTGGTTGTACGGGACCGCGCTGACCGTTCCCGGCTTGATGAAGGGGGAAAGCAGCACCGTGCCGATCCGGCCGCCACCCGGGCCGGAGATCCCCGGCATCGCAGCAGCCGGGCCCGGCGTCTCGTTGCAGCAGGCGGTGGCGTCGGCCGGGCTGCCACCGTCGGTGTCCGACTCGTCGAAGGTGACCTCGAGCAGGCCGTCCTTCTTGAACGCCGGTGAGCTGGTGATGAGCGGCACCCAGGTCTGCAGGAAGGTGTCGATGTTGGTGAACGCCGACGCGCTGGCCGCTTGGTTGATGCAGGGCGCATCGTGGCCGTCGTTGCACAGGTTGGGGGTGATGAAGCTGTAGTTGGGGGTGGTCGAGACGGACCGGAGGTCGGCGGCCAGGCCGGTGGCGCCGGTCGGCGTGCCGGGGGGAAGGGCACCGGTGGCCGACCCCAGCGGGACCACGTGGGAGTTGCACAGGGATGTGTCGTCGATGATCGAGTGGAAGTAGACGAAGGGGTCGTGGCGGGTTGCGTAGCCGTCCCCGGCCACCGCCACCTGGGTGTGGTCGGCCGAGCCGACGGCCGGATGCCCGCAGACCGCCGACTCACGCGACGGGATGTTGCCCATGTCCTCCATGTAGCCCTTCCAGGTCAGGTGGGCCTGGGTCAGTTGGTTGGCCACGGTGGCGACCGTGGTCGGGAAGACGCAGCCCGAATCGGAGATCTGCCCGTCGGTGGCCACCGTGGCCGTCGGCGGGAAGTCGACGAAGGACTGGCAGTCGGCCTGGTTGAGCGGATTGGGCGCCTGGCCGGAGACCAGCGCGATGTAGTTGTCGTTGGAGAAGTGGCCGATGCCGTAGTAGTCGGTGAGCAGCGCCCCGGATGCCGGAAGGGTGGTGGCCAGGTAGGGATCGGCCGACGGATCCCCGAACGTGTTGTCGAACCCCTCGTTCTCGAGCACGATGACGAAGACGTGGTGGATGGCGGGAAGCCCGGTGGCGGAGGCGGCCCCGGCCGACGTGGTGGTCGTGCCGGTGCCGGTCGTCGGCGGTGCCGAGGAGCCGCCTCCCGAGGAGCAGGCGGCCAGCACGATGGCGAGGCCGGCGACCAGGGACGCCGCCAGTCGGGGCCGCACCGGGCCGGTGCGGCCCGGTCGTGGACGCCGGACGGGGGAGCTGATCGCAAGAGGGTCGGAGGACATGGGGTGAGTTCTACCCGACGGCGGCCGCGAGCCGCGGCATCCCCGGCCCGGTCGTGTGCGAACCATGAGGGAGCGACCCGATCGGTGCCGGCTCCCAGGGTGGGACACCACGTGACGAGGAGTGCCATGGCCACGACCCCTTCCCCATCTGCCCGCGGCGCGACCCGGCCCCCGGTCCGACGGGGACCCGCCGGCCCTCGAGTGCCAGGTCTGCTTCGCTCTGGCCGTCGCCACCCGCAGCGTCCTGGCGGTGTACCGGCCGCTGCTCGAGCCGTTGGGACTCACCCACCCGCAGTACCTGGTCATGCTGGCGCTGTGGGGGGAGTCACCGCTGTCGGTCAAGGAGATCGGCGAACTGCTCCAGCTGGACTCGCCCACCCTCTCGCCCCTGCTCAAGCGACTCGAGGCGGCGGGATTGATCGCCCGTACCCGGAGCACCCGGGACGAGCGCCTCGTCCTCGTCGAGCTGACGGGCGCCGGCCGGGACCTCCGCCGGCAGGCGGAACGGATCCCTCCGGCGGTCGTGGCCCTGCTGGGGATGGATGTGGCGGAGCTCGAGGCCCTGCACCGGTCGCTGGCCCGGCTCATCGCCGCCGCCCGGGCCGGCGGCGTGGCCGAGGTCTGACACGGCGCGCCGGTGAGAAGCACCGCCGGGGGTCCTCCCAGGTGGACTCCGTGGCGACCGAGATCAGTCGTGTACGATCCATTCGTACAACACTGATATGAGTGCCGGAGGCCGCGCCACCGGAGGCCGCGCCCCCGCCCCCGCCACCGCCCCCGCCCCCAGCCGGCGGACTTCGGGAGGAACGATGAGCGCATTGTCCGGACCGCTGGCCGCTGCCGGTCGCCAGGGCGGTGGGATCGACGGTCTGGTCTGGTTGTGGTTCGTCCTGGCCGTCGTCCTGGCCGCCGTGTACATGGCCGTCTACCTGTTCATCCGGACCAGATGGGGCCACACGTCGCGTTCGGATCCCGGACCGCCCGACGCGGGGAGCGCCGAGGTCGGGGAGCGCGCCGGGAGTGGCGATGGCGGGGAGGACGTCGGGGACGTCGGCCCGCGGCCGGCGTGCCCGACGGTGGACCGGTGAGCCTGCCCGGCAACCGCCCGCCGGGTCCCGGATCGCGGTCCCGGGGCTGCCCGGCACCGAGGCCCCGGGCCGGTACACTCGGGCTGGTTCGCCGAGCTTCCGGAGGCATCACGTGAAGATTGTTGTCGACTACGACGAGTGCGCCAGCAATGCCGTGTGCATGGGCATCGCTCCCGAGGTGTTCGAGGTGCGTGACGACGGATTCCTCTACGTGCTGAACGAGAACCCCGGCGAAGAGCTGCGGGAGAAGGTCCGCCAAGCGGCCAACGGCTGCCCGACCGGTGCCATCACCATCGTCGAAGACGAGTAACCGAGGAGTGCCCGGGGACGCCCCGAGGGTCCGGTTCGCTCCGTCACCCACCGGCTACTTCCACGTAGGGAGCGCCCGTACCGCGCTGTTCAACTGGCTGGTCGCCCGCCGGTCCGGTGGCACCTTCGTGCTGCGCATCGAGGACACCGATGCCGAGCGCGGCCGCGAGGAGTGGGTGGACGGGATCATCTCGGCCATGCAGTGGCTGTCGATGGAGCCCGACGAGGGCCCCTACCGGCAGTCGACGCGTTCCGACCGCTACGGCCAGGCCGTCGATGCCCTGTGGGGCGGCGGCTTCCTTTACGCATGTGACTGCACCCGCGAGGAGGTCGACGCCCGCAACCAGGCGGCCGGGATCCAGACCCCGGGCTACGACGGCCACTGCCGTGACCGCGGCCTGCCCCGGGGGGACGGCCGGGCCCTCCGGTTCCGCACGCCCGACGAGGGGATCACCACCGTGAGGGACGTGATCCGGGGCGACGTCGAGTTCCCGTGCATGGCCATGGACGACTTCGTGGCCGTCAAGGCCACCGGCGCCCCGCTCTTCGTGCTGGCCAATGTGGTCGACGACATCGACATGGGCATCACCGAGGTGATCAGGGGCGAGGACCTTCTTCCCACCACGCCGAAGGGCGTTCTCGCATGGGAAGCCCTGGTGTCGCTGGGCTGGACGACCGACGGGTCGACCGATGGCGCCGTCCACCCGGCTCCCGGGCTCCCGCTCTTCGCCCACCTGCCCATGTTGGTCAACGAGCAGCGCAAGAAACTGTCGAAGCGCCGGGACCCCGTGGCCGTTGAGTCGTATCGCGACCAGGGCTACCTGCCCGAGGCGTTCGTGAACTACCTGGCGCTGTTGGGATGGAGCCCGCCGGGGGGCGAGGAGATCTTCGGGCGCCACCAGATGGTCGAGTGGTTCCGCCTCGAGGACGTGAACCACTCTCCGGCCTTCTTCGACGTGGCCAAGCTCACCCACATGAACGGGGAGTACATCCGGGCCCTCTCGACCGAAGCGTTCATCGAGGCGTGCCGACCGTGGTTGGTCGGTGACCGTGCTCCCTGGCCCGAGGGAGCGTTCGATCCGGCCACGTTCGCCCGGATGGCCCCACTGGTCCAGGAGCGGGTGGCCGTCCTCGGCGAGGTCCCCACCATGGTTGACTTCCTCTTCCTCGACCGTCCGGTCGTCGACGAGGTCGCCTGGGCCAAGGCCGTGACCGACGACGAGCTGGCCGGGACGATCCTGTCCGAGGCGATCGGGGCCTATGAGGGCCTCACCGGACGTTGGGACCACGACGCCCTCCACGCGGCCACCTTGGCCGTCGGCGAGCGGGTGGGACGCAAGCTGGGCAGGGCCCAGGCGCCGATCCGGGTGGCCGTGACCGGGCGGCGGGTCGGGCCTCCACTGTTCGAGTCACTCGAGGTGCTCGGGCCCGAGCGCACCCTCGGGCGCCTGCGGGACGCACTCGACCGCCGCTCAGCCGTCACCCCGTGAACTCCCCTGCACCCCTGCTCCGCGCCGGGTCTCACTGACCCCGGTGGGCGTCCTCGCCACACTTACCGGGCTCCGCATGCTCCGGTTCGTCTTCCGGGTGGTGCTCCTGGTGGTGACCGTACTGGTCATCTACCTCCTGGTGACCGCCGTGCAGGTGTGGCTGACCGGCCGCCGGTACGAGCCGCGTCCGGCCGGCGCCATCGTGGTGATGGGCGCGGCCCAGTACGATGGGGTGCCGTCACCCGACCTGGCCTCCCGGCTTGACGAGGCGGAGATCCTCTGGCGGCAGCACTACGCCACCGACATCATGGTGACCGGGTCCAAGCAGCCGGGCGACCAGTACACCGAGGCGCAGGCATCGGCCCGGTACCTGATGGATGCCGGTATCCCGGGGCGTGACATCTTCGAGTCGGGCGGGAGCGACTCGTGGGAGAACCTGTCCCAGGCGGCTCCCGTCCTGCTGGCCCACGGGGACGGTACGGTGCTGATCGTGACCGATCCGTTCCACGAGGCCCGCAGCCTGGCCATCGCCTCGTCCGTCGGGCTCACTCCGTACCCCACGCCCACCCGGACATCGCCGATCACCGGGGTGGCCACCATCCCGTACTACGCCAAGGAGACTGTCGGAGTGGCTCTCGGACGGATCATCGGGTACGACCACCTGAGCCAGCTCCACACGTTCGGATGACGTGGTCGACGGTCCCGGGGGTCGTGCCGCAGGCAGCCTCCCGCGGGCCCGGTGACAGGCGATGACCCGCAACGTCCTGTTCGTCACCGTGGACCAGTGGCGGGGGGACTGCCTGTCGGCGCTGGGCCACCCGGTGCTGACCACCCCCACCCTCGACCGGCTGGCCCAGGGTGGGACGGTGTTCGCCAACCACTGGGCCAACGCTGCGCCGTGCGGACCGTCGCGGGCCTGCCTCTACACGGGCACCTATCTCCACCACAACCGGTCGGTGAACAACGGGACGCCGCTCGACGCCCGCTTCACCAACGTGGCGCTGCTGGCCCGCCAGGCCGGCTACGACCCGGTGCTCTTCGGCTACACCGACACCAGCCTCGATCCCCGGGCCCTGCCGGGAGACGACCCGAGACTGCACTCCTACGAGGAGGTCCTGCCCGGGTTCCGGGCAGTGGTCCACGAGCCGTTCGAGGCCGGAAGCGTCCAGTGGGGCCGGTGGCTCGCGGCGCGGGGAGTCGACGTGCCCGCCCGTCCCCAGGACCTCTACCAGCCGATCCCGGACTTCCCGGGTGCCGACCGCCACGGCTCGACCTGGGCGCCGGCCCGGTTCCCGGCCGAGCTGTCGGAGACGGCGTTCCTGGTGGACGAGGTGACCGGCTGGTTGGAGCGGCACGGGGACCAGCCGTTCTTCGTCCACGCGTCGTTCATCCGGCCCCACCCGCCACGGCGCAATCCGGTCGGCTACCACGACCTCTACGGCGCCGACCAGGTGCCGGAATTCGTGGCCGCCCCGACCAAGGCGGAAGAGGCCGCCGCCCACCCGCTCAACCAGATCCTGATGCGCCTGCCGGTGGCCGGGGCGCCCGAGGACGAGCGGGAGCGCCGGCAGATGCGGGCCACGTATCACGGCGCCCAGAAGGAGGTCGACGATCAGCTGGCCCGGCTGTTCGCCTATCTGGACACCTCGGGCCTGGCCGACTCCACCCTGGTGGTGCTCACCAGCGACCACGGGGAGATGGGTGGGGACCACTGGCTGTTCGAGAAGCTCGGCTACTGGGACGAGTCGTTCCACGTGCCGCTGATCATCCGCGACCCCGACCCGACGGCCGGCCCGGGGCGGGGACAGGTGGTCGAGGCGTTCACCGAGTCGGTCGACGTGCTCCCCACCATCTGTCGCTGGCTGGGCATCGAGGTCCCGCTGCAGGCCGACGGGTTCGGGCTGCAGCCGTTCCTGACCGGCGAGGGCCTCGGTCCGGATGGACGACCCCCTCACTGGCGCACCGAGGCCCACTGGAGCTGGAACTTCTCCAACCCGGCGACCCGGTCGGCCGAGCGGTTCCTCGAAGTCCCCATGGCCCACTGCGCCCTGGACGTCGTGCGGGGCGCAGTGGTCAAGTACGTGCAGTTCGCGGCCGACCCGTCGGTGCTGCCGCCCCTCCTCTTCGACCTGGCGGCCGACCCCAGTCAGCTCCACGACCTGGTGCGGGCCGGCGGCTCCTGCGATCTCGGGTGGGAGGCCGCACAACGGATGGCCAGGTGGCGGATGCGGACCGCCGACCGCATCCTCAGTGGCACCCTCCTGACGTCCTCGGACGGCCCGGTGGAGACCCGGGACGAGTGGTGGTGAGGTGGGTCGGCCGGTGACCCGGCTCGGTCCGGTGCGGCGGTCAGCCGAGCAGTAGGGCGGGCAGGTCGGCGACCGAGTCGATCAGGTGGGTGTGCGGGGCCCGTTCCAGCTCGGCCCGTGAGTGGGCCCCGGTGAGAACCCCGACCACCAGGGACGCACCGGACCGGGTGCCGGCCAACAGGTCGTTGGAGGTGTCGCCGACCACTGCCACTTCGGCGACGGCGTCGATGTGCAACCGCAGCACCGCGGTGAGGATCATGTCCGGCCAGGGGCGCCCCCGGCCGGCGTCGGCCGGGGAGAGCGCGAGGTCGATGCTCCCGTCCCATCCCAGCGCACCGATGATGCGTTGCCGGGTCGCCGGCGAGAAGCCGGTGGTGAGGCAGATCCGCATCCCGGCGTCGCGCAGCGTGGCGAACACCGACTCGGCGCCTGGGATGGCCCAGACCTCACCCCGGTCGACCGCCTGGTCGAACGCCTCCTCGAACGCGGCGTTGGCTTCCTCGGCCCGGTGGTGGTCCCCGCCGAGCAGCTCGGTGAACACGGTGATCTTGGACTGGCCCATGGTGCGCCGGATGTACTCCCGGGGGCTCTCCCTCAGGTCGCCGGCGATCAGTCCCACCGCGTCGAGGGCCCGTTGGAAGGCTTCCTCCACGGCACCGTCGTCGGCCACCGTGGTGCCGGCCATGTCCATGGCGACCAGTCGGATCGGTGGGCTCATGCTCGTACCTCTTCCCAGGTCTGTTCGGCGATGGCGGGGGAGAGCGTCATACCCCGACCGGCCGGCCCGGTGACCACCTCGACGGCGGTGTCGACCCGCTCCCGAAAGTAGATGCGGTCGTCGGTGGCCACCGTGTAGACGCCGGCCCACCGTCGGACGACCGGCGGGAGGTCCCAGCCGAGGGCGGACTCGGCCCGGGCCCGGAGGCACTCGTAGAGGCCCTCCTCGACGGCGAAGTCGAACGGCTCGTCGTAGACGTGGGTGTCGCCGACGGTGAGCCCGCCGGACGCTCGTTGCACCAACAGGAGCTGCATGCCCCATTCGGAGGTCTCCGATCCGGGTGCCGGGAGGTTCGCCCGGGACGGGAGGTCGAAGGCCGGGTAGTAGCGCATGGAGTCGGCGTCAGCGATGGCGGTGGTCAGCCGGTCGGCGGTGGGGGCGGTCTGCATCATCTGGAGCCGGCACCGCCGCAGTGGTGCCCCGGAGAGGACGGACCCGACCCGACCGCCGAGCCCCGACAGCCGGTCGCCGATGCACAGGACGGCCAGGGAGCCCGGGTACCGTCCACCGAGGTGGTCGACCACGGTCGGTCCGGCGTCCCCGGAACCGGGCAGGACGTCGACGGCCCGGTGACCGGGCACCCAGCGGTAGCGGCCGGTGGCGTCGAGGGTGCGACGAAGGGCCGGGAGCACGGAGCCGGGCTCGACCACTGCGTCGTTCCGGCACCACAGGGCACCGATCACGTCTCCCTTCACCGACGGGTTGACGGCGCCGACGCCGGCCCCGTCGAGCAGCTCGAGGCCTCGGGCGGTGGCGTCCGGTTGCGACGCGGCCTCGGCCATCAGGGCGAGCTCGGAGGGATCATGGGCCAGGGTGAGCGAACCGTCGGGGCGGAAGCCGATGCCCGGCGAGTGCTCGGCGATCTGCTCCCAGAGGGCCCGGGCCCGCAGGGCGAGCTCGAGCTCGGCCCCCGCTGCCCGCCCACTCACCCAGACCAGGCCGAAGTTGCGGACCGAGGCCCGGCGGGGAGCGGCGTCGGCCTCGAGGTGGACGACCTCCCAGCCCCGCGTGCAGGCCTCGAGGGCGTGCATGGTGCCGAGGACCCCGCCTCCGACGATCACCACCCGCTCCGAGGCCACCATCCACCGATCGTACCGACTGGGCGACGGTCGGGGTCCTGACGGACCGGAGCCAATGGCGGGGGTGGGTCGGTCGGGGCGACGGGTCGGATGCTCACCCTGACGGGGGCGTCTCCCTGCCAGCCAGGGTCGGCTAAATTGGCGGTTCGCCCATTCGGGGGTGGCGCAACTGGCAGCGCGCATGATTCTGGTTCATGAGGTTGGAGGTTCGAGCCCTCCCCCCCGAGCGCTCATGGTGCTCCCCGGTCGGGGCATCGTGGCAGGCCTGTTCCGCGTGGAGTCAGGCAGCGGTTGGTTCCGGGAGGAACGAGCCGATCAGGGTCCCATCGTCTAGAGGCCTAGGACACCACCCTCTCAAGGTGGAGACACGGGTTCGAACCCCGTTGGGACTGCCAGTGAAGGACCAGGTGAGAGGCATAAGTCTCTGACCACTCCGCCGGTTCCCGCCTGTTGTCCATCGATTTCTCCATCTATTCAGGTACACCCGTATGGGCAACCGTGGACCCACCGGACGGAGGGACGTCATGCCGGGCTCGATGCGCCAGCGGGGAGAGGAGTCGTGGCAACTCCGCGTACACGCCGGGCGTGATCCGATCACCATCCGAAAGCGGTACATCGAGCGCACATTCCGTGGGAACAAGCGCCGAGCGTCCAACGCTCTTGCGGCCTTGGTCACCGAGACCGACCAGCGGGTACCTCGGTCAACCGGATAAGCCTTGAGAGGTGGGGGTTATGCGGCGGTTACTTACCCTGGCTGTGGTTGCAACAGCCATCTCCATTCCCGTTTCCTTCGGATCACTGGCCGTCGGTGGAGCTGCTTTCGCTAGTGGCGGAATCACCTGCTCCAAGATCACGGGGAACGTCATCCGTGGGAAACTGACTATAAGCCACTGCACGCCAATAGCCGGAAGATCGTTCAAGAAAGCCGTAATCAATGACTATTTGAGACAGCAAGGCGCTTTGGGCAATCTTGACTGGAATGGTGGAGCCGTGACCACCGTCAGTGGCGTCACCGCTGTTGGCTCTGGAGACACGAGCGTGTGTCCGGCACCCGCCGTCGGGATCGATTCAAGTGGAACTGTGACTGCTGT
>Ga0224558_1001197_pt1 | contig 27913 bp, 20 predicted proteins | sample 714S32024metaG_FD_180682 | JGI IMG/M metagenome (GOLD analysis project Ga0224558, IMG submission 180682) | Peat soil microbial communities from Stordalen Mire, Sweden - 717 S3 20-24 | ecosystem: Environmental > Terrestrial > Soil > Wetlands > Peat | place: Sweden: Norrbotten County, Stordalen... | reverse complement strand
GCCCACCGAGAAGCGGCTCCACCGCTTCGTCCAGCATCCGGTCCACGAGACGCTCGTCCGCGACGGGCACAGGCGAGTACGCACCCATACCGCCGGTGTTGGGACCATCATCGCCGTCCGCGACCCGCTTGAAGTCCTGAGCGGGCGCCAACGGCACCACTCGCTTCCCGTCACACAGAGCCAGGAGCGAGCATTCGGGTCCAGCCAGAGCCTCCTCTACCACCACCTTCCGCCCGGCATCACCGAAGCTGGAACCGGAGAGCTTCGCGGCGATGTCGGCCTCGGCCTCTCCGATCGAGTCGGTGACGAGCACACCTTTGCCACCAGCCAGGCCGTCGGTCTTCACCACCCATGGGCCGGGCAGCTCGCGAAGAAAAGCCGTGGCCTCGACGAGGGTGTCGAAGGTGCCGTAGCGCGCCGTGGGGACGCACGCCTCGGCAAGCAGGTCCTTCATGAAGCCCTTCGAACCCTCGAGGAGCGCCCCGTCGACACCCGGGCCGAACACCAGCCGATCCATCGCGCGCAGACGGTCGGCGAGCCCGTCCACGAGCGGTTGCTCGGGGCCCACCACCACCAGATCGGCATCGACCGCCTCGGGCGGCGCGTCGGTGACGGTGATCTGCCACCCCTCGGAGGTCACCGCCGGCATGCCGGGGTTCCCGGGGGTCACCACCACGTCCGCGCTGCGTCCTAGAGCGAGGGCGAGCGCGTGCTCCCGCCCGCCTGAGCCCACAACGCACACCTTCATCGGCTTGTCCGAAGGATCATGCTGCGAACCGGACGAACTGCTCTCGACCCGGTCCTACGCCGACCAGCTTGATGGGCACCCCGATCTGCTCGGCCAAGAAGCCCACGTAGTCGCGCACTGCGGCTGGCAGGTCTCCGAGGCCCGTCGCCTTCGAAAGATCGGTCCGCCAACCGGGAAGCTCCTCGTAGACCGGCTCCACCCGGTGCAGGACCGACTGGTGATAGGGCGGGTAGACGAAGTGCTCGTCGCCCGCGCGATAACCGGTGCACACCTTGACGGTGTCGAACGCGTCGAGCACGTCGAGCTTCGTGAGCGCCACCTCCGACAGCGAGTTGAGCCGTACCGCCTGGCGCGCCAACACCGCGTCGAACCAGCCCGTGCGCCTTCGCCGGCCCGTGTTCGTGCCGAATTCATGGCCGCGCTCGACGAGCATTTCGGCAACCTCGTCGTGGCACTCGGTGGGGAACGGGCCCGCGCCCACCCGGGTCACATAAGCCTTGGCGATCCCGATTACGCGGTCTATCTGGCGCGGACCGATGCCGGTGCCCGTACAGGCCCCGCCGGCGACCGGGTTCGAGGAGGTGACGAAGGGATAGGTGCCGTGATCGAGGTCCAAGAAGGTGGCCTGGGCGCCCTCGAGCAGCACGTGGCCGCCGCTGGACAGAGAGTCGTGAACCAAGGCCACGGCGTCACCCACCATGGGCTCGATGCGTGGCGCGTAGTCGCCCAGGTAGCGCTCGCACACCACCTCAGCGTCGATGGGCAGGCGGTTGTACACCTTGGCCAGCACCGCGTTCTTCTCCTTGAGCACCACGTCGAGCTTCTGGCGAAAGATCTTGGCGTCGAGAAGGTCCTGGACGCGAAGCCCCACCCTGGCCGCCTTGTCGGCATACGCGGGCCCTATGCCACGGCGGGTGGTGCCCAGGGAGTTCTTCCCGAGATAGCGCTCTGTGACCCTGTCGAGCTCCTGGTGGTAGGGCATGATCAGATGGGCGTTCCCGCTCACCACCATCTTCGAGGTGTCGATCCCTTCGGCCTTCAGGCCGTCGAGCTCCTCGATCAACACGCCTGGGTCCACGACGACGCCGTTACCGATGACGGGTGTGATGTGTGGGTAGAGGACCCCGCTCGGCACGAGCTGCAAGGCGAAAGTCTTGCCGTCCACGACCACGGTGTGGCCGGCATTGTGGCCGCCCTGGTAACGGGCGACCACTTGCATCTCCTTTGCAAGCAAGTCTGTGAGCTTGCCTTTGCCCTCGTCGCCCCATTGGGTCCCGACCACAACGGTTACGGGCACGCGCGCTCCTGGATTCGATGGTGTGGACTGCGACCCAAGTGTACTCAGGGGCTGTAGAAGCTCGAAGAAGAACAAGCCCGGGACCGAGGAGCCGGCCACCTGCCCTTTTGCATCAGCGCAGCTCGAGCGCGGTGGCACCTGCCGGGGCGTCCACGACGACCGTGTTGCCCTCGCAGTAGCGCCCTTCGAGCAGAGCGAGGGCGAGGGCGTCCTCGAGTCCCCGCTGGAGCACCCGACGAAGGGGTCGGGCCCCCAGTTCGGGGTCGTAGCCGGCCGAGGCCAACCAGTCGCGCGCCGCCTCGGTCACGTCGAGCTCGCGGCGCCGCTCGGCAAGCCGCGCCCGCAGCTGCTCGAGCTGGATGTCGACGATCCGCCGCAAGTCGTCCCTGTCCAGATGACGAAAGCGCACGACCTCGTCGATCCTGTTGAAGAACTCGGGCTTGAAGAAAGTTCGCGGGTCACCGGGCAGGTTCGAGGTCATTATGAGCACGACGTTGGTGAAGCCCACGGTGCGACCCTGCCCGTCGGTCAGGCGCCCGTCCTCGAGCACCTGGAGCAGCACGTTGAACACGTCGGGGTGGGCCTTTTCGATCTCGTCGAGCAGTACCACTGCGTACGGCCTGCGCCGGACCGCTTCTGTCAGCTGGCCGCCCTCCTCGTAGCCCACGTACCCCGGCGGGGCTCCAACGAGGCGCGACACGGTGTGCTTCTCCTGGTACTCGCCCATGTCGATCCGCACCATCGCACGGTCGTCGTCGAAGAGGAACCCCGCGAGCACCCGGGCCAGCTCCGTCTTTCCCACCCCCGTCGGCCCGAGGAACAAGAACGAGCCGATCGGCCGGTTCGGGTCCGAAAGCCCCGCGCGGCTGCGCCGGATGGCGTTGGCCACAGCGGTGACGGCTTCGTCCTGGCCAACGACGCGCGCGCTCAGGGCATCCTCCATGTGCACGAGCTTTTGCAGCTCGGACTCCATGAGACGGGTGACGGGAATGCCGGTCCAGCGGCTGACCACCTCGGCCACATCCTCGGCATCCACCTCTTCCTTCAACATGGCCCCCCCGCTCTGGGACTCGGCGAGTGCCTTGGTGGCCTCCTCCACTCGCCTCTCTAGGTCTGGAACCACGCCGTAGCGAATCTCAGAGGCGCGCGTCAGGTCCCCGTCGCGTGCGAAACGCTCTGCCTCGCCCTTTCGCACCTCCAGCTCCTCCTTCAAAGAGCGAATGGCCGAGATGGCCTCCTTCTCCGACTGCCACCGCGCTGTCATGGCATCGGTTTGCTCCTTCAGATTGGCCAGTTCCTCCTCCAGGCGACTCAGCCGCTCTGCGGAGACAGGGTCTGTCTCCTTGGCCAACGCCACGCGCTCGATCTCGAGCTGTCGCATGCGCCTGGCGACGACGTCGATCTCGGTGGGCATGGAGTCGATCTCGATGCGAAGTCCGCTGGCGGCTTCGTCCATGAGGTCGATGGCTTTGTCCGGCAGAAAGCGCCCTGCCACGTAGCGATCCGAGAGCACCGCGCAAGCGACGAGGGCGGCGTCTTGGATCCGGACTCCATGGTGGACCTCGTAGCGCTCCTTCAGTCCCCGAAGTATGGCAATCGTGTCCCCCACTGACGGCGGTGCCACGTGTACCGGTTGGAAGCGACGCTCGAGCGCGGCGTCCTTCTCGATGTGACGGCGGTACTCGTCGAGGGTCGTGGCGCCGATCATGCGCAGCTCGCCGCGCGCGAGCATCGGCTTGATCATGTTGCCGGCGTCCATGGCTCCTTCTGCGCCACCGGCGCCCACGATCGTGTGCAGCTCGTCGATGAACGTGATCACCTCGCCCTCGGCATCGGTGATCTCTTTCAGCACCGCCTTCAGGCGCTCCTCGAACTCGCCCCGGTACTTGGCCCCTGCCACCATGGCCGAGAGGTCGAGCCCTACGACGCGCTTGTCGCGCAGGCCCTCGGGAACGTCACCCTCGACGATCCGGTTCGCCAGACCCTCTACGATCGCCGTCTTTCCGACACCGGGTTCACCGATGAGCACAGGGTTGTTCTTCGTACGCCGAGAGAGCACCTGGATCACACGGCGGATCTCCTCGTCCCGGCCGATGACCGGGTCGAGCTTCCCTGCGCGCGCCAGGTCGGTGAGATCCCGGCCGTATTGCTCCAGAGCTCGATACTGCTCCTCGGGGGTCTGCGAGGTCACCCGGTGGCTCCCGCGCACCTCGCGAAGTGCAGCGAGCAACCGGTCGCGCGACACACCGATGCGCTCCGCCATGGCGAGCAGGAGGTGCTCGACCGACAGGTACTCGTCGCCCATCTCCCGGCGCAGCGCGTCCGCCGCGTCGATGGCGTCACGCGTCTCGCGCGAGAGCTGGGGCTCGGCAGACCCGTAGGCCTTCGGCAACGAAGCAACGTGCTCCCGGAGCCGGTTGGCGAACGATCCAGGTTCCACGCCTGCTCGCGCGAGCAACGGCAATGCCAGTCCCTCGGGTTGTCCCACCAGGGCTGCCAGCAGGTGGTCAGGGGTGACTTCAGGATGGTTCTCGGCGCGCGCGTTCTCGACCGCGCCGGAGAAAGCCTCCTGAGTCCGAAGAGTCCAACGGTTCGGGTCTATCGCCATCGGCTTGTGCTGCTCTCTCTCGTTGTCTCGCGTCTCTCGCGTCCGGCCGTATGCGCTAACAGGATCGTCGCGGTGCGTCGCGCTGCACCAAGCTCACCTGACGCAATGGCACCAGGTCGCGGCGATACTGGCGGTGGGTGCGCTCGACAGCCTCTGCGGCTTCTGCGCGTACCCGATCGAGCTCGATGCGCAGCTGCTCCAACTGGGCCTCGAACTCGAGCACTCGCCGCACTCCTTCCAGGTTCAGTCCAGCCGCAGTCAGGTGGCCGATGTGCCGCACCCGCTCGATGTCCGCGGGCGAGTACCTCCGGCTACCACCTCCGGTGCGCGAGGGGTCCACCAGTCCTTTGCGCTCGTAGATGCGAAGCGTCTGAGGATGCACCCCGGCAAGCTCGGCGGCCACAGAGATCACGTACACGGCGCGTATGTCCTCGCGCACCAGGGCGCGGGCGTGGCTTTCAGGACCGTTCGTGCCCACGTCACGGTTCGGCTCCGGCACGAAACCGGGTCCCGGCGTCGACAACGGGCGGATCTGAGCTGCCGAGCCCTTGCTCATCGCGCTCCAGGTCGCTCGTCTTCTCTCGCGCTCCAGGTCGCTCATCTTCCTGTCACCCCCAGGTGTTCACGCGGTGCCTCATCGGAGACGCGCGCAAGTGATTCGACGGCCGCACGCTGTGCCTGGTTGAGCTTCTTCGGTACCGCCACCTCCACGGTGACGAGCAAGTCGCCGCCGCGCCGGCCAGTGCCGGGAACTCCCCGGCCTTTCACCCGGAAGGTCTGTCCCGAAGCGGTGCCGGGCGGCACGCGCAAGGTGACGGGGTCGTCGAGCGTGGGCACGGTGATCGTCGTGCCGAGCACCGCTTCGGCGAACGTGACCGGAACGTTCAAAGTGAGGTTCTTGCCTCTGCGACCGAAGAACGGGTGGGTCCCCACATGCGCTACCACGTACAGGTCGCATGCCGGGCCGTTGGCGCGCCCAGGGGCTCCGCGGCCTTTCACCCGGATTCGCTGGCCGTCTTCGACCCCGGCGGGGATACGCACCTTCACTTCGCGCGTCCTGCGGATCACCCCGCTTCCGCGGCAGGTCGCACACGGCTTCTCCACGACAGTCCCTCGCCCTGCACAGGTCGGACAGATCCGGCTCAACGAGAAGAGTCCCTGGTTGTCCTCGAGCGCACCGGTGCCGTGGCACGTTGTGCAGGTGACTGGCGACGTGCCAGGTGCGGCACCCAATCCGCCGCAGGTCTCACATCGCGCCTCTCCGGCCACGTGCACCGACGTGGTCACGCCCCGCACAGCGTCCTGGAACGACAGGTGCAGCTCTGTCTCGACGTCCGATCCACGGCGCGGTCCCGAGGCACGCCCTCGACGTCCACCGAAGACACCTCCGAGACCACCGAACAAGTCGCCCAGGTCACCGAGGTCATCGATCCTGAACGTCGCTCCACCTGGACCGCCAGCGCCGCCTTGCCCGAACCCCACCGCCCCGAGCCGCCGTACTTCGTCGTACTCCTTGCGCTTGCCGGCGTCCCCGAGAACGTCATATGCGGCGGTGATCTCCTTGAAGCGGTCCTCGGACCCCGGATTGGCGTCAGGGTGGTACTGCTTGGCCAGCTTCCTGTAAGCGCGCGTGATCTCCTTGTCCGTCACGCTCAACGGAATCCCGAGTATCTGGTAGTAGTCCTTCTCGAGCCACTCCCGCTGCGCTACCACGGTTCAGCTCCTGGTTCTCTGCACGCCGGTCTCCTGCACGCCGGTCTTTATCCCCGCACTCGCACCATCGCCGGTCGAATCACCCTGCCTTTCCACCGGTACCCCACTCGCAAGACCGCCACCACCACGGGCCCCGCCGTCTCGGCGTCGTCTTCGGCCTTGGCTTCGCCCTGGGTGGCACCTCCACCGGTCGCCTCAGAGGTCTCGTGATCCACCGGCTCATGCTCGACAGCCTCGTGCGCCGTGGGGTCGAAGGGTGCGTTGGTGTCACTCACGCGCTCGAGGCCCTCCTTGGACAACGTGTCGAACAACAATGCCGCGGCCTGCACCAGCGCCTTTCCTTCCGGGGAAGGGTTCGTGGCGTCGCCCAGGTGGGCGCGCGCCAAGTCAAAGGCATCGAGAACCGGGAGAAGGCTCACGACCAGTCCTTGCGCGGCTCGTTCGAGCAGATCCGTCTGCTGGCGCAGCATGCGCTTCTTGTAGTTCTCAAAGTCGGCCTGCAAGCGACGCAACATCTCGAAGTACTCGTCGCGTTCGCGCCGTGAAAGCGTCAGCGCCGCCTCGAGATCCTCCTGCGCGACCTCGGCCGACATTTCGGATCGTTTGCCGGTCTCCGTTGGCCTGGTCCCAGCCTCCGCCTGCCCTGTATTCACGTCTTCCTCCTCCACGTGCTCAGGCTCGGCCGACATTTCGGATCGCTTGCCGGTCTCCGCCTGCCCTGTATTCACGTCTTCCTCCTCCACGTGCTCAGGCTCGGTCGGCGCGCCGACGGGGGCAGGCCCGAAACCGGGACCAATCCCGGAATGCTGACGCGAGCGCGAGCCATCGGAGGCATCTCGCCGCGGGCTCATGCTCCAGGCTCGTCGACGATCTCAGCGTCGACCACCTCGTCCTCAGATGACTCACCCGACTCCCCGCCAGTGCTACCGGAAGACGTGGCCGCGCCCTGGGAGCTCTTGGCGGCCTCCTCGTAGAGCCGCTGGGTGAAACCGTGACTTGCGCTCATGAGCGCCTCGGTGGCGTCTTTCATCTTCGCGACGTCGCTACTACCAAGCGCCTCCTTCAAGGTCCCCAGAGCAGACTCCACCTTTCCTTTCTCGTCACCTTGGAACTTCTCACCCTGCTCGCGAAGGAGCTTCTCCGTCTGGTACACGAGGGTGTCGGCGTTGTTGCGGATCTCTGCCTCCTCGTGCCGGCGCCGATCGTCCTCGGCGTGAGCCTCGGCGTCGCGCACCATGCGATCGATCTCGTCTTTCGGCAGGGAGGACTGGCCGGTGATCGTCATTGACTGCTGCTTGCCCGTAGCTGTGTCGCGGGCCAAAACATGGACAATCCCGTTCGCGTCGATGTCGAACGTCACCTCGATCTGAGGCACGCCGCGCGGGGCGGGAGGCAATTCCACGAGCTGGAACTTGCCCAACGTCTTGTTGTACATGGCCATTTCGCGCTCACCCTGAAGAACATGGATCTCCACCGAAGGCTGGTTGTCCTCCGCGGTGGTGAACACCTCGGACCTCTTGGTCGGGATGGTGGTATTGCGCTCGATCAGACGGTGCATGACAGCACCTTTGGTCTCGATGCCGAGGCTCAGCGGGGTCACGTCGAGCAAGAGAATGTCCTTCACCTCGCCCTTCAGTACACCGGCCTGGATGGCGGCGCCCACAGCCACGACCTCGTCGGGGTTGACCCCTTTGTGCGGCTCCTTGCCCGTGAGACCCTGAACCAGCTCCTGGATGGCAGGGATTCGGGTCGAGCCGCCCACCAACACGACGTGGTCGATGTCCGACTTGGGTATCCCGGCGTCCCCTACGGCCTGCTCGAACGGGCCCCGGCAGGCCTCGACCAGGTCCGCCGTCAGCTCGGTGAACTTGGCACGCGAGAGCTTCATGTCAAGGTGCTTCGGTCCCTCGGAGGTGGCCGTGATGAACGGCAGGTTGATGGTCGTCTCTTGCACGGAGGAAAGCTCGATCTTCGCCTTCTCGGCAGCCTCCTTCAGACGTTGGAGCGCCATCTTGTCGGCGGAGAGGTCCACGCCCTCAGTGTTCTTGAACTCGGTCACGAGCCAGTCGATGATCCGCTGGTCCCAGTCGTCACCGCCCAGGTGCGTGTTCCCAGAGGTGGACTTCACCTCGAACACTCCGTCGCCGATCTCGAGAACCGACACGTCGAACGTCCCACCGCCCAGGTCGAAGACGAGGACCGTCTGCTCCTTAACCTCCTTGTCCAAGCCATAGGCAAGAGCAGCAGCAGTCGGCTCGTTGATGATGCGAAGCACCTCGAGCCCGGCGATCTGGCCAGCCTCCTTGGTGGCGGTGCGCTGCGCGTCGTCGAAGTACGCAGGCACGGTGATCACTGCCTGGGTCACGGTCTCGCCCAGGTACGACTCAGCATCCCTCTTCAGCTTCTGCAGGATGCGGGCGGAGATCTCCTGGGACGTGTACTTCTTACCGTCGATGTCGATGCTCCAGGAGGTGCCCATGTCGCGCTTGACCGAGCGGACGGTGCGGTCGGGGTTGGTGACAGCCTGGCGCTTGGCCACCTCGCCCACGAGGACCTCACCGCCCGACTTCGAGAACGCGACGATCGACGGCGTGGTCCGGCCCCCTTCCGCGTTGGGAATCACGACCGGGTCCCCGGCCTCCAAGACGCTCACCACGGAGTTGGTGGTCCCGAGGTCGATTCCGACAGGCTTGGGCATGTTCGTGTCCTCCAAATCTCGTGGCTGGTGCCCGGCAACCCTCACCCGGCCTCACCAGCCCTGTGCTTGACTGATATGAGTATAGCGAACTTGAGTGCTTCTGTATCAGGTTAGTTCCAGCTGAGGCTTTGCACCGAAACCCCAGGTTGCACCCCAAATGGGCGGTCTGCACCTTGAAGACTCTCGCGGATGGCTGGGCCTGGTGCGGGCCAGGATTTGCTCGTGCGGTGGGTGCTGGGTCTGATAACGGCTTTCGCGGTAGGAGCCGGAGTATCGTTCCTCTTCCGCCTGTTTCTCGGCCAGCATCTCTGGAACAGCGCGACGGGGCTACTTGTAGGCATGGGTAGCGCCTTCGTTCTCGGCAGGTTCGTATCCCTGCCGTGGGCGCGGCGCAAGGCGTGAAAAACCTGCCGTGAGTAGGACCTACACTGTTCGGTCCCCGTGGCCCGATCCCGTGAACGTCCTTCCCGAAATTTCCTTGACAAAAAGCTAAAGGTCGGGCCCCGACCTGCCGATAAGGGTGGGCGGATACTTCTATGTCCGACAATGACCCCGTTCCCCGACGGGGTCATTGCGCGTCCGGCAACGAACTCCTCCCGGCCTCTGCGCCAGATACAAAGCCCTGCTGAGGGGCCTTTTTGCCTTTCGTGGAGAAACGCTCGGGCTAGGCTCGAGATGTGGTCGAGCTGGTTCTCCTTCGGCACGGCGAGTCCACTTGGAACGCCGAGAACCTCTTCACGGGGTGGACCGACGTCGACCTGACCCCTGCCGGGGAGGCCGAGGCGGTCGAGGCGGGCCGACTTCTCGCTGTCGAGCAGGGCCGTGGCCTTGACCTGCGGGTGGTGCACACCTCGGTGCTCACCAGGGCCGTGCGCACGGCCAATCTGACCCTCGACGAGCTCGGCCGGTCCTGGCTGCCGGTGAGGCGGCATTGGCGGTTGAACGAACGCCACTACGGGGCTCTACAAGGAAAGAACAAGAAGGAGACGGCCGAGGAATTCGGACTGAAGAAGGTGAAGATGTGGCGGCGCGGCTACGTGACGCCGCCTCCACCGTTGCCCCCCGAGGACGAACGCCACCCGCTGCACGACCTGCGCTATCGCGACGTGCCCACAAGCGCGCTCCCTGACAGCGAGTGCCTGGCCGATGTCGTGGCCCGCCTCTTGCCCTATTGGGAAGACGTCATGGTCCCGGACTTACGCGCCTTCGGGAGCGTGCTCGTCGTCGCCCACGGCAACTCGATACGCGCTCTGGTCAAGCACCTGAAGTCCATATCTGACAACGACATCGTCAGGCTCGAGGTGCCTACCGGCGTGCCCTGGGTGTTCGCCTTGAACGAGTCCCTGGCGGTGTCAGACGACCGTTTCCTCGGCGACCCCGCCTCGGTGGCAGAAGCCGCTGCGGCTGTCGCCCGCCAAGCGGGCTGAGAGCGTCATCGACACAGGCGCTGGTTCCTACAGGGCGTCCTTCCCACGCTCGCCCGTGCGCACGCGCACCACGGCGTCGACCGGCAACACCCACACCTTCCCGTCACCGATCTTTCCGGTGGCAGCGTTGCCCACCACGGAATCGACCACCTCGTCTACTTGCGCGTCGTCCACGAGGACCTCGACGCGGATCTTCGGGACGAAATCAACCTCGTACTCCGCGCCCCGGTAGACCTCGGTGTGGCCTCGCTGGCGGCCGAAGCCCTGGGCCTCGGTGATCGTCATGCCCTGCACGCCGAGCGTCTTCAACGCCTCCTTCACCTCGTCGAGCTTGAAAGGCTTGAGGACTGCCACCACCAACTTCATGTCGTGCTCCGTTTCGTCAGCTCGCTCTGTCTACGGGTTCGCGTCACTACGGTGCATCCATTCCCGAGGGTGGAGACGGATCCCCGACGGTGAGGCCGGCCATTTCGAACGCACCAACTCGTTCGGCGAACCTCTCCTCGGGGTAAGCCTCTTCGTCGTGGATGGCGATGTCGCCGATCTCGAGATCCTCGTCCTTCTCCCGCAGTCCACGAGTTATGAGCCTCACGATCTGAAGCAGAATGAAGGTCATCACCCCAGTGAAACAGATCACCCAGACAGCGGTTATCAGCTGCCAATTGAACTGGTGCCAACCACCACCGTAGAAGAGCCCGGTCACGCTGAACGACCCCTTGCAGTTCGACAGCTTGGTAAAATTCGAGCCCGAGCAGCCGTATTCCACCATGCCGGGATCTGCGAAGAATCCAACTAGCAACCCTCCCGTGAGCCCCGCGATTCCGTGGGTGTAGACGACACCCAGAGCGTCGTCGACCCGGCTGAAAGGCCTGACCTTCGAGAGGTAGTTCCACGCCACCCAGACGATAGCCGCGGCGATCAGGCCCTCGAGGAGCGCACCATATCCGTTCACCCAGCCGGCTCCCGGAGTGATGCACACCAGACCGACGATCATGCCGTTCACCGCGCCCAGGAACGTCGGCTTGCGCTGCTTGAGAAACAACATGTCCATGAACACCCATGTCATCAGCGCAGCGGCGGTGCAAAGGTTCGTGTTCAGCACCGCAGACGCCGCGTCGGTTCCCGCGTAGAACGGGTCGCCGCCGTTGAACCCGTTCCAGCCCAGCCACAGGATGCCCGCTCCCACCGCGATCATCGGCAGGTTGTTCGGGACGCCGTGCAGGCGGTCACGCCGGAGCCGAGGCCCGACAACCCAAGCGGCCACGAAACCGGTCACGCCGGCGGCGAGGTGGATGACGTACCCACCGGAGTAGTCCACGGCACCCTTCTGTGCCCACCAGCCGAAGCCCCAGATGAGGAAGGCGTTCACCGTGTATACGAAGAAGATCCACAGCGGCACGAAAAGCAACCAGGCCTTGAACTTCATCCTGCTCACGACGCTCCCCAGGAATAGGAGGGGGGTGATGGCGGCGAACACGAACTGGAAGTAGGCGTATGTCGCAGTCGGGAAGTGGAACGGGATGGATGTTCCTTCGGGGAGCACCGCCTGGTTCTGTTCGCCGAAATGGCTCACGATCGGTTGGAAGGGTTTCCCCCAAAGATTGTGGAAGAAGCCGGCGATTCCTGTGCCTCCGCCACCCCCGATCGGGTTGCCGAACCCTTGGTTGAACCCCGTGAGGACCCACACGATCAGGACGAGGCTGAAGCCCGCGAACACCATCAACATGGTGTTGACGGCCCACTTCTTCTGAACCAGGCCCCCGTAGAGGACAGCGATGCCTGGAAGGCTCATCAGCCCTACGAGCGTGGCCGTCACGAGCTGCCACGTGTTGTCAGCGGGATTCAGCCAATGGGGATACGGGATCGGCACCGGGTCTGCTCCTCTCAGTTCGCCTGTCAGAAAGTCGTCCCGTGCCGAACGCGGCCCGCGGACGGGTGCGCGACGGGTGGGGCTCTCCCTGACGCCGGTAGTATTTCTGGCCCCGATTTCCAGGCAGTCACGCGCGTGTTACCGGCGCGTGAACTCGTAGGCCAGTGCGCAAATGAGAGCTGCCGGTGCGCGCCGATGGGGGGCCGGAATAGGACCCCGTTCGGCGTAGCTCTAGTCCCTCGTGCCACCAACCGGAGGCACAGTCGGGAGTTGTCGGCTTCAGCCTCCGGCGCTAACCGACGGTGCCTCGGCGGTGGTCGCTCCGAACGACTCCTCCACCACCTGCGACAGGTCGAGTACCCGCACCTCGTCCTCGCGCTGGCGGTCCTTCACCGCGTCGTCGATCATGATGAAGCAGTAAGGACACGCCGTCGAGATCACGTTCGCCCCGGTGGAAAGCGCTTCATCGGTGCGCTCGAGGTTGATCCGCTTGCCCAGGTTCTCCTCCATCCACATCCGTGCGCCGCCGGCACCGCAACAAAAGCCTTTCTCGCGATGCCTGCGCATCTCGATCTGTCGGAGGCCCGGGACCGCGTCGAGCACGTGTCGGGGCTCGTCGAAAACCCGGTTGTGCCGACCGAGATAGCAGGGATCGTGGTACGTCACGGTCGTATCCATCGACCCTGGAGCCAAGCGCCCCTCGGCGACCAGGTGGCTGAGCAGCTGGGAGTGATGGATGACCTCGAAGTTCCCGCCGAGGTCCGGGTACTCACGTGAAAGGGTGTTGAAACAGTGGGGGCAGGAGGTCACTACCTTCTTGGCTCCGACTTCTTCGAGGGTGGCGATGTTCGCCTTCGCGATCTCCTGATAGAGGTACTCGTTGCCGAGCCTGCGTACGGGATCACCAGTGCAGCTTTCGCGCTGCCCCAAGATCGCGAATCGCACCCCGGCCCGATGCAACAGGCGTGCCGTGGCCTGGGTCGTCTTGCGGGCACGTTCGTCGAGAGCCCCGGCACAGCCGACCCAATACAGGTACTCGATGTCCTGGGGGATGGTCCCCGAGACGACGGGCACCTCGAACTCGAGGCCCTCGGTCCACTCGGTGCGCTTGGAACCACCGAGGCCCCAGGGGTCTCCTTGGTTCTCGATGTTGCGGAGCATGATCCCCGCCTCAGTGGGAAATCGCGACTCCATCAGTACTTCGTAGCGGCGCATGTCCACGATCGTGTCCACATGCTCGATGTCCACCGGGCACTGCTCGACGCAGGCCCCGCATGTCACGCACGACCACAGGACATCGGGCTCGATCGTGCTCGGGACCAGCGTGGGCGCCTCGGCCACACTGGCGCCTGTCCCGTTCCCATTCGAACCCGTTGCATCCTTGCCGTTGGACTTGGCGGCGAGGAGCCGGGGGCCGGACTCCAGGAGATGGTCCCTCAGCGCCATGATGACGAGCTTTGGGCTGAGCGGCTTTCCGGTGTTCCAGGCAGGGCAGGCCTCTTGGCACCTTCCGCATTCAGTACACGTCAAGGTGTCCACCAGCTGCTTCCAGCTCAGATCTTCGATGTGCCCCGCACCGAAGACGGTGTCCTCGGAGACATTCTCCATGTCCATGTCAGGCGTGGTGTAGAGCGCCCCGAGAGCTCTGGGCCTGCGGGACAGTGCCACGTTGATCGGGGCGAAGATGATGTGAAGGTGCTTCGAATGCACCACCAGCACCAGGAAACCCAAGATGATGGTGAGGTTCAGAAGCAGCATCGCGGTTTCGAGGTTCTGGGCTGCTCCCGGGGAGAGTCCGGCGAAGGCCCTCCCGATCCCATGCGAGGCCCAAGCCCACCAGCCGTAGGGGAAGTCACCTGTCACGGTCTGGAATGCCCGGTAGAGCAGCAGGGTCACTACCACGCCGTCAATCAGCGCCAGCGTGACCCATGCAACCTCTATGTGCGAACCGAAGAAACGCGAACGGCGCTCCTTCTTCGCGGGGTTGTCCACCAGGCGGATGACTGCGAAAACGGCGATCGCGAAGAAGACCACGACCGCAGAGGTGTCTTCCAGAAAACCGACCACCGCTGTCTGGCCGATAAGAGGAATGTGGAAAGTCTTCTGAAAGAGGTCACCATATGTCTCGATGATGGTGAGCAGCAGGATGAGAAAGCCCCAAAACGTCAACGCGTGCGCGATCCCTGGCACTGCTTTCTTAAACATCTTCTTCTGCCCGACGACGTCGACCAGCTCGGCCCAGATGCAGCCGGGCACGTTACGTAGTCGGCCATGGTCGGAGCCACCAGCTGCCACCAATCGGGAGAGGAAGTACAGACGCCGACCGACAATGGCAAAGGCCAAACCCGTCACCGCCATCCCGATTACGATCCGAAGGATCGTGTGCTGCTGAGTCGTGAAAGTCGCCGCCGCCATCCCGGTCACGATGCGGACGATCATGCGAAGCTCCTCGTGGGTCATCCGATGCACCCGTTGAGTGGTGCTCGTTGTTCAATGGTGAAGGACCTCTGAGCCAAGCTAGCGCTATCCCTGCGTTGCTCGCAAAGTATTGACACCAGCACTCTTCGTGATGGCAGGAAGCCCCACGGTCCCCGAGTCGCGACACCGAAACCAGACCCTTGAGCAGATATCAGGCGTAGCAAAAGAGATTGGAGAAGATGGTCATCGACGCGCTTGAACGGGGTTGCGAGCCTGCCCGGCCCGGCCATGAGCAGTTCGCTGTGTGGCCGCGATTTGCCATGTCCTGGCGTGCTGAATCCAAACGGCCCCGGAATCCACGTGGTACCGCAGCAGGGCGCGTAGCCACTCCCGTCTGCCCGGCACCAAAAGCGCTGGCGGCCGGAAGAGCCACGCCATCGCGACGATATGGATAGCCTGGATCGCTACCAGCGGGCGTAGTTCAGCGGCAGAACATCAGCTTCCCAAGCTGAGAACGGGAGTTCGATTCTCCTCGCCCGCTCTCAAAAGTCCTGGTCTTGGGTCTGTTCGTCTTCGGAGTCGGCTCCATGTTGCTCGTCGACGACGCGTCCATGGCGCGCCGCGCGTCATCCTCTTCTCCAAGCCGCCGTGTGAGCATCAAGTGAGCTCACATTTGCGTCTTTGAACGCCAATCCACCAACACCGTTGGGTGCGACCCTGAAACCTCTCGAACGACGACCGTGCACGTGGTATCGCTGTTCAGGCAAGTGCGACATGTATCGGTCGCGTGGAACCGGAAGACGGGTGGCGTCCGGCAAAGTAGACCTCTTCCTCATCGATGTCGATGTCTGGCCCGATCGGGCCGAGTTCCTCTCTGTCGAATCGCTCGCGGGCCATTGCTCTCGGCTACCTCCTTCGATATGCGGTGCACGACGTCTCCGACTATGACGTTGCAATCGTGCTTGTACCCTCGTGTATCCGCTCAAGCTCGCGCGCGACGTACTCCTCGTGCTTACGTCCGTCCTCGCGCGCGCGCCGCGGGCTCCAGCGTCCCTTCATCACGAACACGAACGGTATGAAGAAGACGACGCAGCCGAAGGTGACCCACAGCCAGTGCTGCCACTGCGCCGGGGAAGCGGCGGCGGCCTTCTGGAGTGCCAACAGGTGGCCCTGGTACTTTTGGAGGAACTCGAGCTGAGGCTTTATGGCGTTGATGCGAAGCAGCGTGCCTGCATTTCCGTTCACGTCGTGGAGGAGCCTCTCGTAGAGCGCCTGGTGCTGGGTGAGGAGCTGCGTCTCGGTCAAGGAGGTCGCCGCGGTGAAGTCCTTCTGGTGGTGCTGGATGACCGCAATCAGAGGACCGTAGCGTTGCTCGATCGCCAGGGCGTGCGGCACATACCTCTGATAGGGGGAGTTGTTGACCACGTCGTTGATCGAGGTGAGGACGAACGGCGCGATGATGAACGATATCGCGGCCGAGAAGCGCATCAGGCCTCCCCAGATCGAGAGTCCCGTCGCCGTGAGTGCCGGGTTGCGCTCTTCCACGGTCTCGGTGAAGCTTGCCATCCAGGTCGAGAACACCATTCCCAAGAAGAAGAACACCCCCGACCCCACCCATACCATCGTGTAGTAGCTCGAGTTCGCATGCCCCGTGTGGGATATGAGCAACAGCATGAACACCAGCATGCCCAGCGCGCCCACGATCATGAACGGCTTTCTGACCCGAAGGAGATCGCTCAGGACCCCGAATAGGATCAGGCTCCCGCACGTCACCCCCCATATCCAGGTGTCGATCCCATTGGCCTGGGGCAGGGTGAAGAACCCCCGAGCGGTGTGGAACACCGTCTGCCAGTAGGCGACGAAGAAGCCCGAAGCCGTGTAGAACAAGACGAGCAGCACGCTCAGTGCGACCGCAGGCACCACCACGTCGGCGCGCGCCATTTGGCGCCAGGGAGAGCGTGTCGCAGAATCGACGTCGAGACCGCGCGCTTTCAGCTCGACCAGCTCCACGTCGCGCCTGGTTACCATCACCTGATCACGGATCTGCGGCGACAGTTCGCGCAGGAACAACACGGACAGCGCGAAGACAGCAAGTCCGACCACGCCCGAAGCGATGAACTCACGCTGCCAGTCCCCGGAAGTGGCACCAAGGGTGTGGCTCGCCACCAAGCTCGCGGTCAACACCCCCGCAGTGGGTCCGACAGTCCAGAACCCCATCGCAGTGGCCCGTCCCAGCTGAGCAGTGAAGTCACGTACCAGCGCCGCGCTCGCTACGAGCATGACGCCTTCGCACCCTGCTACAGCCGTTATGGCCACGGCGAGCTCCCAAGGCCCGGTCACGTTGGGAATGACGAAGGCCTGTATCACGCCGACCACCCCCAGGCCGCCTATCACGAACCAGGTTCGTCCAATGCGGTCGGCGACTTGGCCGATAAGGGCGGCAAGCACCCCCGCGAACTCCGAGGCGATGATGATGTTCATGTAGAAGCGGAACGAGATGTGGAAGTGCGTTATGAGGGCCGTGACCACGACCGAAGGGACGAAGTACTGGTACCAGAGGACGATCGAGGCTATGACCACCACTGCCAGGTACAAATACCGGCGCGCTGAGCTCGGATAGCCGTGCACCTCGCGGTCGGCCAGCCAGGTCCCGAACCGTCGAGTCGTGCCGCGTGGCGCGGCGCTGAATGTCGCCGCCTCTTCAGAATGCCCTGCGCTTCGCATGTCTATGACAAGTCTTCCCAAACTGAAGACGGGAGTTCCATTCTCCTCCCCCGCTCTCGAAAGTCCTGGTCAGGCTGCCTCTCTGGCTCGGAGCCGCCCCGGCAAGTTCCCCAAGACGCCGGACGACCTACCAGAAGTCTCGTGGTCTATAGGTGACTTCGCGAAACTGATTCAGCTGAAGTTCCCCGTGCCCATCGAGGCGCTCAACACGTGCGCTGAAGTCCCAGACCAATGGATTCCACTAAACAAGATCTTTGATCGTACTGGCGTGGAGCCGCCTTCTGGCCGGGGCCAGCTTGCAGAGTTTGGGTTTTCGGTTCGCACGACTTTCGGTCGTTGCAATCAGCCCTGGGAAGCACAGTGGCGAGCGGGCGGTAAGAACTGTAACTACTACAGGATTGATCAGGCCACCGCCGATGATTGGCATTCGGCCCTCGAAGCGGCGAGTGAAACCGAAGCCGAGGCTACGAGCGAGATCACCTAAGTGACGACCCACTCATCGTCCTAAGGAAGCTCCTGGGCGGCGAGGTACTCCCGCACAAGATCGATCGCCTCACGGGCGCAATCACGCCAGCAGCAGGTCCCATCCTGTAATGCAGATCCCGGGTGGGACCAAAGAGCGCTCCCAACTAATCATACCCATCCGATGACGCGACCTGGAGCCCGGCGAGAAGAATGAGGGAACGCGTCTTCGACGTTGCTGAAAGCGATGTCGGTCAGGTTCGGAGGCTTCGTCGAATGGAGTCGGTTGCTCTTAAGCGAGCAATTCGAAGACTTGCGACTCGAGCTCAACAGCGGGGCGACCGAAGTTGAGGACATATATTGAGGGTTTATGATACCCACCACGCTCATGTGCCATGCGTGCTGAAATCACACGAGCAGCTGCAAACAACAGAACGGTCCTCGTCAGGCCCTGCTCAAGCCGTGTGCGCGATTCGTGCGCGAACGTGCGCGCTACCAGGGTCATGAGCGGTCAGCAGCGGTCACCTCTATACCTGAACGGATCAGGGAATTTGTGCTTGGGCCGAGGTCGACGCCCCAGCTTCAGATCGATTCCCAAGCTGAGAACGGGAGTTCGATTCCCTTCGCCCGCTCTAATTACCCTGGTCAGCGAGGTCTTGCTGGCATTGAAATCAGGATCATGGCGCGTTCATGGCACACTTCTCGCCGCATCGGAGTTGTAACTACTCGTCGCTCCTTATCACTTCTCGCGGATTGAAGAGTCATCCGCTCAACCCAGGTCCGAGCGCTCGTTCTCTGCACGCAGCTCGTCGATCTGCCGACCGAGCTCCTCGAGCTTCGAAGCCCCACCCTCGGCTGGTGCCTCGGGCATTGGGCTCGGCGCTCCCCAAGCCTTAGAGGATCGGCAGCTGACGGATGCGCACGGAGCCTTCCCCAAGCACCACGACACTCCCTTCGCGCAACGGCTCCTCCATTAACTCCAGATTCTCTGTGATCAGGGCCGCGATTTCCTCAACCCGTCTCCCGACGCCACGCCGGAAGAACAGAACCGACGGAGACGTCGACCTCGTGCGAGCGAAGATCGTGCCGAAGTCACTGTCGGCAGACACAACGATCCGGCCCTCGGTTCTCGCTCGTTCGAGGACGGTCTCATCCGTTGCAACCTCAAGTCCAAGGTCGACCCCGTGAACGGCATCGTGACCGCTCTCGTTGAGTTGGAGAGCCAGTCGAGGCGAGAGGTTGACGTCGATCAGGAATTTCACGCAGGTCGAGACAACGGGAGCTCCCGCTCCCGAACGGCTTCTGCGGCGTAATGAAGTGCCTCAGTAACGTCTTCACGCTCGAGGTAGGGCAGATCGGTCAGGATCTCTTCGACGGTCATACCGTCGGCGACCATCGCGACCACCGTGGCGACTGGCACGCGTAGCCCTCTGATGCAGGGCATCCCGTCCATCACTGCTGGGTCGACCGTGATTCGCTCGAAAGTCATACCATTAGGCTACAGTTGCCGCCTGTAAGTTGGGGCATGGCACCTGGTAGTCGTTCGCCTTGAGTCCGGGTACCGCAGTCCTTCGACTGAAACCCTGGGCCGACTTGCTCAGGCACTGGGGATCGAAAAAATATCCATATCAGCGGGACCCCAGAAGGCCCAGCCATCTAGACGGGAACAGCCAGCGTTATTGATATTGACGTCAGTATCATGGCACGTTCATGGCGCGTTCGGGTCTTCTCGGGGCGGTTCGCCGCCGTCCGTGGAGTCACTGACCTGCCGCTGCGGTTCGCTGACCTTCACCAAGTGGGGCTCAAATCTCTTCCCAAGCTGAGGACGGGAGTTCGATTCTCCTCGCCCGCTCCAATTGCCCTGCTCAGCGGGGTTTTCTTGGGCTTGATAACACCCTCATGGCGCGCCTATGGCGCGTTCCTTGCCGCGTCCAGCTTTCACGTGTCTGTTCACGTGTCTGCCACTGCCCGTTATTACGATCGCATTCGCACATCGAACCCGAGGCTTGCGTATGCAGGGAGGCGCTTGGCGTGCATCCGTGCAAGCACAGGTACCTGGATATCGACATAGTCGTGGACCTCGACACTCATCTTGTCCTCGAGAGGCCTCAGCACGCGACCCACGTACTGCACCAACCGGCCCTTGAAGGCGAGCGGGAAGGCAAGGAACAGCGTATCCAGCGGCGGACAGTCGAACCCCTCGCCGAGGAGGCTCCCGGTCGCCACCAGCACAAGCCCCACACCAGGTACGCCACGGCTGAGCTGCTCAACCACCTTCGTTCGAACCTTCTTGGACATCCCCCCGTAGAGGACCATGGGTTCGGTCCCGAGCTTCTCGAGGCTGCTGACAAGCCGCTGCACATGCTCGGTCCACTGAGTGAGCACCAGACAGTTCCGCCCTGCAGCCACGGCGTGATGCACATCAGCACAGATGCGGTCGGTCCTCTCCTCATCTTCAACGAGGCCTCTGAAGATCTGTTGAATTCCCTGGTCCTCTGGCTCTGGCACGGAGTGGTCCGTCTTGTGTACCACGAGCTGGAGTTGAATGAGGGATGAGCCGCCTGCTCGTATGCCGATCCTGTGACGGATCGGCCCGCAGTACATCGTGATCAACCCTTGGAGCCCATCACGGCGATACGGCGTTGCGGTGAGTCCCACCCAGCGTCTCACCGCGAGCTGCCGGACACATCGTTCAAAAGTGACTGCCGGAACATGGTGGCACTCGTCGACAACGACGAACCCATAGGACAGCCCCAATTCCTCAAGGTCTTCACGCCACGCCAAGGACTGGACAGTGGCGATATCGATCGTCCCCTTGGAACGTCGCCGACCGCCGCCGAGCTGGCCGATCTGCTTCTGCTCCAGGCCGAGGTGGTCGACCAGCCGCTCTCGCCACTGCTCCACGAGGGGCTGGCGATCCACGATGACAAGGGTGGGCATGCCATGGTGCGCGATGAGAGCGCACGCGATGACCGTCTTACCCGACCCCGGCGGTGCCACGAGCACGCCCAGGTCGTGCTCAACCAGGGCGTCGAAGGCGGCCTGCTGCTCCACAGTGAGCGCTGCACCGAACTCGTATGCGGCGGCCTGCGGATCCGAGCACTCCTCGCTCACGACGAGGCGGCTACCGGACTCGGAAATGATCTTCTCGGCCTGCGCTCGGAGCCCCCTCGGGAGAAAGAGCCGGTCGAGCGTCTCTCGGTAGCACCTGATGAACCGCGGCGTGCTCCACGTTGAGAAGCGGAGCCGCTCCTTCTCGTAATACTCCGGGTTGTGCAGCGATGCCGCGTACTTAAGCGAGGAAAGCAGTGCCGGCGGGAGCCCGATCCGCTCGATGCCAAGCATGGCACCGGTCTCGGCGTTCACCTGGTCCGGCGGCTTGGGAGACGTGGCCAAGCGCGACCTGCGATAACAGGCCTCGTCGGGACCGGCCTCTATCACCCGGGCCGACTGCGCGAGCTCGCCGGCGGCCTTGGCCGAAAGACGGCCAAGCGAGGACAAGAACGACCACTGGTCGGCGAAAGGTTCGAGGGTCGAGGGATCGAGAAAGACCGTGGTACCGCGCTTCCGGCATTCCCCCTGGAGCGGAAGAGCGATGAGATTCCCGAATGAGCCCTTGGGCATGAAGTCCTGTGCTGGGAACAGCCGGTCATAGCTCACAAGGTCCAGTTCGGCCCGCACGGTCATCGCTTCACGTAGGAGATTCGCGCCGATCTGGCGGGCCACGGATGCTTGCACCGGCGCCGAGAAGAAGGCCCACACATGTGCTCCATCCCCGGATCTGGAGCGCTCGAGCGCGACAGGGATTCCCATGGCGCGAGCCACGTCGAGATACGCGAGCGAATCGAGCACCCACCCGGAGCCGTCGAAGTCACATGCGAGCAACTGGCAGGTGTCCCCCTTCATAAGGGGATAGAGACCCACATGCGCGTCCCCGGCGAGATGGGTAGCGACGACTTCCTCTGTCAGCGGCAAATACTCCCGTCCCGGTTTTTTCGAGTTGCCCCAGCCGCCGCGGACAGCAGGGCCCCAGCCAGTCTTGCGGGTGCGGGGGTTCTCCCAGCGCAAGGCATGGACGTCCGTCCGCCCTACGAATCTCGCGTGGAACAGGGCGACTTTCGCCTCTCGGGGCGAATCGCGATCGACAGCCACCATGGCACGTTCGTCCCCAGCGGCGGCTTCGAGAAAGAGGGTCGGCTCCCATGGCGTGACCGCTTCCTCGCGCGTTCCGACACCGAGGAGATTTCGGAGTCGATCGTTCTCCGCTTGCAGATCAGCAACCTGACAGCGCAGGTCTTCGATTTCAGCCTGGTCTGAACTGGCCAATCCGTGTGCGACCATCAAGCGCTACGAGTTAAGGCGCTGGGATAAAGGGGCCGTCGCTCACAATGCCTCAGCCAGCCAGGTCCCTCCTACGGACCCACGACTTCGGTGCCTTCAAGCTCCTGGCGATGCTGTCGCGAAGTTCGTCGGGATACTCGACGGCCTCTGGGGCGACGACAGCCGGCGTCAGAACGATCCGCCCGTCGATCTCCTTGGACACCAGGTAGTGCTCACGATCGGCCAACTTCCCCAGACTGACCCGTTGCCGGTTGTCCACCGTGACCAACTTCGTTCCGGTGTTCATATCGCTCACTTTCGTTTCACCACGGGCAACCGACCCATCGACCGGTACCCCACTCCCGAAGGGAGCTCCCCACCTCCCAAGGATTCTATCGGATCTGCCTCCTGGGGGCAATTGGGATCTAGGGTTTGACACGTAATCGGGTACGACCCATGATATCTCGATGCCGGAGCTCTTCTTCACCTGGCCAGCACAGGACGGCATGCGGGCCTTAGCGGCTGATCCCGGCCGGGAGCTGCTTCTGGCCAGGGTCAATGAGGTCCTCGACCTGATCGAGCAGCAGCCAGGGTCGGCCGAAGCGCGGCGTCTGCGCTTCTGGGACCCGCCTTCATGGGGGATTCCCGTCGGTTATCGCGAGGACAGTTACGTCGTCACCTGGATGAGTGGCATGGACTTCGCCGAGTGGGCAGACCCCACGGACGTCGCGGAGCTGATCGTTGAAATCGGAGATCTTTCCGCATGGATCGTGGTTCTCTATGTTGGTCTTCGACCGGAATAGGTCACGCCGGCACAAGAGCACTCAGGCTGTCGGCCTGCGGCGCACGGCACGACATCCTCCGCGACTTGCTCTTATTGATAGTGACGTCAGGATCATGGCGCGTCCGAATCCTTTCGGGGTGGTTCGCCGCCGTCCGCCGAGTCACTGACTTGCCATTCTTGTTCGCCGACATTCGCCAAGTGGAGCCTGGATTTTTTCCCAAGCTGAGGACGGGGGTTCGATTCTCCTCGCCCGCTCTGAATCTCTCTACTCAGCGGCCATTCCGCTGACATCGATCAGGCAGCATGGCGCGTTCATGGCGCGCTTCTGTCCAAAGGGTCGACACAACACGCGTGGTGCAGTGCAGCCGGGGTGGTAGAGCAAAGGCCGCCACATGGTTGATACTTTCGGCAATCTGACGGGACGTCAGACCCGTCTGGATCGATCGAGCAGAAGATCGCGCCTCGCCACGATCCGCCGTCGCCGCGACGACACGAGCAGCTCGGGCGACCCAAGGTCGATCTGTCCATAGCGCTCCGAGCGGTCGAAACCGGCCGCTTTCATCAGCGTCTCCGCCCGCTGCGACACTCCGCCCTGAGTCAGGCCGAAGTGCGCCATCAGCTCCTTCACCAACATGCCGCCCCCCGACGGTGTGAACAGCTCGTTCGCCTTGCCCACGATCCAACACACGGCGGCGGCCGCCCCACCGGGCCGCGCCTTGCGGCGAAACACATTCGGGTCCCCATTTGCACCCTGGGCGAGGAACCGCCTGCAGGCCGTCCGGTACTCGACATCGAGCATCTCGTCGCAGCACCGGTCGCACAGCGCCAGGACCTCTCCGACCCGACCATGGACGTCCGCGTCGATGCCCGCCCACGAGAACTCCTCGTCCGGCAGGGGCATGTCGTCCAGGGCCTCCAAGATGTCCCGGCCACCGACCGCATCGCTCAGCCAACCAAGCGCCATCGTCTCGTAGTCGAGCTCCTCCTCGTCCGCCACGCCGAGGTCCCACGGCCCGTCGGGATCGAGGACACCCATCGCCGCCATCAGGGCGGCCGGACCTTGTGGCCGTGGCGAACGGATGATGCGCTGGTACTCCGACTCGTAGCCATCGACCGCCTCCAGCGTCTGATCGGTTAACTCGGAGCGGACCTGACGCTCGGTATGGCAAAACGTGACGAACGCACGGAGCAGGTCCGGGACCAGCGACAGGAACGCTGCGTCAGCGACGATCTTTCGAGGGACCCAGTCGAGCAACAGGATCTCGACGGCTGTTGGGCTCCATCGCAATGGGTCGCCGGGTCCGTAGTCGGTCGCGAACCATAGGATCGATTCGAGCAGTTGACGGTGCTCGTGGTCGTCGAGTTCCGACCCAAACGGGGATCCGAAGAACCGATCGGTGAGTGCTTCGATCCCCTCCTCGTCCCACTTGGGGTGGACATACCCAGACCCTCCCTGAGGAAGCAGCCGATTGACCCACTCCAGGAGGGGCCGGCACGCCGGCCAGCTGTCGGTCTCGAACGGGGGAAAGGTCATAGCGCCGGTGTCGATCGCCTCGGCGATCCGCGTCCGAGCATCGGCCGGGGTGATGTCGCGCCACAAGACATCAGGATCGTCATTCTTGGCCTGCATGAACTCGACAAGATGCGCGATCGGCTCGGGGACGACGAAGGCGTCTCTTACCACCGTGCCGAGGTTGTGATCGATGTAGACAACAAGGCTCAGCTCGTGACCGTCGGGCAGACGAGTTCCCACGATTATGTTGTCGCCGTCCCCAAGCACATGGACCATCTCCACCGCTCGGTATGCGGTCGTCTCTCCCAACCTGACGAGCCACATCGGCAACGCGTGGTTCCGGGCGGCAAGAGCGCGTCGGGCTCGGGCGCGCACCAAGTCGTCTGCGGCCATCTGGGCGATGCCGGCCAACATCGCCGAAGTTTCCACGCGGTCGACGTCGGCAAAGGAGCGGGTGAGCTCGTCGATCGTGGGTCCGGTCCTCCTTCCTCCACGTGCCCGTTCGAGGGGGTCGTCGGCCCTGGGATCCAAGGCGGCGAGAAGGCCACTGACCTCGGCGAGCAGGTCGAGCGGCTTGCCCGAGGCGAGTCGGCGCCCGACATCGGCCAGGAGGTCGGGCCCATCAGATGCTCGGTCACGGTTGACCGTGCCCGCGTCGAAGGATCGCGGGCGCGTCCCCTTCGGGGTGACCCTCCCCCCGCGACGGTGCCGCCCTGCCATCGTCACGCCGCCGACTCTAGGATGCCGCTCTCCGAATCAATTGGTCCAGCTCGCGGTCCGTGTAGCCGACAAGCTAGGTCCGCTCGGTCTGCGCCGTTGTGAATTGATTCCGCCCACACCCTTTGGGATCCGAGGAACCTTTCCCTATTGCCCGCGCTAGTCAAGGTTATGTGTTAACCTTTGATATGGAGGTTCCATGTCAAAGGTTGTCCGCCGGCGCTGGACCAGCGACTACTCGGAGCCCACTAAGAGGGACCGCCCGCCCTGCGAGTACGAAGCATACGTACCGGACCGGCTACTTGCCCGGAGGTTCGCCCTCGACGGCCCTGTTGCAGCAGTCGTAGCCGATGCCGAGGCCGCCATCATGCGGCTCAACGCCGAGGCTCAGTCCCTCGTCGACACCGAGGCCTTCGCCCGCATCCTCCTCCGGGCCGAAGCCGTGGCATCCTCCCGCATCGAGGGTCTCGAGGTGGGCGCTCGGAGGCTCCTCCATGCAGAGGTCGTTCAGCAGCTTGACCAGCTCTCGCCGGATGTCACCGCGAACGAGGTGCTCGGAAACATCGAGGCAATGGTCTTCGCCAGCGAGGCCGTGGGAAAAGAAGGTCCCATCACCCTCAACCTCGTCCTTGAAGTACACAGGCGTCTTCTTGCGGGTTCCCGTTTGGAAAGGCACGGGGGACACCTCCGCCATGTCCAGAACTGGATTGGTGGCAGCTCCTACAACCCATGCTCGGCCGCCTTCGTCCCCCCTCCCGAGGGACTCGTACATGAACTCACGCAGGACCTCGTCTCCTTCTGCAACGACGACTCCCTCCCCGGCGTCGCCCAGGCGGCGATCGCTCACGCGCAATTCGAGACCATCCACCCCTTCGTAGACGGCAACGGGCGCATCGGCCGCGCTCTCATTCACCTCGTTCTACGTAGGCGAGGCCTGACACCCCGGGTGCTCCCGCCGGTATCGCTCATCCTCGCCACATGGGCGAAGGACTACATCACAGCGCTTCAGGGCTTCCGCTACCGCGGCCCCGCCGCCTCTCGTGAGGCCCACGATGGGGTGAATCGGTGGATTGCCCAGTTCTCGACGGCGTGCGTCCGGGCCTGCGTGGACGCAGCCTCCTTCGCGCAGCGCGCCCGCTCCATCGAGGCCGAGTGGCGAGAACGACTTGGATCTGTGCGAGCGCGATCCTCCACCGATCTCCTTCTGCGAGCTCTTCCAGGCGCACCCGTACTGACCGTCCCAGGAGCGGCGATGCTCATTGGGCGTACGTTCCCTGCGGTGAACAACGCCGTCGCCAGACTGGTTGATGCGGACATCCTTAAGCAGGTGACCCTCGGTCGGCGCAACCGGGCCTACGAAGCGCCCGAGATCATCACCGCGTTCACTGACCTGGAACGTCAACTGGCTAGCCCCGAGGGCGACACCTGGATCTCCCGTCCCTCACGAAGGGTTCCCGCTCGCCAGCGCTGCCAGGCCAATTGACGTCAGCATCAAGGCGCGTTCATGGCGCTTCCGGATTTTTTCTGGGCGGTTCGCCGTCATCCGTGGAGACGCTCACCTGCCGCTCTCGTTCGCCGACATTCGCCGAGTGGGGATTGGATTTTTTCCCACGCTGAGAACGGGAGTTCGATTCTCCTTGCCCGCTCTTAGACGAAAGTACGGATTCCGGCCACATTTGTCTGTCGCCGAGGCGATCTCACTCACCTCGATGTGGCCTTCGTGCGAGACACGAGTCACTTCGTGCTGTGAAGGCCCGGTTTGCTTGCCGCCGTTTACGCAGACGGGAGGTGCCGCGCCCGCGTCAGCTCCGAAAGGTGGCCGCTGGCGTCGGTGACGAACAGGTCCCCCGAGGGCCAACCCGGCCCGCCGAATCGAACCGACGTCGGCTGTGTCAGACCACCAGCGATGACACACGAGGAGCCGGTGCGGGGGTCGAGACGATAGATCTTGCCGGTACCGAACCCCGCCACATAGAGAATTCCCTGTCGATCGATGGCCATGTCGTCAGGCTGGACCCCGGCACCCAGGCGCCCGACCACGTTGACGCGACCCGGGTGGGATATGAGAATCCGATCCACCTCCCCATCGCTGCTCAGAGTCCGGTCGACGTACAGCCGGCGACCGGAGTAATCAACGGCGATCCCGTTGGTGCCGTCTACGGCTGCCCAGTTGAACTGAGGATGGGTCGGATCACGGGCGGGGACCCGGGTGACGCCTGTCGCGAGGCCGGTGACGATCGCGTCTCCGTCGGGGAGGACGGCAAGGCCGTTGGGCATCGTCAAGCCGCGTGCCCACGTCACGTGCCGCCCTGTGCGCAAATCGAAACGATCGACGGTCCCCGTCGGCGCGATCGGCACCGTGTCTCCGGTATTGAAGTAGAGCAGGTGGCCTCGCCGGATTTCGCCCCCGGGTGCGACGACCGGCGCCAGCAGGGTCGAAAGCTTATGACTGCGCGTGAGCTTCAGCAGGCGCCCCTGAGAAAGCGCCGAGACCATGATGGAGCCACGTCCGTCGAAAGCAAGGTTCTCGAGCCATCCCTGTCCGCTGATGAGCGTCCGCACCGACCACGACGAGCACCCGCTGTTGCCCGTGGATCCCGGAGCCGCGGACGCC
>Ga0224558_1001194_pt1 | contig 27963 bp, 22 predicted proteins | sample 714S32024metaG_FD_180682 | JGI IMG/M metagenome (GOLD analysis project Ga0224558, IMG submission 180682) | Peat soil microbial communities from Stordalen Mire, Sweden - 717 S3 20-24 | ecosystem: Environmental > Terrestrial > Soil > Wetlands > Peat | place: Sweden: Norrbotten County, Stordalen... | reverse complement strand
CTTCACCTCAACCCCTGGCTGCATGACTACAATTGGCACCGGCCTCATGCTAGCCTCAACAAACAACCGCCTATCACCCGATCCGGACTGGATAGGAACAACCTGTTGATGCACCACAAATAGGGAAAAGAAAAGCAGGGGCGAGGGGACGAGGGAACAAGGGAGCAAGTGAATAAGTGAATAAGTGAAGAAGTGAATGAGTGAAGAAGTGAACGCGGAACGAGGGAGCGGAGGAAAGCTGACGCCGGTCCAGATTTCTCCTTTTGATTCGGTCGTCGACGACTTCTGGCTCGGACCGGGAGTGGCCGAGGCCGGTCTTCTTGGAGAGAACCAGAAGGCGGCGGTAGGTGACCAGTGATCAGTGGTCAGAAAAGCAGAGCCCCTTCGAATTCGTTCGGGGCAGGCTCCGGGACCAAGCGAGCCAGGGCCCGAGGGAGAGACTCTTATTTGCTCTTTGATCATGGTTTGAGTATGCGCCAGAGAGGCGAAATGATCGGCAAACTTGGGAGAGACAGAGAAGAGAGACCAGAGAACAGAGAATAAATGACTTACGGGACGCGGGTAGGGATGTTTGGGCGGCGGGGGGCTTGACAAGAAGGCAGGGAGGGGCAAGGCAGGGATCGAGGGAAAAAGGGAGCGAAATCCGGTCGGGATATGATGAACAATCCGTGCTAGCCATTCTCCATCGCCGCATCCGCATGATTCAATTTCCGATTGTCCTACTGGCGGCGTGCCTGGCTCTGACCCAACCCGCAGCTGGGCAACGAATCGGCAAGCAGACGGGTTGCTACGCAGCATCGCTTGCTGCGAATCCGAATCGGCCGACGGTTGCTGATCCGGCTGACATTACGCAATACGGCGTGTTGGAAGTGGAATACGGGTGGGATCGAGAATGGCCCGTAGCCGGCACTCGGCAAACCTCACTCGGCGGTCTTTTGAAGTTTGGGATGCTTTGCGACGTTGAGCTGCGCTGGGATTCGACCGCATTTCTCTCTCAGACGGACGCCGGTGGCACTCACCGGACTTTCGGTGATACAAGGCTCGGCGCCCAGTTCCGGTTCTACCGACAGACGAAACGGGTTCCAACACTCGCCTTTAGCTATGTGGGGAAAATACCTTCGGCAAGCACTGTGGATGGGCTGGGATCAGGCTATGTGGATCACCAATTCAAATTTCTGGCGAGCAAAGATATTGTCCGGTTTCATTTTGATTTCAACGCCAGCCAGTTTCTGATCGGGCGATCACAGGGAGGCTTCGACCGGAATCAAGAATACAATCTGGCGTTCTCGCATGGTCTTCACGGCAATTTTCAGTTTACCGGGGAGTTTTATGGCGACACCAAGGTCAACGAGACCGAGCCGGGGTATGCATCTTCGCTGTGGGCGCTGGTATATGTCGTTCGCCCGCGGTTGGTGATTGACGGCGGGTTTGAGGCTGGGCTCACGCCGGGCGGACCTCAGCGGCATGCATTCGCCGGCGTGACCTATTCGATTGGCAATCTGTACAGAGGGCCGAGGCGGTAGAGGCTGTTTTGGCGGTTGCGGCGGGCGGCGCGAGGGCTGCATTGCTCACCCTATGATCCTGCGGTTTGGGGCGGCGAGGGCAGGTTGCAGCGAACCGGACGGTGGACGACAAAGCGCGAAAATGGTATATACTAATGATATAGACTATCTGGAGGCACCGATGCCGGCAAAGACAGAAGACAAAATGAAGTCCGCCGATGCGAAGCTGTTCTGGAACGGCCGCAGCCAGGCTGTGAGGCTGCCGAAGGAGTTCCGGTTTGAAGGCGACCGTGTGCGGGTTAGGCGTCTGGGCGCGGGAGTGCTGCTGGAGTCGGCTCTCGAAGCGAAAAAGGAAGCGAAGAAGGAAACGGCCGAGAAGTGGTTTGCGCGAATTGACTCGCTCAAAGGAGATCCGATCTTTCCTGAGGGGCGCAAAGGCTCGGATCTTGTCGCGGCGTTGCAGGCCTCGCCTTACAAGGAGATTGGCCTTGAAGGGGCTCACGGTAGAGAGTTGGACGGTGTAGGCGCCGGGGAGGATACTGTTTTCATGGCGACACAGCCCATTGCGGACGGCTACGTCTCGGAGGAAGAGTACCTTTCCACGAGCTACGATCCCGACTGCGAATACGACGAGGGCGTGGTCGTGGAGCGCAACTTGGGCGAGATCGAGCACGCGTATCTGCAAATTCTGCTGGGCACGCTTTTCACAATTCATGCGCAGGAATGGAACATCCTGGCCCTCACCGAGCAGCGGGTGCAGATCGCGCCCGGGCGATTCCGGGTGCCCGACGTCTGCGTACTGCGTTCCGATGCGCTCTGGGAGAAGATCGTCACGCATCCTCCCCTCATTGCGATCGAGATTCTTTCGCCAGAGGACACTATTCGCGGCGCCGAGAAGAAAGCCGCGGAGTATCTCCAGTTCGGCGTGGTACACGTGTGGGTAATTGACCCGTATGCGCGGGTCGGCTATCGCGCAACGGGTGAGGGACTGGAGCGCGTTGCCGAAGGCGAATTCACCGTGCCAGGAACGCCGATTTGCGTGCGCCTCGCCGAGCTATTCGAGAAGCTGGACCAGGCGCGCCAGCGCGGACAGCGATAGGAAGAGTGCTCGAGTGGCAGAGATCGAGGAGTCGAAGTTCGACTACAACTATGTGCCGGAGCACCTAAAGGAGAGGGTGAAAAACTGGCGCAGCCTTACAGTCGGTGAGCGGATGGATTTGACGCGGGAGCTTAGCCTGGCGGCCTGGGAGAAGATCGGCGTGGTCTACGATCCGAGCAAGCCGACGGATAAGACGATCCGGCGGTTTCGCCGTAAAGAGAATGGCGAACTCGAACCCTATTGATCGAGGCTGACGCTTAACGGTGGACCTCCCAGGTCCCAAAAGCGGGACTCGGGGCACCCGGCGGACCTTTCAGTCCCCACATTGCTTTAGTGAACCGTTGAGGTCCGGGTAAGTTCCTAAAGGCGATTCCTTGCAATATACGGATTTTAGCTTGAGCCATACTGAGCCGTCTTCGTTATAGGCCTTTTCCGTATCGTTTACGAACTCCGCGACGTCTGCGCATTCGTCTTTGCAGCCAAGAGCCGAAACCCGCTTAAACTCCTGAAAATCGTCGCTGATTTTTTCTAGCCAATAGCCGTGGATTTCTTGCAACGGCCGCGTTGCCACAATTCCGACAACTGCGGATGTATCGCCAACCTTGCAGACAAGCGCTTCGCCAAACCAAGGCTCGCCGCACCGAGCTTCGTCCGCTTGAAGTGTCCTTGCCGAGAGCTCGAAGGAATCGCCTGCCGCATTGGTGTCGTTGGTCAGAGTTGTCCAGGCCAATAGGCCAGCATCAAGGCCTTTAGGCTTGCTCCCCGCCGTCTCCGGGGGGCTAGGTTCGCCATTCTTGCTTTCATCGCTCCATGTTCCTACAACGCGATACTTTACTCTCTCCGTCTCATGATTTGCCTTGCGCTGGCCGGGGCTCATTCCCGTCTCGTCCCAGTTTTCTTGATCAGCGTAGGTGCAGTATATCCATACTGTATCTTTTTCTTGCTCTGCCCAATACTTGCCCGGTGCCAGATGGATGCATGTTCTAAATCCTTCCTGACACCAAAGCGTCAGGCGTGAACCGTCGGGCATTATCACCCGCATATCCTCGCTGTAGCTATATCTCGTCCCAGACTGAGGTGCTCTGCCCTGCGTAGTTGTAGTTGTGCAGTCAGCGTTGAGTGTTCCTGTATCTCCAGTATTGGTGGATGATCCGTTACAAGTGGTGGTGGACTGCGAGGGCGTTCCGGGCACGTAGTAGCTATGGACCTGCTGCGTCTGAACGGATTTGACAACCTCAAGCGAAAACTGGGGTTTCTTGTCCGCGTGTCCAAGAGCGGGCGCTAGCAGCATCAATGAGAGATATTTTGCCGCCTTCATGAGCCACCCCGTTCGAGCAGTATCTCCAAAAGCTTATTTAGGATATCTAGTTTTTTCTATCCATCATTTTAGGCGAACTTGGCTGTGGCCTCGCAGGCTTCTTTTGTGGGCCAGGGCCAATCACCCAGCGAGTGAATCCTACTGCAGCAGCGTCGGCTGCTCGTCGTGGCCGTTGCCGTTCAGCTCATCGGGCGGGATAATCACTGCGGCGGCGACCTTGTCGTCCGGCTCGAGGTTGAGTAGGCGCACGCCCTGCGTGGCGCGGCCGGCGGCGCGTACCTGCTTGGTATCAATGCGGATGATCTTGCCCCATTGACTGATGACCATGAGTTCGGAGGACTCATCGACAAGTAGAATCGACGTGGTTTTGCCGACCTTCGTCGTTGCTTTCAGGTTTACGACCCCGGTTCCGCCCCGGGAAGTGAGCCGATATTCCTCCACGTTTGTTCTCTTACCAAATCCATTCTCAGTAATAGTCAAAATCAAATCGGGACTTAAGCCAAGCTTGCTATCCAGCTTGTCTCGCTGCTCAAGAACGACATCTCGCTGTTTCTCTGTTGCGGAAATGCTCTGCTCCGCCGCCCTGAGCTTCGGGCTCTCTTTCGCGGATTGGCTCTTTCTCCCCCCGAGGTCACGTGCGATTTGATTTGCCAGCTCGCGAGCCTTCGTGACGGCATCCTCTGCTCCGCGAAGCGCCTCCCGAATTCTGTGGAGCTCTGCTTTGTGGCTCGGATCTGTCGCGAGTTCTTCACGCTTTTGCTCCCGCGTTTCCGGCGAATCGACAAGGGTGGCGCCAACCACATAGTCCTTGTCTCTTAGCTCGATCCCCCTCACTCCGTAGGCTACGCGGCCCATCGATCGAACCTCGGCCTCGCTGAAGCGAATTGACTGACCCTCCCTAGTAGCTAGGAACGCGACCTGATCTCCATTGCTGATTCGCACTGCGACGAGCTCGTCGTCGGGGTGATCTTTAAAGTTCACTGCATGGATGCCGCGTGCCATGACGTTGGAGAAGTCCTTGAGCGGGGTCTTTTTGACGGTGCCCTTTTGCGTGGAGAAGAAGATGAACTTGCCTTCTTCTTCGAGATCGCGGACGGGCAGGATGGCGCAGACTTTTTCACCGGACTGAAGATCGAGCAGGCTTTGCATCGACTTGCCCTTGCCGGCGGCGCCGACGTCGGGAATTTCGTAGACCTTGAGCCAGTAGACGCGGCCGGTGTTGGTAAAGCAGAGCAGGAAGGCGTGCGTGGAGTTGACGATGAGCTGCGAGACGAAGTCTTCTTCGCGCGTCTTCATGCCCATGCGCCCCGTGCCGCCGCGGCGTTGCTGGCGGTAGATGGAGATGGGCGTGCGCTTGAGGTAGCCCTGGTGGCTGACGGTGACGGCGACCTGCTCGTCGGCGATGAGGTCTTCAAGCTGAATCTCAGCGCTCTCGTCAACGATTTCGGTGCGGCGCTCGTCGCCGTACTTGTCGCGGACGTCTTCGAGCTCCTTGACGATGACCGCGCGCAGCTTTTTCTCGCTCGCGAGGATTTCTTCGTAATCGGCGATTTTTTCGCGGATTTCCTTGAGCTCTTTCAGGAGCTCGTCGATGGAGAGTTGGGTGAGGCGGTAGAGCTGGAGTTCGAGGATGGCGTCGATCTGGCGCAGGGTAAGGCCGCGCTCCTCGTGGCGCTGGAGCTCGCGATCGAGCGTGATGATGATTTCGGTGCCCTTGCCCCAGGCGTAGAGGTTTTCGCGTGCCTCAGCCCGCGAGGCCGACGCGCGAATGATCTTGATGACGGTGTCGAGGTTGTCGAGCGCGATCTTGAGGCCTTCCAAGATGTGCTCGCGCTCGCGCGCCTTGCGCAGCAGGTAGACGGTGCGGCGTTGCACCACTTCGATGCGGTGGTCAATGAAGACGCGGATAGCCTCGGCGAGGCCCAGCTCGCGCGGCTGGCCGTTGACCACGGCCAGGAAAATCATGGAGAAGCTTTCCTGCAGTTGCGTGTGCTTGTAAAGCTGGTTGAGGACGATTTCAGGCTGCGCGCCGCGCTTGAGGCCGATGACGAATCTCATGCCGTCGCGATCGCTCTCGTCGCGCGTGCGGTCCTGGCCGATGTCGATGTCGGAGATGACCTTGTTCTGCACCAGTTCGGCGATGCGCTTGAAGAGCGTGGACTTGTTGACCTGATAGGGAAGCTCGGTGACGACCAGCGCCTTGAGTTCCTTGGTGACGTTTTCAGTAGCGACGCGGGCGCGCATGAGGAAGCGGCCGCGGCCGGTGCGGTAGGCGTCAACAATGCCGGCGCGACCGTAGAGGATCGCGCCGGTGGGGAAGTCAGGCCCCTTGACGTGCTTGAAGACTTCAGCGAGGCCGGCTTTGGGATTCTTGACGAGATCGATGGCGGCGTTGACGACTTCAGTGAGATTGTGCGGGGGAATGTTGGTGGCCATGCCGACCGCGATGCCGCTCGAACCGTTGACGATGAGGTTGGGGATGCGCGTGGGCAGGACGGAAGGCTCGACGGTGGACTCGTCGTAGTTGGGGACGAAGTCGACGGTTTCGAGGTCGATGTCGGCCATGAGCTCGCCGGTGATGCGCTCCATGCGGCACTCGGTGTAGCGCATGGCGGCGGGCGGATCGCCGTCGACGGAGCCGAAGTTGCCCTGGCCGTCGACGAGCGGATAGCGCATGGAAAACGGCTGCGCCATGCGGACCAGGGTGTCGTAGATGGCGGAGTCGCCGTGGGGATGGTAGACGCCCATGGCCTGGCCGACGACTTTGGCGCACTTGGTGTATTTCTTGTTGTGCTCCAGGCCCATCTCGCTCATGGTGTAGAGCACACGGCGATGCACGGGCTTGAGACCGTCGCGGGCGTCGGGCAACGCGCGCCCGATGATCACCGACATGGAGTAGTCGAGATAGGAGCGCTTCATCTCCTCTTCAATGTTGATGGGGACGAGATTTGTACCGCCGGGAGGGGTCGGTGGATCGAGCGGGAGCTGGGGATTCTTGTCGTCTGGCATAGAATTTGCGAGGTCCGCGGGGAGGCGGCAAAAAAGTCCGGAAGAAGCAGGGCCGGGTCCGCAGGTCTCTGGCTTTATTTTAGTGGTTTGAGGGGCGGTTTAGCAAGGCGAATGGCGGGAAATAAGTCCTTATTTTGCTAGGTTTTATGGGGCGATTTCAACAGCGAGCGGGGCTTCGCCCGAGTGTCGCAAGGCGGGGCTTGTTTTTGGGCTTGGATCGGCGGTGCAGGAGGTTGGGTAGGTCGCCGTCTAGAGAGCGATTTTCGGAGGGGTTCTTGCGCGGGAATTGCAGGAAATATGGGTCACTGCGCCAAGCCTGGCAGGCTGGCGATGCACAGCGCTGCCTGGAGAAAGACGAGAGACGCACCTGCGCCGAGCGCCACGCGGCCGCGTGGGCCGTCGTATGCGTCGGCAAAGACGCCGCCCACAAAGGTGAGCAGAAACGGCAGCGACCACAGCCAGGGAGATCCCGGCGCGCCGGTCATGACGAGGAGCATCAAGACTGTTGCGCAAAGTAGAGGCACTGTGTTGCCGAAGTAGCGCGACTTACGCGCGGCCAGATAAAGCACGAGAGCAGCGGCACTGGCGAGCGAAAGTCCGACGTTGGCGAAGGCCGAAAAGAAACGCCGCGCGGGATCGATTGAGAACCAGAGAAAGCCGGCTGACGAACGGAAGACGTAGCTGAATGCGTCAGGCGAGAAGCCATAACAGGCAAAAAGGAGGACGAGGCCGCCGGCGGTGGCTACCAGCACTACGGGCAGGGTCTGGCTTCGGTGACCTTCGGCGATCCAGAGCATGGCTGCCAGGCCAAGGAGCGCAGCAAGGGGCAGTGCGGCAATGTGGGCGGCCGCTGTGACGCCGAAGATGATCGCCAGCAGCGCGATGCGCGGACGCCACTTGCGGGCGGGCCCCTGCATAGAGTGGGCCACTCCGATGCAGGTGTAGACCGCGCCAAAGACTCCGAGAGCGGCGAGCACTTCAGGATTTGGCGCGACACAGGCCTTGAGTACAGCCGGCGAGAAGCAGTAGAGAGCGAGCGCGGTGTAGCCGCCGAGGTTGCCGTAGAGGCGGCGGGTGACCCACCAGATGCATCCGCCGAGCGCGCATCCGGCGAAGAGGAACGGCAGGCGCAGGAGCAGCAGGATGTGAGTCATCTGATGGCGCAGTTCCCAGGTGCTTAGCTCAGCGGCGGAGTTTTGGGCGACATTCTGAACCAGGCGATTCTCGGGTTTGCGAAAAAGATCGAATCCGCGCTGGAGGAGCAGGTTGAGGGTGAGCGGAAGGCCAGCGAGGCGGTAGGCGAGAATGCCGTCGTGGATGTTGCCGCAGGAGGTGTAGTAGCCGGCGAGGGGCGAGGGCTTTTCCCAGGTTTCGCGTCCACAGCGCGCGTATTGGTAATCGCTGTCGGTCAGCGTCTGACGGCTGACGAGCCAAAACCCCTGCAGCAGAAAGGCCGCCAAGAGCGCTGCCGCGATGCGTTGCGGCAGGTTGAAGCGAAAGCGGCGAAGGATGCCAAAGCGATGGGCCATCACGTTCAAAGCAACCTTACCAGTCTAAACGGTGGTTTCCGGGGCCCCTGGTTTCCGGCAATAGACAGCTACTTCGGTGTATCCTCATCTCGAAGGCGCGCGCATGAGCAGTTTTTTCACCGTCGGCCACTCCAATCACGCCATGGATGTGTGGCTTGGCCTCCTGCGCCAACACAAGGTCGAGGTAGTGGTGGATACACGCAGCTCGCCCTATTCGAAGTACGTCCCGCAATTCGACAGGGAGCTGATGCAGCGCTCGCTGGAGCAAGAGGGAATCCGCTATCTTTTCCTTGGAGATGAATTAGGCGGACGGCCGGCAGACCCGGCCTACTACGACGCCAATGGACACGTAATTTATGGCAGGCTGTCAGAAGACGCCCGGTTCCGGGCAGGGATCGCGCGTCTCGAGACCGGCATGGAGCGCTTCCGGGTCGCCCTGGTCTGCGGCGAGGAAAACCCCGCCCATTGCCATCGCCGGCTGCTGGTGGGCCGCGTACTGACCGAGCACGGCAGCACAATGCTTCATATTCGCGGCGACGGCCGCGTCGAGACAGACGCGCAGGTTGCCGCGGACTCCGGGAAGCCGCTGGTTGACGCTCAAGCAGAACTCTTTGCGGAAATCGAAGAGGACAAATGGAGATCTACAGTATCGGTTTTACGGATTTAGGCGTTCGCTTGTCGCGTTTTCTTCCCTCGATAGTGCTTGCTGATCGCTGCTTTCGGAACGCTGAGAACCTTCCCTAGCAGGTTCTCGAATGCTATGTACCCCTTGGATTGCGGCTTGGCTCCCATGACTGTAGAATGGCGCGTCCTGGGTAGGAGTCAATAAACTGTCCAATCCTTTGTATGAAATCGGTGGTGTCCGCATAAAAATTTGGGTAGGCCTCGCGCAAATTCTTCAATTCATCCACTGCGACTAGCACTGTATGTGATTTCCGTCCGTTCCTGATTTCCTCTTCCAACAGGGAATAGCGATGATCGGCTATTGCCAGTTCATCCTGCGAATAGGCATTGACTTGAAGGCGCTGTACATCGACATCGACCGTAATTAAGAAAATAGACAGGTCTGCGCCGCTAACATGCCTAGCACTCAATAAGTTTGGAAGATAATTGATAGCAAAGGCCCACCCGTTCATTACATCTACGACGTGGAGGCTCTCCCAGAGGTCTGCAAGTTCCTTTTTTAGAAAGTCCTTGTCAGTTGGAGTCCCGGGGACAAGCGGAGCGCCCTCCTCAAGCGCAAATACTGATGAGGCTAGGGCGAAGAACCTCCTCCACTGCTGATCCCCTCCCCCAATTTTTAGCTGCTGTCCAGAAAACAAATCGACGGTTTCAACTGCTGTGGCCCATGCGTGTTGAAGTGAGGTTCTGACTTGGACCTCAATCTTTCGGCCACTCCAAGCTGCATATTTCGGATTGCCGGATCTGTAGGGCGCTACAACGTGGAGGCTTCTATAGCCATCGGGCTTTGGGATTGAAATGTAGTCGTCGATGCTGGAAAATGTGCCAGAATCACGAAGAGATGTGTTTTGTTCCTGTAAAAGAACAACGTCAGCGAGAGTTGGCAATATGACTCGGCAACCGCCAATATCTTGCATGGTGCTGAGGTTTTTCACGCCCCCGGGTCGTCCTAGCTTGGTGACAATCGACTCCATGCGCTTTAACCGCCGAGATACCAGTGCTTTCTCATTCACGCGCTTAGAGGAGTGCTCTAGCCATCCTGAAATTACCCTGAGGGGAAAGAAAAAAGAGCCACGCCACTCATTTACGGCTTGCAGCGCCCCTTCACGTTCGGCTGGGTCAGCATCGGCGCGCACCAAGACCCTTCCGGCTCTGTTGATCGCCTTGTTGCTCAGCGTAGATTGTAGGGACATTTCGGCTTCAGTCGCCTCGACTCAATTGTCTTCTATCGGGGCGGAAACAGAGAAGACATCTTCGAGTTTGGCGACCGAAGGCATAGTTAGTTAAGTATGTTATTGCCGAAGCTCTCCGGGATCTTCCCTACCGTGAGCCTGAGCGAGCAGTTCGAGAAGTTTCATTACAAGCTGGTGGTGGGAGTCGTGAATCTGCCGGCTTAGCCCCATTCCGTCTACGTCGTTGATTGCACCGCAATCCCGGTCCGCTGCGGTTTCTCTTCAGCATGGCCATAACCGGCAGCAACAATCTGGAACGATTGGTGACCGCAGCCCACGAAGCGTGCAAAGCAAGAAAGCCGCCCCGAAGGGCGGCTCTCTGCGCTGATGCGTTGGTCTTAATTAAAGATTGCGCCGACGGTGTCGTCGAAGGTGAGCGTGACCTGGCACGTGTTAGGACCGGCCGCGGTGACGGCCGAAGTGGGTATGCAGTTGTAGGACCATCCGCCGAAGGCTCCCGCTCCGGCAGGCGCCGTTAGTGTGACGGTTGTGCCGACGGGGTAGGTTGCCACGCAAACCGATCCGCCATATCCTGCGCCAGTGGAGCCGGGGCCACAGTGGAGCACGTTTGGTGTTCCTGTGGCGGAGGGCGCTGTTACGAGCCAGTTGGTTGTGTTCAAGCCTTCGTTATAAATCGTCAGGGTCGACAGGAGCGCAGAAGACTCGGAGCCTGGGTAGCAGGAGGGGTTGTTATTAATTCTGCCATTTAAATCATAGGTCGGGTTGACCAGCGGGCAATTGAAGGTCGCGGTAGCCGTCTCGACCGATCCCGTGGTGGTATCCGTCGCTTCCGCGATAATCGTCGCGCTACCGTTGCCGTAAGCTGTGACTATTCCGGCGTTGGCGCCGCCGCTCGGGGAACCAGTTCCGTTGGTGTTGACAGGGAAGACACTGGGGGCAGAGGTGAGCCACTGCACGGAGTTGGTGAGGTCTCTCACGGTAGGCGCCGTCGAATATGTTCCGATGGCCAGGAATTGTCCCTGATCTTCCAAATTGCCGACCGTGATCGAGCTGGGAATGATCTGGAGCGACAGCAGAGGCTCGGGTGCGGCCGTGAGTGTGACCGTAACCTGAGCGGAGTTCGTGACCAGCGAATTGTCGGGATTCTTTAATTCCGCAGTGATCGTACTGGTGCCCTGGCTGACTCCGGTGGCCTGGCCGTTCCCTGAGGCGAGGCCGCTGGTGACCGTGGCAACCGAGGGAATGCTCGAAAGCCATTTGAGCTGCGGCGAGTTGGTGACATCTTCTTCGAGACCCGTTGTGCCCGAAGTGGCGAGCGCGATGAACTGGCCGATCTGGCCCGAGGCCGAAACGGACTGGGAACCGGGAACGATGCTAACGGCGGTATATTCCTCGGTGGTTCCCTGTTGTACGGTGAAGGTCGCTGTTCCGGTGAGGGTACTGCCCCCGGAAGAGTAGAGTGCGGTGATCGTAGCCGTGCCCGCGCCAACCGCCGTCGCAAAACCTGTATTTGCGCCGATGGTCGCGATCTGCCGGCTGCTGGAACTCCAGGAGACCGCACCGGTCAAGTCGACTGTGGACCCTGAAGAAGTCGTCCCAATGGCGAGGAATTGCGCGGTTTCTGTTGGAACAGCCACAGATTGCGCCGTGGGGATGATTGCCAGGGAAACAACCGCGCCACCCGAACCAGTTCCGCCCGAACTGGAAGGAACTGTAATCGCCGTGGAAGCGGTAATCGTCCCTGTGAAGCCATGGATACTCGCCGTGATCTGGATGCTGCCGGAACCGGTTGCGGTAACCAGTCCGGTAGAACTTACAGTTGCGACGTCGACGGAGGCCGTAGACCAGGTCACCTGATCGGTGAGGTTCTGGGTCGTCGACGGGTGGCTCCCATGGTTATAAATTCCGGTGGCTGTGAGTTGTGCAGTCGTGCCGATCGCCATCGTGATGGTCGACGGCGTGACTTGAAGCGAGTCGACCTGAGAACTGGTGCAGCCGGCTATGGGTAGCGCCATTGCGACAAGAAGAAGCAGCCGCGGCGATAAAACTCGATCATGCATGGTTGACCTCTGGAGCCTGCAGACTGCTTTGACATTGATCGAAGATCGTCGTGGCAGACTCTCGCTGGCCTGTATGCCTTCGACTATAGGCCATGTAATGAGCGCACCGCAGTCACACGAAGGTGTTACTTTTGGCTTGGCATCAAGACAGTCAATAAGCGCGTGAGCATTGACTTTAAACGGCGATGTGAGCGTGACCGTGGTCACGTGCCGAGCAGCGCAAAGGCCCGCCTCGCCGCGGTGAAAGCCTCGAAGTGCGCGGGCGTCCAAATCCGGCGCCTGCCTTCCATCCTCCCGGTGATTGCTTTGCTGCCGTCGCCGGGAACGGCTACACTTCTCATCAGAATGACAATCGCGCGCGACAACACTCCGGAACGTCTGGTGAGCGCGGCGCGCGCCGACGAAGAGCAGGGTTTTGAGCTGAAATTGCGCCCCCGCTGGCTGCGGGAATTCATTGGGCAATCAAAAGCCAAGGAACAGCTAGCGATCGCCCTGGAGGCGGCCAAATCACGAGGCGAGGCACTGGACCATGTGCTGCTTTTCGGCCCTCCGGGATTGGGCAAGACCACGCTGGCCACCATCATTGCCAACGAACTTGACGTGGGCTTTCAGCAAACTTCGGGGCCGGCGCTCGTGATCCAGGGCGACCTGACCGCTGTGCTGACCAATCTGCGCGAGCGCCAGGTGCTTTTCCTCGACGAAATCCACCGCCTTCAGCCGGTGCTGGAAGAAAAGCTCTACACCGCGCTCGAGGATTACAAGCTCGACATCATCATCGGGCAGGGACCGGCTGCGCGCACCCACGTGATGGAGATTCATCCCTTCACGTTTATCGGGGCGACTACGCGGCCCGGCCTGCTGAGCTCGCCACTGCGCTCGCGGTTCGGTATTCTGTTGCGCCTGGAGTTCTATACGGAAGAGGAATTGCGCGTCATCGTGGCGCGCTCCGCCGAAGTGCTGCAGATTCCCGTCGATGCCGACGGGGCGGCGGAGATCGCGCTTCGCTCGCGCGGGACGCCGCGCATCGCCAATCGATTGCTGCGGCGGGTTCGCGATTACGCGCAGGTGCGCGGAACGGGATCGATCGACAGGCCGACGGCTAATGCGGCACTGACCATGCTGGAAGTGGATGAGCACGGGTTCGACGAAATCGATCGCCGGCTGCTGCTGACGATCATGCAAAAATACGATGGAGGGCCCGTGGGCCTGGGCACGCTGGCGGCAACGCTGGCCGAGGAGGAAGACGCGCTGGAGGAAGTTTACGAGCCGTTCCTCATTCAGATCGGGTTTCTGGATCGCACTCCGCGCGGCCGCGTGGCCACGCGCCTCGCTTACGAGCACTTTGGAATTGCCGTGCCGGGCAGGCAGACGGGGTTGTTCTGAGAAGCAGCGGAGTTGGCGGGGTTGGCGGTGTTAGCGGAGTTAGGAGTGAATCAACAAAGTTAGCCGCGCTTCGCGCGAGTTTGCGGGTTTGTTTTAGAAATAATTAACTTCGACGCCCGCATCGCGTGGCGGCGATTACTCATCCAATAGGCAGGTGAAACTCGCTCCGCTAAACCTCGATAGGGAGAACAATCATGGCACTGACTGAATCCACGATGCTTGAACTCGGCACGATTGCGCCGGATTTTGTGCTGACCGATGTTGTGAGCGGCGAAACGGTCCGCCGCGACGATTTTCGCGGCAAGCAGGCGCTGCTCGTAATGTTCATCTGCGCGCACTGCCCGTATGTGAAGCACATTGAGAAGTCCCTCGGCGATCTGAGCGCCGACTACGAAGACAAGCCGCTGGCAATTGTCGCCATCAGTTCGAACGATGCGAAAACGAACCCCGCCGATAGCCCCGACGGCCTGAGGCAACAGGCACACGACAACGACTTCGACTTTCCGTATTTATATGACGAGTCGCAGTATGTGGCGCACGCGTATAAGGCCGCGTGCACGCCCGATCCTTATTTGTTCGACGCGGATTTCAAACTCGTCTATCGCGGACAGTACGATGACAGCCGCCCCGGCAACGGCGTTCCGGTGACGGGGAAGGATTTGCGCGCGGCGATCGATCTGGTGCTTGCGGGCAAGCCGGTGCCGACGGAGCAGAAGCCGTCGATCGGCTGCAACATCAAGTGGAAGGCGTGAGTAAGCAGCGGAGTTATCGGAGCTAGCGGAGTTAGTTTCCTGCAAATGTTCTGTTAACTCGGTTGACCCCGACGTTTCCGCTGGCTTCGCATCATCTTGTTACAGCGCGGGTGAGTCGTCGCCGAGCATCGCCTCACGGACAATCTTGATGGGCGGAAAGCCCTGGCGCAGGAAATCGTCGTGGAACTTCTCGATCGAGAACGACGCGCCTTCTTTCTTCTTCACGTCCTCGCGGAGCTTCATGATTTCAAGCTTGCCCAGAGTGTAGTAGAGATAGGTGGGGTCGCCGGCTCCGCGCTTGGTCTCGACCTCTGCCGCTTCTTTCGATTGGTAGCCTTCCTTCTCAAAGAAGTCCTCGGCCTGCTCGATGCTCATCTTCCCGGTGTGCATCTCGATGCCGACGATGAAGCGCGCATTGCGGAGCAGGGCGTCCTGCAACTGGCCCAGCCGCATGAGCTTCGCTTCGCGCTCGTCCTTCGCGCCCGCGCCCGGCTGGCCGTAGCCCTCGTCGAGCATCATCTGCTCGCAGTAGTGGGCCCATCCCTCCACGTCGGTGTTGGCGCTTAGCAGCTTGCGCACCTTGCTCGGCGCCTTCGGCAGCCACAGGAATTGCACGTAGTGCCCCGGATAGGCCTCGTGCACTGCTGTCGAAATCACGGTGCCCACGTTGAATCCGTGCATGTAGCCGTCGACCTCAGCCGGCGTCATCGTGGGGTCGGGCAGCGTGACGTTGAAGTAGGACTCGGTGGCGCGAGTCTCGAAGGGGCCGGCTGTATCCATGCTGGCAAATGTTGTGGCGCGCATAAATGGCGGCGTCTCTTCGACAATGGGCCGGACATCGGATGGAATGGTGACGATGTGGTGCTCCCGGATGAAGCTGACCAGGCTGTTGAAGGTTGCGCGAAAGGCGTCGAGAAGTTGATCCGGCACCGGATGATCTTCGCCCAGCTCTTCGAGAACGGCACGCGGATCTTTTCCCGGCTCGAGTTCCGCGGCGCCTTGTTTGAAGTGGTCCTGATTTTTGCGCAGGTCGGCCCAGCCGATTTCGAGAAGCTTGTCGAGAGGGAGGTCGACCATTTCATCGTATTGGAGCTTTTTCCGGAAAGTGTCGGCGCCAATGCGGTAGTCGCCGTTCGAGCGTGGGAGCAGGTCAGTCTTGAGCCAACCGAGATAATCGTTGAGCGCGGCGACGACGGCAGCGTTAGTGGCGGCGAATTCAGCTTTTAGGGTTGCGTCATCCGCGTCGGCGAAGGCCTGCGGAACGTCGTGCTGGAAAAAGCCGATGATGTCCGGCAGTTGCTCGATGGCGATCTCAGTGAAGATGCGCGGCGGGTTCTGGAGGTTCGCGCGGGCAGCAGAAAGCAGCGCGGGCATCTGCTTTTCGCGGGCGACGAGGGAGCGCAGGCGGTCGTCCGGCGGGGCGAACTTGCGCTCCATCAAAACAAAGGCTGCGTTGGCGCAGGTGCTCGAATAGGCGTCCGCATTTTTCGCCCAGGGCCGGATGGTTTCGAGCGTGAGTATTTGCGAGCGGATGCTGCTGAGCACGATCTCGCGGTCGCAGCGGGGAACGAAGTCAGCCGGGGAGTCGCCGGGAACGATCGATTCGATTCGCCGCTCATAAGTCTTTAGCGCGGCGATTTGGGCGTCGATGTTTTTGCGCGAGAAGTCTTCAAGATGCGAGTCGTACTGGTGCAGGCCGACCATTGTGCCGTTTGACGGGGCGTAGTGAAAGTAAACGTGGTCGAAGTAGTCGTCGGAGACGCGCGCGAACTGGTCTTTCCAGCTCGCAGTTGCGGCGTGCACGCCGATCGCAGACAACATAAGTGCTCCTATCGCAGCCAGGGTGGTCACCGATTTCATGGCTCCTCTACCTTTCGCGCCGATCGCTTATGCGCCGACAAATTACGCGCTGACGGGCGCCGGCGCAAGGTTGGCAAGCAGTTCTCGAATCTCGAGAAGAACTTCGTCGGATCGCGTGGCTCGCAACGGGAGCTTGAGAAGGCCCTGTGGCGTGAATTGCGCGCCGCGTTTGGCGTTGCGCGCGACCAGTTGCATGAGGTGCGCGGGGTCGACATTTGCGTTTTCCATGAAGCGGATGTGCAGCTCGGCCCGCTTGCGGTCGACCTGCGCAATGCCGAGGCGCTCGCACTCGAGGCGCAGAAAGCCTGCTTCAAGAAGGTAGACGGTGGCATCGGGCGGGGAGCCATAGCGGTCTTCCATTTCTGCTCTTATCTCATTCACCGAGGCCTCGGTGTTCGCTCCGGCGATTTTCTTGTAGAGGCGCAGGCGCTGGTTTTCTTCCGGGACATAGCTTTCGTCGATGCGCAGCGCGATGCCGAGGTTGAGCTGCGTGGCCGGCCGCTCTTCGCCGGCCTCGCCCTTCATCTCCTTCACCGCGGCCTCCAGCATGGATGTGTACAGCTCGAATCCCACCGCTTCGATGTGGCCGCTCTGCTCGCCGCCGAGCATATTGCCTGCGCCGCGCAGCTCCAGATCGAGCGCCGCAATTTTGAATCCCGCGCCGAGGTCGCTGAACTCTTTGAGCGCGGCGAGACGGCGGCGCGCGATTTCAGTCAATTCGTTCTCGGGAGGAATGAGCAGGTAGGCGTAGGCGCGGCGGTTGGAGCGGCCTACGCGCCCACGCAACTGGTAGAGCTCGCTCAGCCCGTGCCGCTCAGCGCGGTTGATCAGGATTGTATTCGCCAGTGGAATGTCGAGGCCGTTCTCGATGATCGTGGTGGCCACGAGCACATCGAACTCGTGACGCATGAAGGCGAGCATGACTTTCTCGAGATCGTTCTCGCCCATCTGGCCGTGCGCGACGGCCACGCGGGCCGCGGGCACCAGCTCCTGAATGCGCGCAGCAATTTCGTAGATGGATTCCACGCGATTGTGGACAAAGAACACCTGCCCGCCGCGTTCCAGTTCCACTTCGATGGCCGAGCGCACGATTTTTTCGTCGAAGCGCGCCACGACGGTTTGAATCGCCATGCGATCTTTTGGCGGGGTCTCGATAATGCTCATATCGCGCAAGCCGACAAGCGACATATGCAGCGTGCGCGGAATGGGCGTCGCGCTCATGGCCAGCACATCGATCTCCTTGCGCAACTGCTTCAGGCGCTCCTTGTGGCGCACGCCGAAGCGCTGTTCTTCGTCTACGACCAGCAATCCGAGATCCTGGAACTTGATGTCTTTTGAGAGCAGGCGGTGCGTTCCGATGAGAATGTCGACGCGGCCGGTCGAGACGCGCTCGATGATGTCCTTCTGTTCTTTTGATGTTCTAAAGCGCGAGATCATCTCGATGTGGATGGGAAACTGCGCGAACCGCTGCTTGAAGGTTTCGAAGTGCTGAAAGCTGAGCACCGTGGTCGGAGTGAGCACTGCAACTTGCTTGCCATCCTGCACGGCTTTGAAGGCGGCGCGCATGGCGACTTCGGTTTTGCCGTAGCCGACGTCGCCGCATAGCAGCCGGTCCATGGGCGTGGGCGACTCCATGTCGTCCTTGACCGCGCGAATCGCCGTAATCTGGTCGTCGGTCTCGCTGAAATCGAATGCGTCTTCGAACTCGCGCTGAAACTCGTTGTCCACCGAGAACGCGTTGCCCTGGGCGGTGTGCCGCTCGGCATAAAGCTTGAGCAGTTCGGCGGCCATATCCTGCATGGCCTTGCGCACGCGGGCCTTGGTTCGAGTCCATTGCTGCGTGCCCAACCTGTTCAGCACCGGCGCGGGGCCCGTATCCGTCGAGCGGTATTTCTGAATCAGGTCGAGCCGAGTGAGCGGAACGTAGAGCTTGGCGCCCTCGGCAAACTCCAGAATCATGAACTCAACCGAGAGGCCGTCCTGCTCAATCTCCTTCAGGCCCTGGTACTGCGCGATGCCGTGCTCCACGTGAACCACGTAGTCGCCGACGCCGAGGTCGCGAAAGTCGGAGACAAAGGCCGCGGTCTTCGATTTTCTGGGAACCGGGCGCGCCGCAACGTCGGCTTCGTCGGAGAGATCGTTGGCGCCGAAGACGATCAAGTTTGCGTTTGCAAAAACGACGCCCGAAGCCAGCGGCGAGCGCACGATTACCGGAACGCGCAAATCGCCGGCCATGTAACTGGCTTCCTCGAGCATCGTGTCGCCAGCACGCGGCGCACGACTGCCCAGCCGGTAGGGAACCTCGTACTCGCGAAGGACAGTCGCCAGGCGCTCCACGTCGCCCTGATGCACGGCAGCAAGCACGATGCGCGCGTCTGATGCCATGAGTTTCTTCAGTTGCTCGGTCAGTGCGGGAAGGGAGCCGTGGAATCGCAACGTGGGGCGCGTGGGCAGCTCAATTTCGCCCAGAGTTGTGTCCGCCTCCAGCACATCCACCGCGCCCAGTTGATCGAGATCGAGGCCCATGTGCGCGGCGAGCGAGGCTTGCAAGACCTCGGGGCGCAGATAAATGTCCTCCGGCCGGAAGAGCGAGCCAATCCCGGAGCGCTCGTGACGCAGCTCGACCTTGCTCCACCAGCGGTCGATCTGGCTGTGAACCATTGCCGGTTCATCGACAAACAGCGCGCAGCGCGGCAAGAGCGTGAGCAGAGAACGCTCCGCTCCGGCAACGGGCGCAAAAAACTCCCATCCGGGGAATACGCTGACGCCACCAGCCGCAGCGGCTTCGGCAGCCATCTCATCATTCTCGGTGTCATTCTCGATTTGGATGCGCTGGCGACTCAGCCGACCGTTCACTGCGGCCAGCAACTGCTCGGTCGCGGGCGTTTCCGTGAGCGGCAGCAGTTCGGTCTCGTCCAGCCCGCTCTGCGAGCGTTGCGTTTCGGGATCGAATTTGCGAATGGTTTCAATTTCGTCGCCGAAGAATTCAATGCGCACGGGGCGATCGAATTCCGGCGAATAGACGTCAAGAATTCCGCCGCGGCGCGTGAATTGGCCGGGCATTTCGACGAGATCCACCTGCGTGTAGCCCACGCTGGCCAGATGTGCGGTGAGGACTTCGATGTCGACCTCTTCGCTGCGCTTGAGGGTTACAGCCAGGCCGGCATAGTACTCGAGGTCGAAGAACTTGAGAGCAGCGGATTCGACGGGAGCGATGAGAATATCGACAGCGCCGGTCGAAAGCTTCCACAGTGCGGCGGCGCGCTGTTCCTGGACGTCGGGGTGGGGCGAGAGATTTTCGAATGGAAGCACATCGTGAGCAGGAAAGCGGACCACGCGGGCTGGATCGACGGCGCCGGTCAGCTCGCATCCGGCCTTCAGGAGCGGCTCCAGAGCCTCGGCGGCCGTGTTGTCTGCAACGATCACGATGACCGGCTGCTTGGCGGCCCGCGCCATCAGCGGCAGATAGAGAGCCCGCGCCGTCGCGGTCAGTCCGGACACACGCCGCCGTCCCGCACCCAGGCTAAGGTGCCTGCGAACGCGCTCAAAACCCGAGGAAAGCTCCAGCTCCGCGAATATTTCGCGGACAAACGGGAGAATCATCAAGCTCTAGTTTAGCAGTGGGATCGTTGACTCAGGTTGCAGTCGCGGTTTCATCGATGCGCGTGTCGAACATTCACCCCGCACTCAGTCGCCGCCGAGTTTCTTGGCGAAGGCGTACCAGAAGTCGAGCGACTTCCAGTAAGAATCGAGGGGCAAGCGCTCATCGCGGCCATGAGCGCGCACATCGTCCCGTTCGAGCGCGATGGCGGAAAAGCCGTAGCTTGGAATTCCAGCCTGTGCGAAGTAAATCGAGTCGCTGGCGCCTGTCTCCATCACCGGCGTGACCGGCAGTCCCGGCCAGATGGCTTGCGTCAGGGTGGTGAGCGGCCCCCAGACCTCCTCGATCGGCGCCGGCGGAACGATCGCCTTGCGGTCGGGCGCGGTAGCGGATATGTCGCCCAGGCTCGAGAAGTACTCCACGTTCAGCTGCGGGTCGCCAAAGATGGAGATCAACTGCTTCCGGATTTCTTCGGGCGAGTGGCCGGGCATGATCCGGCAGTTCACGATTGCCTGCGCAGTTTGCGGAAGAGCGTTGTTGGCGTGACCGCCGCTCAATCGAGTGGCGACGCAAGTGGTGCGCAGCCTGGCGTTGAAAGCGGGTTCCGCACTCAAGCGTCCGGCCGCGGCCGTGTCCAGAGGTGTGGCCAGAATCGCGCGCATATCAGCTGCGGTTGTGCCCGTCTCCTGAGCGGCGAGATTCGCGAAGTAGGTTCGCGTCACTTCGTTCAACTCGATGGGGAAGGCGTACGCGGCCAGCCGGTCAAGCGACGCGGTCAGCTCATAAATGGCGTTGTCGGGCCGTGGCAAAGAACTGTGGCCGCCTCGATTGGTCGCCGTAAGTTGATAGTCGGCGTACAGTTTCTCGGTCGCCTCAACCTCGGCCACGAGCGGCCGCCCATGTTCCAACTCAATGCCGCCGGCATCGGGGTTGACGACGAAAGCGGCGTCTACCAGATCGCGATGCTCGCGCACCAGCCAGTCCGCGCCGTTGAACTTGCCTCCCTCTTCATCCGCCGTCAGCGCCAGGATCAGGTCGCGGTGAGGCTTGTACCCCTCGCGACGCAGGTGCAGAAAAGTCTCCACCAGCGCGGCGTCGGAGTCCTTCATGTCTTGCGTGCCCCGCCCGTAAAAATATCCGTCCTTCTCGACAAACTGAAATGGATCGGTAGACCAGTCGGAGCGCAAAGCCTGCACCACGTCCATGTGGCAAAGAAAAAGAACAGGCTTCTCCGCGGGCGTGCCGACCGCGCGGAAGCGAACGACGAGATTCTTCTTGCGCTCATCGGGCCCCAGCAGGTGAACGTCTTCGGGAGAGAAACCCGCGTCGAGGAAGCGGCGCTCCATCGCCGCGGTCGCAGTGGTCACATTGCCCTGCGGCATGTCGGTGGTGTTGATTTCGATGAGTTCCTTAAAGATCGCCCGGGCCAGCGCGCGATCGGCCGCGGAAGCCTGCGGCTGATAGTCTTGCGCATTTGCAAACGGGCAGAACGCGACGGCCATGCACAAGGGCATGAACAAGGCCATGAACAAGGAAGTGAGAGTGGCTAAGAATCGATACACGGCATCCCCAGTCTTTCATTCATCTGGCGGTTGAGTGTCTCAGTCGATGCGCGGCGTGCCGCGGCGGAGCACCAGTCCAGTGACGCCGAACACTACGATCAGAATGAGTGCGAGTAAGAAGTAGTAGGCCATGGGATGGGCCCAGCCCGGGGAGTATTTCAAATCCTGGCCGACCCACAGCAACAGGATGGTCGCGATCACCGAAAACTGTGCGGCGATTACAAGAAACGTGTGTCCCAGGTCGCGCCGCTTGTCCAGCGACTCCACCTGGTCGGGTGAAAGGTTGCGCTCTTCGAGGGGAAGCAGGGAATTCGCCATCGCGTTCTTCTCGCCGGTCTCGCTTTTGACCTCTACGACCGGCGCTCCTAATTACGATTCAATCACACGCCGCCGGGGCCGCGCCAGCCTACGTGCGGACGGCGCCGCAAAGGTCCAAAATCCGGATTACTGCGGCGGATACCCCACCGATTGCGCGTACAGGACGCTGCGATCAGACCCCAGCCCCAGCTTTGCGGCCACGTCCTGTGCGTGCACGGTGTAGAACCACGCATTCAGCCCCTCCGACGCCGCAAACAGGTACACGTTTTGCGCGATGAAGCCCACGTCCACCTGTGCGTAGTCGTCTCTCGACGGGGCCACGTAGACGATCGTCACCGCCGCGTGAGCCGCGGGCGCCGGGCTGATGACGCCGCGCATGTCGCCGGAAAGCACCGGACGCAACAGATTCGCCTCTGCATCGTAGACGTAAACTCCGTCGGCCAGCACGACATCGAGCGTGATGTCCTGCTTGTTGTAGGCCGAGGGCGCGGTGCGGCCCAAGTCCGATTTCACCGCCCGCGGGCGGTTGACGCCGAAAGCTGCCCAGAGCAAGTTTGAGAGCGTCTGTAGCGGCAGCGGCGTGTCAATAAACGCGCGCGTCGTCCTGCGTGCGGCGAGCGCATGCATCAGCGGCATACCGCCCGTGATTCCAGGATTCGGAAGCTGGATGGGCTTGAGCTCGGCAGCCAGTACGGGCGAAGCGCCGCGATGCAGCCCAGGCAGAAAACTCGCGGCCCAAACCAAGGCAACCGACGCAACCAGCAGCGCCGTCCATCGAGCGGCAATTCGTAGTGGGAGGATTCGCATGATCACACCTCAAAACATCAGGCTGGGCACGCCAACCTCCCGAGGCGTGCCGTTCAAGGGGAAGAAGTTCGCTGGACTGCAAGGCCAGTTCCACAATGTAGCGCCGTCTGGCGAGCCGCGCAAGAAGGCCGGCCGCAGAGAGCCCGCCAAAGAGCATTGCACTGGGGCCCATGCCGCGCTGGCACCGGCCGCCCATTCGGGTTCAATCAACCATGAAAGCCAGCGTCTGCAGCGTCGTAATCTCGAACGGCTTACGGCAGCGGACATTCGCACACTGCAGCTTGTCGTCGCGCCGCACCATGTAGGACTGGGCCTTGGCAAAACGGGCCCGGTCGCGCTCGTCGCCGCCGCGCGGCAGTTGCGCGCGCTTGCGCCGCACGATCCAGGTCACTTTGTACTCCGCCGCCTGGCCGCACTTGGGGCAGGTGAGGTTGTGCGCGCGTTGTTCCGTCGTCTCGTTGAAGAATTCCCGCTCATCCATTCCGTTATTCCTTTGCCCGCTTTTCCTTTGCCGCCTGGCCTTGTGGATTCCCGCCGCTTCCACCCCGCGCGCGTCCGGTGAATCTTCAGCAGCACTTTCGCGCCGCGCGAATCTATTCCATACTCATCCTTGCCATGGCGAAACGCAAGCCAGCCCGTTTTTCTGCCGCGAAGGCAGTGAAGGCCAACGCCCGAGAGCGCGTGGGCCAGCCCAAGCCCTCGCGCATTTTGGCTGACAAGCCGCGCACAGGGCGACAGGCCAAACATAAACCGAGGCTCGACGAGATTATCCGGCAAGAGGAATGATCGGCAGGAGGAGTAGGCATGGCCAAAGCAGTTGGCATCGGTGGTGTTTTTCTGAAGGCGCGCGACCCGCAGGCTCTGGGGCTGTGGTATGCGGAGCACCTCGGCATTCCCAGCCAGGATGGCGGTTCGCTGGCCTTCGACGGCTCGGAATCGGCGGGGATGACGGTCTTTGCGCATTTTCCGGTGGACACGAAGTACTTTGGCGAGGGCGCGCAACAAGTAATGATCAACTTCAGGGTCGACGACCTGGACGAACTGCTGAAGCAGTTGACCGAGGCAGGCGTGCGCATCGATCCCAAACGCGACGATCATCCCTACGGCCGATTCGCGTGGATCTGGGACCCGGAAGGGAATCGCGTTGAGCTGTGGCAGCCGCAGTAGCTGAGAAGGGCCGGCCCGCACGATGGGCAATCGGAGTGGCCGAAGTCTTGTTGCGTGGGACGGGCGCCTGATCTGCGCGCGAGCGTCAAGGTGCGCTTGAGGAATGTCGCGCGCTGTAGGGGCCGGGAAATGATGGGGCTGCAGGCTGCGCGGCCGGATTCGCCGCCACTGCGGTTCGGTTGGAATAGATGCGGAACTCGACGACGAGGTCGAGCATCACGGGAACCGGCTTGCCGTCTTTGATCGCTGGCTGGAATGTGGCCTTGCGAATCGTGTCGACAGCACTCTCATCGAGACCGAAGCCGATTGGCCTGGCCACGGCGATTTCGCCGGGCTTGCCATCGGCGCCGATGACGACGTGATAAAGGCACATGCCGGCTACGCCATGGTCCTGCGCGTACTCGTTCGACGCCGGCTCGAAGGTCGAGACCAGGCGGGCTTTCTGGTCGACCACGCTTTGGCGCAGCACGGCGGGATCAGCGGGACGGTAATCGGTTTTAGCCGCGGCTGCCGCGTAGTAGAGCTTCCAGAAGTCGGGCATCGACTCCATCAGGCGGCTGTCAAAGCCTTGCGCGAAGACGTTGTCCAAAGCATTTTGCAGGAGCTTGTTCGCATGCGCCTGCGAGGTGGTGGTGGTCACGCTCCTGGCGTCGGCGGGGCGCTCGGCCGCGGGAGTCGCGGCAATCTCTGCCTGCGCTTCGTCTGTGGTGTTGGGGGCGTCGGTCGTCTCAGTGGGCGGGGCTGACGCCGTTGCCGGCGCCGTTGTTGGCGGTGGAGCCGAAGCTACTTTCGCCGCCGGCTTTGCGCCCTTGCCTTTTTCCTTCTTTTCCTTCGGCTTCACGACCAGCTCGCGGTCGATGGTAATCTTGATCACTTTCTTTTTCGGCGTGATGTTCACCTGATCGACGGCTTTGGTGGGATCTTCGTAAGGCATCGCACCGAGGAAGTGCAGCCCGTAGCGCTGCCCTTCCAACTCCAGCTTGTGCTTGGTCAGGCGCACTTTGTCGATCTGGATTCCGCTCAGGGTGTATGAGCCTTGCGGCGAGTGGCCTACCAGCACGCCATGCTCGTTGTAGCTCAGATCGTTGTCGAGGTAGCCGCCGCGCAGGAAGAGCTCCTTGCCGACGAGCATACGGCGGATTTCGTCTTCGGAGATCTCATTGGCCTCTGCTGCGTGGGATGGGGCGGTCTGCGAAGGCGAAGTCGAGGGCGCCGGCGCCGACTCGGCTGGAGTCACGGAGAGTGCGGGTTGGGTGGGCTCGGCTTCTGCGGGGGCTGCGGGAGAAGCCGGTGCTGCTTGCAGGGCCTGGTCGGGGGAAGGCGGTTGGGCATATGGCGCTTGCGCGGGGGACTGGTTGTCGGCTGCGGGTGCGACAGGCGCCTGCTGTGCGTTAGCTCCAGTGAGAGCCAACGGAGCCAAGACTGCGGCCAACGTTGCGCCAAGAACGAGCCCGCCGAGGCGCGCGGGGGACGCCGAAAACGAGAAGAAGCGGAAACGAAAAATCATGTGCGGCATGGGGGGAGTCCTTGATGGCAACTTTAGCAAGTTTGCACTCACGTTGCGCGAAAAAACAATCCCCCGGCAGAGTTACTTGCGAGTGACGTCTCGCTGTTCGCTACCTTCCCGATTTGATCCCCGTTTGAGCTGCCAAAGAATGCGTCGGAACAGTCCGAGGATGCGGACCGCGTCGCGACCAGTCAGAGCAAGCCTGCGCAACAGCAGATCGAGATCGTGCCGGTTGGCTTTACGCATGGCGGGCGGAGAGTAGTTGGCGGCGAGCATCGTCTCTTCAATCACTCCGGTGAGGAGTTCCAGATCGAACGTGGAGGCGGGAAGTTCCGGATCGGCTTCATTGACGGTTGCCGGCGACGAGCCCCGTCCAGCTTCATTGGCCACCGCTTCTCGATCTGCGGACGACACCGCGGCTGTGACCTCCATTGGGTTCATCCGCGAGGCAATCTCATAAAGGCAGACCGCAACGGCTTGACCGAGATTCATCGAGGGCTGCAATGGATTGGTGGGAATCACGGCGAGGATATGGCAGTGCGCGAGGTCTTCCTGAGTCAGGCCGCGTTTCTCAGAGCCAAAGACGAGGGCTACTCGCCCGCCGCGCGCGATTTCCTCGCAGACGCGCGGCCCCAGCTCAGGCAGCGGAATCACTGGCTGCTCGGGCTTGCGATGCTCGAGCGATCCTGTGCCCACGACCAGCGTGCAGCCGGCAACTGCCTCTTCCAGGCGCTCTGCGCATTTGGCGTTTTGGAGCAGGTCCGAGGCGCCGACGGCGGACTTCGCCTCGCGCCAGTTCGGCTCATAAGGAGCAACGACGGCGAGGCGCGCAAAGCCGAAGTTCGCCATTGCTCGCGCCGCCGCTCCTATATTGAGGGGATTGCGCGGGGAAACGAGGACGATTTCGATGCGGTCGCGTTGAGATTCGCTGAGCAAGGAATTCATTGTAGTTTGCGGCAGGCCTGAATGTTGGCGCGGAAGGCCGCAATGTTCTAGCCTCAAATGGTGCTGTTCGCCAACCCAGCTGCGCAAGCGTTGAACGACCTGGGCCAGTCGCCGATTGTGCGCTTCTCGGTTCTGGCGCTCAGCTCCATCTTTTTTCTGGTAGATCCATTCGCGGCGATCCCGTCGTTCCTCGCGATCACGCAGCATGCGGATCCGACGCGGCGCAAGCGCATGGCGCGCAAGGGTGCGATTACCTGCTTTATCGTGCTCACCAGCTTTGCGGTTGCCGGCCAGCTCATTTTCCGCATGTTCGGCATCACGCTGCCAGCCTTCGAAATTGCCGGTGGGTTGATCTTGCTGCTTATCGGCCTGGATATGCTGGAAGCGCGGCGGTCGCCCACGCAGGAAACACACGGCGACACGGTTGAAGGCGCGGCGAAGGAAGACGCCGGCATTGTGCCGCTGGGAATCCCGATGCTGGCGGGGCCAGGCGCGATCTCGTCCGTTATGGTGTTGGTCGGCCAGATTCCGACGCTTTGGGGATGGCAAATGGGTGCGATTTTGGGCGCGATTGCGTTCACAGCCCTGGTCACATATCTTGTGCTCGCCGCGGCTGCCCGGGTGCGCCAGTTCCTGGGCGAAACCGGCATCCGCATCCTCGTCCGGATCATGGGGCTGCTGCTGGTGGCGCTGGCGATGCAGTATTTTGTGAATGGAATCACAGACTTAGGGCTGATTCCGCGGCATATGTGATGCCCCCGGCCCAGGCGCGGTTTCCCACAGAAACCGCGGCTTTCCACAGGCTGTTGGCCTTGAGTCTAACCTCTTGAAATTGTTATTCTTCTGCCTGCCGCAAGCGGAGCGAAATGTTGCTCCGCAATGTTTGCATCATTGTTTGCATCCAGGGGTGGCCTGTGCTACTCTAACAAAGTTAGTGATGAGCAGTGGAGCCTCCTGGTGGCCGTTTGGCCTGCCCGATCTGAGATCAGGAAGTCTAGAATCTTAGAGATGAGGGAAGTGGGAAGCTGGTTCGTAGGGTCTTACGAGTTGCGCACGATGTGCACCGTTGAACCCCTGTAGGGAATCCCACAGAGAACAAGCCATTGCATGACCCGGGAGTTTATCTCCCGCGAGTTCGCCACGGGCGGACTCGAGCAATTTTTGCTGGCCGCTCTTTGATTCTTGCGCAGTGCGGACGGGTTATCCACAGTGGTTCAGGCGGATTGTTTCCTTGACCTTGAACCCAGACTTTGATAACTTCAAAAGGTTCGCGCAAAAACGCCGAGGTCCGCTGTGATAGCGGAGAGATTGGGCGATGCGCATCAAGTTCGAGGACAGCCGGACGCGAGTCCGGACCTCGATCCAAAAGGGAACCGCTTAGGCGGACCACCCTCAAGGATCTTTGACAAATTGGTTGAACATGCCAGTCGTGAGATGTGATCGGGTTTGGCTCGATCATTCTCACAAGTAAGGTGCCTGCGTCCTTCGCGAGAAGATGCGCAGGCCGGTCGACCCAATTCGACCTCCGTCGAAGAGGGAAGACATCAGGTTTCAAACGAGAGTTTGATCCTGGCTCAGAATCAACGCTGGCGGCGTGCCTAACACATGCAAGTCGAACGAGAAAGTGGTAGCAATACCATGAGTAAAGTGGCGCACGGGTGAGTAACACG
>Ga0224558_1001193_pt1 | contig 27984 bp, 22 predicted proteins | sample 714S32024metaG_FD_180682 | JGI IMG/M metagenome (GOLD analysis project Ga0224558, IMG submission 180682) | Peat soil microbial communities from Stordalen Mire, Sweden - 717 S3 20-24 | ecosystem: Environmental > Terrestrial > Soil > Wetlands > Peat | place: Sweden: Norrbotten County, Stordalen... | reverse complement strand
CCTCTCCGAGGAGAAAAGAGCCTTCACGGCCATTGCCGCTGAGGATTCTCTGGTGACCATTATTTCCCAGGAGTCTTTTGTGGAACTCTTGTCCTCGGTCCCCACCGTCGCGCTGAACTTCATTCGGCTGCTTTCGAAGCGATTGGCCACAGTGGAGAGGGGACTGGCGGAATTCAGCCATACCTGGTCCTATCACCGATTGGCTAAAGTGCTCCTCCAGCTAAGCGACAAATACGGACAGGAGGTTCCCGGTGGTACGGTTATCAACGTCCGCCTGACCCATGAAGATCTGGCCAACTTAATTGGGACGAGCCGGGAAACGGTGACAACACAACTCAGTAAGTTCACACGCATGGGCTTCCTGAAACGCGAGTCCAGGCATTTCATTGTGGCCAGATCCAAGCTCAGCGACTTTATTCGCACCGAGGAGCTTCGACTGAAGAATCTCACCTTTTCTCAGACAACAATTCCTCCCGGCGAGCTATAGCCGACGCTGTAGGCATGTTTAGTCAGCGGGCGCTAAGGATTTGAAACTCCGCTTCCGCACGCCGCGTAGATCAAGTCTGAAGTATTGCCTCCGGGCTGGTGCGGCTTCTCTGCGCGAGGAGGGCGTTCAATTTCGCCAGCACTTCAAAGGCATCGGCCACGTAAAGCACGTCCGCTTTTCCTCGTGCCCATCCGCAGTTCGGGTCGAGATTGACCGCACGGCGCTCGTTGATGAACCGCCAGCCCACGACATGGGGCTCCTCGCCATGGCAACACGTGGACAGGCCCTTGGGATGGCGCGGCGTCGATCCGGTCTGGCCGACCTGGTTCAGATGGGTCATGAAACCGAGCACCGCCTGACTTTCTCCGGTTTGGTCGACCAGCGATTTGCTGCCGCCCAGTGATGCGCCCGAGGCGCGAAGGAATTCAAGAATCAGCGTTTCAGCTTGATCGATGTGGGTCTTTCCGTCGGCCTGCTTCTTGGTCCAGCCCGCGCCCGCGACAAATAGCAAGTTGGCGTCGGGGCGGATGGTTTGTGCGTCGCTCTTTGGAGCGCGTACGCCGCTGACCACCGTTCTTGTGGCGGCTTGCGCGAGTGTTACCGGAATCTCTTCGACCTTGGCCGCGCCGGATTGTCCCGTCCAAGCCGCTTCGCAGCCCGACTCAAGCAACACGATCCAGGGGCGGGCGTCACGCGTAATCACTGCTTCGATGCGCTGGCGATAGTGCCAGCGCGTGGCGCGCACTTCGCCGCTGACGGATTCCAGCGAGGTCACATGCGTGTCCACACATCCGTTCAGCCGATGCGCCACTCCCGCCAGAACGCGCATGAACCGTGAAGTTGCGGGCGCGAGAATCAGTTCGGCTCCCGCTGCCCGGCAGAGCGCTTCCGCCGCCGCCGCATCGCTCCCGTAGCGCGCGCTGGCGAAGTCAGGCCCTGCGACCGCAAGAATTCGTTCGGCTCCGGCCGCGGCAACCGTCTCCGCCGCAGCCGTTACGTCCGCACCGATCAAACCGATGGTCAAACGCGCGCCGAGCTGCTTCGTCAGCTTCAAAGCAGCGCCCAGAACTTCATACGACACTTTGGGGAGCGAGTTGCCAGCTTCCGAAACGTGCGCCAGAAATAAAATGCTTTGTGACATCAGAGTTTTGGTCTCCGGATTTTGTTGTCTACTTCCCCACCCATTCCGCAATCTCGCGCGCAATCTGCTCGGCCGGCAGGTCTTTGACCACGCGGGTCTGGCGCTGTTGTTTTGGCGGGCTCGCGCCCAGGAAGTGCAATCCACCAGCCGGCAGCGGCACCGACTTCGCCCGCTGTAGCGCGGGCATCACCGTGCGCATATTCGCCATCCCCACCTGAGGATTGTTGCGCGGTTCCGGCAGATTGCCGGTCGCCCAGCCGAACAAAGCCGGCGGACCTGGGCACACCGAAACCTGATGACGCCCACCCTCTATCCGCTCCAAGACTTCAAACGAACCGTCGGCCTGAGCGTTGTCTAGAACTCTGATCTGGTCGACGCCTTGAAACTGATCGAGGATCTCCAGCCGCTCTCCGACCAACTGCATGGTGGCGCCTGCGCCTCGCGAAGCCGATTCCCAGCCGCCGAATACGAGCAGGCGCGAGCGATCTAGACCTGGGATGCTCTGGATGGCGTCCGCCAGGAGTGCGGCCGTGGCGTGCGCATCGGCAAAGCCGCTGGCGCTCGAATCGACCGGAACCAGTTCAAAGCTCACTTTCTGGGCAATCGTCATCATTACTTGCTGGAGTTTTGCTTTTGGTCCCACACTGACCAGCCAAACTTTGCTATTGCTGCCCGCGGCCTTGGATGCCAGGTTAGCGGCTTCATACAGGGCATGAGCCGCCCAGGGATCGAGCACGGCGGGAAGCATCATTTCGTTTTTCAGCGCAGGTCCGGTTGGGGACTGGACTGGCTCCAGCGTTTGCAGCGGGTCGGGAACGATGCTGCCGCAGACTACGATGTGATATCCGTTTGTCATTCGAGTCCTGTCAATTTAGTAATCTACGTTCGATCATTTTCACAATCAAGGATATAAGCGATGGAGAAACGGGCGTCTCGCCCGTTCCGCCGGGCGGGGACGCCCGGCTCTCCACTCGCCATCAGTTCAGCGCCGAGTGCAGCCCTCCGGCGCCGGCGTTAAATTCGATGTTTCCCTGTGCGCCGTCGCCTTCGGCCGCGCAATTCCACAGGCACGCGCCGCAGTAGACGCACTTCTCACGATCGAAAGCGGGCACTGCGTTTTCGCCGCGGGTGATTGCCTGCCCCGAGCACATCTCGACGCACAACTTGGTTTCACAGGCGCGGCAGAGTTCCGGACGACGAAAGACCACGTGATTTGCATAGCCCGCCGATGCCTGCACGCCTCCGCCCATGAGCAGAGCGTCCTGGTGCGAGATGAGCAGCTTGCCATCCATCGGAATCTGCGGCCAACCACAACGGTCCATGATCCGGTCGTGGAGCGAAGTGCCCTGGGCGGCGCATTCCTCCTGCATCTGCTTCAGTTCGACCGGTGAAATCCGCGATCCGTAAGCATCCTCAAGCGAGGGCAGTTGGCTGGTGACTGGGCGCGCGGCTGGCGTGATACGCCCGCCAGTCAACCCCGCGACGGCCATGCCGATCATTCCCGTGACGACGCCCGTCTGGAATCCGTTGCGCGACTCGGCCGCGATCTTCGATTCGTCATCGACCCAGCTCTCGCGGCGGCGGCGGACGTAGGTTGCTTCGAGATTTTCGCGAGTGAACGTGCGTTTTTGTTCCGTCAGTTCGATGACCGCTTCCGCCAGTTGCACCCCTGTGGTCCAGGCTTCATCCACTCCCGATCCCGCCAGCACATTCGTGCTTCCCGACCCCTCGCCGATGCGGGCATAGCCGTTGCCCGCGAGATAGGGCTCGCCGTGGCGGCCCGATTCCTGCAGCGACTTCGCTCCCCACGACTTCAGGGTTCCACCCTCGAGATAACGCCATAAATAAGGATGCAGCACGAAGTGCTGCAGGTAACGATAGGCCGTGCGCACAGGGCTGCGGAACCACGACGGAACAAAGATGCCAACCGAAGCCAGCCTTTCGGGATGAACGTAGAGGAACCCGAAAATTTCCGGTTCAGGGAACCCGATGGTGTGCAAGACAGTGCCCGGTTCGAGCCCGCTATCTTCGCGGAGCTCGATCACCATCTTCATGCCGAGCGCCCATTCGCGGGACTCGTGGCCTTGTGGCATTCCAATATGCGCGTCGATCTTGCGCCCAACCGCTCCGACCGGACCGTCGCCCACCACCGTCAGCGCCGCGCGCAGGTCCATGCCCGGAGCGAAGCCTGCCTCGGGACGCCCCTGCAAGTCAGTCCCTTGATCGGCAAGGCGCACACCCGCAACCGCGTCTCCTTCAATTAGCGGTTCAGCGACCGGCATGCCCGGCCATATCTGCACCACGCCGGACGCTGCCACCTGATCGCTAACCCACTGGTTGAACTGGCCAAGTGACAGCACGAGGCCCTCGTGTTTCCGCATGAACGGTGGTGTAAAAGGCAGTTCGAACGCCTCATGCTTCAGCCCGAACCGCTTCCGTCCGAACACGAAGCCAAGTGAGCGCAGCACGCGGTCGGCCGCCTTGAATGCGAGAGGTCGGAGACTCGTTCGTCGGCTCGCCCGCGCGGGATCGAGCAGGTATACGACTTTCTCCGTCTTCACGGCCGCCGCCATGGGAATCTCGGTCAGATCCACGCCGGGAAAACTGCCGCGTATCCCACGGCCCCGCGTGACGGCGCCCGAGACTCCGAACCCGAGCCCGTCGGCGCGCTCGTAGCAGATTACCTGCAAAGGCAAGCCGGGAGATGTTGTACTCTGCAGCCGCACCGACCCATCCGCATTCAGCAAGCTGCGGCTCAACGTCGTCAGGAATCCGCCCATCGCGGGGCCGAAGCCCACGCAGGCGATGTCGATGGCCATCTGCTGCCGCTCGATCTTTTGTTGTTCGAGCGCAGGAGCCTGTTCTTGGGAATCGGCGCTCATGCGGGGTAGTCCAGCGCCTCCGGAATCATGAGCTTCGAAATCGCCTCGGCAGCCCGGTCCTTCGATAGCCGGCAGCCCGTGAGGCAAGTGGAGAGCTTCGTTTGCAACGAGAGAAACTGCTCGGCTCCATTGCACTTCGCGCAGGGACCGGCTTTCTTCGGATGCGAGCCGTCGCTTCCGATGACATCCAGCCCGTAGGAGCCAATGCCCGGAATGATGCCCTCAAGAGAATCCAACTCGTCCTGCTGGTAGCAGCCCCGGTATCCCGCTTCGTCCCACGCCGGGTGGCGGTTGTATCCGAAGACCAACTCAGCGCAGATACGCGCCACTTCTCCGCTGGCCCGCGCCGACTGCACGTGGCACAGGTCGGTCATAAAATTCACCAGGCCAGCCAGCCCTTCAGCAACGGCAGGGTCGCTCGCTCCACGCCGCTCCAGTTCGAGCACATCGAGAATCTGGCAGCGCGCCGCCAGCAACCAGCAGAGCGCGTCGGCCAGCGGGAACGTCACACCCTGGCGCGCGCTCTGGTACAGACGCCCGCCGTCGGCATCGGTGCTGCCCTGCAAACGTCCCAGCGTCCACAGCCACATTCCCATGGCCGTTGCCAGGGCGCATGCGCCGGTGCCCGGACGCTCGCTCGCGATCCCGCGCATCTCCGCAATCCACACCTTAAACTGCGCCAGGAACAGCGGGTTGGTCATGGTGATGGAGAGCTGCCGCCGTTGCACAGCTTCGGGTCCCTCGTAGGTCGCTTCCAGTTGCGCATCCATCCACTTGTTGCCGAGGAAGCCCGGGCAGTCTTCCGTGATGCCGTACCCGCCCATCAAGCTGACCGCCTCGCGCATCATCTGCGCGCCCCAACCCGTGTTCCACAGCTTGGTTGCCGGGCAAAGGACGTCGGCCAGCGAGTCTAAAAGAACGAAGCGCAGCAGCGGATCCGAATCCAGTTGTGCGCGCTTGGCGTCGTTGGCAGGCGAGCCGGCAGGCAAGCGGACGAGATCCGCCGCCCGGTTCGAGGCTTCGCGTTGCAGCTTCGCGCGCGCTCTGGCCGTCGTGACTCCCTGTGCCGCCAGCAGTTTGTCAGCCTCGCGCTCCAGCGGATCCAGTTCATCAAACGCCCGCGCCGCCGCAAATCCTAGCGCTGCTCCGGCCTCGCCGGTCGCCCACACATCCACCAACCTGTGCAGCGCGTCTTCGCGAGCCTGCAGCCCGAGTTCATAACGCACCGAACCGGGCGCCGCTGTCTCCGCTCCACGGAACCGCCCGCGCTGATACCGTATCACCGGTTCGACCGCAGAGAGCAATTTCGCCGCCGTCATGATGCCCACGGTCACGCGCGTCCGGCGGAACACGGCTTCAATGACCTCGCTGTGGTTGTAGCGCGGCACGATGACGCCATCTTTCACGTCGTAGCCGCCGACAATTCTGCTCGCCGGAATGCGCAAGCTGAAAATCGGATCGCCGGTCGAAGAGAGCTGATGCACCAGTTTTCGCGTGGGCGTGCCGCGATCGAATGTTCCGGGATCGCCTTCTTCCAGAATCACCATGCAGCTTCCCTTGATCCGCTCGTCGCCCGAATCCACCGCCGCCGTCACAAAATTGGCAAACCCTATATTGGTAATGAAGCGGCCGCGCTTTTCCACTTGCAGCGTCGGTTCTTCTCCTGGTTTCCAGTCGGCGATGCGGATTTTTCCATTCAGCATGCCAGTATCCACGCCGACGTAAGGGATGGGCTCCGTCAGGCAGAATGCTCCCCGCCAGGGTTTGCGATCCTCTCCCGCCTGAGGCGGCGCGGCCAACTGCATGTATTTCGTTTGCTGCTCGGGCGTGCCCCGCTCGTGAATCGGAGCCAAGGCCAGACAACCCGCCAGGCTCGCGGTTGCGGCCCCGCCGTCCACCCATGCCAGTTCAAACGCCACCAGCGCCAGCGCCAGGTTCTTCGGCCCCGCGATGAATCCGCCATGCTCGGGCTCCATGAAGACGGCCGTGATCCCGGACGCATCGAACGCCTCCAGCAGTTCGTTCTTGGCCGGTGTCCACTCATGCGAATTTCGGCCGCCGTTGGCCACCAGCCGCGCCACCGGACCGCGGGCCACCGCTCGTGCCGATTGCACCAGCATCTGCAGGTCGTAACGGTCGGCAAATCGCCATTGAATCTGGCGCGCGGCATCGGAAGGAAGCGTCCGCAGCAGTTCCGGCTTGACGGGGGTGGCAGTGGAAGCCATGTCCTTACTCCTTTGGGAAGTGGTCGTTTGCAATGCAGTCTTACGATTCTGCCGTCCCATGACCGTCCGGTCTGTGATGTACGTCATAAGGGCCTGTGACCTTCGACCATGATCGCCGACCCTTGCTCCGCCGACCCTTGCTCCGCCAACCATCGCTCGCGAGCTACGGCCCGGGCCAGCGCCGCTACCCGCCTAGCCCGATTCGTCCAACAGTTCGCTCGAAGATGCTAAATTAGATGTTTCATGTCTGCCCCAAACTCTCTCTTTGTTCGCGCCGCCAAGGCTCAGCCCACCGAACGCACCCCGGTCTGGTTCATGCGCCAGGCCGGACGCTACATGCCGGAGTACCGCGCCATCCGCAAGCAATATTCCCTCATCGAGATCTGCAAGAAGCCGGAGGTCGCGGCCCAGGTCACCATTGAAGCGGCCGAGATCCTCAAAGTCGATGCCGCCATCATCTTCGCCGATCTTCTTCTCCCCCTCGAAGTCATGGGACTGCCCTTTCACTTCGCTGCCGGTGAAGGCCCGAAGATCGAAAAGCCGGTGCGCACCGCCGAAGACATTGCCCGCCTGCGCACCGATCGTGCCGCCGACCTCGGCTATGTTTCTGAAGCGGTGAAGTTGGTGTGCAAGCACTTCGGCGACAAACTCCCCGTCATCGGCTTCTGCGGGGCGCCTTTCACGCTCGCCAGCTACATGATCGAAGGCGGAGGCTCGCGCAACTATCTTTTCACCAAAAAGATGATGTACTCCGCGCCCGCCGCGTGGAACGAGCTGATGAAGAAGCTGGTCACGGTAACCGCCGAGTACTCGGCCGAGCAGGTCCGAGCCGGCGCCGACACCATCCAGATTTTTGATAGTTGGGTGGGCTGCCTTAGCGTTGAAGATTATCGCCGCTATGTTCTGCCGCATGTGACCGACCTGGTGAAACGCCTGCAAAAGTCCGGCCTAACAAAGACTGGCGTGCCCGTCATCTGCTTCGGAACCGATAGCGCGACGCTGCTCCCCTCGATGCAGGAAACCGGCGCCGAAGTCATCGGCCTGGACTGGCGCATTCCGCTCGATGCCGGATGGCAGAGCCTGGGTCTGAAAGGCGCCGTGCAAGGCAATCTCGACCCCGTGCTGCTTTTCGCCGATTGGAAAGAACTCAAATCGCGAGCTCAAGACATTCTGCGCCAAGCCGCCGGACGCCCCGGCCACATCTTCAACCTCGGCCACGGCATTCTTCCCGAAACCTCGGTGGAGAATGTGAAAGCGCTCTGCGATTTCATCCGCGAGCACTCGGCAGAGTTCAAAACAGCGGTTAAGAGCAAGCAGTGATGTCCCCTTTCTTGAATTGTCATCTCCTATGAATTGTCATCCTGAGCGAAGCGAAGGACCTGCTGTTCGCCGCGAAATGCTGCTCACTGGCCTTCGTCACAATGGTGAATCGACCAGCGGTGAATCGCGAAGTTGGAGCCAAGAATGACGCCCTGTCCGCTGGGCCTCGCCGGCCGGTGCTATTGCGCGAATCGGGTGAGTTCGTTTGCCACGTCGGCGACGTCTTCGGGAATATCCGCGAAAACCGCCGTGCTCCTGCTGGCCCACGGCAGCCCCGAGAACCCCGATCAGATTCCCGAATTTCTAAGCTACGTCACCGGCGGACGCCCGCTACCGCCAGCGGTCGTCGAAGAGATCCGCCATCGCTATTCGCTGATCGGTTTCTCGCCGCTCCCCTGCTGGACTCTTTCGCAAGCCGATCAACTTTCGCAAGCGTTGCAGATGCCGGTCTTCGTAGGCATGCGTAACTGGAAGCCCTTCATCGCCGATGCGGTGAAGGCCATTGCAAGCAAAGGATACAAGCGCGTCATCGCCATCTGCCAAGCGCCGCAGAACTCGCGCACCAGTGTAGGCCTCTACCGCAGCGCCGTGAGTGGTGACGGAAATCTTCCTTTCGAGATGGACTTCGTCGAGGAGTGGTACGATCAGCCGCTGCTCGCCAAAGCGTTCGCCGAAAAACTGCGCGCGGGCTGGGGAAAAGCCAGCGCCGAAAATGGAGCAGAGCTACCCGTCATCTTCACCGCGCACAGTGTTCCGCGGCGCACGATTACGGAAGGCGATCCTTACGAAAGGCAATCCAAGGAAACCGCCGAATTAGTAGCCAAAGAGGCGGGCCTCGCAGGCGAAGACTGGACCTTCGCCTTCCAGAGCCAGGGCATGTCCGGCGGCCAGTGGATCGGCCCCACGGTAGAGGAAACGATCGGGAATCTAAAAGCGAAAGGCCATCGCGGCGTCTTCCTGCATCCCATAGGATTTCTCTGCGATCACGTAGAAGTGCTCTACGATATCGACATAGCCTTCAAACAGTTCGCAGAAAAAGAAGGCATGCGCCTATGGCGAGCCGAGTCGTTGAACGGCTCAAAGACATTAACGGCAGCCCTGGTGGAAGTAGTAATCAGCCGAATGAAAGCACGGGGCATTTAGCTGACAGACTGACAGCCGAGAGCTAATTAATGAAACGCATAGCCATCATCGGCGGCGGAATCTCCGGCCTTTCGGCCGCGTACACGATCGAAGAAAAGCGCCAGTCCGGCACGCCCGTCAAGTATGTTTTATTCGAGTCCAGCCCGCGCCTCGGAGGCGTGCTCGTCACCGATCGCGTCGACGGCTGCCTGATTGAAGCGGGCCCCGATTCATTTCTCACCGAGAAGCCTTGGGCTGCCGACCTTTGCCGCAAGATCGGGTTGGGCGATCAACTTATCGGCTCGAACGACTCTGAGCGCAAGACCTACATCGTAGTCAGGGGCAAGCTGGTGGTGATGCCCGACGGGCTCATGTTCATGGTGCCCACCAAGATCATGCCCACCGTGTTCTCACCGCTTTTTTCCTTGCGCACAAAAATGCGCATGGCTGCCGAATGGTTTCATCCGCCGCACAAGGCCTCCGAGGACGAAACCGTTGCCCAGATGGTCGAACGCCACTACGGTTCCGAGATGGTCGACCTGCTCGCCGATCCGCTGCTCTCCGGAGTTTACGGCGGCGAAGCTTCGCAGTTGAGCGTGCGCGCGGTGTTGCCGCGCTTCGCCGACATGGAATTGAAACACGGCAGCCTCGGCCGCGCCATGCTCGCGGCCCGCAAGAAGATGGGCCGAGCGCCGAACCTCCCAGCGCGGCCGCTGTTCACTTCGCTCAAAGACGGCATGCAGCAGATGACCGATGCCCTGGTCGCGCGTCTGGATCCGGACGCGCTCAAAACTTCGTCGCTCGTGCAGTCGGTGATCCCGCAGGATGACGCTTGGACTGTGTCTGCCGGATACCAGAGCGACCAATTCGACGCAGTGATCATCGCCACCCCAACCCATGCCGCTGCGGCCGTGCTGCAAGCGACGGATGAGAACCTGTCCCGCGAACTGGGCGAGATTCAGTACAGTTCCTCGGTGACCGTTACGCTCGGGTACGACGAAAAAATCCGCCGCTCGCTTCCCCCGGGCTTCGGATTTCTGGTGCCGCGCAGCGAAGGCCGCCGTATGCTGGCAGCCACTTTCGTCCACAACAAATTTCCCCATCGTGCACCGGAGAATCGCGCCATCGTCCGTTGCTTTCTCGGCGGCGCGCGCGACGAGCAGATCCTGCAATCGAGCGAAGGGGAAATTCTCGAAATCGTTCGCCGCGAACTGCGCCTTATCGTTGGAACAGCCCTCAATGCCGAACCGCTGTTTGCGCGCGTCTACAAATGGAAGTCCGCCATGGCGCAGTATTCGGTCGGCCACCTCGAGCGCTTGCAGCGCATCGAAACACTCCGCCAGAAACTTCCCGGTCTGGCGCTCGCCGGCAACGGCTATAGCGGCATCGGCGTCCCCGACTGCGTTCGTTCCGGCGCCGAAGCGGCCAGCAAGATCCTGGCCGGGATGGGGATGTGGTCGTCCGCCTAGCGTCGCGTTCGATGGCCCGATGGCCCGATTTCTTACGCTCGCTCTGATATTCTGAATTTCTCCTGCCACTCCCATGAGCACTGCGCCCGCGAGTCGATGGAAGATCATTGTTGCCTTCGGGCTGGTCTATGTCTTCTGGGGCTCGACTTATCTCGGCATCGGCATCGCGGTGGAGCACATTCCTCCGGCCGTTATGTGCGCCGCGCGCTTTTTGACCGCGGGCACGGTTATGCTCGCTTACTGTGCCCTGACCGGACGCCGCATTCGTTTTTCGGCACGCCAGTTGGGCCATCTGGCTGCGGTCGGCATTCTGCTATTGGTGGGCGGCAATCTCACGCTTTCTTACGCGGAGCAAATCGTTCCCACTGGCCTGGCGGCGCTGCTGGTTGCGGTTACGCCGCTCTGGTTTCTGGTGCTCGACAGCCTGTTGCTCGGCGACCATCGCATCGCGCGCCGCGGCAAGATCGGGCTGGCCATCGGAATCGCGGGAGTGGTCGTGCTCATCTGGCCCGATCTTCGGCACAACAACGTCCTTGGCCGTCGCGAACTCTGGTGGTCGCTTGCGTTGCCGGTTGGGTCGTTCAGTTGGGCGCTCGGTTCGGTGCTCTCAAAAAAGTGGCAGACCGCGGCGGCCGATCCCTTCAGCGCCACGGCGTGGCAGGTGGTCTTCGCGGGCATCGGGAACTTGATTTTTGCGCTGCTCGTCGAGAAACCTTCCAACGCGACGTGGACCGTCCGCGGAGTAGCCGCGATTCTCTATCTGGTGGTGTGCGGTTCCTGGATCGGCTACACGGCCTACATCTGGTTGCTGCAGCACGTTCCGACCTCGAAGGTTTCTACCTACGCCTACGTCAATCCCGTGGTCGCGGTGTTTCTGGGATGGCTGGTTCTGCACGAGCGGATCGACCGCTATATCCTGATGGGGAGCGCGATCATCGTGGCCTCGGTGGTCCTGGTGACGAGCGCGAAGGTCTCGACGCGGACTGCGGCGGAAGAGCTTCCCGCGGTCGAAGCTGCGGGAGACTGATTCTCAGCTCTCAGCTTTAAGTTTAGGCAGCCTCTTCGGGAGCGTCGGGAAATGGTGATGGCGCTCGACTATTCTTCGGGTTCTTCGGCATCGTTGACGACATCGACCACGCGGCTGCGGATGGAGAAGACCAGCTTCGCATCGTCGCCATGCTGAAAGGTGACGCGCATGGGGGTGCGCTCCCAGACGGGCGCCGGGCACTCCGAGTCGGGATCGTCGGCTCCCGCGGGTTCGCCTGCGTCTTTTTTCAGGATGGGCTTGCGCCGTCCTACCTGGGCGACGACCGCGTACAGTTTCTTGCCGTCTTCGGAGACGCCGCAATAGGCGATGTAGTCGCGATACCAGCTTGCGGTCGAATAGAAGGGATCGAACTCGGGAAGGTTGAGTTGGGAGACGCGTCCGGTGAGGCGGTCGACGAGCAGCCAGCCTCCGCGTTGCCACTGCCAGTGCGGGGCGTTGGCGTTTGAGCTCTCAGTGGGCAGCGCATCGTTCACGCGAAAAGCGCGCCGGATCACAAACAGCCGGTCGGTCAGCTCATGCGGAGCACCGGTGGTGTATTCCTTGAGCCGTGTATCCACAAACAACGGACGCACTTTCAGGTCGAGCAGCTTCTGTCCGGTCGCGCTGGGCCACTTGGCGGAGATCCATTTTCCAAAAGTAATCACATGCGGTTTTGGGACGGCCGCGCATTCGCTCCACGGCAAGCACATCAGGACGCAGATCAGTAAGAGTCTCCGCAGCATAATGATGGAAGACTGGCACGGGCGCGGAAGTCGCCGCTAGGACGCCTGAACAGCGAAAATGTTCGGTTTTGCAGTGGGTTTGACTGCCCTGACTACCCACTGCCGGAGCCAGTGGCGCAGTTTCCGGGGCTGTGGGAGACTAGGATCACGGCCAGGTGCAATCGGCCGCAAAGCAATAGCGAATTGCAGTGAAGCGATGAGTCTTCCGCCACGACAGCGCCGGACAACTTTTTCTCCGCACTCGAACTCTTATGCGGGTATGGGGGAATTGCTGGCAGGGCGCCGCAAGCAGTCGATTCTGGTGGTCGACGACAATGCGGTGATCGCGGGGCTGCTGAAGGAAATGCTGACGCGGCGCGGCTATCCAACGGTCGTGGTGACGAGCGCGGCGGCGGCGGAGGCGGAAATCCGGCGCGAGGCTCCGGACTTGATTTTGCTCGACGTGATCATGCCCGGCAAGAGTGGCTACGAGCTATGCCGCGAACTCAAAGCGGATTCCAAGACCCGTCTGATTCCGGTCGTCATGATTACCGGCCTGAGCGATCGCGAAGACCGCCTGAAGGGAATTGAAGCGGGCGCCGACGATTTTCTGACCAAGCCAATCAGTCCCGAGGAATTGTTTGCGCGTGTGGGTTCGTTGCTGAAGTTGAAGGAATTCACCGACGAACTGGAGACGGCGGATTCGGTGCTGTGCACGCTGGGGCTGGCCGTGGAGGCGCGCGACCCTTACACCGAAGGCCACTGTGAGCGTTTGGCTAGGGATGCCGCGGATCTAGGGCGCTTTCTCGGAGTGGATGAAGAATACATTGTGGCCCTGGGGCGGGGCGGCTACCTGCACGACCTGGGAAAGATCGCGGTGCCGGATGAAATCCTGAAGAAGGGAAGCGATCTGACGCCGGCGGAGTGGGCGATCATGAAGAAGCATCCGGTGACGGGCGAGACGATTTGCCGTCCGTTGAAGTCGCTGCGGTTGGTGCTTCCGATCATCCGCTACCATCACGAGCATTCCGACGGCAGCGGCTATCCCGATGGGTTGCGCGCGGACGAGATCCCGCTTTTGCCGCGCATCCTCCAGGTGGTGGACATCTACGATGCGTTGCGCACGGCGCGTCCATATAAGCCGGCGCTCGGCCACGAGCAGGCGGCCGGGACCATGCGTGCCGAGGCGCAAAGCGGACGCTGGGACGAGGAGTTGGTCGCGGAGTTTTTCGCCATGCTCGACAAGCGCCGCCAGGTAGCGTGAGTCATCGGGTCATCTGGCCATCGGGTGATCGGGTGATTGAAAGTCAAGAAGCTCTGGCATTTGAATTTAGATGGCCCGATCACCCGATGACCCGATCACCCGATCAGCTTTTGACCTACAGTTTCGTCATTCCCGCCTATAACGAAAGCGTACGCATCCGGCCGACGCTGCATGAGCTTCTCCGGCATGTGCAGGAACAAAACTGGGACACCGAAATTCTGGTAGTGAACGACGGCTCGACCGACGATACGGCACAAATCGTGCGCGAATTCGGCAAGTCGCATCCCCAGGTTCTGCTGGTGGAGAATCCCGGCAACCGGGGCAAGGGTTACAGCGTGCGCAACGGGATGCTGCATGCGCGCGGCGACATTTGCCTGTTCACCGATGCCGATCTTTCTTCACCGATCACGGAGGCGCAGAAACTGTTCGACGCAATCGGTCGAGGCGCCGACATAGCGATCGGTTCGCGCTGGCTGCAAGTGGACCTGCAAACCGAGCGCCAGCCCCTGTACCGGCAGGCGTTTGGACGAATCTTCAATCTCGTGCTGCGGGTGCTTCTGGGCTTACGTTTCGCGGACACGCAATGCGGTTTCAAAGCTTTTCGGCGAGACGCCGCGCAGCGCATCTTTCCGCTTCAGAAAATTGAACGCTGGGGATTCGATCCGGAAATTCTGTTTCTGGCCCGGCGCGCGGGCCTGCGGGTGGAAGAGGTCCCGGTGCTGTGGGCGCACAGCGAGGGGACGCGGCTGCATCCTTTCCGGGACGGACTGCGAATGTTCGTGGAAGTTCTGCGGATCCGGTGGAATGCGCTGACCGGAGAGTACGCGGCTGGCGCAGTGCCCGCTCCGGGGAAGTTGTAAAGTCAATCATCGCTCGTGGCCGCTCGCGTGGTGACGGGGCTTTGCCCCGTCCAAGCGGGCCGAAGCGTTCCACACCGGCTAAGAGGCGGCTCGATTATTCGTGTTAGCGGCCAGACGAACGAATTCTGCGATCTGGGCGCCCATTTCCTCGGTGGAGACGGTGCGCTCTCCGCGGCGCACCAGGTCGCGAGTGCGAAACCCTCCCATCAAGATTGCGATGACGCCAGCCTCCACGCACTCCGCTTCTCTGGGCAGATGAAAAGTATGACGCAGCATCAGGGCGACCGAAAGGATGGCGCCTAACGGATTAGCGATACCCTTACCTGCGATGTCGGGAGCCGATCCATGAACAGGTTCGTAGAGACCGACCGGCCCTCCGATGCTGGCCGAAGCCAGCAAGCCAAGCGAGCCCACGACTCCCCCAGCTAGATCGGACAGGATGTCGCCGAACATGTTTTCGGTGAGGATAACGTCGAATTCGGTGGGCTTGAGGACCAGCGTCATGGCCGCGGAGTCCACGTACATGTGGGAGAGCTGCACATCGGAAAATTCGCGGCCGACGCGAGTCACGACTTCGCGCCAGAGTCGCGAGCACTCCAGAACATTCGACTTGTCAACGGAGAGCACGCGCCGGCGCCGGGTGCGTGCGAGTTGAAATGCAATGCGGGCGATGCGCTCGACCTCCGGCTCATTGTAGCGCATGGTGTTGATCGCCTGGCGCGCGCCGGGAGCGCCTTCGCCTTCACCCTCAATGGAGCGAGGCTGCCCGAAATATAATCCGCCCAGCAGTTCGCGCACGATGAGAATGTCGGTTCCCTTGACGATTTCTTCGCGCAGCGGCGAGCACGCTGCCAGGCACGGATAAAAGACCGCGGGGCGAAGGTTGGCGAAAGCCCCGAGTTCCTGGCGGAGGCGCAACAGCCCAGCTTCGGGGCGAAGTTCACGAGGATTGCGATCGAAGGCTGGGCTGCCAACTGCTCCAAGCAGCACGGCCTGCGAGGCGAGGCAAGCCTGAATGGTGGCGTCCGGCAAGGGATTACCGAATTTTTCCAGCGCGACGCCGCCGATTTCCTTTTCGTCCAACTCGAGATCGTGGCCAAATCCACTGACCACTTCTTCCAGCACACAAATGGCTTGGGACGTGACTTCAGGTCCTATTCCGTCTCCGGGTAGGGAAGTAACAATGAGTTGCATGGGATTGCCTCGGTTCGATGACGGATATTCGTTACGGATGTTTCGAACAGAATACACCAGGAAAGGTCGCGGTGCTAGCCCATTTGGGGGCCTTGGTTGTCACTGCGCGCGGGGGCTACGCACCCCAGAGTATTCTTCCTGCTCGCTGTGTTGATCGCGGTGATGATCGCGGTGATGATCGCTGTAATAATCGGTGAAGGGGATCAACACCTCGCCTGGCTGGCGCTGCCGGATACATGAGCCGGATGCGACTCATTGGAATTGGCGGCAGCGGAGACGGCGCGGGGCAGAGACAAGCCGGCTGCGGCGGGCGGAAACTTCCTACCCTGGCTGCCCGCAACCTCGCTGTTGCTGACATCGCCACTTCTAACGCCGCCGCTTGTAACGTCTCGGATCAGTTCAAGCAAATGGCTGTCCTGAACCTTTTTAATGCGGTCGGCAAGAACGACAAACCTGCGATAGACCTCATCGAGTTCGCGGCGCTCAAACTGGTGTCCCAGTTGTTCGCAGCGCAGGGCCAGCGCGTGGCGGCCGGAGTGCTTGCCCAGCACCAGCCGCGAATCGGGCACGCCCACCGACTGCGGCGTCATGATTTCGTAGGTCAGCGGATTCTTGAGCATGCCATCCTGGTGAATTCCGGCCTCGTGCGCAAACGCGTTGCGGCCGGTGATGGCCTTGTTGGGCTGCACCGGAACCCGTGTGATCTCCGCCAACATCTGGCTGGCAGAATAGAGCTGCTCGCTGGTGACGCCGGTTTCGAAAGCATAGCGGTCGGGGCGCACCCGCATAGCCATGACGATCTCTTCGAGAGAAGCATTGCCGGCGCGCTCGCCGATGCCGTTGATGGTGCACTCCACCTGGCGCGCACCGTCCTGCACTCCCGCAAGCGAGTTTGCGACCGCCAAGCCAAGGTCGTTGTGGCAGTGCGTGGAGATCGTTGCTTTCTCGATGCCGGCCACATTCTCATATAATGCCCGGATGAGTTGCCCGTATTCCTCCGGCATGGTGTAACCGACGGTATCGGGAATGTTGACAGTAGTTGCGCCGGCTGCGATCACGGCCTCGACCACCTGGCAGAGAAACGGGATGTCGGTGCGGGTGGCGTCTTCGGGCGAGAATTCCACGTCGGCGCAGAGAGACTTGGCGTGCCGAACCGCGTCCCGCGCCTGCTCCAGGCACCGCTCGCGCGTGATGCGCAGCTTGTATTTCAGATGAATGTCGGAGGTTGCCAGAAAAACGTGGATGCGGGGGTGCGCTGCTCCCTGTAACGCCTGCCATGCCCGGTCCACATCGCCCGTACAAGCGCGAGCCAGGCCCGCTATGATGGGCCGCCGCACCGAGGCCGCGATGCGTTGCACCGCGTCGAAGTCGCCATCGGAGGCGATGGGGAACCCGGCCTCGATCACGTCCACGCCAAGGCGGTCGAGTTGCTGGGCCAAGCGCAGCTTTTCCTGCACATTCATGCTGCAGCCCGGCGACTGCTCGCCGTCACGAAGCGTGGTGTCGAAGATGGTGATGCGCGGCCGATCCATAGATTCCGTACCTCCGGAAACTTAAAGATTGTTTGTCTACTCTATCGGGGCATCGTAGTGAAGAAAAGGTTATTATATTTACAGAATGATTAGCAATGATGATAGTATTAGACAAACTTATTGAATATCAAATGTTGATAAAGGCTCTCAGCTGTCAGCTCTCAGCTCTCAGGAACCTCGGCATTCGAGGCCTCGGGCTTTGGAACTGATAGCTGACAGCTGAGAGCTAATTCCCATGGACCTGTCGCAACTGGAAGTCTTCCTCACCGTAGCCCGCGAACGCCGCTTTTCGCGCGCGGCCGAAAAGCTGTTCCGCACGCAATCGGCGGTCAGCCAGACCATCCGCAAACTTGAGCTGGAGATCGGCGAACCGCTGTTCGACCGTTCGTCCCGCGAGGGCGTACTCACCGACGCCGGACGCGTTTTGCAGGAATACGCCGAAAAGTTGCTCAACCTGCGGCAGGACGCACAGACGGCGCTGGAGGAGATGCGCGAGTTACAGAAGGGCCAACTGGCCATCGCCGCCAATGAATTTACCGCCCTCTACCTGTTGCCGGTACTGGGCGAGTTTCGCCGCCTGCATCCCATGATCAAGATCACGGTGCGGCGTTCCTTGGGCAGTCACATTCCCGACGATGTGCTCAAGCACAACGTGGAATTTGGTGTACTTTCCTACGACCCGCAGGAGCCGCAGTTGTGCGCGGCGGTGGTTTATCTGGACGAGTTGGTCTTTGTCGTTCCTCCGGGCCATCCCATGGCCTCGGCGGCGGAAGTCAGCGTCCGGCAACTGGGCACGGAGTCGTTCGTAGCCCACATCGTAGCGTCGCCCTATCGCGATAAAGTGATCGAAGCCTTCCACCGCCACAAAACTCCGCTACACATGGATGTGGAACTGCCCACCCTGCAAGCCATCAAGCGCTTCGTGTGCATGGGGAACGGGGTGGCGCTGGTGCCCGAGATCAGCGTGGAAAGCGAGATCAGCCGCGGAGACCTGGTGCGCGTGCCGGTGAGCGATCTGCATTTTCAGCGCAAGCTGCGTCTGGTGTATCGGCAGGAATCCGCGCTGTCGCACGCCGGAAGAGCGTTCTTGAAAGTGGCGGAGCAGGTGGCAAAAGACCGAGGCGGGCGCTATCGCTTCCAGCGAGAAAAGTAATCGATCTGAGCCAGTGGAGCGACGGGCGTCCCCGCCCGTCCGCAGCGCTCAGTTCCTGCGCTTTGATGAATCCACAGTTGGCGCCAGCGGCCGCCGCATCGGCACAATCGCACCCTTGGACGGATCGGCGGCAGCCGAGGCCCGCGTCAGCACCTCCTGTTGGATGCACTGCACGAACTCCTGGATCTGACGCTGCATTTCTTCCATGCGCTCGCGCATTTGCAGAATGATGGCAATGCCGCTGATGTTGACGCCCAGATCGCGCGCCAGCGACAGGATGAACTCCAGCCGCTGCAAATCTTCATCCGTATAAAGCCGGGTGTTGCCCTCAGTGCGGCTCGGCTTGAGCAGCCCTTCGCGTTCGTAAAGGCGCAAGGTCTGCGGATGAATCTCATACATCTCAGCCACCGCCGAGATCATGTACGCGCCCTTGGATTTACGCTTGGAGGACATGTTCAGAATGAGCGCTGACCTTTCGGCGCAAGAGCCAACAGCTAACCAGCCAGGCGACGGTTCCCGGCATGTACCATGCAAAGCCGAACCCACCGAAATCAAGGGGCCAGACCCAAACCAAAATAGCGCCGAGAACAAACGCGAACGTAGGAGTCCGCCAAGAGGTCGCGTGATGCCAGTTGACTAAGATAGAGAAGCAGGACACGAAGGCGAGCACAGCAATGCTAGGTGCCGCACCGAAGAAGGCGAGCATTGCATCACCGAGATCGCCGGGCCCATGGATCTTTCCTAGCAGGAAAACTAGCGTGACTTCACCAAGAACTGCGAGCGTCAGTGCCGCGACAACGGAAGCCACAAGAGCCAGAGGGGCCGCGAGGTAAGCCGGCATTCTTCGATAAACGCTCTGGATGCTCATACTGAGACTAATGTAGCACCGCGAGCAAAGAAAAGCGGGACAACTCTCGTCATCCCGCCATTAGAGGCAAATTGTAGCTAAGCCGCCATCTCCGGCTTCGGCTCCGCTACAGCCCAGCCCGCCGGCTTCAGCGCGTGGTTGATCAGGTGGGCGACCACGCCGGCGCCGATCAGGATCAGTCCAAACAAGAGCGAGCTCATGCCGAGTACGACTTCATGTTCGCTGCGAACGATGGCAAATCCCAGCAGCAGAACGGGAGGAATGCCCACGGCAATTGCTCCTAACAGGCCGCCCGGCACGCGAAACGGCCGTTTCAATTCCGGTTCGCGAATCCGCAAGCAGATCAGCGCCACAAACTCCAGCGCCAGGCTGGCGCCGTAAATCATGATGTCAAGCGTGACCAGCCGTTCGAAGCCAAGATTCAAAGCCAGTCCCCAACCGACCGCCAGCGCCAGAATCGCAACCCACGGCGCGCGCGATTTCGGATGCAGCTTGCCAAAAACTTTCGGCAGCATGCCATCCTGAGCCATGGCCAGCGGCAGCCGCGAGTAACTCATAACCAGCGCATTGAACATGCCAAAGCCGCTCATCATGCCGCCCGCCACCAGCGCGATCCGAAGCACCGGCCCGCCCATCAACTGGGCAACGTCTGCCCAAGCGCCGGTCTCCCAAGCGCTGGCCGGAAGCCCGGTGACCCACATGGCGGCAAACGGAAGAACATAAGTAATGCAGACGATGCCCACCGCGACCAGCATGGCGCGAGGATAAGTCCGCTGCGGCCGCTCCACTTCGGTAGCAATAGTGGAGGCGTTGTCCCATCCCATGTAGTTCCACATACAGATGAGCAGCCCGCCGAGAATGTCAACATTCGAGGTGGTCGGCTTGGTAACCGCATTCGCCAGCGCATGAATCTTGAACGGCGCCAGCACAAAAATAGCCGCGAACGGAGCCGACAGCGCGAAGAACAACCACAGCGAAGTAGTAGAGACGACCTTCACGCCCATGATATTAAGGACAGCGCAGACAATCACCACACCCAGCGCCACGGCCACGCCGCGATGGTTCTCTTGAAACCAGGGAAACATGCGCGTGAGGTACGCGACAAACAGCGTGGGATAAATCGCCATATCGAAAATGGACGCTACCAGCGACAGCCAGGCTTCCTGAAATCCCCAAAAGTTCCCCATGGCGCGCCGCACCCAGGCGTAGTAGCCGCCTTCAAAGGGCAAAGCGCTAGAAAGCTCGCCGATCATAAACGCGGTCGGCAGGCTCCAGAGCAGCGGGGTGAGAAGCAGGATGAGAATCGCCTTTCCATACCCGGCGCCATGCACGATGTCTTCGGTGCCATAGGTTCCGCCCGAGACCATAAAGAAGGTCGCGGCGACCAGGGGCCAAAGCGTGAGGCGGATAGACTTTTTCGTCTTCTTGTCGTTCTTGGGAGCGACGTGGGGAGCGACGCCAGGAATAAAGCCAGGCTGCGGGATGTTAGCTGGTGCGGTAGCTGTTGCCAATTTCTATGGCTTCCTCCTCAGGCGACTCACTCTCACCACCGCGTCACTTGGCTTTCTTTACGCGGCTCCCAGGGTGAACAGCGATTCCCGGGCATGTTCGGCGAAGTTAGTTCGCAAGAGTGAGATTACGGCAAATTTCCACAGATGCAAGAATTTTCTGAGAAAAATCGAAAAATTTTGCCAGGAGGGCCAGTACGGAGGTAACGCTGAAAAACAAACTTGACCGCCGAAGAGCCGAGGTCACGCGCGACGATGGAGCGACGGGAACCTCGCCCGTCCAAGCCGGGCGGGGACGCCCGGCTCTCCACCAACGGGCGAGCCATCGCAAAAGACTGGAATGCACAGCGCGACTTGATGTATAACGCTCAGGGGCTTTTCAGCTTGAATACTCCCAGGAGGCACCAGCTATGAGGACAGTCGCGATCGCCGTTCTGTGTGTTTGCGCCGGTTTACTGCTTGCCCAATCGGGGGCGCACCAGAATGCATTCACCCCGGAACAAATTAAATACGGACCGCCACCGTCGTTTGTTGCTCCCGGCGCGCAGCTAGCCGTGCTGGAGGGCGACCCAACCGCGAGTACCGGCGATTACACCGTCCGGCTCAAGATGCCCAACGGCTACAAGATTGCGCCGCACTGGCATCCCAATCGCGAAAATGTGACGGTAGTCTCAGGGAACTTCAAGGTCGGGATGGGCGACCAGTGGGATGAGACCAAGATGATGACCTTCCCCGCGGGCAGCTTCGCGTATCTCGATCCCGACATGCACCACTATGCGATGGCTTCGGGAGAGGTGGTCGTGCAGGTCCATGGGATGTCGCCGCTGCAACTTAACTATGTGAATCCGGCGGACGATCCAAGTAAGAAGTAAGCGGAGAGCCGGTCACGAATATTCCCAGCGTCGCGCCAGCCTGCGGGCGATGGCAAAGAGTACGACGCCGACCCCAAGCAGCACCAGCACCTGCGGCCAGAGGTGTGACACGGGCTCATCCCGCCAGAAGACCTTCGTGAACCCGTCGATTGCCCAGGCGTTGATAGTCAGCAAACCGGCTTTCTGCATAGCTTCGGGCATCAGAAAGCGCGGGAACATGCTCCCCCCCACCGAGGACATGATCAGGATCACCAGCGTCGAGAGCGGACCCAATTGCGCGCGCGTGCTGCATATGCTGGCCAGCAGCATGCCGAAGGCTGCCACCGCAAAGGCCGTAGAGAGCCCCATGACCACAAAGCCGGGAATATGCGACATGAAATCGACTTTGAAAACCAGCCAAGCCCAGGTAAACATAAGGACCAGTTGCGAGAACGCCAGCAACACGCAGTAGCAGAGCTTGCCGCCCAGCAGCGTTCCCATGGTCACGTGCGAACTCAGCACCCGGTCCAGCGTTCCACTTTCGGCCTCGTCCAAGAGCGACCCGCCCGCACCGCTGGCCGTGAAGAGCAGAAACATCACCCCAATGGCCGCGGCATAGAAAGACACCATCGGATCGTTCTTGTTCTCGCCAACGACGTCGCGAGTGGTCACGGGAATCGGCATGCCGCGGTTGGAATCGGCAGGCGCTGCTTCTTGGCCGCCCCTCTCCGCGCTTGTCCTCTTACGCAGTTCTTCAAGGCCCGCGTCGATTTTCTTCTTTTGTTCCGGAGTAAACCCGCCGGCGTACTTGTCCATGTACTTCGATCCCTGCTCCGCCATAATGTCCGGCATCGAGGTCATGGCGACTTTCTGGAGCAGCCCGGCGATCACCTGTGGCGCGACCATGTCGCTGCTGTCCTTAAGCAATTGGATAGTAGGCCGGTTCTGATTGGGCGCGCCGAATGAAATTGGATTCTCTCCGAAGCCATGAGGGATGATAAGCGCCACCGGCGCCGTCCCGTCTTTCACCGCGCCTTCTGCCGTCGCGGCCGTGTAGTCCGGCTGCTCCGCACCTTGCTTCGACGCCGGCCTTTTCTTTACCGACAGCGATCCTTCGCGCTCCAGGCCCTGGATCAGTCTCTGCGAGGCTGAACTGTGGTCTTCATCGACCACCAGGACGCTTACTTTGGGCGTGGTGTCACGCCGCCCGCCGAAGATCACGGCAAAGATCGTAAAGAACGCGATCGGCAGGATGAAGCTCAGCGCCAAAGCGCCCCGGTCGCGGCGCAGGGCGATCAGTCCGGTGCGCACAATGGGCAGAATCAATCGCGTAACTCCCTTCCGGTCAAGTGCAGGAATACGGATTCGAGGTTCGGTTTCCTCAGCGAGATATCTGCCAGTTCATGTCCCGCCTTGGCCGCGGATTCGAGCAATCCGGCAATTTCCGTCGCATGATCGATGGTGAACCGCGCGATCCCGTTCTCGAGGATTCCTCCGCGCTCTTTCACCCAGGCGGCCACGCTGTCGTCGGCGTTCGCGAATCGCGCCAGCACCTCGCTGCGCGAAGCGAAAGCATTCTGCACCAATTCATCCTTGGTTCCGAGCGCAATGATGCGCCCATGATCGATAATAGCGATGCGATCGCAGAGCCGCTCCGCTTCCTCCATGTAGTGGGTGGTGTAAATCATGGAGATCCCCTCGCCCCGCAGCTTCTCGATCATTTCAAAGATGCGGTTGCGGGCTTGCGGATCGACTCCAACCGTGGGTTCGTCCATCAACATCACTTTGGGACGGTGGATCAGTCCGGCGGCCATGTTCAGCCGCCGCTTCATTCCTCCCGAAAGATTCTTGACTGGTTCGTGCGCGCGGTCGGTGAGCGCGGCCCAATCGAGGCACCATGCCACCGCCGTTTTCAGGTCGGCACGCCGAAGCCCGTGATATTGCCCAAATGCTTCCAGGTTTTCCCGGCAGGTGAGCTTGGGGTAAAGCGCCAGATCTTGCGGAACCCATCCCAGAGCCATGCGCGCCCCAGCCGAATCGGCCCGGTCGCCAAAGACCGTCACCGTACCCGCATCCGGAATGACGCGCCCCACGATGCTGCGAATCAGCGTGCTCTTGCCCGCGCCATTAGGGCCAAGCAATCCCAGGCATTCCCCGCTCTTCAGTTCAAGCGTAATGCCATCGACCGCAGTCAACTCGCCAAAGCGTTTGACCAGTCCCTCAACCCGCAAGGGCAACAACAACGAAGACGGAATCGAAACGACGGGTGCCGACGCCATTCATCCTCCGGGCGGCGCACCCCAATTGTAGGCTCTGCGTCACTACTTCGCGGGCGTTCATTCAAAGCGTCAGTCTCCAGGTTTCGGCCACAAGATTCTTGCGGCCCCAACTGTCGTGCGGCTCTTCGCCCACCAACTGAAAATCTGCTTGCTGATAGATTTTGCGCGCCGCGCTCAGTTCGCTCTGCGTCCAGAGCATGATTGTTTTGTAGCCGGCCTCGCGGGCAAAACGGATGCACTCGGCGACCAGGCGTTTGCCTATCCCCATTCCTCGAGCCGAAGGCTCGACCAGAAGCAATCGCAACTTGGCCACCTTTTTCGATTTCTCCACCAGGAAAATGGAGCCCACGATCTGTCCGTTGCTCTCCGCCATCCAGCAGCGCTCGCGAGCCGGATTGTAGTTTTCTACAAAACCGGCCACGATCCCAGCGACCAGAGCCTCGAAACGCTCGTCATAGCGATACTCCTTTGCGTAGAGAACTCCGTGTCGGTAGACGACCCAGCCCATATCCCCGGGTTTCTGCCGCCGCAGGACAGAACCCGGCTTCTGCCCCTTTCCTTCGCTTCGCTGTGTTTCGGCGCTCCCAGGATCCAGTATGGATTCAATCGTCTGCATGGCACGCACGAGGTCATTCTGCGCGGCTGGCGCCAGCTTGCCCAGGATTGCGCTCACCTGCTCGATCGATCGGGCCTCGAGGGGTTTGAAGACTTTCCGGCCCTCTTTTGTCAGGTTTAAAAGGCTTTGGCGAGCGTCCCGATCGGAGGCCTTCTTCTCAATCCAGCGATGCTTCTCGAACTTGCGCAGGATGCGGCTCAAATATCCCGCGTCCAAGCCAAGCTCTTGGCACAGTCCGACCGCCGTCGACTGCTCGCGATGGGCCAGTTCGTAGAGAGTGCGCACCTCTGTCAGCGAAAACGGGATGTTCAGCAAACCTTCATTCAGCAGCCCAATTTGCCGGGTATAGAAGCGATTGAAACGGCGCATGGACGGTACCAACCGCTCAGGAACAGAGGGGATCATCGGAGCGCTGGACATAAACACAGGATGGTTCAAATAGTTGACTAAGTCAAGTATTTTATTGACGCGGTCAACGTTCGCAAAATCACCGTTCGAATCACCGTTCGCATCAACGTTCGAATATAGGACCGCGGACGCTGCGTGTGCAGCATGGGGGCGTTCTCACACCTGTTTCCAGAGTTCTTCCCGCGGGTCTTCAGGATTGAGCTTGGCCAGTTCGCGCAGCAGTTCTTTAGTCTTTTCGTCGCGAGGCATCGGCACGGTAATTTTCACTTCGACGATCTCATCCCCGCGCACACCGTCTTGAGTAGCCGAAGGTACGCCCTTTTCCCGCAGCCGCAGCTTCTGCCCAGACTGCGTCCCGGGAGGAATCTTCAGCATGCTCCGCCCATCAATGGTGGGTACTTCAATCTTCGATCCCAAAGCCGCTTCCACCGCCGTCACCGGCACCGTGATGTGGATGTCGTCGCCATCTCGGGTGAAAAGCGGGTGCTCGCCGATGCGGATGATCACATAGAGGTCGCCGACCCCGCCTCCGCGCAGCCCGGCATTGCCTTTGCCCGCGATCCGAATGCGTTGCCCGTCGCGGGTTCCCGCCTTGATGCGGATCTCCAGCGGATCGGTGCGCTCGACGCTGCCGTCGCCATGGCAGACCGGGCAAGTCGAAATATTTTTGCCCGTCCCATGGCAGCGCGGGCAGGTGACGTTGAACTTCATCCGCCCGCCGGTCTGCTCGATCGTTCCCTTGCCATGACACTGCGGACATTGCCCCGGAGCTTCGGTGAAGCCATTGCCGCGGCAGTTTCCGCAGACATCGCGCCGCGCGATATTGAGTTTCATCACCCCGCCGCGGATCGCCGTCCAGAACGGCACGTTGACCTGATATTCAAGGTCGCTGCCCGGTGCCGGGCCCTCCTCGGCCGCCTCGCCGCGCCCGCCGCCAGTGAAAAGGCTGGAGAAGACATCGCGGAATCCGCCGCCCCCGCTGCTCGACGTCTTGCGCCCGCCAGCGCGCGCGCCCTCGAACAGATCCGAAAAATCAAAGCCGCCAAAATCGACGTTTCCTTGTCCACCAGGATGGCGCCCTCCCGGAAATCCGCCGCCAAAGTCGCCGGGCCCGGTCCCAGGCTGTCCGCCGCCGCGAGCGTACGCCTCCGCCGTAGCCGGATCGATATTGTCGGAGTAGAACCCCAGTTGGTCGTAAATCTTCCGCTTCTTAGGGTCGCTGAGGATGTCGTTGGCTTCGGAGAGGGTCTTGAACTTTTCTTCCGCCGCTTTGTCGCCAGGATTGACGTCAGGATGATACTTGCGCGCAAGTTTGCGGAACGCCTTGCGAATGTCGTCGGTGGAGGCCGACTTCTTTACCCCAAGAACGCCGTAATAGTCTTTGGTTTGGGTGGCCATGGTCTAGCTGTCAGTTCTCAGTCAGCTGTCAGCTCTCAGCCTTGCGAGCCAACTGACTGCTTGATTTTCCTGCTACCTGAGTGTCGCACACCTTGACGCTGAGAGCTGAGAACTGACAGCTGAGATCTCGATTTCAGTTCACCACTTCCTTCGCCTGCTCATCCACCGCCACGGTGAACGCCTCAAATGGCGTGGCGTCGATCGACACGGGGATCCGCTGCACTCCCGTCGCCGTCGGCGCGAAGCAATACCAGCGTCCCTCCTCGGGGATGAAATTCACAAAAAACATCTGTCCATTGACTTCAAATCTCAATTCGTTTTCCTCATTTCTGGCCCGTAAATAAACTCTGAAACTGTGATGCAAATCGGGGGCGCATACGCGCCCCCACCGAAGTGCCACGCTGATGGCTGAAAGCTGACAGCGTTACTTCTTGTCTTCGACGTCCACGTACTCGGCGTCGATCACGCCTTCGTCTTTCTTCTTGCCCGCGCCGTCGCTGCCGGGAGCCGCGCCCTGTCCATCCGTCGGCCCCGCACCCGGTGCCGCCCCAGGAGCAGCCTGCGTTGCCTTGTACATCTGCTCCGCCAGTTTGTGCGACGCCGCAGTCAGCTTCTCGCGTGCCGAGTCCATCGCCGCCTTGTCGCCGCCTTCAATCGCCTTCTTGGCGTCCGCCAAAGCATTCTCCACATCCCCGCGCTCCGATCCCGAGATCTTGTCGCCATGCTCCTTCAGCATCTTCTCGATGTTGTAGACCATCGAGTCGAGCTGATTCTTGGCCTCGATCTCGTCGCGCCGGGTCTTGTCTTCGGACGAGTGCGCGTCGGCTTCCTTAGCCATCCGCTCAACCTCTTCTTTAGACAAGCCCGAAGACGAAGTAATCGTGATCTTCTGATCCTTGCCCGTGGCGTTATCTTTCGCCGTCACGTTCAGGATGCCGTTAGCGTCAATATCAAACGTCACTTCAATCTGCGGAATGCCCCGAGGCGCCGGAGGCAATCCCGTCAAATGGAATTTGCCCAATGTCCGGTTCTGCGCCGCCAAAGGACGCTCCCCCTGCAGCACATGCACCTCAACCGAAGTCTGACTATCCGCCGCCGTAGAAAACGTCTCCGTCTTCTTAGTAGGAATCGTAGTGTTCCGAGGAATCATAGGCGTAGCCACGCCGCCCAAAGTTTCGATCGACAAAGTCAAAGGCGTAACGTCCAAAAGCAGCAGGTCCTTGACCTCGCCCTTGAGCACGCCGCCCTGAATCCCTGCGCCAATCGCCACCACTTCATCCGGGTTAACGCCTTTATGCCCTTCGCGCCCAAACAGTTCTTTGACGATCTGCTGAATGCGAGGCATGCGAGTCTGTCCGCCGACCAGCACCACTTCGTTGATCTTGCTGTTGTCGATACCGGCGTCTTTCATGCACTGCTTCGACGGCCCCACCGACCGCTGCAAAATATCTTCGATCATGGTTTCGAGCTTCGCCCGGGTCAGCTTCTTCACCAGGTGCTTCGGCCCGGAAGCGTCCGCCGTAATAAACGGCAGATTGATCTCAGTCTCCATGGTGGTAGAAAGCTCGATCTTCGCGCGCTCCGCCGCATCCCGCAGACGCTGCAAAGCCATCTCGTTGCCCTTGCCGCGCAGGTCGAGACCTTCATCCTTCTTGAAC
>Ga0224558_1001190_pt1 | contig 28078 bp, 29 predicted proteins | sample 714S32024metaG_FD_180682 | JGI IMG/M metagenome (GOLD analysis project Ga0224558, IMG submission 180682) | Peat soil microbial communities from Stordalen Mire, Sweden - 717 S3 20-24 | ecosystem: Environmental > Terrestrial > Soil > Wetlands > Peat | place: Sweden: Norrbotten County, Stordalen... | reverse complement strand
ATACGCGCAGCAACGTCCAGACTTGAGCCCCGTCCGCCCGCAGGAAGGGGAATTCGTAGTGTTCCTGGAGCCCTTGCTCCCGCTGGAGCAGGTGATCCAGTAACTCGTCTTTTTTCTCCTGCGGCACAAAGGGCAGAATGGATTTGCCGATCATCTCCCCTGGCGATGTGCCCAGGATAGCGGCCATGTTTTCGTTAGCGAATACCGTCTTGCCTTCAGCGTCGATCGACCAGACCCCTTCCTGAGCGGTCTCCACGAGTTGCCAGTAGGCGGTTGCAACGGAGTGGCGCTGGCGCAAAGCCTTTTCCACCAGCACGTACATGAGGAGGGTGCTCAAGGAAATGAATAGAATTCCCTTGGCCTCTGAAACCTTCAAAAGGTATGCATTGGATAACCCGAGCCCATGCACCAAGCGGTCGGTAAATAAGATCCAGCAACTTGAGAACGCGAAATACAGCAGCGCGATGGTGCGCGATCCCAGTTTGGGACGCTCGACTTTAAGCTGGTCGTGAGTCCGACGAAGATCTGTCTCGGCGCGCTGCCGAAACGTGCCGAACCGAGACAGGAGAGCAGCGAACGCAGTAAAAATGACGAAATATGGGATCTGGGACCGGTAAATGTAGATGGTGTGGACCGGCTCCACGAAGTACCAGTAGAAGCTGATCGTGGACAGGATCGCCGCCAGCACCGCAGGTCCCGCTCCTGCATACCAGGAACTCATGGCCACCGCAAACAACAGCAAAAGCGCGGAAGGGACGCGAAAGCCGAAATCCTGAAGGAGTAGCGAAATCCCGAGTGCGACACCGATGGAAACAACCGCAAGACCGTAGCGTTGGAGATAATTCAGGGGCAACGCCCTGGATGATCGACGGGCTACGGACTCATTCGCGTCGATACCTGACCGCTTCATTTGCACCACCACCGATCGTACTGTCATTCTGTCATTCATGGTCGTTCAGCCACTCTCGATCTGCTACTTTGCAGTCTTGGCTGACTTGACCTTCCGTTGCTTCTGCGCTCTCAATACCTCTGCTTCCGCTTGAAGCCAGTCATCCAAGGCGAAGCCATCAACGGTGCCGCGTTGCTCGTACAACTGATAGGCGCGGTGGCGGATGCGATCCTCGATGTCACATGATTGGCCAGTTTTGGCTGAGAGAGGTTGCCTAGTTTTCGACTTGGCTATCATGCAAGTACCTCTCCATCAGAAACGTGTGGGCAGAACTCTAAGAGGCTCGCGGTGCGTGCCTGCGATCCTTTGTGTGCGATTTTTCATACAATTCTCCAAGGCGTGGAGAGCATAGCGTGCATGCTCAATAGCCTCCACTTCGCCGTCATAATTGGGAGAAGTTGCAAACAGTTCTCGGGATCGAAAGACAGTGCTCGCCGGGCTTCTTCGATGCGCAATGGTAGCTTGCTCGCATCGGTCTCGAATAAGGCAGCTTTGTACAATCCGCGCCAGCTCCGGAGGGTTTCGGCAAACTGATCAGCACCCATAACTACCTCCGAAAGCTACACTTAGCACAAGAGGCCAATTGAAGTCGGTGATAGAAATCACGTTGGTAGATCCCGGCTACTGCGGTTTTCTTGGTGCAACTGCTGGCCATTCCTGTCGTCAAACGGTAGCAAACGACGGCGGCTACTCCTCCTATGACCGGCAAAGGAGCAGTTGAAGCACAAAGAGCCAATCTAGCCGTAGGACTGCTGCTTCTGGGAAATCTAATACTCACAGGCTCGAATCTGGGAACATTGTCCCCTGTGCGTTCACGCCGGTGCTTCGTCAAGCACTCGATGAGAGTTCGGGACAACTGAGGGAGAGAAAGAACGGCTCTCTGGGAGAACGTAAGACCGAGTGAGTTCGCCTGCAAGATCGCTCTGAAGGGCGATCTGACAGGCTCACAAGCTTCCGAGAACTCGCCCTGAACTTGTAACAGAAAAAGGGGACCGCTCACAACCGAGTTGGTCGTATCCTGACATGTACGAAAGCACGGGGCAGGTCAGTCTGATGCGCAACACGTGTATGAGTATCACAATCGTGATTCTTGCCGTTTCATCACCGTTTTCCGCTCAGGACGGATATTTTGCCGATTGGTTCCACCGAGTGGACAAAACGCAGGCGGAACAACCACATTGGGCTAACCCTTTGGCAACTACCACGCCCCGTCTTCAGGAAGGGCCCCGCTACGACCAACGTTGGCAGATGAACGCAAAGGGGGTGACAACCGACAATTATGACGGTGGGAAGGGTTTGGAGTTAATCCCGTTTGAGAAGGTTGAGGTCATTTTCAACCTGCCCCCCTACCTGGCTCACAATAATCCCGCCGTCCACGACGGATTTGGCGATGTGGCGTTCCTAATCAAGTACCGGCTTCTCTCAGCAAACGAGGAGCACGGCAACTACATTCTGACAGCCTTCTTGGGTTGGAGTGTACCCACTGGTTCTTATACGAACGGTTCACTGCACGCAATCATCACGCCGACGATAGCTTACGGAAAGGGATTCGGTCACTTTGACGCTCAGGGCACATTCGGAGTCGGCCTTCCAGTTGCCGATACCAATTTAGTGGGACGAACGTACGCTTGGAACAACACGTTTCAGTACCGCCTTTTTCGCAAGTTCTGGCCTGAAGTGGAGATGAACTCGACATTTTTTCAGGACGGAACGAGTGATGGCAAGAAACAGAACTTTGCCACGCCCGGTTTGGTGATAGGGCGATTGCACTTGTGGAAAAGAGTTGGCTTAACAATCGGAGGCGGATACCAGATCGCGACAACGCACTTTCACACCACGAATCACAACGCTATCCTGTCGATCCGATTCCCATTCTGATTCTCGGCAGAGGTGAGCCTTATTTAGGCTGCCGCCACCCGCAATGGATCGAGCGCTTGCGCGGTCTGCTTTGAAACATCGTGACCGAGGGTCCTGGGCAGCTGCTCGCGATCATTCGTGAAGAGTTGCGCGTCGAAGGCTCCACGCGAAACAGATAGCCGATTCAAACAGAATACTAAAAATCACGTTATTCGATAGTTCTGATGGCGTGCGTGGGCATACCGCCGCTCCAGTGTGTGGGCGAGCAAGGCGATTCCATGGCTGCATTAGAAACGAAGCAAAGGAAACGTGTCATGGTATCGTCCTTTTGGATCAGCCTCGGCTCCTGGATCACGGGCACGCGGGAAGTCATGATAACGAGCGGGTGTGCCGCCGTTCTTGACCGTGGAAAGTTGGTCGGAGCGTCGGACTTGAACCCGCGCGGCCTCCTGGGTGACAGCAACCAGCTAAACCACGCCCGCAAGGATCCTTCAGGTCATCGCTTCCATGGTGTTGAATCCGCGATACTGCCAAGGCAGCCTCCAGGCTGATTCCTCCGTCCTCGGGAGCAACCGCGGTGGCCGGCAAGACGTCTTTCAGACCGAAGCTGCAAATCGCGTGCGTGTGTCCACCGCATACTCCATGATTCGATAGTGGCGGATCGGATCAGCACGGCGCCGTATTTCCTCGGCAGCCTTGGTAATGACTTCTGGTTCGCGGAACTCGTCGAGTAATTTCATGACTGCTCTTCCAAGCCGTACCGTTTGACTTCTCACATCGCAGCTTGTGGTTCTCCCAACATGCGAAGTGTCCGCATGCGATCGAGCGCGTCGTCCTCGCTGATCTTGCTCATGGCGAACCCAACATGGATCAGCACCCACTCCCCCGCAACCGGAGGATTATGTTGCAAAAGCCCCAGGTCCACGTTGCGGCGCACGCCAACCACTTCGACCACCGCCGTGTTGGGCTGGTCCGGAGAGATGTCAACGATTCTTCCGGGAATTGCCAGGCACATTCAAGTGCAAGTTTGCAATTCTGAGTCCACAAACCGGTGATTCGATCAGGCGTACCGGTACGGACAGTTGAGTATCAAGAAGGCTAGAAGTATCACACTCTGAAGGAGGTTCACGCAGTAGTGCATCGAACTCTGCGGTGATCATATGCCCATCGTAGGGCATTGCATTGCCCCACAATGGGCACCGCAAGAACACTCGCTAGTAGAGGTGAGTCCGTAGTCTGTCACTGGACACCGATCTTGATATTGCCATTGCATTAAATATGGGCCAACGGCGTGATGTCCTGCGACTTCGCAGGCGATACCGGGCGTGCTCATATCAGGCAAGCTTTGGCACGCCTCGTGCAGTGCTCTTGACTGAAAGCTTGTGTCCAGCGCAACGGCACGCTAGCTCAAACATGAACTTTTTTGCAGGAGAACATATGAAATTATCAACTCGATATCTCTTAGTCGCAGGAGTAGCGCTCGCGGTGGTTCTAGGCGCTGCCACAACTTCACACGCACAGGCGCTGGGATGGGAAGGCGAAACAGGCGTGTTCGTTACACCCCTCGCGTACACTGCCGCCTCCGAAAATCAGAAGGTCCATCCCGTTGTTGCTTACCACTACTTGAATGCCGGTTCGGTCATCGGCGACTTTCACGAGGCCTCGATCACAGTTGGCTTCCTGAAGCGTTTCGAAATGGGTTATACGCACGAGTTTCATTCCCAAGGCAATGACAAGGGCTTGAGCCCGCTCTGGCAGAACGGCTTCGAGATTTTCCACGGCAAGGCAATGGTGATCCCGGAAAACTACAATGGGGGAAAATGGATTCCGGCGATCTCGGTCGGCTTCATGGCTCGCGAGAACGTGCGTAACGTCGGGAACCTGAAATTCGCGCCCGGCGGCGGTATCAGTGCAACCGACTCCGGCAAGGCCAACGGCGACGTCTACATGGTTGCCTCGAAACAGATCAGTCAGCTGAAACGGCTTCCAATCATTCTGACCGGCGGCGTACGCGGTACGAATGCGGTGCTGTGGGGCATGGGCGGAAACGCTCCTGATTGGAAAGCGCGAGCCTTCGGCTCGGTCGCCCTACCGTTCAAACTCCCCGGAGGAAACTCGATCATTTTCGCCTCAGAAGCTGCTCAGCAGCCACATCACCCAGTCAACTTCTCGAACCTGAACATTCCGACCACATTGACGTATGCCGCGAGGTTCATCCCCGCCAAGTACCACTTCAATCTTGATGTCGGTGTAGCGCAGATCGCGGGCAACGTGGCTCCGGGAACGAACCTGAAGGCTCGTCACCAGGTCGGCGCGCAAATCTCGTGGGCGTTCTGATGAGAAATGTGCCGGGCTTAGCAAGTTCTTAGGGTACACAGCCCGGCACCGTTTCTCCCATCGCATTTCAGGTAACGACATCGAACGAGCAGATGGATGGTGTCGGGGGCTGGAATACGCAGATGACAACATCGCAACCCGTTCGCGTAAGAAGGGATTCGCAATCGAGTTCATATGGACCCTGAACGGATTACCAATGCTTCGCGGAACACCCCCACGAGTCCGCTGGCCGATGGCTTTGATGTCTTGACGGTCCGAAGGGACTTCTCAGTACTTGATCAAACCGTGCATGGCCATCCGCTCGTGTACCTGGACAACGCAGCAACGGCGCAGAAACCCCGATGTGTTATCGAAAGCCTCCGCCACTTTTACGAAGCTGATTGCGCCAACATTCAAAGGGGCGTTCATGAACTCAGCGAGCGAGCAACGACAGCATATGAGGATGCGCGCTCTAAGGTGCGGCAGTTCATCAATGCCGGCAAGCATGAGGAGGTTGTATTTGTTCGCGGGACTACCGAAGCGATTAACCTTGTGGCCGCTACATGGGGTCGGAAGAACGTTCACGAAGGCGACGAAATCATCGTCTCGACGCTCGATCATCACTCAAATATCGTGCCGTGGCAGATTTTATGCGAGGAAACAGGAGCGGTTCTCCGATGGATTCCCATTGACGACCGGGGCGAGTTGCTGCTGGATGAATACGAAAGACTGCTGGGACCGCGCACAAGGATCGTAGCGGTTGCACACGTTTCAAACACGCTGGGGACGATCACCCCGATTCGCCGAATTATCGAACTGGCACACCAGGTTGGCGCGGTTGCGCTGGTCGATGGCGCCCAAGCGGCGCCGCACTTGCGAGTCGACGTTCGGGCGCTGGATGCCGATTTTTATGCGTTCTCCGGACATAAGGTGTTCGGACCCACAGGTATTGGAGTCCTGTACGGCAAATGCGACCTTTTGGAAACCATGCCTCCGTACCAAAGCGGCGGCGGCATGATCCGCAGCGTCACTTGTGAAAAGACCACATATCTCGATCCACCCTTCAAGTTCGAAGCCGGCACTCCGAACATCGCCGGTGCCATCGCTCTCGGAGCAGCGCTGGATTACGTCGGAAAAATCGGAATCGACAAGATCTCTGCATATGAACACCGCTTGTTGCTTCACGGGATGTCCGCACTTTCTTCAGTACCCGGGCTCCGCATCATCGGAACACCTGCCGAAAAAGCTGCTGTGCTTTCCTTTGTAGTCGGTAATATCGATTCGGCCGATATCGGAGCGATGTTGGATTTGCAGGGCATTGCGGTTCGAACTGGTCACCACTGTGCCCAGCCGGTCATGGCACGGTTTGGACTGTCCGGAGCAATCCGCGCTTCGTTCGCCTTCTACAACACCCTGACGGAGATCGACGCCCTGGCTGATCGCCTTGGGCAAATCACAACAATGTTGCAGTGAGGTCTGCGTCAGCCGCCAATCGAGCTCATGGGCCGCGGAGGAGGTACGAACTGGGGGGCCCCGATGGTGTGGCCTTGCCATTTCGCCTGAACGCAGTCGAACATTGCTGCTTCGACGGCGGCATCATTGTCGGACAGCAGCAAGGGCCGCAGGTCGGTCTCTTCGACGGCGAAAAGGCAGTAGCGCATCTTTCCATCGGCAGTCAATCGAAGGCGGTTGCAGTCGCCGCAAAACGGCCTCGTTACGGATGCAATAAATCCAACGCTGCCAGTTCCATCTGCAAACCGAAATTCACTCGCAGGCGCACGGTGTTCCGCTGGCGTGATTGGAATCAGCGGTCCGATTTCCCGTTCGAGAATCCGGCGCATTTCGTCGGCCGAAAGCACGTTATTGATGTTCCAGAGCCCCTGAGAATCCAACGGCATGAACTCGATAAAGCGCACCTGCATGCCGGACTCCCGCCCAAATTTCGCGAGGGCCACAATGTCATGCTCAGACCGCCCCTTCACGGCAACGGCGTTGATCTTGATCGGTCCGAAACCCAATTCCCTCGCCACGCGCAGTCCGTGCATGACTGCATCGAAAGCGTCGCGCCTGGTGATGAGCCTGTACGTCTCGCGATCCATACTATCAAGGTGCACATTGATGCGGCGCAGTCCCGCGTCATAGAGCTCCTGCGCCCGATCCGCGAACAAGACGCCATTGGTGGTCAGCGCAATACTCTCAACACCGTCAATGCGCACGAGACGACGGATAAGGGTGCTCAGGTCTTTTCGAACCAGCGGCTCACCGCCCGTCAGGCGGATCTTACGCAGGCCCAGGTTTACCCCGACTCGAACCAGCCTTTCGATTTCGTCCACGGACAGCAGTGCGGCGCGCGGGGTGAACGCCCTCCCGCCTTGCGGCATGCAGTAGTAGCAGCGTATGTCGCAAGTGTCTGTAACGCTGACTCGCAACTTGTCGTGTACACGACCGAACCTGTCGACGAGTTCCTTCCCGAATGACATTCAGATTCCAATCCAGCGCGCCACCAAGCTGCGAGCTAATGCTGGATCGTCTGTTCCCTTGACGATCGCCCGCCCATCTTCGAACAACGTAAGTGCGTACGGCGGCACCTCCAGCCGGAGCAACTGATCTTTTACCTGCACGGTGCCAAGCACGCCTAGACGCGAAGCGAGCGCGCCGAAATCGGGCCGGCGATCGAACGCCGGGCGGACCTGTACCGCATTGCGGCCGCATAGACTTACGGCCTGCTGCCGTCGTGAGCTCAAAAAGTCGAATTGTCCCAGAGCGCAGCACGGGCAGCCTTCGCTGCGAGAGACTGCGATCGCGTCGAGGCTAAAATGCCATGCATCAGCCACAAACAGAGCCGTCGGTGCCGAGAGTCTGTCAGTGAGGAATTGCAACGCGATGGATGCTTGGATCGATGCTGCAAGCACTGCTGCCGGCCCGATAATGCCCGATGTATCGCATGTCCGAACCGACCCCGGCGCCGGCAACTGCCGGTGCAGGCAGCGGAAGCACGCAGTCTTTCCGGGAACGATTAGCCGGGCCATGACCGTTGAAGATACGCAGCTCGAATAAATCCATGGCACGTTGTTTTTCGTGCAGGCGTCGTTAAGCAAGTAACGGCCTTCGAGATTGTCAAGGCCATCCAGGACGAGGTCGATGTCGTGCAAAAAGTCGAAGACGTTATCAATTCCGAGATCCGTGACCACGGGGTCGATCTTTATGTCTGAATTGATCGCGGCAAGGCGTCTCCCGGCGGCAATGGCCTTGGGAGCGGATTCATGAGCATCGGATTCATCGAACAGCAATTGCCGGTGCAAATTTGACAATTCGACTAAGTCCCGGTCCACGAGGCGAATAAATCCGACTCCTGCCCTCGCCAGTAAATTCGCGGTGTTGCTTCCCAACCCTCCACATCCGGCAATCAGCACACGAGCGTGTCCTATCTGCTGTTGACCTTGCGAGCCGATAGGAGCGAACAATTCCTGGCGCGAGTATCGGCTAGCGATTGTCATGGCACACTTCGCCTATTTCTTTGCAAACGATCTTCCACCGCTAACATGTCACCAAGCCCCTTTCGAGAACTACACTTGGGGACGTGTTATCCATCCTTTGGCGAATGCTTGTCGCGTCAGGTCGCCACAAGCGCGTTCAGATCGTCGCCATAATCGCTACCCGCATTGAGGCACGCTGCCCATAAACGGGCAGCGCCCCAATGGGCTTGCGCCGTGATCCATTTTCTTCACTTGACCAAGCCAACCCGCCCTGCGGTCCGTTCTGTCCGATAACCCGTTTCCCATCAAAGGCAAGGGCTCCGCTGCAATCGCTGGGTGAAGGGCTTCAGCTCCGTTGCGCGACATTTTTCCCAACGTGAACTTTGGTTACGGAATTGCCTTTTCGAAGGGCATGAAAGTCCTAATGATTCATCCCGAAAAATGCACCGGCTGCCAGAGCTGCATGCTTGCTTGCAGCCTTCATCATGAAGGGCAATTCCGGATGGCAGCCTCGCGAATTCACGTTTACACCTGGGAGCGGGAAGGGATTTCGGTTCCCATGATGTGCCAGCAGTGCGATACAGCGGCTTGCATGAAGGTTTGTCCTACGGCGGCGCTCCACCGCGCACCTGGGGAATTGCTGGTCGACTTCAGCCAGAGCAAGTGCATCGGCTGCCACATGTGCACCATCGCCTGTCCCTTCGGCAATATCGCGTACGACGCCGTCGCCGGATCCCCGCTGAAATGCGATACCTGCGGCGGCGACCCCAGTTGTGTGCGCTACTGCCCGACCCAGGCTCTCGAGTGGGTGGACGATACCGTCTCGATGCGAAACCGCAAAAAGAATTACGCAGCCAAGTTTAAGGAAGCGTTTGGGGAGGCAACAGTATGAATGGCTGGATCGGGACCATACTCCGCATTGATTTAACAACAGGAGCAGTCAAAAAAGAGCCCCTTATAAAAAATGATGCCATCCTGTTTCTCGGCGCGCGCGGTCTTGCCACCAAGATTTTCACCGACGAGGTTCCTGCTACCGTCGATCCTTTGTCCCCGGAGAACAAGTTGATATTTGCGCCGGGGCCGTTTACCGGAACGTTGGCACCTTCGGCGGGCCGCTACCACGTGGTTGCGAAGAGCCCGCTAACCAACACCATCGCCGGGGCCAATTCCGGCGGCGTCTTTGGTGCTGCGGTGAAGTACGCGGGTTATGACGCGATCGTGTTCGAGGGCAAGGCGGAGAAACCGGTTTATGTCTGGATCAAGGATGGCCGCGTGGAAATCCGGGACGCTTCGCACCTTTGGGGGAAGTGGGTTCCCGACACGACCGATATCGTGCGCAGCGAGACGGACGACGACGCGTCGGTGGCTTGCATCGGTCCGGCCGGCGAGAAGCTGGTTCTGTTCGCTTCCATCCAGAATGAGATGCACCGCGCTGCCGGACGCGGGGGTGTGGGCGCGGTTATGGGCTCGAAAAATCTTAAGGCGATTGCTGTCCGTGGGACTGGCGGCGTGCGCGTCGCTGACGTGAAAGCTCTGGAAGCAGCCATCTGGGTAGCTCGCGCCAAGTTATCTGCGCACCCCGTCGCCCAAGGCCTGAACAAGCATGGCACCGACATCCTGGTCAACATTCTGAACGAGACGGGTTGTCTTCCCACTCGCAACTACAATGACGGCCACTTCCCGACGGCTGACAAAGTCGGTGGAGAGTCGCTTACCAAGGAAGTTCTCACCCGGAGGAAGGGATGCTTCGCATGCGTCATCAGCTGCGGGCGTGTGACCCGGGTAAAGGATCCAAAGTTCGCCGGAGAAGGGGAAGGTCCGGAATACGAAGCAGCTTGGGGCTACGGCCCTGACTGCGGCGTGGACAATCTGGACGCGGCTACCAAGGCCAACCATCTTTGCAATGAACTCGGTTTGGATTCCATCTCCGCGCCAGCGACGATTGCCTGCGCCATCGACATGGCGGAATCCGGCTTGCTGCCGGCAAAAGATTTCGATGGCCTGGATATTCGCTGGGGAAATGCCGAGCTGATCGTCGAGCTCACCAAGCGGATCGCGTTGCGCCAAGGAATCGGCGACAAGCTTGCGCTGGGTTCCTACCGGTTCGCTGAAATGTACGGCCATCCTGAATATTCGATGACCTCGAAGAAGCAGGAGATCCCGGCCTATGACGCTCGCGGCATTCAGGGGATTGGTCTCGAATACGCCACCTGCAATCGTGGCGGCTGCCACGTCAAAGGCTACACCATCGCGGTAGAAGTGTTGGCCAGCGGCAACGTTCGGATGGATCCCCGCGAGATCAAAGGCAAGCCTGCCCTCGTAAAGGCGTTCCAGGACATGACTGCAGCCGTCGACGCATCGGGCGGGTGCATCTTTGGCACCTTCGGAATGGTTGCAGATGACTACGCAGCGATGCTGAGCGCGTTAACAGGAGTCCAGTACAGCGCTGCCGATTATGTCAAGGCTGGCGAAAGAATCTGGAACCTGGAGCGGATATTCAATCTCGAGGCGGGGTTTACGGCGAAAGATGACTCGCTGCCCGAGCGCTTACTGAAAAGCCCGATCAAGACAGGTCCATCGAAAGGCTTGGTCAGCCGCTTGCCCGAAATGCTGCCGGAGTACTACAACGTGCGGGGTTGGAACGATCAGGGCGTGCCATCGTCGGAGAAGTTGCATGAACTGCAACTGGCTTGAACAGGGCTGCGGATTCCAGGAGCGAAGCAATGACGGTTAAATACTTTGGCGATATCAGGCCGCTCACGGGTATTAAGGAGGAAAGGTGGCCTCATCCCCACCCCGATCTCCGGTCCCTGCTGAACGTCTTGGGCCAAAAGCACGCCGCGCTTCGAAACCGCCTGTTCGAAGGAGATCAACTCAGCAGCACCACCATCATTTTGGTCAATGGCAGGAGTGTCGACTACCTCAAGGGTATAGAAACACCGCTTCAGCCGGATGACATTGTGGACGTCTTCCCCGTCGAAGGCGGTGGCTAGCCTTGTGCATTCAATTCGACACAACGAACGTTGAGTTCAGGAGGCTCGGTTGAGTCCGGTAAGTCTAGTTGTGTTGCCCATGGCAATCCTCGTGGCGGGAGTTCTGCTCCAGTGCCTGCTGGCGGGCGTGCTTACCGCACGAGCGAAGGGTTGGCTTGCATTTGCCAGCGGCTTGGGTTCGTTCACTGCGATACTTGGCATTTGGCCAAAGATTCTGGCGGGCAAGGTCATTGATGTCACATTGGCCCATTGGGATGGGCCTGCACAGTTCGCCTTCCATGTAGACGGCCTGAGCTTTCTTTTCGCAGTTATGGGAGCAGGTATCGGTACCGCAGTCCTTTTCTATGCGGTCGCCTACATGGAGGAAGAGAAGGGCACCACCCGATTTTATTGCCTGGTTCTAATCTTCATAACCGGTCTCATTAATCTTGTGTATACGGCCGACCTATTCCTCCTCTACATGAGTTGGGAACTTGTTGGGTTGTGCTCCTTTCTACTGGTTGGCTTCTGGTACACCAATCCGGATTCAGCGTACGGCGCACGCAAAGTATTTACCATTACTCACCTCGCCGGCTACGGTCTGCTCGCGGCCGTCGTCCTCTTATATGTAAGAACCGGTTCCACGCGTTGGACAGATCCCCATGTACAAGGTGCGTTCACCACCGCGATTTTTGTCCTGATGCTGATTTCGGCACTGGCGAAATCGGTGCAGTTCCCGCTGCATACTTGGATACCGTTCGCGATGTATGCGCCCACGCCGGTGAGCGCTTTGCTGCATGCGGCGGTCTACGTCAAATGCGGCGTGTACCTGATGGCGCGGCTGCACTCATTCGGCCCCTGGCCAGCATCCTGGGGCCTTGCACTTGCATGGATAGGAACCATCACGCTGCTCGTCGGCGCGCTCTTCGGCCTGGCGCAGCAGGACCTGAAACGGCTGCTGGCATACAGCACAGTGAGTCAGATCGGGTACATGATGCTGGGACTCGGATTGGGCACTCCTTTGGCCATCGCGGGCGGCCTTCTGCACTGCCTGAATCACGGACTTTTCAAGGCCAGTCTTTTTCTTTGTGCCGGCGCCGTGCAGCATGCTTGCGGCACGCGCGATATGGACCTGCTCGGCGGTTTGGGTCGCCGCATGCCGCGAACCATGATCCTGTGGCTGATTGGGGCCGGCAGTATCACCGGTGTTCCGCTGCTGAATGGCTTCGTCAGCAAATGGCTCTTGTTCAATGCTGCATTGCAAGTCCATCAGCCGCTCCTGGCGCTCGTTCCGTGGATCGCGAGTATTCTTACCATCTTCTATTTCTTGAAAGCGACCAGTGGCGTGTTTCTGGGCGACGAAGGTCCAGCCGTGGAGCACGCGCACGAAGTGCCCTGGACTATGAGCGCCGGAATCGGCGTGCTGGCCGGGGGATGCATCCTTTTGGGAATCGCGCCTCAACTCGCTGTCAAGTACATCATCAACCCGGCGCTGCCCGCGCTCGGAAGCATGCCGCTCGGTGGCATCAGCTGGTTGGGATTCGCAGCCGGTCAGGGCCAGTGGTACGCGACTGGTGGGCTTGTGTTGAGCGTCCTGGCGTTGGGTTTTGGGCTGCTGATTTATTTGCTGCCCTCGCGTGGACGCAGATTGGCAGCAGCGAGCGGGCCTTCCACCGTCTTTACCGGTGGCGAACCGCTCAGCGCAAAAGGTCACTTGCACGCCAGCGACTTCTCGGAAGTCGTGATGTCAAGCCTCACCCCTGTTTACCGAATACTGGACGTCGATCGAATCTGGCTTAGGCTTTGGCATGCGACCGGGAGGTTAGCATCGGCCTTGACCCGGCCGTTCAGCAGTCTTGAACGTCACCCTGGAGCTTATCTGGCAGGCGCGGGAAGCCTGGCCGGGTTCTTGGCATTGGTGCTGTTGCCCCGCAGCTCGGCGGTGCAGCAGGTGGCGGACCCGCCTTTAGCCCCGTTGGCAATCGCCCTGTCCCTTTCGCTTGCTGGCCTGCTGCTGGCTTGCTGGGCATCGCAAACCACGAGGCGGTGGACACTGCCGCTCGCAATCGCCGGCATCACTGCCTGCGCGGGCGTGTTGGCTAAAGGCACGAGTGAGCGTTCCATCCTTCTGGAAACCGCGTCTGCGATCGCGCTGTTGATGGTATGGAGGACAGGCAAGCCGCGAGCCTGGCAGGCATACCTGGCGGCGGTGGTGATCTCGGCTGTGGGAATGGTGGGCGGCGCCGTTGCGGCCGAACACGGGCACGTCCAACTGGCGAGGGCGCTGCTACTTCCCGGCATCGTTACCAAGCTGGGTTTGTTTCCGCTTTGGTTTTGGCTGCCTTTGCTTGCCGAATCTGCGCCCGCAGTTGTGGCAGGACTCGTGATAGCGATCATCGATGTCGCAGCCTTCGGAGAGGTAGTCACGTTGCGCACCGTTGCGCCGCAATTGTTCAGTCCTGCTTTGCCGTGGTTGGCGGTTGGAGCCATATCGGCCGCAGGCGGCGCGTTGTTTGCACTGGCTCAACGGAATCTCAAACGCTTGCTCGCCTTCTCCACGGTAACCGACATGGGGCTGATGATCGTCGCCCTGGTTATGGGAGGGGCCTGGGGCATGGAGGGCGCCATCCTCGGCGCAGCTGCTCACGCGATTGCCAAGGCGTTGCTGTTTGCAAGCGTATCGGGTCCCGAGGCGGAGGGCGCCGCAATGGTAAATCCGCGTGGGCTCGCGTCCCAACATCCGTTGCCGTGCGTCGGATTCATTGTGGGCGCACTGGCTGTTCTCGGTGTCCCGTTCACCGTGGGGTATCCGGGCCACTGGCGGATCTTCTCTACGGTTGCAGCTAATGCCCCGCTATTCGTGATTCTTGCGGGAAGCGCGATGCTCAACGTGGCTACGTACGGCCGCGCGATGGCTCTTTTCTGGTGGGGATCCGAAATTCCGGCCCCGTGCGAGCGCCGATACAGCAGAGTCGCCCTGGGCGCATCCATCGCGCTGCTCGCCCTGGCCGCCCTGATTGCAGGAATCTGGCCACGCGTACTGGGAGGGCTGGCGTGAAAGATTACGGTTTCCTCTACCGGCTGGTCGAGCGCGCTCGAGAGCGCTCAGCATTTCTGTTCCATTTCAATGCTGGAGCCTGCAACGGATGCGATATCGAGCTGATCTCCTGCCTGACGCCGCGATATGACGTGGAACAGTACGGAATCAAGCTGGAGGGAAGCCCGCGCCACGCGGACGTATTTGTGGTTTCGGGCCCGGTCACCCGTGCGACACGAGCTCCCTTGGAGGCCGTTTATAAACAGTTGCCCGATCCCAAGGTCGTGGTCGCAATTGGCAGTTGCCCGGCCACCGGAAACGTCTTTTGGGGCAGCCCCATGATTGAAGGTCCGCTTGATCAAATTATTCCAGTTGATATTTACGTTCCGGGTTGTCCGCCACGGCCCATGGCTATTGTTGAGGGTATCGCGGCTGCAATTCACAAGCTGGCAAGTCGGCATTCAGCAGCGTCAGGAGAACAGGTATGAACCTGGCACAGGCAGTAGCTGCGCTGCTGATCTTTCCGGGCCTGTTGTATGCCGTCCCGATGGGGTGGCTGATGCTCGGTACCGAACGCAAATTGCGGGCGAGGTTTCAAGGAAGAATCGGGCCGCCACTGACCCAGCCGTTCTACGACGTAGTCAAGCTGATAGCGAAGTGGCCCCTGCCCCGTGCAGCGGGCGAGCGCGCCTTGTTGGCCTTATTCCCTCTGCTCTCGATAGGCGCCATGATCGGCGCGGCTGCCTTGCTCCCGGTCTTTCGCGGTGAATCGGGCTTTGCGGGGGACATCATTCTTTTGGTCGGCTTGCTCGAGATCCCTCCGGTTTGCATGGTGCTGGCAGGGTATGCATCGCGATCGATTTATGGCGAAGTTGGTGCGAATCGCGAAGCCGCGCTAGATATATCTTGCAATATACCTTTCTTTACGGCGCTGATCGCGATGGCGGCAAGTGCCAATAGCCTGCGCACCACCACGATTGCCTTCGCGACTCCCTGGCAGGTACGGCTTCTGGCGGTGCTGGCAATTCTGATCTGCCTGCCTGTAAAGCTGCGCTTGAATCCATTTTCAATATCGAATGCCGAACAGGAAGTGCTCGCAGGACCACTGGTCGAAGCGGACGGGCGACTGCTGGCGCTCTGGGAATTATGCGAAGCGCTGGAATGGGTAGTTTTGATCGGCTTTGTTGTGACGATTGGCATTCCAGGCCGAAGTGGCGAGTGGTGGATCGATGCCATCCTGTTCGGTGCCTGCTCGCTCGGCCTCGTACTCCTGTTGACTCTAGTGGCCTCGGCGACGGCGCGCCTGAAACTTCGGCAGGCGACACGGTTGCTCTGGCGGTGCTCGTTTGTGCTCGCCGCGATATCTCTGTGCGCGGCCTTCCTGTTCCGAGGAAACTGAGATGCTCGAAATTCTTCACATTATCGGCAAGAACATCAGCGAGAAGCCCGAGACGATCCGGCTGCCGCACAGAGCGCCTCCGCCGGCAGGCTTCCGCGGGTTGGTGCTTCTTGATCCGCAACGCTGCATCGGTTGCGGCATGTGTGCCTATGTATGCGTCAGTGAATCGGTGACCGGCGCCAGCGATGAAGCCCAATACCACTGGCAGTATAAGCCAGGTCGCTGTACTTTTTGCGCGCGTTGCGTCGACCGTTGCCCTGCAGACGCGCTGCGAATGGCAGTTGAATCGCCGCCGGTCTACTCGCGCCCAGGCGAACTGGATGCCAGGCACACTGTGCCGTTTCCGCCGTGTCAAGTTTGCGGCAAGCCCACGCGGCCTACACCCGAAACCATGAAGGACTGGGTTGCCGAAGACATTCACGAGGGGACCCGGCATCTCTATGGGCTTTGCGATCGGTGCAAGAGACTGCACTACCAGACCGCGATGAAATCCATGCTGAGCGGCACTCCGAAGGAGGAACTGCCATGACGAGCCAGGAATGGCGACAGCGTGCCGGCGGCAACTGGATGCCGGCGAACTTGGCCGAGATCCGCTCGATTGCCCAAAGCATGCTCGAGCGCGGAGCGCGGTTTGAGGCATTCGTGGTCACCCAGACCAAAGCTGGCGAGTTGCGGGTGATTTGGCATTGGGACCTGAATGGCAAGCTCTTCTCCGTTGAAAGCAGGGCGGCGGTAGCTACACCTCTGCCCAGCATTGTGGATATCTATTGCGGAGCCGATTGGGCTGAGCGGGAAGCTCGCGATTACTACGGGGTGACCTTCGAAGGTCGCGCATCGACACCGCCGCTCATGCTACGCGAAGCCGACCCGCCAGGCGTGATGTTGCGTTCTGAAGGAGGTCCCAGGTGAGCTACCGCATTCCTCTCGGACCGTACCACGTTGCGCTCGACGAGCCGTACAAGATCGAAGTCGATTGCGAAGGCGAAACCATCACGGATGCGCACATCAAAGTGGGGTTTAATTTCCGCGGCATCGAGTGGCTCACGCAACGCAAGAACGTTACCAGGTGTATCGCCTTGATGGAGCGCGTCTGCGGCATTTGTTCGAACGTGCACTCAATGACTTTTTGCATGGCCCTGGAACAGATTGGGGCGATCAAAGTCCCGAAACGCGCGCAGTACATCCGAATGGTCGTCGCCGAACTTGAGCGCCTGCACTCGCACTTACTCTGGGCGGGCGTGGCTGCGGAGATCGTCGGCTTCCAAACCGCCTTTATGGAAGTGTTTCGTTTCCGGGAGCGGGTGATGGATCTGTTGGAAGCGATCACCGGAAACCGGGTGAACTACTCGATGAACTGCATTGGCGGTGTTAATCGCGACATTACCGATCCGGAGTCGGTGGCGGCTGGAGCACGAGAAATTCGCGATATGGTTAATCGGGTCCTGATCCCGTTCTTCACAACGGACCGCACGATCTCCGCACGATGTGGCGGAGTCGGGGTTCTATCGCAGGCCGACGCAGTCCGGTACGGCGTCGTTGGTCCAGTCGCACGCGCATCCGGTGTGGACACGGATCTGCGCCGCGATTGCGCCTACCTGGCATATGAGGAGATCGACTTTGCCGTGCCTGTTCGAACGGAAGGGGACGTTTTGGCGAGGGTGGTAGTACGCGCACAAGAGATCGTGGAAAGCTGCAACATGATCGAGCAAGCCCTGGCCCAGATGCCGTCCGGTAGCCTCAATGCTGGCGACATCTATGCCGTGCCTCCTGGTGACGCCGTGGTGCGCGTCGAAGCGCCGAGGGGCGAAGTTTTCTACTACGTTGAAAGCGACGGCAGCGACGTTCCGAGCCGAGTGAAAGTCCGGACACCGACGTTCGCAAACATTCCCTCCGTGATGGCAATGGTCAAGGGAAACGAGTTCGCGGACATGCCCCTGATCCAGGCAGCACTCGACCCCTGCTATTCCTGCACTGACAGGTGAACGCTGAGCGATAATGTCCTCGATGCCTCAGGGATTGAAGATGTTGAGAAAAGAACGAGGCAAACGAGGAGCACGAACATGAAACTTAGAACCACCAAAATCGTGTTGTTGGCCCTTCTGGCGTCTTCCCCAGCGCTGGCGCAAGACCGCCTGCGGATGTCGACCACCACTTCAACAGAAAACTCAGGCTTGTTAAAAGTGTTGCTCCCGCCATTTGAGAAGCAATGTAATTGTCATGTCGACGTCATCTCAGTCGGCACAGGCAAGGCGCTCAAACTAGGCGAAACGGGCGACGTCGATGTCGTGCTGGTACACGCGCGCAAACTGGAGGACAAGTTCGTTGCTGACGGTTACGGCCTCAACAGGCGCGATGTTATGTACAACGATTTCGTCATCATCGGCCCGGCGTCCGATCCTGCACATGTGAAAGGCACTAAGACGTCGGCCGAAGCGTTCAAGCGCATTGCCGACAGCAAATCTACGTTCATCTCGCGCGGCGACGAGTCGGGCACCCACCAGAAGGAAAAAGAAATCTGGGCAGAAGCTGGTGTTACACCACAGGGCAACTGGTACCGCTCGGCAGGCCAGGGCATGGGAGAAGTAATCACAATGGCCACCGAGCAGCGCGCCTACACACTCTCGGATCGCGGAACCTACAACGCCTTCCGGCACGGAAAGACTGACCTTGCTGTTGTGTTCGAAGGTGAAAAGGGTCTGTTCAATCCCTATGGCGTAATCGCCGTCAATCCGAAGAAATTTCCGCATGCGAAATACGACCTGGCTATGAAGTTCGTTGACTTCATCACCGGTCCAGAGGGGCAGAAGATTATCGCGAATTACAAGGTCGAAGGTGACCCGATCTTTTTTGTTTACAAGTAGAAGGTGATGAGTGGGATCGTTCACGCAATCCGTCGGAACCGCATTCTCGCTGATCTTCTCGGCTGACCGGGAAGTGTACGCCGCGGTTTGGACTTCAGTGAGCACGGCTGCGTGGTCAACCGTGATTGCGTCATTGTTCGGACTGCCGATCGGTATGGCGATCGGCTTGTCCGATTTTCCGCTGAAGCGACTCGCCGTAATCCTCTTGAATAGCTTGATGGCGATGCCCACGGTTGTCCTTGGCCTTCTGATATTCGGCCTCCTGAGCCGCCAGGGTGTTCTGGGCGGCCTCGGCCTGCTGTTCACTCCCAAGGCCATCATCGTAGGGCAATCACTGCTGGCCATTCCGATCATTGCGAATTACGCGCTCAGCGCGGTACGTGCTGCCGACGCTCGCATCCTGCCGACGGCGCTGACGTTGGGCGCCAGCACGGTGCAGAGCTTTAATCAACTCACGAACGAGATCCGATTTGGCATCATGGCCGCCGTGATCGCCGGGTTTGGGCGAGTGATCTCCGAGGTGGGCGTCGCCATGATGCTCGGCGGCAACATCCGCTGGTACACCCGAACCATGACAACCGCCATCGCGCTCGAAACCAGCAAGGGCGAATTCGCGTTTGGTTTGGCGCTGGGGATCGTGTTGATGTTGATTTCCTTCAGTATCAATGTCGGCTTGAGCTCTATGCAGGAAGAACATCAGCCATGAGGGTACCTTTCTACCAACTCGCGGGCATTGAGGCACATTACCACGACAAGATCGCGCTAATGGTGGACGAACTTGCGCTGCGCGGAGGTCAACTGAACGTCGTCGCGGGCTTGAATGGGTCCGGCAAGAGCACACTCCTGAATGTGCTGGCATTTCTCATGCAACCGACTCAAGGGGTGGTTAAGTTCTCCGGAAAACGGGTCCGCTGGGACCGAGCGCAGTTACGCGAGCTCAGGCAATCCGTGACACTGGTACATCAGGACCCGTTCTTGTTCCGGGGATCGGTGGCCTCGAATGTTTCTTATGGGGCGAAAGCCAGAGGAATCAGCGGCTACGCATTGCAGGAACGCGTGCGGGAATCACTCGAACTAGTCGGACTGTCCGGCTTCGAAGCCAGAAATGCGAATGGGCTGTCGGGAGGCGAAGCGCGCCGGGTCGTGCTTGCCCGCGCTCTGGCTTGCGATCCGGAAGTGATATTGCTCGACGAACCGCTTGCTTACGTCGATGAGTTGAGCACCAGGATCATCGAGAGCCTGCTTGTTGCATTGGTTCACCGCGGAGTTCTGGTTGTTGTGTCCAGTCACGATCCGACATTGGGCTTACGCCTGAATGCAAGAACAATCCGGCTGCGACAGGGCAGGCTGATCCAGGATTCTGAGCCGCAGGAAATGTATGCCGCTAAATCACCAGAAAACAGTGTGTACGCCATCCTTTGAAGAGGCGGTGCGTCTGATCCTGGACGCGGTCTCGCCACAGGAGTCCGAAAGCGTACCACTGCTTGATTCGCTTGGCCGGGTCAGTGCCGTGGACGTGTCGGCTCCCTGGAGCACACCCCGTTACGACAACTCGGCCATGGATGGCTTTGCCGTTCGCGCAGCAGACTGCGAGCCCGGTGCGGCATTGCCAATTGGCGGCTACATGCCTGCCGGCGCGAAGCCCGACCTAGCTATCGGCGACGGCGTCGCGATTAAGATCATGACCGGAGCGCCGATCCCCGGCAATTGCGATGCCGTTGTTCCTTTCGAAGCGTCGGAGGAAATAAATGGAGCTGTGCGCCTGAAGAAACCGGTCGCGCCGCGGCAGCACGTCCGCTTTAGAGGAGAGGACATCAGCGCCGGTGACACGATCCTCGGCCAAGGCGACATCATTCGGCCGGTGCATATTGGAGTGTTGGCATCGTTCGGCAAGAAAGACATCGTCGTTTACAGGCGGCCAAAGGTCGCGGTTTTGTCAACGGGTGATGAGCTAGTCGAGAATCCCGAGGACCTCGTTCCCGGTAAGGTGCTGGACAGCAACCGCTGGGCGATAGCTGCGGCGGTGCGCGAATGCGGCGCCATTCCCGTCATGCTTGGTATTGCGCGTGACGATGCGCAAAGTCATCACGAAAAGCTGCAGCAAGGGCTTCACGCGGATGTTCTCATCACCAGCGCTGGTGTGTCAGCGGGCGACCGCGACCTCGTTCGCGACATACTTGCCGAACTTGATGTGCGGCCGGTTTTTCGAGGAGTCCGCGTCAAACCGGGATCGCCCACTTGCTTCGGGCTGCGCGGGAGTACGAAGGTATTCAGCCTACCCGGGAACCCAGTGGCAAGCCTCATTGCGTTCGAAGAGTTCGTTAAACCCGCATTATTAAAGATGATGGGGCATCACCGCGTACTGAATTCATTTCTGCCGGCGATTCTTGCCTCTGATGTTCGCAAGAGTCCAGGGCATGCCAGACTGTTGCGCGTCAGATTAGAACAACGCGAGGGTATGTTATGGGCCTGGAGCGCCGGAAAGCAAGATACGGGGGTGCAGAAAACTCTGTTGCGAGCCGATGCCCTGGCGCTCCTGCCGGAAGACCGCGTTTCGTTCGCTGCCGGGGAAACCGTTAGTGTGCAAATGCTGAACGCTGCGATGGCCGAGGTAATGGAGGCTGTTATCCGTTGCACCGCACCGACTTCTAGCTACGGTGCGACGGAGACCGGCGCAGCCCGTTCGGCATGACAAAGGCGGTGAAGATTGATTGTGCCTGATGACCACGAAACAACTCGGACTTCGATGTTGGGGTTGACGGCGCTGCGTGTTTACAAGCTGCTCGCACGAACCGTTCATCTCATCGCCATAGCCGGTTTGGTGGGAGGGCACATGTTCGGCGCCCCGCTTGCGCCGCTCCGGCTGTTGCTCTATCTGTCCATTATCACCGGCGCGGCCATGTGTGCCCTCGAGGCTTATCCTAATCGGCGCTTCTTTTACGAAGGATGGGCCCTACTGCTCTGGTTGAAACTCGTGGTGTTAATGTTGGTCCTAGTGTTTTGGAACGCTCGCAAACCCATCTTGATCGTAGCGCTTGTAATTGCGTCACTCGGTTCGCACATGCCACGTGCACTGCGGCATTGGACGCCATTTCACAATCAATGACACCAGATGATTGTAGTCTGTGATTGGTGGAGTCCGAAGTCAAGTGTCAGAAGACGGGAGCGTAGACCCACTACTTGAGAATCATTAGCATGCGTCCAGCATCGCTTTCCGGATGAACATTCTCTTCGCGCAAGATATTTACAGCGTGAGGTATCACCGGCAAAATAGCCTCGAGATTCTCAACTGCTGCTCTCTTGCTGCCCGGCAAATTTACAATCAGGGTCTCGCCGCGGATTCCAGCCACGGCGCGCGATAGCCACGCGTTCGGCGTTTTCGCGGCAGAGGCGGAGCGCATCGCCTCGGCCAGACCGGGCAACTCGCGATCAAGCACTTTGCGCGTGGCCTCCGGAGTCACGTCACGCACATCCGGTCCGGTGCCCCCAGCGGTCAGGATGATGTCCACTCGTCGCTCGCTGAACTCCTTGATCGCTTCTGCAATCTCAGACACCTCATCCGGAACAAGCTTCGTCCACGCAATGCGCGCACCAAGTTCACTTCTTAGCAGGGCGGATACTGCCGGGCCGGCGGTATCAATTGTTTGTCCGGCCGAACAGCGGTCGGAAACAGTTATGACTACGGCCTGCAGTGTCGTGCGCTCAACACGATGAACAATCTCCACCGGCATTCCGGCCGTGACTTCGCCTGCCTCAACGACACGCGCAAACAAGCCGGTACGCGGCATGATGCAGTCCCCTGTCGTGTAATAGATCGCGCAACGTGTGTGGCAGACTTTTCCGACCTGCGTCAGTTCCAACAATACCGGCCCCACTCGCAGCTGCGAGCCGACGCCGAGTTCATCCGTGTTTACACCATCGATAACGAGGTTTTCGCCGAACGCACCCGGCTTCAGTGAGAGGCCTTTAGCGCGCATGAACTCGATATCGGTGTGCGCCAGTAGGCTGACCTGACGATGCCATTCTCCGGCATGCGCATCACCTTCCATGCCATAGTCCAGCAGAAGCTTAGCAGAAGGAATTTCTTGCTTGGCAATGCCTTTCTTGCTCGAAGCGCAAACGTGCAATAGGGTCCCGTTACCCACGATTCTCCTTCCTGTCCCGTCGAGGAACACGGTCGTGTGGCTCGTACAGGGTCGAGCGAATTGCGGATCAGTACCAGCATCCGCACGTCAACTGCCAGATGTGAGTACTTCTAAGTGGGTTAGAATGGGCGCTGTGTCAGTCAGGTCTGACCCAACAGGCAGTCATAAGGACCGTGACCGAATGTGGGCAGATGAGGTAGAGTCCGCGCGAATCGTGTTTCTATGAGGTCGGGGGGCGATATGAAATTCCTAGTGCTATGGCATTTCGAGTTGAACCGGCTCGGCCCGGAGATTGTCCGGGCTGTAACGCAGATGCCTGATTATGCCAAGAAGCTCGGAGATAAGCTGGAATGCCGCTATCACGTGATAGGCAGTCACGGAGGCGCGTGGATATACGATGTCACTTCGAATGAAGAGCTAGACCGGTTGTTGGCCATGTCTCCGGTCTACAACTACGCAACTTATCAAGTGCTGGCCCTGGCGGAAATGGAAGATCCCAGAACGGTAATAGGCAAAGCCGATTAGCAGAAGTAGACGCACCACGTTTGCACATCAAGTCCAGGCCTATCATTCGACGCGCGATCTCAGGCGTGTTCTGCATGCTTGGATGCACCCTTGACAGTTCAAGCTTGGCTCTTGAGACTGGTTGAACGCAGAAGAGGAAGTACAAAGAGAAACGCCTGCAGAGGTTAGAACCTGAATCCTCGCCACGACGTTCGTGGAAGTTGTGGATCCTCCATTGCCTGTCCCGGAATGGCGGGAGATTTTGGCGCGGGTCGAGCAAACTCTGTCAAGGCGCGTGCCCGCGATAGCGGCGATCTTCGGTCGGCCTTGACAGAGTTTGCGCCCGTGCTACGCTGCCACTATCCGGGGCAGGCTGTCTCTCTAGAAACCAATCCCGAGACCTATGTTGTTTTCCGGCTGTGGTTGTTTGGAGATTTCCTGCTGCGGCCCCATCGTTTGCGCGTGGGTGATTTCCGGTACATGCGCGCTCTCCTTGAAAAATCGTGTCCGAGGGCCGTGGGCAGCTTCTCGCGGTCATTGGTAAATAGTTGCGCGTCGAACGCTCCACGCGAAACGGACACGTAAGCCATGCGGTTATTGAGCAGGTCCTTGGCGGCCAATTCCGTGTCTACATGAATCAGCACGCGATTCGCAGTTTGTCCCTGGCTGGAATGGCTGGTCATGGCATAGCCGTAGTCAAGATGCGGATGCTTGTTTGGATCAACTTCAAGCGAGCGGCCAGAATCCATCTTCAGATTCAGTCGCCCAGTTCCGTCGATGGCCTCGATCGCCCCTAATTCGCGGTTTGCGATTTTCAACTCGTTGGCAGGCGCGGTGAACTGGATGCGGTCACCGACGGAAAATCCCCGCATTTCCTCCCGGAACACAGACACGCCCCGCTGTCGGCGGGGATCGTAGGTGCGTTTGGTCCCATCCTGTAGCTCCACGGTGAGCCGGTTGGTAGCGGTATCGATGCTCTTGACGTGCGCGTAAGTACCCGCGTGCGAGATGCTTCTGTAGAGTCGATGTCTCGATGCCCGCTTCCCCGAGCTTGTGTGCCGCGCGGGATGTCGGCGCGAAACCTTCCACTCGGTAGCCCTCGATCTCTGCTCCTTCGCGAATCACCGCCAGGGTCGTTGTCTTGCCCGCGCCCGCCACACCATCCAGTGCGACGATCTTTTCTCGCGCGAGAAAAATGTCATCTGCCGCTTGGAGTTGCGAGGCATTCAATTCTGGGTGACGGTCTTCAGTGGCGATTCGCACCTGGGGCGAAACCAGAATCGGATCGCTGTAATCGCGTCGGTTGCCTTCCAACATCCGGGCGACTACGTCACGCTCCATGCCGATCATCTCTGTAGTCGCGTACTGTCTACTCACGCGCCCGGGATGCGATGCTTGCAGCCACGGATACAGCAGCGTCGCCCTGGTACATCGTTCCGTCAGACGACAAAAAGCGTGCCCACCTGAACTGCGTTGCGCACATCCTCAGCAGCATCCCGTACGAGGAGATCCGTTATACGCCTCCCAAGCTTCCGCCAAGGCAAAAGCCGAAAGGGTACGTAGAGCCGAAGCAGAAGCATCGAACCGTCCCGCAGGTCTGGTAGGCCCGAAGTATGTTAGGGCATCGGTGGTTCCGTCTCTTACCGGATTGGCTGGTCTCATGCCGTGTGGATTGGCTGCGGCCCGACATCGTCGCGGGGCTGACTACCGGCGCGGTAATCATTCCCAAAGCGATGGCGTATGCCATGATGGCCGGGCTGCCGGTGCAGGTAGGCCTCTATACCGCCATGGTGCCGATGGTGATATACGCGGTGCTTGGGACCTCGCGCGTGCTCAGCGTCAGCACGACCGTTGGCGATCCTGACGGCCGCTCAGTTGGGGCAGGTCGTACCCAGCGGCAACCCCGCAGCCCTGCTGAGAGCCTCAGCGACATTGACGCTGCTGGTGGGAGCCGCACTTTTGCTGGCGTCCCTGCTGCGCCTGGGAGGCGTGGCGAACTTTATCTCCGAGCCGGTGCTCGTCGGTTTCAGAGCCGGCATCGGGCTGGTCATTGTGGTGGACCAGATCCCGAAGATTCTTGGCATCCACTCCACAAGAGGCACATTCATTCAGAACGTCCTCTCAATGGTTCACACTCTTCCCAGAACGTCGTTAGCAACGCTGGCCGTCGGGCTCACGATAATCGTGCTTCTGCTGAGCATGGAGCGTTTCCTGCCGAAACTGCCAGCGCCGTTGCTGGCGGTAGCCGCCGCGATAACAGGCGCGTACTTCTTGAATTTGCAACATCGGGGTGTCGAACTGGTGGGCCACATACCGCCAGGAGTGCCCTCGCTGGTGACACCAGACCTTTCGTTCATAACCGTGCTGTGGCCCGGTGCATTAGGGATTGCATTGATGAGTTTCACGGAGACGGTTGCAGCCGGCCGAGCTTTCGCGCGAAATAACGAGCCGGCGCCGCGAGCAGACAGAGAGCTGCTTGCAACTGGACTCGCCAATGTCGGAGGCGCGCTCTTGGGTGCAATGCCGGGGGGCGGCGGCACGACACAAACTGCGGTCAACGTCCTCGCGGGAGCTCGCACGCAATTAGCCGAGATCGTAACCGCGGCGATGGCACTGGTAACAACCCTCTTCCTCGCTCCAGTCGTTGCAATGATGCCGCAATCTGCATTGGCGGCGCTGGTGATTGTGTATTCCTTCGGACTTATTAAGCCGCTCGAGTTCCGTGAGATTCTTAACATTCGCAGGACCGAATTTTCATGGGCAATCGTGGCGTTCGCAGGGGTGGTGTTCGTTGGCACTCTAAAGGGAATCATCGTGGCCATAATCGTTTCCCTGGTCACACTGGCGTACCAGGTAGCCGATCCTCCAGTGTATGTCCTGCGGCGCAAACCCGGGACCAACGTATTCCGGCCACAATCGCCGGAACATCCCGAGGATGAGAGTTTTCCTGGCCTTCTGCTGCTTAGGCCGGAAGGCCCAATTTTCTTTGCCAATGCGGCACAGATCGCACACAAAATTGAGCCGCTGGTCAGGGAAACGCAACCGAAGGTCGTCGCGGTGGACGCTAGCGGAGTCCTCGACATGGAGTACACCGCGCTCAAGATGTTCGCGCAAGTTGCGAAGATGCAAAGTCAGCATGGCATTCAACTGTGGCTGATTGGTATGAATCCCGGAGTCTTAGCCGTCGTACAACGATCACCGCTGGGGCAGATGCTGCGACGTGAAGCAATGCACTTTAATCTGGAAATTGCCGTTAGGCGCTATCTGAGTAACGAACATGCACGCGAGCAGCCTTGAGTTATTGAGTGTTCGAGTTGATGCAGTGTTACAGAGACTAAGTTCGCTTATCCATGAGCGCCGAGCTGATAATGGCATCAATCTACAGCCTTTAGGATGGTGCCGGGAGGGGGAATCTTTTCCCGCCATTCTCAAAGGGCTTCATGAAAATACCACTTTCAAATTACGGGGCCGGCCTGGCCGAGAGAGTCACCACGGTATAGTGCTCGATCCGGCCCAGGGTGAACTCGCAGACGTTCCCGTGCAGAGAGACGCCAGCGAACTGAGGCTGGCCCGCGTCCGGCGAGAGCACTTTCACCTCCCAGCGGCTCAGGTCCGCGACCGGCCCGCTCAGGTCCAACCCGCTCAGATTCAGCCGGACCTTGACATTCTCTGCCGGGACCTGGTGATCGTAGTTGAGCAAGTGGAGAATCAAAGTTCGACCGTCGGGTTTCCGAGTCAACTGGCCCAGCACGTAACCGCGCGGCTCCAAGCTGAGGCGGGGCCCTCCAGCGGCGGCTTGGGCGCGCGTCGCAATTCCCGGCTCTGCCTTTCCGGCCCTGATGATGACACCGCCGCCGGCGGTGAACGTATCCAACCGGGCCTTTTGCTCGGCGCTGAGCTTGGGCAGGTCAGCCGGCATCACTAGCACCTTGAACCGGTCCATGGGGACTCCCTTGTCCAGGTGCGCGAGTACTTTGGTCTCAAAGAAGACACTCTGCTTGATGAATTCGTTGGCCAGTGGGTTCTGCGGCTCCGCGGAAATCAAGGCGATCCGCGCTGCCGGCACCGTCTGGTGATATAGCTCCCGATGGTCAACCAGGAAATGATTGTATTGAGCGATGGCCTTCCAGGCCTCCTGAGCCTCCGCGTCGCCCTTGATCAGCCCATAGAGGAATCGGCCCTCGATGTTGCGCGAGGTGGCCGCGTCAAACGCATAGGCCTCGGCGATGGAAAGCTTCTGCTCGGCTGCGCTGGGGATGCAGCGCTCGCGTGGGCCGCAGTGGTAAACGTCGTTCTCATACTTCAGGGGCTGCCAAAACTCCTTCTCGCCGCTCAGGAATTTGATCTTGCGCGCGTTGCCCACCTGCCAATGACCGTCCCACACCCCCGGAGTGTCCTTGCCGTCCTCCTCCCAGATTGCCTCGTTAATGTCGTTCATCCCAAACCGGTCCGGCGGAATATGGATATTCGCTTCAACCATGACCTTGGGCCGGCCGGTCTCCCGCGCCTTCCGTTCCGCCATCCGCTGGGTGTCATCGAGCAACTGGGCCAGGCCGCGGTTG
>Ga0224558_1001189_pt1 | contig 28095 bp, 27 predicted proteins | sample 714S32024metaG_FD_180682 | JGI IMG/M metagenome (GOLD analysis project Ga0224558, IMG submission 180682) | Peat soil microbial communities from Stordalen Mire, Sweden - 717 S3 20-24 | ecosystem: Environmental > Terrestrial > Soil > Wetlands > Peat | place: Sweden: Norrbotten County, Stordalen... | reverse complement strand
ACGCATTCATGGATGAGGAATGGGGCAAGGCTGCCGAAGCCAACATGCGGCGGCGTCGCCAGGGAATCAGGGGGCAATTTGAATATAAGTACCAACGCAAAGACGGAACGGATCTGTGGGCGCTCGTTAGTTCTTCTCCTGTCTTTCGTGATGATGGCAGCTATGCGGGTACTATCGGCATGCATGTCGATAGTACCGAGCGCAAGCGATCAGAGGAGGAACTCGCGCTCAGGGCGCAGCTCCTGGACAGCGCCAACGATTCCATCGTCCTGCACGACTTCGAGGGCCGGTTCCGCTATGTCAACGAGGCCGCCTGCAGGTTCTACGGCTACACCAGGGAAGAGATGATGCAGAAGAACGTGTTTGAACTGAATGTCTTGGAGTTTGCCGAAAATCAGCAACTCAGGCTCAACGAACTGAGGACGAAGGGGCGAGTTGTGTTTGAGGCAGTCAACTTTCGCAAGGATGGTTCCCGTATTCCTGTCGAGGTCAACGCCAGTGTTATTGATTTAGGGGGCAAGCAATTTGTGCTGAGTGTGGCCAGGGACACCACTGAGCGTAAACAGGCGGAAGAGGCGCTGCGTGAATCAGAGGAAAAGTACCGGATGATCTTCAAGGCCACCGGAACGGCCGCCATGATCGTCGAGGAAGACACCACCATGTCCCTTGTAAACAGGGAGTTCGAAACTCTAAGTGGCTATTCCAAAGAGGAGATCGAGGGCAAGAAGAGCTGGAAGGAGTTTTTTACAGAGGATTACCTTGACGATATGACCAGATACCACAACCTGAGAAGGGCTGATCCGGATTCCGCTCCCAAGCAGTATGAAACAGCGCTCATAACGAGGAAAGGTGATGTCAAGCACGTTGTTGACACCGTTTCCATGATCCCCGGAACGAACCAGAGCATCGCCTTTATGGTAGACATCAGCGGGATCAAGCAGGCAGAGAAAAAAATCAAACAGAGCGAGGAAAAATTCCGCACTCTGTTCGAGGAGACCCCGGTAGGGGTAGGCATCTCCCGGGCAGGCAAAACGCTGATGGCCAACCAAGCTTATCTTAACATGTTTGGATATGCAAGCGTCACCGAGCTGGAGGGGACACCGCTTCTTGATCAGGTAGCGCCCCAGTGTCGCAGCCAGGTCGAGGAGATAACAAGGCGCAGGGGACAAGGAAAAGAGGCGCCGCGTGCATACGAAATAGTTGGGCTGAAAAAAGACGGTTCGCAATTCCCCTTCCATATAGAGTCTGCTCGCATAGAACTGCCGGATGGGCCGGCGACAATCGGATACTTTAATGACATCACCGAGAGCAAGCAAGCAGAAACTGAACTGCATTTTTCAGAGGAGCGGTTCTCGAAAGCCTTCAATGCCTGCCCCAGTCCCATGTCTATCAGCACCTTCCCCGACGGGCGCTATATCGATATAAACGAGGCCTTTCTGCAAGTGCTCGGGTATCGCCGTGAGGAGGTCATCGGAATTGCGAGAAGCGAGTTGAACATCTGGGACAAGCCGGAAGATCTTGCAAGGGCAACGCAGAGCCTCTATGATCAAAAATCGTTCCGCAACCTGGAGGCCTCCATCCGCACCAAATCGGGTGCGTTGCGGACCGGTCTCATATCCGGAGATATCATCGACATCAGCGATGGCACATGCGCTCTATTTGTCTTCGATGACATCACCGAGCGCAAGATGGCGGAAGAAGAGCTTCGCTCCGCCCATCAGCAGTTAGCGCAGATCATCGAGTTCCTCCCCGACGCCACCTTTGTGATCGACAGCGACCACAGGGTTATCGCCTGGAATAGAGCCATTGAAGAGATGACAGGGGTTGACAAAGGGAGCATCATCGGCAAGGATGAACACGCCTATGCCGTGCCTTTTTATGGAGAACCCCGGCCGATCATGATCGATCTCGTTCTCATGGAGGACAGCGTCACGTCTCTCAAGTACGAATATGTGGAGAAGACTAACACTACAATCTATGGCGAGGCTTATGTGCCCTGCACATATCAGGGAAGAGGGGCCTGGTTATGGGGTACGGCCTCTCCCCTCGTTGACGATGAAGGGAAGATCACCGGAGCGATCGAGTCCATCCGTGATATTACCGAGTATAAGCGCACCGAGGAGGAACTGAAAAAACACCACGAACGACTCGAGGAACTGGTCGCCGAGAGGACCACGGACCTGCTCGCGGTCAATCAGGAACTGGAAGCATTCACCCATTCGGTCTCGCATGACCTGCGCGCTCCTCTTAGAAGAATTGAAGCCTTCAGCCAGATCCTTCTGGAGGATTACGCCGACCACCTGGACAAGCAGGGCAGCGAGCACCTGGAACGGCTAAAGGCATCAAGCCAGCACATGTCCCAATTGATCGATGATCTGCTCGACCTCTCCCGAGTTACCAGCGCAACGGTAAACCGTCAGCAAACTGATCTGAGCGCCATGGCGCAGGCGATCGTGGCCGATCTAATCAAGGAACAGCCTGAACGCCAGGCACACTTTGACATCCAGGAAGGGATCACAGTTTTTGGCGACCCGGATCTTCTATCCATAATGCTGCAAAACCTCTTGGACAACGCCTGGAAGTTCACCAGCAAAAAGGCAGAAACAGAGATCTCCTTCGGCATCACCATCTATGAGGGCCGGCAGGCATACTATGTGCGAGACAACGGCGCTGGCTTTAACATGGCCTATGCTGGCAAGCTCTTCGAACCATTCAAGCGGCTGCACTCCGCCAAAGAATACTCCGGCACGGGCATCGGCCTGGCCTCAGTGAAGCGCATCATCCGGCGCCATGGTGGACAGATATGGGCTGAGGGCGAGGTAGATCAGGGGGCGACCTTTTATTTCACGCTTAAAGGATGATCTTGCGAGTAGCTTTCTTCCTATAGCGCCCAAGGTAGCCGAGCAGATCTTAAACCGGCAGTTGGCTAACGGGGGGCGACGACTACTCTGTCCCGCCCCTCAGTTTTAGCCTGATCGAGGGCGATGGCAGCGCTTCTCAAGATCTCTCCGGCACTTGATCCATGTTCGGGAAATGTTGCAACTCCGACTGAGAACTGGATCTGCTCGCCAGGATGATCATGATTGCGCACCTGGGTTTCTTTCACTGCTCCGTGCAACTGCTGAGCCCGTTTTAAAGTGTTCTCCAGGTTGGCGTCGATGAGCACGACAACAAACATCTCATCCCCATAACGGCAGACAATATCGCCTCCGCGCGTATTCTTGATGAGCAAAGCCGCCAATTGGCGGAGGATGTCGTCTCCGGCATCTTTCCCGACGGTTTCATTGAAAGAATTAAAATCGCCCATTTCGAACATGAGCACACCCAATGAAGTGTCTTTTCGTTTGGCATGGCAGAGCTCTCTTTCCAGCGTTTCTTCCATATAACACTGGCTGAAGAGGCCAGTTAGGAGATCCCGGATGGACTTTTGGTGCGACGATTCCCGCAGTTTCAAGTTGGACAGCCCCAGCGCAAGATGATCGGCCACTGCCAGGGCCAATTGCTGTTGGTGTTCGTTGAAATATTTTCTTGCCTTGTTGTCATCGGGCTCCTCCTGCATGTACAGGAGACCGAGAACTTTCTTGTTAGCGATCAGCGGCGTGCAGAGATAGCCTGTGCGGGGATCCGTGACGTGTCCGCACAACAATCCCAGGTGGGGATCATCCACCATATTCAACTGCTTGCGTCGCAGCGACCAACAATCATCCGGACTGAACTCCCTTTTTGTATAGTTAGGATCGCCCCAAACCTTCAGAGCCTCGACAAGCCCTGTCTGCCCATTGATCAGACATAGGGCGCCTGACGTGAAAGGAAAAAACTCCTGCATGAACCTGGTGCAGATCTCATAGGCCTCATCCATGTTCGGGCAGTCATTCAGCAATTCGCTCATCTCTTTTAGCAGGGCCATCTCGCGGGGATTTATCTTCAAAAGATAGCGGTATTTTTCCACGAACCACTGCAAGTTCTCCTCAGCCTTTTTGAGGTCGGTGATATCGTACAGCCATCCGTCCAGCATCTTCTGTCCATTTTTCTCTGCCAACCAGGTACAACCGCGCAGATAAAGGAATGAACCATCATTCTGAAAGATCCTGAATTCGAATTGCTCTTTTTGGCCCGAAAAGGAGCGCTCAAAGCTTGCCATCAGGACATCAAGGTCGTCGTGATGCACAAAGCCCCGATAGTGCTTTCCCAGCATCTCCCCCGCCTTATAACCTGAAAGCCTTTCAATGGCAGAACTGATAGAGATAATATGGCCCTCGAAATCCAGCGAGAAAAATGCTCCATTAATATTTTCTTCGAGCAACATGTCTTTCTGCTTCAAGACCTTCAGGGCATCCTCCAACTGCTGGCGCTCGAGCCTTTCTCTTCTAAGGTGCTCGCTTGACTCTGAAAGCTCGGCAGTTCTCTTTTCAATAAGTATTTTCAACTCTTCATTCACTTCTTGTAGTTCTTGCAGAGCCTCTTTGTCCATATCATCGCTCCTATCCGGTTCCTTGCACCAAGAGAAACAATAAGCACCAGGATGTTAAAACGAAGCTAAACGAAGTTTGAATTAGCCATGTGCCTGTTTGTAAAGCAACATATGGCACAGCTCATTGATTCATTTAACTTCGCTGCCCTTCGGAAGGATGTACGCCGCATTCTTTCAGGCCGGGCGGCAAGCCCGGATGCGGTGGATTGAACTCTCTCCGATTTAATAATCTGAACCCGCCACCTGTTCCTGTGCGCCGCGTTCCCGGTGTGCAGGCGAAGGTGGGGAGCTTAAAAGCGAAGTTAAAAGTATAATACCATTGCTTCACTTTTTATCCAAGCTCCTTTGTTTTGTACTCTCACTCCTGTGAAGATGGGGCTTCCTCCAAATCATGGATGTACCTCTCACCACGCAGCATAGAGGCAATGGCCGCTATCAGGGACATAGCGGCAGATCCGTAAAGGGTTATTCTCAGACTGCCCATGAAGGCAGGCGCCATCAATGACGGGAAGAACTCCTTGCTCAGGATCAGGTTCCTGGCAGCCGACGGCAGGTTGGCCAGCACCGCTGGCGGGATCAGTTGTTGCAGGGGGTTGTAGCCGAGGAAGGCGGCAAAGAGCGCTCCCGTTGGCGGCAGGTTGGCCGTATGGAGGGCCACCGCCGGCGGCAGGCCCTGCGCAACCAGGCCGGCGTACAGCACCAGCGGCAGTTTGCTGGTCAGGCCGATGATGACGATGCTGAAAAAGACGGACATGCTGAGGAGGGCGCCGGAGTTCTGAATGGTGGACCGCATTCCGGAAGCCACCCCGCGGTGTTCTGCCGGAACTGAATTCATGATGGAAGTAGTATTGGGGGAGGCGAACATGCCCATTCCCAGGCCAAAAAGCACCAGGATCAGCATGAACGGCACGTAGGAAAAGTTGGCCGGCAGGCTCGCCAGCAGCAGAAAACCGGCCATCTGAAGCAGCATACCGCCGGTAGAGAATCCCCGGGCCCCGAAACGGTCGGAGAGCCATCCGGAGAGTGGACCCATCAGGAAGAAGCCGCCCATCATAGGCATCATGTAGATCCCCGCCCACAGCGGCGTGTCTACGAAGTTGTAGCCGTGCAGCGGCAGCCAGATGCCCTGCAGCCAGATGATGAGCATGAACGTCAGGCCGCCCCGGGCCACGGAGGAGAGAAAGCCGCTCACATTGCCGGCTGCAAACATGCGGATGCGGAACAGGCTGAGGCGGAACATGGGGTACTTGACCCGCGTTTCAATGAAGACAAAGGCGATCAACAAGATGATCCCCACCGCCAGGCCAGCTTTAACCCAGGGGTTTGTCCACCCCATGACCGAAGATCCGTAAGGCATGATGCCATAGATCAGAGCGGCCAGAAAGATAGTCAGGCCGGCGCCGAAAGTGGTATTGCCGATGAAGTCGATCCTCTGTCTATGGGGGGCGCTGATCTCCTTTAGCTTGAGATAGGCCCAGATGGTCCCCGTAATCCCCACCGGGACGCTGACCAGGAAGACCAGCCGCCAGTTTATGGCGGACAGAATACCGCCCAGAATCAGCCCGAGCAGGGAACCGCCGATGAAGGCAATCTGATTCAAGCCCATGGCCATGCCTCTTTCCGAGGACGGAAAGGCATCGGTCAGGATCGCCGTGCTGTTGGAGAACAAAAAACCGCCCCCCACTGCCTGCAGTAAACGAAAAATTATTAACTCCAGCGCCCCCGTATTACCTTGGCCCGGGGTCACGGAGAGCAGGATGGAGGCAAAGCTGAAAACGGCAAAACCCAGGTTGTACAGGCGAACCCGGCCGAACATGTCGGAAAGCCGGCCGAAGGATACCAGCAGGGTGGCTGTTACCATCGAGTAACCCATGAGCATCCAGAGGAGGTAGCTCGCCTCGTTCGGAGCGAGCGGGTTGATGTTTATGCCCCGGAAGATAGCCGGTAGGGAGATCAAAACTATATTGACGTCGATGGAGGCCATCAGCATGCCCAGGGTGGTGTTGGAAAGGGCTATCCACTTGTAGCCCGCCATACGGGGGGAAGTGGTTTCGGTCAACGGTCTGACCTGTTTTTTTGCCTCTCGTCCCAGATCGGGTCGGAGGCCTGCTTCCATTCGGCCGAACGCTGATCCAGGAAACTGCCGATCTCCCCTCCCAGGATAGTATCCGCCCCGGCGTGGGTGGGATGGGCGCCGGCAGCCTGGACAATCTGGCGCAGCGCCTCGGGGTTGTCAATGATCGGGCATGGCCGCAGCATATTGTCGGAGAAGGGCTGGCGTTTCCGGTACTCGGCGAAGAGCGGGCTGCGTAGAACCTCTTTCAGGCTCTTATCCCGGATGTTATCCACGGCGAAGTGCACGAAGGCACAGGGCTCCACGTCGCCCTGGGCATTGATGTGGAAGTAGGCGTTGCCGCCGGCGATACAGCCCCTGGTGATCTCTCCGTCGTTCCAGAAATCGGCGATAGCGATCGGCTTATGTTCGCGAAGATAGGGAATGCGTTCGGCCAGGTAGGCCCGCTGCTCGGGACTGATCATCAGGCTGACGTCGGGGTCGCGCCCAATGGGAATGTAGTGGAAACTCCATAACAATATCACTCCCTGACCAATCAGAAAGTCGATGAAATCATCGCTGGTGATGGTCCCCACGTTCTGGCTGGTGATGGTCAGGGAGGCGCCGAATAGGAGCCTTCTTTCCCTCAGGCGACCCATGGCAGCGACGATCTTGTCGAAAACCCCCCGCCCACGCCGGGCATCGGTTTCTTCAGCCCATCCCTCCAGGCTGATGCAGGGAACTATGTTGCCCAGCTCCTTGAGCCGGTCTGCCATAGCGTCATCGATCCTGGTGCCGTTCGTATAGAGCATGAATGCTATATCGTTGTGCCTGGCGATCACATCCAGCAGGTGCGGGTAGACAAAAGGTTCCCCCCCTGACATGACGATGGAGTAGATGCCGAGTTCCTTGGCTTCCCTCAGGATCCGGTCCAGGAGTTCGGGTTCCAGTTCATCGTGCTTGGTGTATTCGCCGGCCCAGCATCCCGCGCATTTGAGGTTGCAGGCGCTGGTGGGGTCGATCAGGATGGTGAAGGGGGCGGCGAAATGCTCTTTTTCCTTGATTTGCACACGGCGTGGCCACCCCAAGAGGACGCTGTTGACTACAAAGTTACAGATGATCTTGTTGCGCATCTCCCTGTTAACGTCAGAAAACAGGCTGTTGAAATATGCTTTCATCACCGGGTTATTCTCGTAGGCCAGTCTCATCTCGCGAGCTTGCTCGCGTTGCTCGGGGGTCTTGAGCAGAGGCTCGATCACCTTGAACAGACGGGGGATGTTCTGGTCGGGGTTTCCTTCCAGGTAGTTCAAGATTTGCCGCACTACCTGCTCACCAACATAGCGCTTAGCAGTATCCCAATTTAATTTCCCGACAACACCGTTCTCACCGGACATTTTTCCTCACCTCCATTCAAAAAGGTCAAGAAGGAATCATGATACCACCGGTTATCTCTTTCCTCCCTCGTTTTTATATTTTCTTGCCCCTGCTTCACCTCCATTTGGGGTTAAATGGAGGTAGTTGACTTTAGCATGTCCATCATCTCTCAAGGTCCTGCATATCTTCAATATCTTCGCCCACCGAATATATCGGCTGCTATATATTTTGGTATACTAAATATCTAACTATATTATAGTACGAGTTCTTTTGGCGTCAACTCCTCACGGCAGAATACCTGAAACGGAAACAGGAACAAATAATCTGTCCGAACAGACCGCGGACGCTGAACGGTCAGGACTGGTGGTGTAGCCGAACTACGAGACCGTGCTGGAGGTCGGGCGAATGCAGGACGTGCATGCCCGGATGCGACGTGTTATGTGTTAATCACTTTGTTGGTTAGATATGGTATAATATTGCCAGGAGATGTTTCAGGTGAGTACCGGTGAGTATAGGTTTTAAGTCAAAAGCATTGAATACCGAATTAGCCCGTATCGCGGACGTTCTCGTTAATAACTACAACCCGCAGAAAATAATTCTGTTCGGTTCGCTTGCTGCCGGCAATGCCCATGGGTTCAGTACCATCGACCTCATCGTTGTGAAAGAATCGGATAAAGGCTTTCATGAGAGGTTGAAAGAGGTTGGCCTACTGGTTATGCCAAGGGAAGCGTGCGGTATCCTTGTTTATACTCCTGAAGAATTTTGAAGATCGTCCGCGCCGCATTCTTCTGACTTCAGTCAGGAGTTGGGCGCTGTAAGGTTAAAAGACTTCCAACGAACATTAATTCGTGATATAATATTTACCAAAGGAGGTGATACCGAATGCCTCACATGCACGGATTCGCCAAGACAAGAAAATTCAACCTGCTGGTCTCCCAGGACATAGCTACCCAGCTATCTCAAACAGTCGATCAGTATCGCCAGGCTGTCTCCTTCTACCTGCAAGTATTCCAGGAACATCAGGAGATCCTCGGCAACGGCGAGTGGCTGAAGATAGCCGAGCACCTGACACATACTACCCGGCGCAACCCATCGCCCAGGTATGACTTCGATTCACAGTTTTCGATATACCCATCCGGCCTGCGCCGGGCTGCCATCTCCGAGGCCTATGGATCGGCCTGTTCCTGGAGATCGAACTACCTGAAGTGGCAGGCCGAGAAGGAAAAGCATGAACTCAAAAACAAGCAGCGTGAAGCGGCGGGCAAGCGCCCCATCCCATTTGTCAAGCATCCGCCGCAGTATCCGAAGGAGTGCCACCGCTGGCCATCCTTCTACGGCACAGAGTACGAACTTCTTGACGATCACCACGTCATGCTCAAACTCTTTACCGGCGTGGATCACGTCTATCGAAAGGTAACCCTACTTGAGCATTTAGCTGTTCCCGAGGGCTACATGATCGGCTCTCCAACCCTGGTTCATAAAGCTTGGGGCTGGGAGCTTCACTTTCCAATCGGTCTCCAGAAAAAGCTCAGTCTCACGAAGATCGCCGAGCAATTCTTCATGCCGGGTTTCCTCTTCTGCTCAGTCGATCTCGGTATCAACAACCACGTTTGCATGACTATTCAGGATGCCAAAGGCAGGGTCTACGCCACCAAACTCATCTCCGGCGCGTCAGACATCCATCTTAGGAAGCGGTATCTTGAGAAGATCGTCAGATTACAGAAGCAGACCAAAACTATCCCCGATGGCGAGCGTTTCGCCAGCGACCTGTGGGACAAGATCGGCAACTTTGATGACGATATTGCCCACCAGGTCTCCCGGCAGATCGTGAACTTCGCCAAAGAACATGGCGCTATCGTGATCGTCTTCGAGCATCTGACCAACTTAAAGCCGGAGAAGGGAACGAAGTCGCACTGGCTCAACCGGAAATTGGGCTACTGGCTCAAGGCCAGGATCTTCAAGTACACCCGGTACAAGGCACTTCATGCCGGTATTCTTACTTCCCGGGTAAACCCGAAGCACACATCGGCCAGGTGCCCATACTGCGGCTATCTGACGATCATCCGCTACACGCCCGGCCAGAGGAAGGGCGTCAAGCTGGCCCGCTGCACCAACTGCGGAACACACGGCGTCAATTCAGATTTCGTCGGCAGCCTGGGTATCGGAACCAAGTTCCGGCTCAGATACACCGCCTGATTTCATTATCCCACCGCCGGCATACCCGGAAGCCTTTCTTGGCGACAAGAGAGCGTCTTTGCCAAAATAGCTTTAGACCTATACGATGGCAGTAGATCAGGCACGAACCCGCTAGCTGCTTGGACTCGATAAATTACGGATGCTGTAGGCCGGGGCTACGCCCCATTGCGGAAACATCACGCGTACCCGAGGCAGGCACAAAGTTTACGGGAGTCACACCCGGAATCCTCTGACTTCAGTCAGGGGAGGTTCAAATTAAAAAAAGATACCCTGTTTTTTAGAGAAGAAGAAAGGCAAGGTTCTTTATGATGCCCAAGCCTGCTGAGGTGGAAAAGGTGAAACGCGAGCATGGACATTTAAGAGCAGAAGAACTTTCAATACGACTTTTCACGTCAATGGCAGATAAGATTCGGGAGAACCCAGAGCCACACTTGTCAAACGCGAAAAGATTTATTGAAAAATGGCGGAAAGATCATCCAGGACCCGGTGGCGCTACTTACTATTTTAATCGCTGGGAGTTGCTGCTTGACGGCCCATTGAATGAACTCCTTGACTTTATGGTCTCTCCTTCGCAGGATGCCAGAGATATGCGCCAGGCGGCTCCCTTCGTACATGTACTTTCAAACAAGGAACGCTGGGAAATCATGCGTAATTTTTCAGAGGAGTGGCGAAGGAGGCAACACTATGCGTAGAGATGAATTAGAGCACATCATTAGGGCTGCTGGAGCTATCATCAATGACAAACATTTGATAATCGTTGGCAGCCAGTCCATCCTGGGGCAATTTCCAGCAAACTTGCCATCCTTAGTTACGCATTCTATAGAAGCCGACATACTTCCAATAGGCGATTCTATAGAGCGCAAGGGAGATGTGATAGAGGGCGCGCTAGGAGAGGGATCGCCTTTTTGGGAAACTTTTGGAATATGGGCGCATGGAGTCGAGGAAAGTGCCTTAACGTTTCCTCAAGGATGGCGTGAACGTCTTATACCTATCTGCAATGAAAACACTCTGGGCATTACCGGATATTGCTTGGAAGTTCACGATCTGCTGATATCTAAATATGCAGCAGGTCGTGAAAAAGATTTGAAATATTGTTCTGCAGTTGCCGGAGCTGGGCTGGTCAATAAAGATATTTTGCTGCAGCGGCTTCGTGAAACAGACTGCGATCTAGATATTCGTAAAAGAGTGGAAGCAAATGTCGAGAGAGATTTCCTTATAGCAAAGTCTTACTGAAGTATGCAGACTGAGGCGTTCCAACCATTTTTCCCTGGTTCTGGATCTGCTTCGGCTTCTCATGAAAGGAACATCCCTTTTGCGGCCACCACCACTGTCTCACCAGCTATCGCAGATATAGCAGGGAAATTGCCGCTTTTGTCGAACACATTCAACTGGGTCTTGGCTTCAGAGGGGGGCGCAAAATTAAGGAAATGCTGCTGGCCCTGGTTGTTACCACTGCTATTCAAAGGACACCATTCTGGAAATGTATTTGAACGAGATCTACCTGGGGCACGAAGCCTACGGGGTGGAAAGGGCGGCCCGCGTCTACTTCGACGTTACGCCGGACTCTCTGACTCCGGCTCAGTCCGTTATGCTGGCGGGACTGCCGCGCGGCCCATCCCTCTATGACCCGTTGGTGAATTGGCCGGCGGCTCGGGAGCGGCAGCGAGAGGTCCTGGACAGCATGGTGGATGCAGGATACGTCAGCGCGGGCAGGGCCGAACAGATTTACGCCCAACCCCTCGGCCTGTCTCGTTAGGGTAGAGTCGAGCAGGAATCCAACATCGTTCACTGTGTTTAGTTCTAACCGTCCGACTTTAGTCTACCTGAAGCCCCGGATTGTGGACGACGTTAGGACCAGTGTGGCTGCGGATCTTGGAAGACTTAGCTGCTTTACCGGTACGGGGACTGAACGATCATGCCCTCGATATAATCAAAATGTTTGGCGTTGCGGGTGATGAGGACGGCATCCAAAAAAAGGGCTGCGGCAGCGATGAGAGCGTCCATAGGATTTAGACTATAGTCCTTCCTGTATTTAGCGATGAACTCTCCCGCCGTCCTGGCGATGCTCTGGTCGATGTCGATAATGCCGTTGAAACCGGCGATCAGGCCTGCCATCCGCTCTTTCTGTTCAGGGGTGATCCTAGGGGCGGCGTAAAGCTCCATCACGGTTATGGAACTGATCCATGTCTCCATATTGTTTAGTTTCAATAAATACTGAACAGCCGGTTGATAGCCCCGTAAAATATCAATACAGATATTAGTATCAATCAAAGTCTTCATCGGTTCTCATCCAATCTGGCTGCTGATGATGCCCTCAGTTCATCCACATAGTCCGGATCAATATCCTTCCATGTACCTGCTGTTTCCTTGATGATTCTTTCCCAGTCTTTCCGTTCAGGCCTGTTCAAAGGCTCGATGATGATTTTGTCCCCCACCAGGTCTACCAGCAATGTATCCCCCTGTTTAATACGGGCTCTTTCTCGAATATGCGCAGGCAGAACAATCTGGCCCTTACTGGACATAGTAACGGTCACCGCCATCTTTTTGAACCCCCAAAAGTAAGACATATCTTACGCTAATTATAGCATTCACCAATAACCTGTCAAGAACAGTTCACGTCCCGGGGAGAGCCGCCAACATAGGAGCTATGTAAGGTTACCCGGTGAAATCCTTTTTGACACGCATAAATTATGCGTGTTATAATTATACCGGAAAGGGGGAAATGAGATTTGGGGAAGCAAGTAACGGTAAGAAAGGTTCTGCAAACCCTAGCAGAAGAAGGATTTACTGTAGACCCAAATCATAAAAAAGGTAGCAGCCACACACGGCACATTCATAAAGACGACCCTACAAGATTCGCCGACATAAGCTACCACCATAGCGGCCAGGTTATACCGAAAGGAACGCTAGCTAACATAGAGCGAACGTCAGGACTTAGATTCTAACCCACTGGCATAGCACCTAAACACTAATACTAAATATAATTACTAAATTAGAGGTGAATCTCGATGTCGAATACCCATGTAGGCTACCCTGTTGTTGTCGAAAAGGCCGAAGACGGCGGAATCGGAATGTACTTCCCCGATTTTCCAGGTACGGCCATATTAAGCATCAACATCACCGATGGTATGCGCCGTTCAAAAGAAATGCTGGCCGATCTGGTTTTAGAGAAAGAAGAACAAGGACAGCCGCTTCCCGCTCCATCAGATCTTGACAAGATTGAATTGCTCGACACGAGCGACCGAATTGTGTTCGTGGAAGTTTATATGCCACCCTATCGCAATGGAGCAGCCGATAAGGCAGTGACCAAAAACTGCACGCTGCCCAAGTGGCTAAGTGATGCAGCAAAAGAGGCCGGCCTGAATTTCTCGCAGCTCCTTCAAGCATCTATCAAAGAAGCATTGAATTTACCCCCGAAGCGGTTATAAATTAACTATGCTGACGCCGAGGCGTTTCAGCTTGTACTCCAGCATCCTGCGCAGTTCGCCGAACGGCCACTGGCTCATGCGCTGGTTGTGCTTCCGGCCGCAGTCTTTCTCCCGCACACCCGAGGGATCACCGATGTAGACTCTACTGATGTTGTGCTCGCTGCACCAGGTTGCCACCTGGGCGGAGATCATGTGCATGGCGTGCTCGATCCGTAATCACTCCCGTTGTGGCCGATAGTTGCGGTTGATGCCGAATACAGGAATATGTGACAGAGGTGGTCTTAGGAACCCAAGGCCACCGGGCTTGCGGTGCCTCTTCAGATATTTCCAACCAAGGTAGCTGTCCTGGTGGACGGCACTTTCAGAACAGAATGAACTGATGCATAAAGTATAAAAACTGAGACAGGCACCAACAAGCGTCAATCCCCATATCATTTAACGGTGACGTTAAATTCGGAGGGGATTGACGTGCTTTCACAGCTGTTCATGGCAACAGCTATTTCTTTTCTTCAGGGGCTTGTCTTTTTATCCGGCTACATCAGCAACAATGTATTTCCCCAGCCGCTTTCCGAAGCCGATGAATCCAGTTGCCTACAAAAACTGAAACAGGGTGACGAGGAGGCCCGAAACATACTGATAGAGCACAACCTGAGGCTCGTAGCCCATATAATAAAGAAGTTTGACGCCACAGGCGAGGATATCGATGATCTGATCTCCATCGGCACCATTGGGCTGATCAAGGCGATCAACACCTTCAACCTGGATAAAGGGACCAAGCTGGCCACCTATGCTTCCAGGTGTATCGAGAACGAGATTCTGATGTTTCTGCGTGCCGCCAAGAAGAACAGGGGCGAGGTATCGCTCTACGATCCGATCGGGACGGACAAGGAGGGGAACGAGGTGACCCTGCTTGACGTGCTGGGAACCAATTCGGAGGCTGTCTCGGAGATAGTGGAAAACTTCTTCGAGGAGCGGCGCCTGCTGGAAAAAGTGAAAAACCTGAGCAAGCGTGAGCGCAAGGTGCTGGAGTTGAGGTACGGCCTGTTTGGCGGGCTGCGGCAGACCCAGCGGGAGATCGCCCGGCTGCTGGGAATATCCAGGAGCTACGTTTCCCGGCTGGAGAAAAGAGCGATCAGGAGGCTGCTGACGGAACTGTCCGACGGCAACTAGGCCAATACCGTTGAAATTCCTACCCAAACAATCACCAAAACACTTCCGCCTTCTGAACCCACCGGCGCCTCGTCAGAATCAGGGCTGCCTGAAAGGCTCCATTGAATAGTTCAGGCCTCAGCTCTAACGGCGGCCAGAAAGCCTGTCATTGCTAAATGTGGGATCATATGCTACTGTATTCAGGACGGACGCCTGCAGCCAGCGTAAAGATGTGGAAACGCCAAGGCGGCGGTGGCCGCGCGACGTCTATACGGCGGGTCCTGAGAGTTGAACCAAGTGCAGCGGTCATATTATCCCTTGAGTGAGTTTTTGCGGGAGCGGTTCGGGCACCGCGTCATCAAAATTCCTGTGCATGCCGGTTTTGACTGCCCCAACCGCGATGGCCGGGTGGGCAGGCAAGGCTGTATCTTCTGCTGGAACCCGAGCTTCAGCCCGGCCCTGCAGGAGTCGGCTGCGTCTTTGACGGAGCAGATCCGGGCCGGCAGGGAAGCGGTCAAAGGCGCTAGCGCTGATAGACGCAAGTTTCTGGTCTACTTTCAGTCGTACACAAATACCTATGCCCCGGTTGACAAACTACGGAGGCTCTACGACACAGCCTTGGCGGAGCCGGATGTGGTCGGGCTTTGCATTGCTACCCGCCCTGACTGCGTGCCTGGGCCGGTGTTGGACATGCTGGAGGGGTATGCCCGGCGGTGGCACCTGTGGCTGGAACTGGGGCTGCAATCAGCCCACGACCGCACCCTGGCCGTGATCGGGCGTGGGCATACCCTGGCGGCTTTTGAGGATGCGGCTGCCAGGAGCAGCGGCAGGGGTTTTTACGTATGCGCCCACGTGATTCTGGGGCTGCCCGGCGAGGGGCGCCGGGAAATGATGGAGACGGCTGATTTCTTGAGTTCCCAGCCGGTGCAGGGCGTTAAGATTCACCACCTTCAGATAATCGCCGGCACTCCCCTGGAGGCCATGTACCGGTGTGGCCGGGTGGCGCCGCTGGGCCTCGACGAATACCTGCAGTTGGTCTGCGATTTCTTGGAAAGACTGCGCCCCGACATTACCATCCACCGCCTGATGGGCGACGTGCTCGATGACAGCCTGCTGCTAGCTCCGCGCTGGCCGGAAGGGAAGGCGCAGGTCATCAGCGCCGTGGAGCGGGAGTTGAGGCTCAGGGGCAGCCGGCAGGGGAGCCGCTGGCTTCCGGACAAGGGAGAAGAAAAGGTGGGTTGGGACCGATGATGAGCTTTGATCTGTTGCGCCCGGGGCGTATCTGTGGTTCCATCCTGGATGTATCCCTGCCGGAGCTGTCGCGGAGGGGTATCAGGGGTATCATCATCGATATAGACAACACCCTGACGGAGTGGCACAGCCCCATCCTGCCGGAGGGCGCCGCAGCGTGGTTGGAGCAGGCAGGGCGGGAGGGCATCCGGCTCTGTTTTGTATCCAACAACTCGGCCAGGCGCGCCCGGGATGTGGCTGACAAGGCGGGCATCCCGTTCATCGCCAAAGCCCAGAAACCGAGGCGCCGCAGCTTTAGGAAGGCCATGGAGATCATGGGCACGGCCCCCGGGCAGACGGCAGTGATTGGAGACCAGCTCTTCACCGATATCCTGGGGGGGAACCGGATGGGCCTGTTGACGATTCTGGTAACCCCGATCAGCAGGCATGAATTCTTTGGGACCCGGTTGATGCGGTTGGTGGAAGCGGTATTTATCAGGAGAATGTGATATACCACTTTTTAAAGTGGGAATCCTCAATCAGGCTTGATTTCGGGCCGTTCCACCCAGAACAGGTTAAATCATTGCTGGGAATAGGCGACCAGGTACACTGCCTCTTTCCGGGCGTGCCCCCGGTTGCGGTTCAAGAATTTCTCAACTTCCATCAGTTTCTTGGTCTCCTCTTCAGTGAGAGCGGCGATGAGGAAATTATCCAGCCTGCTATCGTTTGACATTTAGTTAACCTCCACCCGAACTTCATCTTAATTTTAGCCAACCCGGGGGGCTTTTATGTGCGGAGCTTGCGGAGCAATAGCAATTTCCCTCAACATCAGGTTCGGGTCACGTCTGTTTCTGAGATGCCGTGCACCTGTAAATGTAGTACAATATTTGCAAAAGTATAAGGTGGTGTGAAGCATGAAATGGGAAGAAGTCAGAAGAATTTATCCCGACAGATTCGTGAAAATGCAGATTCTGCAGGATCGGATCGAAAATGACGTTCATTATATCGACGAGGTGGCCGTGATCAAGGCTTTTACCGACAACAAGGAAGCTACCAGGGAGTTGGTACGGGCTAAAAATGATATCGTCGTTTTCTCCACTTATCACGAAAAACTGGAAATACCTATCAAAAGGATATTTGGCTTTGGTGGTATCGACTGATGAAGCTGGAATTGCGCAAGGGTCTTTTGTTAACTTCACTCAAAGTCAAGTATATTGGATATGAAAAAATAATTGACAATATTATTTTGGACACCGGAGCTGCCGAGACGCTCATTTCATCCGATGCCGTATTGGATATCGGTATCGAAGCGCGTAATGGCGATTCCGCCAGTTCTTACTATGGTATTGGCGGTGATCTGCATAGTTGTTTCAGCAAGACAATCGACTCCATAGAAATAGATAACATACTAATTGAAGGTATCAAACTGGACTTTGGAGAAATTGACCCTCATGGTGTTATCAACGGACTTTTGGGGCTTGATCTTTTATTGAAGCTTGAGGCGCAGATTGACTTAGGGGAATTAACCGTTAATTTTAAAAGGTAAAATTTGAGAGAAGGCAGGTGACCTTCTCTTCCGTTTCACCACTCCGTATGGGGGGCGGTAGCTTGATTAACGGCAGCACCAGGATCTACGGGATCATCGGCGATCCCGTGGCCCATTCACTGTCGCCGCTGATGCAGAACAGGGCGTTTGGCGCCTGCGGGCTCAACTGCTGCTATGTTCCCTTTCAGGTTGATGCCGCCGGCCTGCCGGTTGCTGTCGCCGCCGTGCGCGTCCTGGGGCTGGGCGGGGTCAATGTTACCATTCCCCACAAGGAGCGGGTGATGGAGCACCTGGATGAGGTTGACCGGAGCGCCGCCCTGATCGGGGCCGTGAACACCATTGTCAACCGGGACGGGCGCCTCATCGGCCATAATACGGACGGGGCCGGCTTTCTCGCCTCGCTGCATGACGGCGGATTTGATCTTGGGGGTAAGAGGATTGTCCTGTTGGGTGCCGGAGGGGCTGCCCGGGCGGTGTCCTTTGTCATGGCGCAATCCGGCATCAGCAGCCTGGCCATCTTCGACGTGATCGGGACTAAGGCCGGGAAGCTGGCGGCAGACCTGGCGCCGGTTGCCAGTTGTCCAATCTCGGCCGGGGAGTTGACGAGCGGCGGCTTGCCTGTTGCCCTGGCGGAGGCCGACCTGCTGGTCAATGCCAGCCCGGTGGGGATGTTTCCAAACCATGAGGCTCGGCCTCCGGTTGACCCGCGGCGGTTGACCGGAGGGACGCTGGTTTACGACCTGGTCTACAATCCGCTCAGGACAAAACTGATCAGCGAGGCCGAAGCCAGAGGCTGCCGGGTGTTGAGCGGCGCCGGGATGCTGGTTTATCAGGGGGCGCTCGCCTTTGAGTTGTGGACCGGGTGCAGGGCGCCGGTGGAGACCATGCGCCAGGCGTTGGAAGAAGCATTGCAGGAATGACCGGAGAGAATTGAGGAGTTTATGATGCGGTTTTTGACGGCAGGAGAGTCGCACGGACAGGCTCTGACAGTGATCATTGAAGGCTATCCGGCAGGAGTGCCATTCGATAGGGTGCTGATCGACGCCCAGTTGGAACGGCGCCAGGCCGGATACGGACGCGGGGCGAGGATGCGGATCGAGCATGACCGGGTCGAGGTCCTGGCCGGCATCCGGAACGGGATCAGCCTGGGAAGTCCGATCGCCTTGCTGATTAGCAACCGGGACTGGGAAAACTGGCGCGAGGTGATGGCGCCTGATCCCGGAGAGGTCGATCCCGGAAGGGCGGCCGACAAGAGAGTGACCAGGCCGCGGCCGGGGCACGCCGATCTGGCGGGTGGTCTGAAGTACCGCCAGGATGACCTGCGCAACATCCTGGAGCGGGCGAGCGCCCGGGAGACTGCGGCCCGGGTGGCCGCCGGCACTACCGGGCGAATCCTGATCGAACAGTTGGGGTGCAGCATCTTCAGCCACGTGGTACAGATCGGAACGGCGAGGGTTGAAGAGCAGGAACATCCTGACTACGCCACCCTGAAAGAAGGCGCTGCCGCCTCCCCGGTGGCCTGCGCCGACCAGGCCGCCGAAGCGGGGATGATGCGTCAGATCGAGGAGGCATCATCCGCCGGGGATACCCTGGGCGGGGTTTTCGAAGTGGTCTGCCTCGGCCTGCCACCCGGTCTGGGCAGCCACGTGCACTGGGACCGGCGCCTGGATGCTTCCCTGGCGGCAGCCGTGATAAGCATCCCCAGCGTGAAAGGGGTGGAGATCGGCCTGGGCTTCCGGGGCGCTGCTGTCCCCGGTTCATCCTACCATGATGCCATCCACGCCGGCCGCGGGTGGGGGTTTTATCGGGCTACGAATCATGCCGGTGGCACCGAGGGCGGCATTAGTAACGGGGAGCCCCTGGTAATTAGAGGGGCGGTCAAGCCGGTGCCGACTCTGGGTAAGCCGCTGCCGAGCGTCGACCTCGCTACCGGTGAGAGCGTGGTAGCGGCGGTGGAGCGTAGCGATGCCTGTGTCGTCCCTGCGGCAGGGGTGATTGCCGAGGCGATGGTGGCGTGGGTGCTGGCCGGGGCGATCACCGACAAATTCGGCGGAGATACCCTGGAGGAGATCAGGGGGCGGCTGCGGGAGTACCAGGATTATGTCAACCACCGTTAGGTGAAAGAGGAGCAGGGGTGCGGCTGTTGATCAGGCAGAACATAGTGCTCACCGGCTTTATGGGGACCGGCAAGACGGTGACCGGCCAGATGCTGGCCGACAGGCTGGAGATGCTCTTCATCGACACCGACAGAGAGGTGGAAGCGGCTACCGGCCTCGATCCGTCCGAGATCTTCCGCCGGTACGGCGAGAAACGCTTCCGGTCCGAAGAGAGCCTGGTTGTGGCAAGGGTTGCCCGGTTTGAGGGATACGTCATCGCCACCGGGGGCGGGGTGGTTTTGAATGCCGACAACATGGCGAACTTGCGCCGGAAGGGTGTGATCATCCTGCTGGAGGCCAGGCCGGAGGTGATTGCCAGGCGGGTCTCCCGGGTCGATGACCGCCCCCTGCTCTCCGAGAGCCAGCAGGGGCCCCTGTTGGGGAGGATCGAGGCGCTGATGAGGCAGAGGGCGCCCTTTTATGAAGACCACAATTTCAGGGTCGACACGTCGGAAATGAGCCCGGAGCAGGTTATGGCCGAGATTCTGGCCTATTTGGAGCAGATGCCGGACGTAAGCGATCGGAATTCAGAATAAGAAGCAAGCAGAGGCAAGAAGCGGATACCCCACCAAGAGAGTACCCGGGCGTGTTCAACTGGGTCTTGGCTTCAGAGGGGGATTGCTTTCCCCCACTGATAAAGGAGACTGGCTATGGAACGATTGACTGTGGAACTGGGAGAGCGCAGCTATCAGATCATGATCGGCTTCGCCGATTTGGATCAACTGGGGGCAAACCTGCAGCCACTGAACCTGGCCGATCGCATCTGTCTGATCACCAATACTACTGTCGGCAAGCTCTATGGCGGCAGGGTGAAGTCGGTGCTGGCGGATTCCGGCTATGCCGTCAGTTATTACGAGGCGCCGGACGGGGAGGAGTACAAGACGCTGCAGTCTGCCGCCGCCATCTATGACCACCTGGTAGACGGCGGGATGGAGCGGGGCAGCGCCGTGGTGGCGCTGGGGGGAGGCGTGGTCGGCGACCTGGCGGGTTTTGCGGCTGCCACCTATATGCGGGGGGTACCGCTGATCCAGGTGCCGACGACCCTGTTGGCGCAGGTTGATAGTTCGGTCGGGGGCAAGGTGGCCGTTAACCACCCCCGGGGTAAAAACCTGATCGGCTGTTTCTACCAGCCCAGGCTGGTCTTTGCCGATCTACAGATGCTGAGGACGCTGCCGGAGCGGGAGATCAGGGCCGGTATGTCCGAGGTGATCAAGTACGGCGTCATCTGGGACTCGACCTTCTTCGCCTTTCTGGAGCAGCACCTCGGCCGGATCCTCAACTTGGAACCCGACGCCTTGATGGAGACTATCAAACGGTCGTGTGCCATCAAGGCGGAGGTCGTCTCCGGGGATGAGCGCGAACAGGGCCTGCGCGCCACCCTCAACTTTGGCCATACGATCGGGCATGCCCTGGAGTCTTTGACAGATTACCAGGTGTACCGGCACGGCGAGGCGATCGCTGCGGGCATGGCTGCGGCAGCCATGCTGGCGTCTGGACGCGGCATGCTGGAAGCGGCGGACCGGGAGCGGTTGGTGGCGCTGCTGAGGCGGACCGGCCTCCCTGTGAGCTTTCCCTATCCGGCCCGGGATCTTCTGGAACTGATGTCTCATGATAAAAAAGTGTTCGAGGGAAGGCCGCGCTTCATTCTACCGCTTAAGATAGGCGAGGTGGAGATCTGCTCCGACTTGGGAGATAAGGAGATCATGGCGGCCTTGTCCGCATGCTTCAAGCAATGAACTCCAGTTGCCGGCACGAATCTCTATCAGCGTAAAAGGCAAATAGCAGGTGGATGGTACTGCCGGTTGATCCGAGGCTCTTCTTCTAACGATAAGGAGAGGGGTTGCTACGACGCAAAGGCCGGGTAGCCTAATACGGGCATCGTCCAAACGTCATTAAAGTCCCATCCCTTATAAGTAAATAAATTCTTCATGGCAGCATCCGGTTCCGGCGTGGCCCCGGCGCTGTCGGTAGTTGCCGGCTGGGCGGTCTCACTGTCAAAGAAACAGTTGCTGGACTCTCCTCCGAAATTCAGCCCCACCAGGCCGCCGGTTACATCGCTAGTTTCTGTTCCGGTCACGCTTCCTATAGCATAGCAGTCCTGGACCGTGCTTATGGTTAAAAACCCTGCCAGGCCTCCGACGGCATCGTTGTTCCCTACCCCGGTCACGCTGCCGGTAGCGTAGCTTTCCTGGATCGACCCACTCGCCAGGCCCACCAGACCGCCGACGTGGCTGTAGTCACCGGTCCCGGTCACGTTTCCGGCTGCATAACTGTGTTGGATCAACCCGGTTGCCAGGCCCACCAGACCGCCGACGTGGCTGTAGTCACCGGTCCCGGTCACGTTTCCGGCTGCATAGCAATTTCGGATGGTACCTTCGGCGACACCTGCCAGCGCCCCGGCGCTGGCGTCAACAGCAGTGCTGCTCAGGGTAATATCGACTGTCAAGTTTTCGATACTGCCCGCGGAGACTCCAAAAACTCCCACGTAGGCTTGAGAAGAGTAGACGACGCCGGTGATGGTGTGCCCGTTGCCATCAAAATCGCTGGCAAAGGTATTTGCGAAATCAGGTCCGATTGGCGTCCAGGGCGAGGGCAGGCTGGTGATGTCGCTGCCCAACTTGAAATAGACGTCAGGTTGGTTCAGGTAGTTGTTTAAATTTGCTAACTGGTTCGCAGTGTCGATAATGAAAGGATCATCCATGATCCCGGTCCCGCTGGCAAAGTCTTGCGCCTGCGCCTTATTGACTGTGACACAGGAGGTCAGGATCAGAACCAGAATGACAGTCAGGGCGAAAAACAACCGGTGTGGCAGATGCGCCGACTCTTTCATTGCCATTGCACCACTTCCCTCCCAAATATTTGCTATACCAATCTTACCCGGGTGATTTAACTACAATATTCCACATTAATATGGCATGTCCTGCCAGACTTCAGGGAGTTTATAAAAAAAAGGCGGATGGGCAAAAGTGGAAGGCAGCCGGCGCCTCCGGAAACTGAATGGGAAATTACAGGAAACAGGTCACATTAAGAAGGAATTATCAGAAACATTGCGAATAATTAACAACAAAATCGAAACGGCTGCACAGTTCACGAATTAGCCGCATGAACTCACAATCACCAGGATAACGAGGGAGTCGAACATTGGCCAGAGAGGTATTGGGTAAAAGGCTGATCAGGAACGGACTCATCACTGAGGAGCAGTTGGAATACGCCCTGACAGAACAGCTAAGCGATGGCGCTTTGCTGGGCCAGGAACTGATCAAGTTGGGATATCTCGATGATCAAGTGTTAACCAAGGTTCTTCGCCTGATGGAGGACGAAAGGAACAGCGAACTGCTGGAGATCGAGCAGTTTTCGTCCCAACCGGAGGAGATCGATCTCGGCCTCGTCAACCTGGTACCCGAAAGCCTGGTCCGAAAATATAAGCTGTTTCCAGTCAAAAAAGATGGCAGCAAGCTATATATAGCCATGGCCGACGTCTTCAACGTGATGGCCCTGGACGACCTGAGGCTTCGGACCGGCTGCGACATCAGGCCGCTGCAGACCACGGAGCAAGAGGTCGATGCCTTTATCAACCAGCACTTCGGGATGCCTGAGGTTGAACAGACGATCCTGGAGATAGTCAAGGACATGGGCGCCGAGGAGGAGGAAGAGGAGGTTGCGGAGGCCGAACTCGCAGATGAGGCGCCGGTGATCAGGCTGGTCAATTCGATAATCCTCAAGGCGGTCGGCGAAGATGCCAGCGACATTCACATCGAGCCCGGCGTGAGCAGCGCCCAGGTGCGCTACCGGGTGGACGGGCTGCTGCACAAGTCCATGAGCCTGCCCCGCCGGATGGCCCTGCCCGTGCTGACCAGGATCAAGGTCATGTCCAACATGGACATCGCCGAGCGGCGGGCGCCGCAGGACGGCCGCATTCCCCTGAAGATCAGCGACCGCAACCTGGACCTCCGGGTATCCACCCTGCCGACCATTTACGGTGAAAAGGTGGTTATCCGTATCCTTGACAAGGAGAACATCAAGAAATTATCACTGGATAAAATAGGTTTCTCCAGCTTCAATCTCGATAAATTCAAGAATTTCTTGAAGGCCTCGTATGGGATGATCCTGCTCTCGGGTCCGACCGGCAGCGGCAAGACCACCACTCTCTACATGGCTCTGAAAGTCCTGAACACGGACGACGTCAATATCGTCACGGTAGAGGATCCGGTGGAGTATGTGCTGGATGGGGTCAACCAGGCCCAGGTGCATGCCAAGATTGGAGTTACCTTCGCCTCCTACCTGCGCTCGATCCTGCGGCAGGACCCGGACATCATCATGATCGGCGAGATCCGCGACCAGGAGACGGCGGACATTGCGGTGCGTTCTGCGACCACCGGCCACTTGGTGCTGTCTACGTTGCACACCAACGATGCCCCGGGGGCGATCACCAGGCTGATCGATATGGGCATCGAGCCTTTCATGGTGGCGTCATCGGTGATCGGGGCGGTTTCACAGCGCCTGGTGCGCCGGATCTGCCCGAACTGCCGCTCCCGGTACGAGCCCGGTCAGGCGGAACTGGTCTTTGCCGGGTTTCAGGACCAGTCAGTGGACCTGTATGAAGGAAAGGGCTGCAACAAGTGCAATCAGACCGGATACCGGGGACGGGTCGCCATTCACGAGGTGCTGACGCTGACTTCCGGCATCCAGAAGCTGATCCTCGGCAGTCCGTCCAACGATGAACTGCGGCAGGTGGCCCTGGAAGAGGGGATGATCTCCCTGAAGGAGGACGGAATCGACAAGGTAAGACAAGGCGTGACCACGATCAGGGAGATCATGAGGGTGGCCTTCAGGGGGGAGAGTGCCTAGATTGAGAACTGTGGAAATTATCTTACAGGCGAACAAGCTCAGGGCATCGGATGTGCACATCACCGTTGGCAGGCCACCGATCTTCCGGATCAATGGCCTGTTGATACCGATGGACACCCCGGAGATCCGGAATGGTCTCACCAGGGAGCAGCAGGAGGAGATCAGGTCTTTAAAGCCTCAGGAGACCGATGCCCTGTTGCGGGAGATCATCAAGCCCGAGCATTATGAAGGATTGCTGGAACAGGGGGAAGTTGATTTCTCCTACTCCGTCCCCGGTGTGCTCAGGGTACGCGTCAACGCCTTCAAGCAGAGGGGCAGCATCGCCTTTGTGATGCGCCTGCTCGATACCAAGATCCCCAGTTTCAGCGACCTGGGCCTGCCCTACGTCCTCAACTACCTGTCCCAGCGGTCGCACGGGCTGGTCCTGGTTACGGGACCCACCGGCAGTGGCAAGTCCACCACCCTGGCGGCCATGGTCGACCTGATGAACAGGGAGAAGCGGTTGCACATCATCACGCTGGAAGATCCGATCGAATACCTGCACCGGCATAACCTGTGCACCATCAATCAGCGGGAGATCGGGGGGGATACCAAGTCCTTCAGCACTGCCATGCGGGCGGCTCTGCGGGAGGACCCGGACGTCATCCTGGTGGGGGAGATGCGCGACCTCGAGACCATATCCACAGCGCTCACGGCCTCAGAGACCGGGCACCTGGTCCTGGCCACCCTGCACACCTCCGGCGCCCCGGAAACGATCGACAGGATCATCGACGTCTTCCCCCCCAGCCAGCAGCAGCAGATCCGCGTCCAACTGGCCAGCACCCTGGAGGGGATCGTGTCCCAGTTGCTGCTGCCCAAGGCAGACGGATCGGGCCGGGTGCCGGCCCTGGAGATCTTGGTGACGACCCCGGCCATCAAGAACCTGATCAGAGAGAACAAGACGTACCAGGTGCTGTCCCAGATCCAGACCGGTGTCAAGTACGGCATGATGACGCTGGATGCGAGCCTCAGGGACCTGTTTCGCCGGGGACTGATCGACAGGATGGAGGCCCTGCATTACGCCCGAGATCCTGAGAAGCTCAAGTTGGAACTGGTTTAGGCCGATAACATTCCCAGAGAAAATAATTCCTGCTCACCCGGGTCAACCGGCAGGATATTTGACCATCGTGTCGAAAGCTTCCATAAAATAGCTAATTTATGCAGTTGGTTCCTGAATTCAGGCGGCTGATTCAGAAGATGATGTTATTTGCGAATGAAAGACTGGTTGTAAAATACACCCATGTAGCAAGCTGCTGAATTATCCTGTTGAGAATATGCGCATCAAGGCAAGTCCTATAAAGGCAAATAATTTCCAGATAAATGCCAACATTCCTATTTGGTTCTGGTTTGTCCCAGTTAGGAGGGGGAGCAGATGGCCCAGGCCTACAGTTACAGGGCCAGGAACCTGTCCGGGGGGATGGTCACGGGTCGTATCCAGGCAGACAGCGTCTCTGCAGTGAGCGCCCTGCTGCGGGCGCGCAACCTGTTTGTGGTGCAGGTCAAGCAGGCGGGCGCCCAGACCGCCCTCAACGTCGACCTCGGCCTTGCTTTCAGAACTGCCTTCAAGATAAAGATCGGAGTGCGGACGCTGGCCATCTTCTGCCGGCAATTCGCCACCATGAACCAGGCCGGCATTCCCATCCTGCAGTGCCTGCAGATCCTCACCAAGCAGACAGAAGACAGACAGATGCAAAAAACGCTCAGTGACATATCGGCGGAGATTGAAAGGGGCCGCGGCCTCAGCGAGGCTTTTCGAAAACAAAGGGATCAATTGCCTGACATCTTCATCAGCATGATTGCTGCCGGAGAACTCAGCGGCACCATGGACCAGGCAATGGAGCGGCTGGCTGTCACTTTTGAGAGGGAACACGCCCTGCAATCCAAGATCCGGTCAGCCATGACCTATCCGTTGATGATCGCAGGCATAGCTGTGATCGCCGTGATCTCACTGTTGATTTTTGTGGTCCCGACTTTTGTCGGCATCTTCCAAGAGGCTGGAGAAGCGCTGCCGTTGCCGACCCGCATCCTGCTGGCGTTGAGCAACACCATGATTCACGATTGGTGGTTCATCCTGCCGCTGCTGTTCATAGTCATTCCCGTCGGGATCCAACAAACGCTGGCTACCAAGCCAGGCCGCCGGGCAATGGACCGGATCATCCTGCGGCTGCCGATCGTGGGGCCGCTGATCAATAAGAACGTGGTGGCCCGTTTCTCCCGCAACCTGGCGACGCTGCTCAAGAGCGGGATCCCGTTGGTGCAGGCGCTGGAAACCGTGGAAGAGATTGTCGGCAACACCGTAGCCGCCGAAGACATCGCACGGGCAAGGGCGAGCATCAAGGAGGGCGACCTGATGTCGCCGGTACTCGCCAGCAGCAAATTCTTTCCGCCGATGACGGTCAGCATGATCACCGTCGGGGAGGAATCCGGCGCCCTGGACGTCCTGCTGGAAAAACTGGCGGTGTTCTACGAGCAGGAGGTGGAGGCCATGGTCACCAGCCTGGCCAGCACCATCGAGCCGCTGATGATCCTCGGAGTGGGATGCCTGATCGGCTTCATCGCCATCTCTATCTACATGCCCTTGTTCGGCATCTCCGGCGCCATGCAAGCTGGGTCTGGAGTTCCGTTACCCTAGCGCGTATCAGGATAATAGCGAATAAAATAAAAGTTGATCTATCGTGTTGCAAAAACTCATGTTCCAGTCAATTGTCATTTATCCAGAAAGGAGATGAGCCATAGTCGCTAGGATCAGAAAAATCATGCGTGGCGAGAAGGGTTTCACTCTAGTGGAAATGATGGTGGTGCTGATCATCATCGCCATGCTGATCGCTTTGGGTATCTGGGCGTACATCGGCAGCGTCGGTGTTAGTAAGATGACCAAGGCTAGCGGCGAGATCACGACCATCCAGGCCGCCCTCGACGCCTACTATTCAACGAATATGCGCTACCCACTCACCCAAATTCAGCTTACTTCGGCGGGCATATCACCGTATGAAGTCACGACATTAGCTGGTTCGGGGCCAGCAGGCACCAATCCGCCCTATCTTTACGGTAGCGTTGCAGCAGGTGGCCCATACTTCGTATCTTCAATTACTTCAGTAAACGGACAATACATGGTGGGCACCGGAACGAACGGAGTTTCCAATCCGGCTACTTTAAGTATTGCCCAATAATACATATGCACTTAACGAAATTATTCAAAATATAGTAAGCTTGGATGTGCGATCAGGGCATCACCGTAAGGCATGCCTCAATATCAGGAAGCCATCTTTATGAGAGAGGGGAAATAGGTCTTAAAATGGTAGTCGCTAGGATCAGAAAAGTCAGGCGTGGCGAGAAGGGCTTTACCCTGGTGGAAATGATGGTGGTGCTGATCATCATCGCCGTGCTGATCGCCTTGGGTATCAGGGCGTACATCGGCTACATCGGCCATGCCAAGATGACCAAGGCCGACGGTGATATCACGACCATCCAGGCCGCCCTCGACTCTTACTATTCAACAAATCAGATGTACCCTAGCAGTCAAGTTTTGCTTACCTCGGCGGGCATATCATCGTATGAAGTCACGACATTAGCTGGTTCGGGGCCAGCAGGCACCAATCCGCCCT
>Ga0224558_1001187_pt1 | contig 28119 bp, 31 predicted proteins | sample 714S32024metaG_FD_180682 | JGI IMG/M metagenome (GOLD analysis project Ga0224558, IMG submission 180682) | Peat soil microbial communities from Stordalen Mire, Sweden - 717 S3 20-24 | ecosystem: Environmental > Terrestrial > Soil > Wetlands > Peat | place: Sweden: Norrbotten County, Stordalen... | reverse complement strand
GTGAGGTGCTCGTCACCCTTGGGGCGCGGCGGTGTCGTCTCGATGCGGGGGAGCCGGCTGGCGACGGTGCCGAACCGGCCGTCGTCCTCGGTCCAGGACCGGTAGGCGTCGATGAACTCCCCGCGAGCGCGGCCGACGAAATTCCACCACATCTGGATCGGCTCCTCGAAGGGCGCGCCGCCCAGGAGCATGGCCCGAACGGTCCCAGGGGCCTCGATGGTCAGCTCGTCGCGCCCGGTCCCGAGGTAGCCGAGGTGGCCGGGCCGGAACGCCTCTCCGTCAACGCGGACCTCTCCTCGGAAAACCACGAGGGCGTGCTCGAATCCCTGCTCGAGCGCCAGCGATGTCGCGGACTCCAGCGCGAGGTCGATGCCGACCAGCGGGGTGTCGTATCGGGCGGGGCTCGTATGACCACCGAGGCTTCCAATGAGCAGGGTAGCGGCGCCGCCGTCGAGTTCGACCTCGGGCAGCGAGGCATGGTGCTCGAAGGCGGCCTCACGGTCCCGGGTCTCCTCGGGCAGGGCGATCCAGAGCTGGATACCCTGCCGGATCCTCGCCCTACCCACCCGTCGGCAGGCGCTGCCCGGCGGACCGACGCGAGCCGGCGGGCTGCAGCCGCCTCCGACCATGTTCCCGCACGGCACCTGCTGTGCCAGGCGGCGCATAGAACGCTCGAACCCGGGGCAGTAGGGTTCACGAGGTGAGCGGCACGGACGACTCCTTCGATCTCGAATTGGCCGCCGCGTCGCTCCGGGCCGACCAGGCGGACGTACGCATCCTGGTCAAAGTCCTGGCCGACCAGCTTGGAGATGCGCTCGGCTCGCGTCTCGTCGTGCAGCGGTCCGGCGGGCTCTTCAAGAAGTCGGACGAGGTCCGCTCGATCAGGATCACCCTGGAGGACGACCAGTTCGACGCCGAAGTCGACGGCACGACCCTCCGGTGCACCATCGGCCACTCGTCGGGCGGCATCCGGATCCGCAGTGAGAAGGTGGGCACGGACGAGTGGCTGGAACGGCTGCTCGCCGCCCTCAAGGCCGAGGCTGCCAACAGCCAGGCGGTCCGCCAGGCACTCGAGAACATCGTCATCGGAGGTAGCTCATGACCGACACCCCGCAGGACCTTCCGGAAGGGGCGAGCAAGCGGCTCGCCGAGCTCGAGCACGGCCTGTTCACCTCGGACCTGTCGGTCAACGAGTTCCTGCTGATCAAGGAGGTGGGATTCCACCCACTCGGGTTCGTGATGGGCTCCTCGATCTACCACACCGGCATCCAGACCCGGAAGTGGGGGCAGAGCCAGGAGCTCACCAAGCTGACCGAGGCCATGTACAACGCGCGTGAGCTGGCCATGACCCGCATGGAGGAAGAGGCCGCCGAGCTCGGTGCCGACGGCGTCGTCGGCGTGCGGCTCGACGTCAATTACTACGAATGGGGAAAGGATGCCGCCGAGTTCATCGCCGTCGGCACCGCCGTCAAGGCGGAGAACGGCGTCTCCTATCGCAACAAACTGGGCAAGCCCTTCACGTCCGACCTCTCGGGCCAGGACTTCTGGACGCTGATGCAGACCGGTCACATCCCCCAGGGCCTGGTCATGGGGACCTGCGTCTACCACATCGCCCATCGGGGAATCGGGCAGACGCTCGGTTCGGCCGGGCAGAACGTGGAGCTCCCCAACTTCACCCAGGCGCTGTACGAGGCCCGCGAGCTCGCCATGACCCGGATGCAGGACGAGGCCAACCAGCTCGATGCCTCGGGCATCGTCGGCGTGCGGCTCGAGGAGAAGTCCCACCAGTGGGGCAGCCACACCATCGAGTTCCTCTCCCTCGGGACCGCAGTGGTGAAGACATCGGGCGAGGTGACGTTGCCGGCACCCACCACCATCATCTCGTTGGACAACTGATGGACGACGTCCCGGGCGACCTGCCCGAGGCGGCCGCCCGCCGGTTCTCCGAAGGGGCGTTCACCTCGGGGCTGACCGTGCCCGACTTCGCCGCCTGCCTGCAGATGGGCCTGGAGCCGGCCGGCTACGTCCAGGGCTTCTGCGTCATGAAGTGGGGAAGCTGGCAGTTCTACCCGGGGGCTGGGCCGTACGGCGGCTACGGCCCCAACGTCGCCGGCACCCACGGGGGGTACTCGGAGAGTTGGCAGTGCCCCCACGGATTCGTCTCCGCCGAGCACCGGGTGTGGGGACAGAACTACGAGCAGCCCTGGGTCGAGGACGCCTGGGCCAACGGGTTCACCTCGGCATACGAGCGGCTGATCGAGGAGGCCTCGGCGCTCGGTGCCCACGGCATCGTCGGTCTGGTGGACACGTCGGCACCGCTGGGTGACCTCGGCGTGCTCGAATTCCGAGTGCAGGGAACGGCCGTGAAGGTGAAGGACGGGCCTCCGCCCGCCGACGGCCGGCCGTGGACCACCTATCTGGCCGGCCAGCGTCTGGCCAAGCTCATCGAGGCCGGATACATGCCGGTGTCGATTGCCGCCACCGTCGCCTCGGTTCGGGTCTGGGCCTCTTGCATCACCGCCTACCTGACCGAAGGCACCAATCCCGGCTGGACGAGTCAGGCCGTCGGAGCCGAGATCGAGCAGACGGCCAGAGCCCAGATGGCGGTGCGCCGGATTGCCCGCGAGCGCGTCCGGGCCCAGCTGGGGGGTGACTCCTTACACGGGGCATCCATGGGCACCAGGGAGCGGGAGCTCGGCGAAGGGGACGCCGACCTCGAGTGCATCCTCAGGGGCAACCGTGTCCGCCGCTTCAAGGAGTTCGACCCCATGCCGGCTCCCCGACCGACGGTGAGGCTGTCGTGACCGGGCCCGCCCCGCTCGCCGCCGACCGGCCGGACGGCAGTGCCGGCGACGCCACCAGTGGCGACATCAGGAAGGAGATGCTCGCCGCCGCGCAGTCGCTCGACCGATCAGCGCCATCTCCTGCAGCTGCGATGACCTCGGATCTCTCGATCGACGAAGAGCTCACGCTGCACTCCATCGGCTGGGAGCCGATCGAGCTGGTCTACGGGGTATCCCTGCACTCGATCCCGATGGGCGTCTGGAACTGGGGCCAAGGGGAGATCACCCATGCGTCGAGCGCCTTCGCCCGCTCGTTCGCAGCGGCCACCGATCGGATCCATCACGAATGCGCCAGATCGGGCGGTCACGGCGTGGTCGGAGTGCACGTCGAGCGGAACGTCGACAGGCATCACATCGGTATCGCCCTGACCGGCACCGCGGTGCGACCGGTGGGTGCGAAGAAGCTTCCCTCAGCCGATTCGGTGTTCGTCTCGGATCTGTCCGGCCGTGACTTCACCCTTCTGCAAGGGTCCGGATGGATGCCGTTGGGCCTGGCCGCCGGGGCCAGTTTCGTCTATGCCCCCCGCCGGTCGATGGGCACGGCCATGAAGCAGACGTCCCAGAATGTCGAACTGACCAACTTCACCGAGGCCATGTACGCTGCACGCGAATCGGCGATGGAGCGGATGCAGCGCTCAGCCCTGGCCTTGCAGGGCACCGGAGTGGTGGAGGTCAAAGTGACCGAGGGGCCGATGGAATTCGCCCACCATGCCATCGGCTTCTCCGCCTACGGCACGGTGATCCGCCTGGTGGCCGGGCAGCACCGTAATCTGGCGCCGCGCATGGTCCTGCCGTTGGACGACCCGGTGCGGGGTGTCGAGGCAACCGCCCTGCGCGGGGCGTGACGGCGTTCCCGGCGAGGCATCGATGACCGTCCACGTGGCATTCCTCGACCACAGCGCCTCGGACACCCCGGGCGTGCTCGGCGACCGGGCCCGCGAGCTCGGGTTCGCCACCTCCGCCTACCGGGCCGACCACGGTCCATCGGCGCTCCCGCACACCGATTCCTTCGACCTCTTGGTCATCATGGGTTCGGACCAGTCGACCACCGACACGACCATCGAGTGGATCGACCACGAGCGACGCCTGGTCGGCTCGGCGGTGGATGCTGGTGTCCCGGTGCTCGGGGTGTGCTTCGGCGGCCAACTCCTCGCCCAGGTCCTCGGAGGAGAGGTGCGGCGGGCCGCCCGACCCGAGATCGGTTGGCTCCGGATCGACACCGTCGACCCGGACCGGATCCCTGGCGGCCCGTGGATGGTATGGCACGAGGACGAGTTCAGCGCCCCACCCGGGTCCGAGCCACTGGCATGCACCGAGGTGTCCCTGCACGCATTCATCCAGGGAGTTCATACCGGGGTGCAGTTCCACCCCGAAGTGACCGAGGCCATCGTCCACCGTTGGATCGACGAAGCCCGCGACGGCGAGCAACTCGGCCCGGCGGATGCCGAGGCGCTCCTGTCGGGGTTCGACGCCGAGGGGAGGGGTCCCGAGTACCAGACCCGCCTGCTCTTCGACCACTTCGTGGAGCGGGCCGGGTACGCGCTCTGAGGACCCGGCCCGCACGCCGGCCAGCAGGGACCGGGAGCCCCCACCCGGTGTCCGGCCGCAAAACCCCAGCGTGCGGGCCCCGCGGTTGCGCAAGAGCCGCCCACGTGGTTTGCTGTTAGCACTCGACACTGCAGAGTGCTAACGACCACGGAGGAACACCAGATGGCCAAGTTGATCACGTTCGACGAGGAGGCCCGTCGGTCCCTTGAGAACGGCATGAACAAGCTCGCCGACGCCGTACGCGTCACCCTCGGCCCCAAAGGCCGCAACGTCGTCCTCGACAAGAAGTGGGGGGCGCCCACCATCACCAACGACGGCGTCTCCATCGCCAAGGAAATCGACCTCGAAGACCCGTTCGAGCGCATCGGCGCCGAACTGGTGAAGGAAGTCGCCAAGAAGACCGACGACGTAGCTGGTGACGGAACCACCACCGCCACCGTGTTGGCCTGGGCCATGGTCCACGAGGGCCTGCGCAACGTCGCTGCCGGCGCCAACCCCATGTCGCTCAAAAAGGGCATCGAGGCCGGCGTCGAATCCGCCGTCACCTCCCTGCGCGGCATCGCCCGGGACACGGACTCCAAGAGCCAGATCGCCCAGGTGGCGTCCATCTCCGCTGCGGACACCGAGATCGGCGAGATGATCTCCGAGGCCATCGACAAGGTGGGCAAGGACGGTGTGATCACCGTCGAGGAGTCCCAGACGTTCGGCATGGACATGGACCTGGTCGAGGGCATGCGCTTCGACAAGGGTTACATCTCCCCCTACTTCGTCACCGATCCGGAGCGGATGGAGGCTGTCCTCGAGGACACCTACGTCCTGCTGGTCGGATCGAAGATCACCGCCGTCCGTGACCTGCTGCCCCTGTTGGAGAAAGTCATGCAGTCCGGCAAGCCGCTGGTGATCATCGCCGAGGACCTCGAGGGCGAGGCCCTGGCCACCATCGTGGTGAACAAGATCCGTGGGACCTTCCGGAGCGTGGCGGTCAAGGCCCCGGGATTCGGCGAGCGCCGCAAGGCCATGCTGCAGGACATCGCCATCCTCACCGGCGGCCAGGTGGTGACCGAGGAAGTCGGTCTCAAGCTGGAGAATGTGGGACTCGACCTGCTCGGCACCGCCCGCAAGGTCGTGGTGACCAAGGACGAGACGACGGTGGTCGAGGGCGGTGGCTCCGAGGACGAGATCAAGGGCCGCATCAGCCAGATCAAGGCCGAGATCGAGAACACCGACTCCGACTACGACCGCGAGAAGCTCCAGGAGCGTCTGGCCAAGCTGTCCGGGGGCGTCGCGGTGATCAAGGTCGGGGCAGCCACCGAGGTGGAGCTCAAGGAGAAGAAGCACCGCATCGAGGACGCTGTCTCCACCACCAAGGCTGCCATCGAGGAGGGCGTGGTGCCCGGCGGTGGCGTCGCCTTGCTGAGGGCCCAGGTTGCGGTGCTCGAGACTGCGGACAAGCTCGAAGGCGACGAGGCCGTCGGTGCCCGCATCGTGGCCCGGGCCGTCGAGGAGCCGCTGAAGCAGATCGCCGTCAACGCCGGCCTCGAGGGTGGGGTCATCGTCGACAAGGTGCGCAACCTGAAGAAGCCCACCGAGGGACTCGACGCCGCCACCGGCGAGTACGTCGACCTGTTCGAGGCCGGTGTGATCGACGCGGTGAAGGTGACCCGTTCGGCGCTGCAGAACGCCGCATCGATCGCCGCACTCTTCCTGACCACAGAGGCCGTCATCGTGGACAAGCCCGAGGACTCAGCGGGCGGCGGCATGCCCGGCGGGGGCATGGACGACTTCTAGGTCGGCAGTGGATCCTCCCGGCCCCCCGGTCGGCTGGACCGCCCCGATCGACCGAGAGGCCGGCTGGGGACACAGCGTTGAGACGAAGGGCGCCCGGGTGGGGCGCCCTTCGTTCTTTCCCTAGACTGTGCACCGTGACCCAACCCCTCGTTCCCTCCATCGGCTGGGGCGTACTCCACCTGTTCTGCAAAGTGGGGGACGCCACGTCCCGGGCAGGCCGGGCACGCTCCGACGCCCAGGCGGTCACCCAGGCGGTCACCCAGGCGGTCAAGGGAGCCGAGGCCGATGGCGTCCAGGTGGTGACGGTCGCCATGCTGGGGCACAAGGCCGACCTCGGCTTCATGGCCCTCGGTGCCGACCTGTGGCGCCTTCGCCGCCTCCAGTCCGACCTGCAGGCCGCAGGACTGGAGGTGGTCGGTTCCTACGTCTCCCTGACCGAGGTCTCCGAGTACGCCGAGGGCGTCCCCGACGAGATGAAGCAGACCCGTCTCTACCCCTCACTCCCCCCCGAGGGGAAGACCGCGTTCTGCTTCTACCCGATGTCCAAGCGACGCGGGGACGGCGAAGGGTCCAACTGGTTCTCACTGCCGTTCGAGGAGCGCAAGACCTTGATGTACGGGCACGGTGCCGCCGGCCGGAAGTTCGCCGGCCGGATCGTGCAGGTGATCACCGGCTCTACCGGCATCGACGACTGGGAGTGGGGCGTGACCCTCTTCGGCGTGCACCCCGACGACCTCAAAGAGTGTGTCTACACCATGCGCTTCGACGAAGGCTCGGCCCGGTATGCCGAGTTCGGCCCGTTCCTGACCGGGATCGTCGCCCCCGTCGAGACTGTTCTCGCACAGGTGGCTCCCGATGAGTGAGCACGACGGGTGACGGCGGCGCGTGGGACCACGGCGAGCGGCGATCTCGACGCACTGCGCCGAGAGCTCGCCGGCATTGGCCCGCTGGTGGTCGCCTTCAGTGGTGGGGCGGACTCCTCCTTCGTCGCCTGGGTGGCCACGGAGGTCCTGGGCGCGGACCAGGTGCACTGCGTGACCGCGGTCTCCCCGTCGCTGGCGCCCGAGGAGTTGGGCGACTGCCGGGCCCTCGCCGCGGAATGGGGGCTCCGATTCACCGAGGTGCACACTGGCGAGCTGGCCGACCCTGCCTACTCCGCCAACGACGGTTCACGCTGCTACCACTGCAAGGTGTCGCTGATGGACGCGCTGGTGCCGATCTCTGAGCAGGAGAACGGCAGCCAGGGCTCGACCGTGGTCCTCGGTGTGAACCTCGACGACCTGGGTGACCACCGGCCGGGGCAACAGGCGGCGTCGGAGCGTGGGGCCCTCTTCCCCCTGGTGAGTGCCGGTTTCACCAAGGCGGACGTGCGGGCATGGTCCAAAAAGCTCGGCCTCCGGACGTGGGACAAGCCTGCTGCGGCCTGCCTGGCCTCCCGGGTCCCCTACGGCACGCCGGTCACCCTGGGAACGCTGCGCTCGGTGGCCGAGGCCGAGTCAGGTCTCCGATCGCTCGGCTTCCGTCAGCTGCGGGTGCGCCACTACGGGGACACCGCCCGCATCGAGGTCCCGGCGGAGGACCTGGCCATGGTGGTGGCCCGCAGGGACGAGGTCGCCGGCACCGTGCACCGGGCCGGCTACCGGTATGTCACCCTCGACCTCGACGGGTTCCGTTCGGGGAACCTCAATGCCGCACTCGTGGCGGCGTCAGGAGCAGGCCGATGATCGGTGTCAGAGTGAAGTTGATCTTCCCCGAGGAATTGGTGCGGGAGCCGATCATCGCCCGCATGGTCAAGGAGTTCGACATCGTGCCGAACATCCGACGAGCCGATGTCGGTGAGCGCAACGGCTGGATCATCTGCGAGCTCGATGGCGACGCTGCCACCATCGACGAGGCGGTCGAATGGCTTCGGAGCGAGGGAGTCCAGGTCGACCTGCTCGGAGATGTCGTCGAAAGCTGACGGCGTCCCCGATCGCCGTTCCAGCGGGGGGACGTGCCGTCGGCAGGGGCAGGGGCGTCGGCAGAGGACCGGCGGGTGACCTGTGGCGGGTGACCGGCGGGTGACCTGTGGCGGATGATCGGCGGGTGACCTGTGGGTGACCGGCGGGTGACCTGTGGCGGATGATCCGACCTTTGAGCACCTGGCTGCCAACCGCCGCAATTGGGACGATCGGGTGCCGGTCCACCTGGCCTCCCGCTTCTATGACGTCGACCGATGAATGGAGAGCCGTCCCGGCCCGCGCCTCCGTGAGGTCGACGCCCTGGAAGACGTGACCGGGCTGGACCTGGTACATCTCCAGTGTCACTTCGGCCTCGACACGTTGGCCTGGGCCGATGCCGGTGCCCGTGTGGTCGGCGTCGACTTCTCGCCGGTGGCAGTCCGGACCGCGAGGGACCTCGCCGTCCGGGCCGGGCTTGCCGAACGGGCGTCGTTCGACTGCGCGGCCGTCCAGGACGCGGCCGGGACACTCGGTCACCGGACGTTCGACATCGTCTACGTGAGCCTCGGCGCCCTCTGCTGGCTGCCGAGCGTCGAGCAGTGGGCGGCCCAGGTGGCCGCCCTCGCACGACCGGGCGGTCGCCTCTACCTCCACGACAGCCATCCCATCTCCTGGTCACTGGCCGATGAGGCGCCGTTGCTCACCTACACCTACTTCGAGGAGCCCGAGCCCTTCGTCGACGAATCGGAACAGACCTGCACCGACGCTGACCGACCGTTGGCCAGCACGTGCACCTACGAGTGGAACCACGGCACCGGCGAGGTGGTCACCGCCCTCGTCAAGCGCGGTCTGCGCATCGACGTCCTGACCGAGCACGACTGGACGGTGCACCAGCGGTTCCCCTGGCTCGTCGAAATCGGCCCCCGGGCACTGGACGACGCCGGAGGACCGACCCCGCATGCCGCTCACCTTCACCCTGGTCGCCACCCGGTTGCCCTGAACCTCGGAGCGTGCCGACCCTGAGGCGTGGAGACCCGCCACGCCGTCAGGTGGCCGGCGGGTCCTCGGAGGACCGGATCGTCCATCCCGCTCCGGACACCTTGCGGGGCTCGTAGAAGAGACAGCCGTCCGGGCAGGCGAAGGGCAGCTGCTGGTTGGCTCCCATCCGGCACCGCTCGAGCTTCTCCTCGTGAGCGGTGGTCTGCATGATGTAATGACGGCAATCCTCGAAAACGGCCACGCTCCATTGTGCCCGAACTCGGACGGTCCGCGGTGGCGGTGCGGTAGCGTCGGGTCCGTGGGCACCGCACCCTCCACCAAACAGCTCCTGCGGTGGAGCGAGGCGCTGGCCGGCATCGCCCGGACCGGCCTCGGATTTACCGAGTCCCTCTACGAGCAGGAGCGCTTCGAAGAGATCCTGCGTGTCGCCGCCGACATCCGGACCGCGGTGGAAGAGGGCGCCGAAGGGGACCAGGACGTGGAGGGCCTGGTCGAGGAGTGGCTGGGGTCGGTCGGCAAGGGCGTGCCGGGCTACGTGACCCCGAAGGTGGCGGTGGGCGCCGCGGTGGGCAACGACAAGGGCGAGATCCTCCTGATACAGCGGGCCGACTCCGGCGTCTGGCTCTACCCCACCGGCTGGGCGGACATCGGCTACTCCGCGTCCGAGGTGGTGGTCAAGGAGGTAGAGGAGGAGACCGGCATCGAAGTGGAGGTGGTCCGGCTGATCGCCGTGCTCGACGGCCTCCGGATCGGTATGAGCCGCATCCCTCTCTACAGCCTGGTCTTCCAGTGCCGGCCGATCGGCGGCGAGCTCAAGGCCCATCCCCTCGAGTGCACCGATGTGGGGTGGTTTCCGATGGACGACCTGCCGTTCCCGTTGGCCGGCGCCGAGCGATGGGGCGAACATGTCTTCTCCGCCCTGCGCGGCGATCCCATCGAGGTGCTCTACGACACCGTCCGGTCGCCGGTCTGGCGTGGCGATCCCCAGCGGACCTGAGCCCGTCGGGCGCTGTGACCCCCACGACCCGGGCTTCTCGCTCCTTTTCGCACCTTCTTACCCCGCCTCCGTCGGCCGGCTGACCCCGGAGAGGATCGCCCAGGCCGGAGCTGGCTACACTCGCCACCTGTGACCTCTGAGCAATCGGCACCCGGGACGGCCACCGGCGGCGCGGCGGGTGGTCCACCAGCCTCCGGTGTCACGGTGAGCGAGGTCGTCGAAGTGACCTCCGAGCTGGTCACGGCATTCACCCGTCTGATGCCCCAACTCTCGTCGTCCTCCCCGCCGCCCAGCCGGATCGAACTTGCCGAGATCGCGACCTCCGAGGCGTCGGTGCTCTTCGTGGCCCGTGACAGCGCCGGTACGATCGTGGGCTCACTGACTCTGGCGCTCTTCAGGGTGCCGACCGGCGTCAGGGCCTGGATCGAGGATGTGGTGGTCGACGAGACGGCACGGGGTGCCGGTGCGGGTGGGGCGCTGGTGATGGCCGCCGTCGACCGGGCATGTGCCGAAGGGGCCAAGTCGGTCGACCTCACCTCACGCCCCAGCCGAGAGGCGGCGAATCGTCTCTACCAGCGCCTGGGCTTCGACGAGCGCACGACCAACGTGTACCGCCTGACGCCAGAACCTCCAGGTAGCGGGCACCGCCAGTGACCCTTTGGGTGCGAGTGAGACTCCGTCCGCTGCCAGCGTGGTAGCCATCTGCGTCAGCCCCCCAACCTAGGTCTAGGGGACGGGGGATCGCTCAACGGTGGGAACCAGCTCGACCAGGAGAGCCTGGACTCTGCGGTCGATCTCGTCGACGATCGGTCGGACCTCTTCGACCGGCTTCCCCGCTGGGTCTTCGAGTTCCCAGTCGACGTACCGCTTTCCGGGATAGACGGCACAGGTGGCCCCACAGCCCATGGTGACGATGACATCTGCCAAGCGGGCGGTTTCGTCGGACAAGGGCTTCGGGAACTCGTGGGATGGATCAAGGCCCCTTTCCCGCAGGATCGCAACTACCGAAGGGTTGAGCTGATCACCCGGTTCCGACCCGGCGGACTCGACTTGGATGCGGCCCTGCGCATAGTGATCAAGTAGTACTCGGGCGGCGAGGCTCCGACCGGAGTTGTGTATGCAGAGGAACAGCACCACCGGCTTGTCGGTCACAGGGACTCCTTCGTCATGTCCTGCGGGACGGGGCGGTCCGATGATGGCAAGGTCACGGTCACAGGCTGGGATTCCACGTCGGAGTCAGCGACGTGGTGAGGGAAGATGATGTCGGCAGCCTCGGCGGAGGTGATGTCGGGGTAGAGCATCTTGATGACACCGACGGCGACCACTCCACCCACTACCTGTGCGACAACGAAGCTGGGGACCGAGGAGGGGGCGATACCAGCGAACGTGTTGGAGAACATTCGCCCAACAGTGATGGCCGGGTTGGCGAAGCTGGTCGAACTGGTGAAGAAGTAGGCCGCCCCGATGTAGGCACCGACGGCAGCAGGTGCACTGCGGGATCGCCCACTGCGGGCGAGGGAGAAGATGACCAGGATCAGCCCCAGGGTGGCCACGATCTCGGAGAGGAAGTGGGCTGGAGAGGCACGGTCACGGGTCGAGATGCTGACGGCGGCCTTTGAGAACATGAGGTTTGCAACCACCGCACCACCGATGCACCCGGCCACCTGAGCAGGGAGGTAGGCGGCGGCGGTCCGCCAACTAACTCCACCGAAGGCGGCATCAACGAACGACACCACCGGGTTGAAGTGGGCACCCGATACTGGGCCGAACATCAAGATGATGGCCTACAGCCCCGCTCCCGTCGCTGCAGCATTCTCGAACAGCTCCAGGCCGACGTTGCCAGGCGAGAACTGTGGCGCGGCGATGCCCGATCCGATGACCACGGCGGCCAGAAAGGCACTACCGAGCAGTTCGGCGGTCAGGCGACGCCAAAGAGCGAGCTCGATCACCACTCCACTCATCGGCCGGAGGGAGGATTCTGACCGTTCAGCAGCACGAGTCGCTGACCGTCTCGTCGGGCGTCCCCCTGCGGCGACCGGCTGGCGGTCCATCGGGGCGCAGCCTTCGGTTGAACATCCCAGTTCGGACTCGCCCGGGGCGTCGGCCAGGACAGTATAGACCTCCCACGGTGCCCCATCAGGGTCGTTCACCCACGCCTTGTCCTGCACCGCATAGCAGCAGGTGGTCGACTCCTGGACATCGGGGGCGAGCCCCTCGGCCGCCAGCCGACGAGTGGCTTCCTGGACTTGTTCGGGAGTGTCGACTTCGATGCCCAGGTGATTGAGCGCCCCGGCACTCCGCTCGTGCGTGACTCAGCGGTCTCTATCAGCACCAACTTCAGCGGGGGCGTGACGATGGCGAAGTTGGCATATCCGGGGCGACGCTTTGCTGGCTCTGTGCCGGAGAGCTTCGTGTAGAAGCCGACGGCAGCCTCGATGTCGGCCACGTTGAGGGCGAGTTGATCTCTGGACATGCGGGATACCTCCACTAGCATTTACGAACGTCAATGAATCGATTATGATCGATACATTCACGAGTGTCAATAGGAGCGCCGATCCATGGAGAAGCGAACCGGCAGTATCGAACTCACAGGTGCAGTGGAGTGTTGCCCCTCGGTGCTGGCGGCACCGCTTGACCTGACCGAGTCCGCTGAGTTGGCCAAAGGGTGCTCCGCCTTGGCCGATCCGGTCCGACTCAGGGTTCTGAGTCTCCTTGCCGCTGCACCCGCAGGCGAGGTGTGTGTCTGCGACTTCGTTGAACCCCTCGGCAAGAGCCAGCCCACCATCTCCCACCACCTGAAGATCTTGAGCGAAACCGGCCTGGTGCAGGGCGATAGGCGTGGCAGATGGGTCTGGTACTCGATCAATCGCCAGCGCCTCGCGGAGCTACGTGCTGCGATCGGCACCTGATCACACCGCGGAAACCGCAACCGCCCACAGCTGGACCGAACATCGGTCGATGAAGTCACGACCGTTCGATGTAGACCAATCGGTCCACTGCACCGGCAGCCTCGTGACCAATGGCCCTGGAGGTTGCATGGGCCCGCAGGTAATGATCACAAGAATGGCGGGATTCCTGGCTTATGCCGCTGCAGCGATCGTGGCCCTGTGGGGGGCTGCACATGCGATTCCCACTCGCCAGGTTCTCGCGGGCTTCGAGCCGATCACGACGCACAACCGCAGAGTTGTCCTCCAGGAGTGGTTGGCGGAGGCGTTCACGATGTGGGGCATCGCTGCAGTGGTCGTCAGCGTGACCATCGTGGCTGGAGCGGGGGCAAGTGCCAGTCAGTGGGTCTACCGTGCGGCTGGCGGACTACTGCTCGCACTTGCCGTGCTGACCAGCCTCACTGGTGCCCGTACGCCGGTCATCTGGTTCAAGATCTGTCCGGTTCTGATGACCGCGTCTGCCGTTCTGCTGGTTACGGCGAGCTTGTTGTAGACGGCCAATCCTTGGAGCGGATGCTCGCTCCCTTGGAGACCGACGATGTCCCAAACAGCCAGCTCGGAGAGGCACTCCTTCATCGCATCACTTCGGGGACCGGCCTCAGCCGTCTTGGGCGGGGATCTGGCTCACTCGGTTCCCCACATCCCGCTTGACGCTCCCCTCAGCGTCGATGATCGAGGACTACGGGATTGACCACGTTGATGGGCGACCCGGCGGCGAACGCATTGATCTGGTCGAAGATGTCGCTGAACTGAATCTCCCACTCATCACGGGACACATAGCCGATGTGAGGCGTGCACACCACGTTGTCCATGTGGAACAGAGGATCGTCGGTGTCCACCAGGGGCTCGGTCTCGTAGACGTCGACGGCAGCCATGCCGGGCCTGCCGAACAGCAACGCTTCGACCAGGGCACCGGGCTCGATCAGCCCGGCCCGACTGGTGTTGACGAGCAGAGCCGAAGGCTTCATTCGGGCGAGGTCTTCCGCAGTCACGATGCCCCGTGTGGCCTCGACCAGGCGCATGTGCAAGGAGAGGACGTCGCACTGCTCGAAGAACGCCTCTTTGCTCGTGGCGACCACGAGGCCGTCGGCTTCTGCTCGTGCTCGTGACGCCTCACTCGCCCAGAAGACGACGTTCATGCCGAAGGCCCGCCCGTACTCGGCCACCACCTTGCCGATCCGTCCGTAGCCGTAGATGCCGAGGGTCCTGAACAGCAGCGAGCGCCCAACTCCGTCCTGCCAGTGACCTGCCTTCATGGAGGCGACCTGCTGGGGGATGCGGCGCATGCCGGCGATCACCAGTCCCCAGGTCAGCTCTGCCGTCGCATAGGAAGGAGACCCCTGGTGCAGGTCGGAGGACACGACGATGCCGAGCCGGGTGCACGTGTCGATGTCGATGTGTGGATACACGCTTCGCTGGCTGATCAGCTTCAGTTCGGGAAGACGTTCGAGCAAGGGCGTCCGTATCTGGGTGCGTTCACGGACGAGCACCAGGGCCTCGGCGCCCTGAAGGCGACCAGTGAGCTCCTCCACTTCCTGGACGTGGTCGTTCCATACGGTGACCTCGTGATCAGCCAGTCTGTTGAAGCAGTCGAGCGTCCGGAGCGTGTCGAAGTAGTCGTCGAGAATCGACACCTTCATCGTTGGGAAACCTCCTCAGGCGATGCAATCGGGGTTGTCCGCAACCGGCGGAGCCATTCTGCCCCAGGCGGTCACGGATCACCCGGGGAGGCTGGGTACTGTCTCCTGCGGACCGCCCCACCAACGTCCACCGGATTTCACACCCGGCGGCCCGAGACCTGGTACCCGGTGGCCCCCGTACCGAGTCGGTGGGCTCGGAGTCGGGCGCGCAGACCGTTCAGGGTTGAAGATGCGGGTCGGTCGACTGGCCGTCCATCTCCTGGCGCAGGGCTTCTTGCGCATCGAGCTCGGCGTCGATCTGCCGGGTGAGCACTTCCTCGGACCGGACCCACTGGATGACGACGGGGATCATGGCCAGCGCCATCAGGCTGTCTCCGAACACCCACATGATGGCACCACCGGTGTGCAGGTCGCCGACGAGGGACGGGCCCCAGGTCCGGTGCATGGTGGTGTAGGCGGAGAACATCTCGTGGTTGGTGGAGAGCAGGACCAGCCCGCAGAACGTGTCCACAGGTACCGCCAGCATCAGGTAGATGAGCCTGAGTGCGGGGCTGAGGGGGTGGCGACTCGGCTCGATGGCCACCACCGGCCGCCAGAACAGGTAGCCGATGACGAGGAACGCCAGGTGCTCGTTGTCGTGGACCAGGTCGTTGGTCAGCATGACGTTGTACAGACTCGTGAGGTGGGCCACCGGGATGAACACGGCGTAGAGCACGAACCCGGTGATCGGGTGGCCGACCACTTCGGCCACCCTCGAGTCGAGCACCCTGGTCACCACGCGGTGGGTGCCACCGACCGTCGACCGGACCAGCAGCTCGACGGGGGCTCCCATCGCGATCAAGGGAGCGGCCCCCATGATCAGGAGGATGTGCTGGATCATGTGGTCGTAGAAGAGCGTGTCGTCGTAGACGCCGATCACCGTCTCGATGGCGACGAACACGAGCACCATGGCACCGACAAACGCGATCGTGCGCTTGACGGACCACGGGCTCTCCGGGTCGGCCCTTCCGACTCGCCACGCTCCCCAGAGGTACAGGGCGGTGGCTCCGCCGATGAGCACACTCGGCGTGAACGCGATGGCGGTCGCTCCAAGATTGCTCGAGATGTTGGGCAGCGCGACGTCGGCCAACAAGGAGAGCGACGTGCCGATCACGGCGTCTCGTTCGTGCCGGCCCGCAAGGTGGATCGCATCCTACGACCCGGACAGCTCGAGCTTGTTCGGCTCCGTGGCGTCCTCGGCGGGCGAGGGCGGCAGGGTCTGGGTGGTGAACAGGCCGATGAGGATGAATGCTGCGGCTGAGAACGCGACCGCGTGGGTGGCATCGACTGCCGCATTCGAGGCCGCCGGTAAGATCTGCGTCCCGACGGGCAGTGAGTGCAGCAACCCGATGGCGGCGTCGCCCGAGGCGCGCACCAGATGGCGAATGCGGTAGCCCGATCCTTGCCGTCGGACACGGCGTTGACGTTCGACAGGGTGGCCGGCAGGATGATGGCGCCCCCGATGCCCTGGAGGAACCGCCCCAGGATGAGTACGTCGTCGCCCGAACCCGAGGCTGCGGACTGTCTGCCGGATGAATGAGGAGCTGTCGGGGGACGATCGCCGTTCCGTGGCATCGCTGCGAGAGCCTAGTGGCGCGGCCTCAGTCCCCCGGGCCGGCTACAGGTGTGCGCTCAGGCATCCGAGCCCGCCGCCTCCTGGAGGACGACGCCGTTGCCGTCGGGGTCGTCGAACGTCACGAACCGACCCCAGGGTGCCTCTTGGACATCACCACCGATGTCGACCCCCCGCTCCTTGAACACGGCGATGTCGGCATCGAGGTCGCTCGACTCCAGCACGGTGCCCTTGCTCGATCCCGGTGCCATCGACCCGAACCAGGTCACCAGGGTGATCGACGTCTCCGAGCCGCGTGGCCTGACCTGCACCCAGCGCCGGGTGGCACCCATGTCGGTGTCGGCCACCAGCTCGAACCCGAGCTTGTCCACGTAGAAGTCGCGGGACCTGCCCTGGTCGGAGACCGGCAACGAGAACAGCTGGACCTTGGAGACGGGCATGACTCTCAACGTAGGGAGTGGGCAGCCCAGCGGTCAACCGCCCGGACCGATCCCCGTGAGTTGATCTTCACGTCAGTTGATCTTCAACAGGTCCACGATGAAGATCAGGGTGTCGTTGGGTGCGATGCCTGCGCCCGGCGAGCTCGCCCCGTAGGCCAGGTTCGGCGGGATGATCAGCTCGCGCCGGCCACCCACCTGCATTCCGACCACCCCTTCGTCCCAGCCCTTGATGACCTGGCCTTCGCCCAGCACGAACTGGAGCGGTTGGCCTCGGTCCCACGATGCGTCGAACTGCTGCTTGGACGAGTAGGCCACCCCCACGTACTGCACGGTGACCTCGTCGCCCGGCTTCGCCGCAGGCCCCGTGCCGACGATGAGGTCCTTGGATTCGAGCTGGGTGGGAGGTGCCCCGGGGGGCACGACCACCGTCGGCTTCGTGCCGAAGGTCCCGGCCGGTGACGGGTCCTGAACAGGAGGGGTGGCCGCCGACGTCGAGGAGGGTGCACCGGCGGCGGCGGTGGTCGACGAGCTGGTCGACGAGCTGGTCGACGAGCTGGCCGACGAGCTGCTGCACCCGGCCAGTCCGAGTGTGAAGGCCGCCAACACGACCAAGGACCAGTTGCGGAGGCGGGACATGTTTTGCGTTCCTTTCCGATGGCGAGAGTCGAGGGGGCCGAAGAGCATGCGGCCTTTCGTGCAGGGGAAACGGTAGTCGCGGGTGGAGCCGCGCGGAAGGCGGGGTCCTCCGAGGTTCCCCGGGGTCCCTCCCCCGCCGTCATACTCCCGGGACGCACCTCCGGGGCCCCCACTCCCCACTCCGCTGACACACCCACCTGGGACCATGTGCCCATGTTGTCGGACAGGCTGCTGCAGGTGACCGAAATCCTCCGTTCCTCCCTCGCCGACTTCGAACCGGAGCGGCTCAGCGGACCGGACGCGGCACGGTTGCTCGAGATTTTCGCTGAGATCGAGAAGCTGGCCTCCGGAGGGAAGCTCCTCTCGGCTCGACGGGTGGAGTCCTCCAACGTCTGGCGACGCACGGGCCACCGATCGGCGGCCGCCCACATCGCCCAGGCGACCGGTACGGGGCTGGGTCCGGCGATCACCACCCTGGAGGCCGCCCGCCAACTCGGTTCCCTCCCGGCCACCGACGAAGCGGTGCGTAGCGGTCGCCTCTCGGAGGCTCAGGTCAAGGAGATCGCCGGAGCCGCCATCATCCAGCCCGAGGCCGAGCAGGCGCTGGTCGACGCAGCAGGGAACCAGCCACTCAGCGTGTTGAAGCTGCGCTGCCGCCGCGTGAAGTCGGCCGGTCGGGATCAGCGCGCCGCCTACGACGCGATCCGACGGGAGCGATACCTGCGCAACTGGGTCGATGGTGAGGGCGCAGTGAGATTCGATGCCCGGTTGACCCCAGACGAGGGGGCCCGCCTGGTGGCCGCAGTCCGGGCGCAAACCGACCGACTCGCCGGGGAAGCCAGACGTGCCGGAGTGGACGAGCCTCGGAGGGCACTCGCCGCCGACGCCCTGATCCAACTGGCGTGCGGCCACGCTTCCGGCGCTTCCGGCGCTTCCGGCGATCCACGGGCGACCGACGCGGACGAGCGCAGGGATCCCGGCCACGGGAAGGACGGGAACGGCCGGGCCGGCCGCAAGGGCTCAGCCGCGGCCACGGACGGCAGTCGCACCGGCAGGTCGACCGGTCCTTCGCACGGTGGGCCGACCACCATGGTCCACGTCCGGGTCGACCACGACGCGTTGGTACGCGGGCACCTCGAGGCCGGTGAAGTCTGCGAGATCCCGGGGATCGGACCGATCCCGGTGGAGGTCGCCCGCCGCCTGGCCGTCGACTCGATCCTGAGTGTCCTGGTCACCGACGGCGTCGATGTGACCTCTGTGACTCACGCGGGACGGACCATTCCGGCCTCGATCCGGACCGCGCTCATCGAGCGCGACCCGATGTGCGTGGTGCCGGGCTGCGGTCTCCGCGAGGGATTGGAGATCGACCATGTCGAGCCGTTCGCCCAAGGTGGACCCACCAGCCTGGGGAACCTGGTGCGACTGTGTCACTGGCACCACTACCTCAAGACGCACCAACGGCACCGGCTGGAGCGCTCGGGGAAAGGTTGGGTCTGGCTCGGTCCCGGCGAAACCACTGCTGGCCTACCCCTGCCATCGGGATAGGCCGCCCTGCCGACTGCCGGGCGCGCTAACGCGCCCCTGTCTAGTTGGGAATCTGGGACGTCACGCAGAACGGGTGCCCGGCCGGGTCGAGCAGGACCCTCCACCGGTCCGGAGCCGGCTGATGGTCGGCACGGCGGCCACCGAGTCGGAGTGCCTCCGCTTCTGCCTCGTCCAGATCGTCCACCGCCACGTCGAGGTGCATTTGCTTGGGACTATCCCCATCGGGCCAGGATGGCGCCCGGTAGTCCGGCACCCGCGTGGTTGCCAGCCACATCCCCTCAAGCTTCACCGCTACGAAGTCGTCGCTGGAGAACGCCACCTTGCCGCCGAGCAGTGCAGCCCAGAATGCCGCCAGAGCAGCGGGGTGGGCACAGTCCAGTGCGATCGATCCCAAACGAGGAGTCGCCATGGGCCCGATAGTATCGATCCGTCGGTCTGCGGTCGAGGGGAGAGTCAGGTCGACCGGCCGGAACCGCCACCGGCCGGCGGTTCGTACTCGTGCAGGCCTCCCCCGGGCCGACCGCCCTCCGCTTCCTGCTCGGTGTGCCACTGCACCTCCGCACGGGCGGCGACTTCCCGTAGCGGCTTCCCTGTCCGCCGAGCAGCCAGGGCCACGTCGTCGTGCTCGGCCTTGACCCGCGACGCGCTGACCTTGACCCGGATCAGCTGTCCGTCGACGACCACCGACTCGATCGAGCGGGCTGCCGGCCACCGCTCGCCGGCCACCATCCGGACACCCAGGGAACCGGTCGACTCCCGGAGGATGCCCCGGAGTCGGGTCGCCTGAGACGGGTCGCACAGCACCTGCACGACGAAGCCCGGTCGGCCCTTCTTCATCACCACCGGGTTGAGCCACGCGTCGTGGGCGCCCGCATCCAGCAGCACGCCGATGGCATCGGCCAGTTGCTCGCCGGTGGCGTCGTCCACGGTCACCTCCAGGAGCGCTACGGGCTGTCCGACGTCTGCGTCGGCATCGGCATCGGTGCCCGCAGCGACAGTGACAGCAGTTCCGGGTAGCCCGCCGGCGTGGGCCACATGGGGAGGGCCGAACGAGCCGGCGCCAACCACCGACCCCGTGCGCAGGTCAGCCTGCACGCCGGTGACCACCTGAGTGCAGTTGGGGAGCTCCTCGAGCTCGCGGGCGCCGGCACCGAACCCCTGTCCGGTGACCCTCATCGGAGGCATCGGGCCGTAGCCGGCCGACAGGGCAGCGAGCAGCGCTGCCCCGGTCGGAGTGGTCAGTTCCACCGAGACGTTCCGTCCCCAGGTCGGCACGCCCTCCAACAGCCCCACCACGGCGGGTGCCGGATTGGGCAGCATGCCGTGAGCCGCCCTGACCATGCCGAGGCCGGTGGCCACGGGACTGGCCCTCACCTCGTCGATGCCGAGCACCTCCAGAGCGGCCGCCGTGCCAACCACGTCGATGATCGTGTCGTGCCCCCCCACCTCGTGGAAGTGGACCTGGTCCACCGGGCGCCGGTGCAGGCCGGCCTCCACCTCCGCCAGGGCAGCGAACGTGGCGAGGGCCCGGCCGGCCACCCGCTCGGGGAGCCGCGCCTCTTCGACCAACCCGACGATGTGCGCGTAGGTGCGCACCACCACGTGGTCGCGCACGGTCACGATGGCACGGGTCGCGGCGATGCCACCCCGCAACACCGGCTCCACATCGAGTGCCCATCCACCGATGGGAAGGCGCTCGAGCAGGGCCAGTACCTCGTCGATGTGGGCACCCGCATCGACCAGGCTCCCCAGCGCCATGTCCCCGGCGATGCCGGCGAAGCAGTGGAACCAGGCGATGCGTCGGGCACCGTCCGGTGCTCCAGCGGCGCTCACGGCAGCATCCGTGCGACGGCACAGGCCGCTCCGAACCCGTTGTCGATGCCGACCACGGTGACCCCGGCGGCACAGGTCGCATGCATGGCCAGCAGCGCAGTGACCCCCTCGAGAGCGGCGCCGTACCCGGTGCTGGTGGGGACGGCGACCACCGGCGCCGGCGTGATGCCCCCGATCAGGCTGGCCAGGGCCCCTTCCATCCCGGCCACCACCACCACTGCGTCGGCGTCGGCGAGCTCGTCGGCCGACGCCAGCAGTCGGTGCACGCCGGCGACGCCGCAGTCGGCCAGCACCGTCGGGCGCAGCCCCAGGGCGGTGAGCGTCGCCTCGCACTCGCGCGCCACCGGAAGGTCGGAGGTTCCGGCGGTCACCACCAGCGTGCGCGCCGACCGGGGAGGCGCCGGTCGCCAGACCACTGCCGAGAGCTCCCCCCGGACCTGGTCGCCACCGGTGGCCGCCCCGGTCACCGTGCGCGCTCCCCCGGGGTGCTCGGCCATGACCAACGCCACCTGGGCGCCGTCGGCTCTGGTGAGGATCACCGGGCCGCTCCCGCCGCCGGCTCCGGCGCTGTCGGTCCGGACCCCCTCGGCGAGAAGTTCGCCCACGATCGCCGCGCACTGCTCTGGCGTCTTCCCCTGCCCGTAGACCGCCTCCGGAAGCCCCTGGCGTAGCCACCGGTGGTGGTCGACCTTGGCAAACCCCAGCTCGGCGAAGGGAAGCCGCCGCAGGCGCAGGACGGCCTCATCGGCGGAGCACGCCCCGGAGCGCACGTCGGCCAACAGTCCTTGCAGCATGAGTTCGTCCATGATGTTCACTATCCTGCCTGGGTATGGCCGCCGACGCATCCCCAGGCACTCCCTCGGCGTCCCCCCTCCGGATCGGGTTCCTCGGCCCCGAGGGCACCTTCACCGAAGAGGCGCTCCTCAGCGAGGCTGACTACGCCTCCGGCGAGATCGTTCCCCTCGGATCGTTGACCGAGGTCCTCGAGTCCGTGCAGGAAGGACAGGTGGACCTGGCGTTCGTCCCCCTCGAAAACGCCATCGAAGGCACGGTGCGGGACATCATCGACAACCTGGTCTTCGAGTTCGACCTGCGCATCCAGCGGGAGGTGGTGCTGGACATCCACCTCCACCTCATGGCACTCCCCGGAACCGACCTGGGCGCCATCGAACGGGTGGCGTCCATACCGGTGGCCACCGCCCAGTGCCGCCACTTCCTGGCCGGGCGCCTCCCGTCCGCGGAGACCCTGGCCACCAACTCCACCGCCGATGCGGCGCGGCTGCTGGGCGAGCGGGACCCGGCGCTCACCTCGCGGCCCACTGCGGCCATCGCCCCGCGGTTGGCAGCCAAGCTCTACGGCCTCGACATCCTGGCGGAGGACATCGAGGACCATCCAGACAACCAGACCCGCTTCGTCTCACTGGCCAGGTCGGGCATCCCGGCGCCGACCGGACACGACCGGACCAGCATCGCCTGCTTCCAGAGTACCGACCATCCCGGAAGCCTCTATGCCATCCTCGGTCAGTTCGCCGCCCGCAACATCAACCTGAGCAAACTCGAATCGCGACCGACCAAACAGGCGCTCGGCGACTACTGCTTCATCATCGACTTCGAGGGCCACATCGCCGATGCGGTGGTCAGCGACTGCCTTCGCGATCTCCATGCCGAACTGGCTGGAGTGAAGTTCCTGGGCTCCTACCCCGTGGCCGGGCCGGCCGGGCCGGCCATACGCCGCGAGGTCGACTCTGCCAACCGCAAGGCTGCCGAGTGGGTGGACGGGCTGAGGGCCGAAGTGGGACCGGGCGGCATCTCCTCGAGACCTCCGACCAGCCCCTGACGGCGGCTACCCTGGCAGACGCTGGGAGGGATGGCAGAGCGGACAAATGCGCGGCTCTTGAAAAGCCGTGAGGCGCAAGCCTCCGTGGGTTCGAATCCCACTCCCTCCGCTGGTCAGGGGCGGTTTTTGGTTCTGACCCATTGAGCCAGCATCGCCGCTGGCCATAATCTTGGCCATAATCACCGAAGCCGAGTTGGGCTGATCTCGTGTCTGGGAGCATCCGCGAGAAGGGGCCCAATCGGTGGCAGATCAGGGTGTCGGGCGGCCGCGACCCGGGGACTGGCCGCTACCGGTATGTCCACAAGACGGTCGAGGGGAGCAAGCGGGTCGCCCAGCGGGCCGCTGACGAGTTGGCCACCGAGGTCCAGCACGGCATGCACCAGGCTGCCCGGGGGACGATGGCCGATCTCCTCGAGAAATGGATGCTCCACCTGGAGACCCAGGACCGAGCCCCCTCAACCATGATCCGGTACCGCTCGGCCATCGACGTCCGGATAATGCCGGCGCTGGGTTCTATTGAACTGACCGAGCTGACAGCCGCCGATCTCGACGCATTCTACGGTGCACTCCTCAAGCAGGGGCTCCATCCCCTGTCCGTCCGGAAGTGTCACGCCGTCCTATCGGCGGCCCTGCACCAGGCGGAGAAGTGGGGCCTAATCGATCGAAACCCGATTGTGCGCTCCTCCCCGCCGCCGGCTCGTCAGCGTGAGATCGTGCCCCCGACCATCGACGAGGTACGTCAGCTGATCGTCGAGTGCGAACGCTTCAACCCTGATCTTGCCCGGCTCTTCACCGTGGCCGCCACAACAGGGTGCAGGCGGGGTGAACTCTGTGGGCTCCAGTGGGGGACATCGACTTCGAGAACGCCACGATGGTCGTAGCTCGGTCGATCTCGGACACGCCCGGCCACGTAGTGGTAAAGGACACCAAGACCCATGCAGCTCGGCGCATGGCTCTCGATCCGATGACGGTCGAAGTGCTTCGAGGGCATAGGGAGACTGTCAACCAGCGTGCCAACGCTGCGGGCGTCACCGTCGCGTCCACCGGATTCATCTGGTCTCAGTCGGTGGATGCCAGCGAACCCTATCGACCAATGCGAGTCAGTGGAACATTCAGAGGTGTCCGCGACAGGCTCGGGCTCACGAATGTGACGTTTCATGGCCTACGGCACTTCTCTGCCACTGCACTCGCAGGTCAAGGGGTAGGCATCAGGACCATTGCGGGCAGACTTGGACACGCCAATCCAAATCTGACTCTTCGAACGTATGCTCACTTCCTGGAAGTAGCCGATCGCGAAACGGCGGCAGCAATGGGACAGTTGGCCGTCGGCTTCAGTCTTCCTCGAACAGACTTGTCGTCGATCTCTCCGAGCTAGGCGACGTCCGACTTGAGAGGGCGATCAGGCCTGTTCAGTGAGTTTGCCTGATCTGCTCCTGTGCCATTCAGAAGGGGTGCCCGTCCGCCTCACGAGCTTCCGTAGTCCCTGAATTCGTGGAGTTCAGTAGCAAACCCAGTAGCAAGGTTCGGTTCAATTCCATTGCCAACGTGATTGCCACGCAGAACGATGCTGGTTCTGCGTGCGCGGCGACCTTTGGGGTCACGGGTGCCCGGAGCGTCGTTATGCGTGGTTACAGGCTCTCGGTCGACGTAGGCGCTCGGCGCTCGGCGCTGAAGTTCAGTCCGCGAGTGAGTACAGCAGTCGACCCAAACACAAAGGTCTCCGTCAAACCCAGGCCGGTTCAATGACAGGACTCAGCGGAGACAGCGGAGCTCAGGCAAGGAGGTTGCGAGGGTGTGCGTTCCGAAGACAGCATCCAAACCAACCACGAGGCCTTTCGCCCAGGGCTGGTGGCTGGCAATGATGGCCCATGTCGGCGGTCGCCAACCTGATGGTCACCATCGGAAAAGATTCCCCGCGTGCAGACTCATGCGAATCGGCTTCCCGCCCGGTTTCGGCGGTTCCGCTCAGGGCAAGCCGCCAGGCTACCGAGTGGCGTACGAACTCTCATGATCCGGAGAACCATCTCGTAGATCCGAACCGTCGGCTCACCGAGCACGTGCCAGTGCGACTCAGTGCAGCGGGCTGGGGTTCCGGGCACAGGTAGCCAGCGAGTGACGGTGGCCCTGGTCAAGGGACCGGCTTGACCTGATCGGAGTCCGGGACACAACCAGAAATGACCAGCCGTTGCGCAGCTCGCAGGCCGGTCGCCACTGCAACCCCGCCCCGGCACCTGACCCCTGCAAATGCCCAGTAGAGTCAATGATCAAGGCTCGTCGACCGGCCCCGTGGGGCCATCCGTATGGCCTTGCCTCATGCGCCTCGGCGCTTCCGGAGGTCCCGTGGGTTCCCTACTCGTTGCACCCGAGCCAATGGGCGCCTCCGACCCCGCCGACATGCCAGAACAGGCACCGGCAGTCGTGCACGCGACCCAGAAGCTGGTCACCGCCGCCATCGTGGCCGGCCCGGCTGTCGCGCTTGCCATCGTCATCCCCTGGCTATGGGGGCACGCCGTCAATCTGTCCGACATCGTGATCGGAATCGTCTTCTATGTCGTCACCGGCTTCGGGCTCACCATCGGCTTTCACCGGTTGTTCACCCATAGCGGCTTCAGGCCGCGCCGGGTGTTGAAGATCACCCTCGCCGTCTTGGGCTCAATGGCCGTCGAGGGCTCGGTGACCAGCTGGGTGGCCACCCATCGCCGCCACCATATGTTTAGCGACCACTCCGGCGACCCCCACTCCCCCCACCGCTACGGCGGCCACGGCGCAGCTCTGCTTTGGGGCCTTGCCTTCTCCCACGTTGGTTGGCTATTCATTTCGGACGCTTCGAGCGCGGAGCGCTACGCACCTGACATGCTGCGAGACCGCGACCTGCAGCGGATCGACCGCCTGTTTCCGGTCCTGGCCGTGGCGTCGCTGGTCATTCCCTTCGGGATCGGCTACTCGCTGGCGGGGACCCTCACCGGGGCCCTCACTGCACTCCTTTGGGCGGGCCTCGTACGGATGGCGCTCCTTCACCACGTCACTTGGTCGGTCAACTCGCTGTGCCATACCTTCGGCCAGCGGTCGGACGGGACCACGGACCACAGCACCAACCTCTGGCCGTTGGCCATCGTGTCACTCGGTGACAACTGGCACAACATCCACCACGCCCACCCCAGCTGGGCTCGCCACGGCGCCCGGCGGGGCATGGTGGACCCATCGGCGTGGCTCATCCGCCGGTTCGAGCAGTTCGGCTGGGCAACCAAGGTCCGGTGGCCGAAGCTAGAAGCTCAGGGAATCTCCCGAGACATGAGGTAGATGCATCTTCAGCAACCTCCGGGCCGTGGGGATGGCGGCGGAGCATGGCCCATGGCTCAGTGGCCGTTCCGTACCACTGAGATCAGTGCTTTATCCACGGTGCCGGCGGTCGGGGGATGGGCTTCTCCGGCGCACATAACGTTCGCCGGAGACCGCAGGGACTGGGAGTGGTGACGGATGTCAGCGCACCCCGAATCGGCGTACTGCATCGTCGGGGCGGCACAGAACGCAGCGGCAGAACGACGGGCGCCGCCTTCCGAACCTCAGCGCAGAACGGCACCTACGCGTGCGCTCGCGGGCGGCAAGCACGCCCTCCGCCGGGCGGCTTGGGCCACGCCGCGAACCACTGGCGTTAGGAGTCACTCAGAGGGCGGCCTAGGTGTTGCCTTTCGCCTGCTTCGAAGGTCCCGCACGTTCGACGGCAACTCTCCAATCGCCGCACGAGCTGTGCACTCGCTGGGATGACGGAGGATCCACGGTCCTCGCGTGGCCACCCCCAGTGATGCGTCACGCTTCGGCTGAGGGGTGGAATGGTGGCCGCTTTACCATCGGCCACCATTCCACCCTCCCAGATGTGACCAGAACTACGAAGCCGCCTCGATCGGGATAGTGACCTTGAAGAAGGAGTTGGTCGCTAGTCCGTTGGCCGTCACCGTCGCTGCGGTGTACCAGATCCCGACGTCGTTGTTGGCGATGTGATTTCCGGCGATGGTCATCTGGATCGGAGAGGCGGCAGAAAAGACGGAGATGCCGGTCGTGACCAGATCCTGAGGACCGGGCACTGGTCCATTGTCACCGTCACCGTCGATGTTGTTCTGGCCGATGGTGTTGCCCACGATGACATTGCCGTTCACGTCCTGGCCGGGGGCGTGCGAGTGGATGGTGACCCCGGCAAGGCCATTCCCGGCCAGATAGTTGCCCTGGACGAGGTTGTTGTAGGCCCCGGTACCCGGGAATGGGGCGAAGATACCAACGCCAGCTCCACTTCCCGAACCATTTGCCGGGATCGTTCCGTTGTTCACCGACACGTTGTTGATGATCTTGTTGTCGAACACGCCGCCTACTGTCGGATTCGTGCCTGTCACCGCAAACGTGGTGGAGTTGTAGGAGACGGCACCGCCGTTGTGGGACGGAAGAGTGATCCCGCATTCGGTGGCGTTGTCATACACCCAGTTGTTGGCTACCAGGTTGTACGCGGTCGGCCCGTATTCATCGGTGAGCAGAATGCCGTCGGCATTGCCGGTTACGACATTGCCGCTCATGTTCGAATGGGATACCGCAACGAAGTGGATGCCCCCGCCGCAGTCAGACGGGAGAGGCAGGTAGTTGCAGGTGGAGGCGGCCCCGCCTGCGCCGGCAAAGCCTTGGTCGTCGTCGATCACTCGGTTGTTGAATACACCCACGTTGGTGAGCGACGTTCCCCACGCGGGGTCGCTCGTGGTGTCAGCACCCACCAGAATGCCCTCGCCGATGGCCTTGGTGAGTGTGAAGCCGCTGACCGTGACGCCCGACGAGACCACCTGCACGGCATTGTTCAGGCCTGCTGCGTCGATGGTGGCCCGCTGCCCCCTCAGTGTCAGTGCCTTGTTGATCACGACGTCTTCGGTGTAGGTGCCAGGGCATACCACGATGGTGTTACCTGCACTTGCGGCCGCTACAGCCGAGTTGATGGTGGAATAGGGGGTGTCGAAGCATCCCCATGCGCCGTAGCCGTCGGCGTGACGGCTGGCGGTCGAGTTCGAAACATAGAGAGTCTTGGTGTTCGCGCCACCAGGGTACCCACCACCACCACTACCGCCGCCACTACCGCCGCCGGCGAAGGCGGGTCCCGTCCCCACGACCAACACACCGACTATCAGGCCAACTGAAGCAATGACCTTTGACTTTCTGAAGAGTGAACGAGCTTTCATGATTACCCCCTTGGTTATCGCCGACTAATACCGACAGACAGGGTTACCTTAGGAACTGGGCATGCGATTGTCCACCGCGGCGTACGGTTGTTGTGTCGCGACGCAACCCGAGACTGCCGGTGACCCACTCGTGCCGTTCCGGGCGCATGCAACTTCCGCGAGCAGCAAGGATGCCGGGTGGGCTTTCTCTGGCGCACTTGACGTTCGTCGGAGGCCTCAGGGACTGAGAGTGGCAACCGATGCCGGCGCACTCCGAATCGGCGATCTCGCGTCTCCAACCGACTGCAGAACGACGCGCCAGAACGA